>Ga0164243_10000818_pt1 | contig 54405 bp, 51 predicted proteins | sample OricompcompostOP_FD_108781 | JGI IMG/M metagenome (GOLD analysis project Ga0164243, IMG submission 108781) | Organic Plus compost microbial communities from Emeryville, California, USA - Original compost - Organic plus compost (OP) | ecosystem: Engineered > Solid waste > Mixed feedstock >... | reverse complement strand
GAACGCACCACGGACGCGCCGCGCGCTGGCGGAAGAACCACCGCACTCGCCGACGGACGGTGCGGGGCCTGGCCCGCCTGGCCCGGGGCGGTGCGGGTGGTCAGGTCGGGGCGGGTGCTTGGGTGGGGGGTGGTCAGGTCGGGCGGGTCGGTGCGTCGGTGGGCAGGGGGATGCCCGTGCGGGCCGAGGCGCCGGCGACCAGGTCGGCCAGGGCGGAGCGGATGGCCTCCGCGGCGGCGGCCAGGGCCGCCCGACCGTTGCCCGCCCCACCCCGTGACACCGTCACCGGGTCGCCGAACTCCACCGCCAGCCGCCGGCCGAGCCCGGGCAGCCCGCCGACCGACTCCCCCGTCCGCCGGGTCCCGAGCAGCGCCACGGGGACCACCGGTGCCTGACCGTGGAGCGCCAACCATGCGATGCCGGCCCGCGCCCCGGACACGTCGCCGCGACCGCGGTTCCCCTCGGGGAAGATGCCCACGACCCCGCCGCGCCGCAGCACCGCCAGCCCGGCGGCCAGCGCCGCGCGGCCCCCGGAACGGTCCACCGGGATCTGCCCGCCGGCCCGCAGCACCCACCCGACCGGCCCGACGAACATCTCCTCCTTGACGAGGATGTGCGCCGGCCGCGGTGCGGTGCCGAGCAGCAGCGGCCCGTCGAGGAACCCCTGGTGGTTCGCCGCCAGCAGCACCGGCCCCTCGGCGGGCACTCGCTCGGCACCGCTGACGCGCACCGACCACAGCGTTCGGGTCAGCACCCGGCCGACCTGCCGGGCCCACCGCGGACCCGTCGGCGACGGCCCGGCGTGCAGCCTCGGGCCCGGTGCCTTGGCACTCGACCCGGAACCCGCCGCGCTCACACCGGCCGGCCGGTCACCGTCGCGACAACGTCGAGCACCGCCCGGACGGTCTGGTCCAGGTCGAGGTGCGACGAGTCGATCGTCACCACGCCGTCGGCCGCCGTGTGGAACTGCACGACCGTCGAGTCGTCGGCGTCGCGGCGCAGCACCTGGTCCCGGGTCGCCGCGACCGCCGCCGCGTCGGCGGTGCCGTGCACCTCCAGCGCCCGCCGCGCCAGCCGGGCGTCCTCGTCGGCCGTGAGCAGCACGCGCACGTCCGCGTCCGGCGCGATCACCGTCGTGATGTCCCGGCCCTCCGCCACCACGCCACGCCCGCCGGAGAACGACCCCGGCTCACGCTCGGCGGCGATGGCCTCCCGCTGCCGGCGGCCGAGCTCGGCCCGCACGTCCAGGTTGGTCGACAGCGTGCTCACCGCCGTGGAGATCTCCGTGGTCCGGATCGCCGAGGCGACGTCGTTCCCGTCGACGTGCACCGTCGGCGCCGCCGGGTCCAGGCCCATGACGAGCGGCAGCCGGCGCACCTGCTCCGCCACGGCCTGGGTGTCGTCCAGCGCGACGCCCTGGTGCAAGCACCACCAGGTCGCCGCCCGGTACATCGCCCCGGTGTCCAGGTAGGCCAGACCAAGGGTGCGGGCCACCGCCCGCGACACCGTCGACTTGCCCGACCCGGACGGCCCGTCGACCGCCACCACCAGCGGACGAACAGCCTCGTTCACCGCACCAGCCTCCATCCCCGCGCCGTCAGCTCCGTCTCCAGGTGCTCCGCGCTCGCCGGGAGCACGGAGATGTTCGCGATGCCCACCGGCCGCCCCGCGGCGTGCTCGAGCTGCAGGTCCTCGAGGTTGACGCCGGCGTCCCCCACGTCGGTGAGCAGCCGCGCCAGCTCGCCGGGTGTGTCCGGGACGAGCACGCTGACCACGGCGTAGGTGCGCTGGGCGCCGCCGTGCTTGCCGGGGATCCGCACCACGCCGGCGTTGCCGCGGGCGATCGCGTCGGCCAGCGCGCGCAGCGCACCCGGCCGCACCGACTCCGGTCCGTCCGCCCCCTCGGCGGCGGCCAGCGCGTCGATCACCGCGTCCAGGTCCCCCCGCAGGTCGACCAGCACCTCGCGCACCGCCCCCGCGTTGGCCGCGAGGATCGACGTCCAGAGGGCGGGGTCGGAGGCGGCCAGCCGCGTCACGTCGCGCACACCCTGGCCGGACAGCCCGAGGGCGGCGTCGTCCAGGTCCCGCAGCCGGGCGGCGACGAGGCTGGCGGCGACCTGCGGGACGTGCGAGACGGCGGCCACCGCCGCATCGTGCGCCGCGGCGTCCATCGTCACCGGCACCGCGCCGAGGTCGACCGCGAGCGAGCGCACGGCCAGCAGGGCGTCCGGGCGTGCGGAGCCGGAGTCGGCGATCACCCACGGCCGTCCCAGGAACAGGTCGGGCACCGCCGCGGACGGACCGGACCGCTCCCGGCCCGCCATCGGGTGCGAGCCGACGTACCGGCTCAGGTCTGCGCCGGACGCGCGCAGCTCGGCGAGCACGTGGCCCTTCACGCTGGCCACGTCGGTGACGACGGCCTCGGGGTGCGCCGCCAGCTCGGCGAGCACCACGTCGGCGGTCACGTCGGGCGGGGCGGCCACGACGACGAGCGTCGGCTCCGGGTCGGTGGCGGCGGCCGGCCGCCCTGCGCCGACGTCCCGGGCCAGGGCGAGCGCGGTGCGCGACGGGTCGTGCAACGTGACCTCGACGCCCTGCGTGCTCAGGCCGAGCCCGACGGACGTGCCGAGCAGCCCGGTGCCGACCACGCGCACCGGTCCACGGGTGCTGACGTTCACATGCCCACCTGCGTCATCAACGATCCGACCTCCGTCTTGGACAGCACCCGTGTGCGTCCCGGCTTCAGGTCGCCGAGCCGGATGGGTCCGATGCGGGTCCGCACCAGTCGCTCCACGGGGAAGCCGACCTCGTCGAACAGGCGGCGCACCACCCGGTTGCGTCCCTCGTGGAGCGTCACCTCCACCAGGCTGGCCTCCGCCGTCGTCTGGACGACGGTGAACCGGTCGACGGTCACCGGACCGTCCTCCAGCTCGACGCCCCGCTGCAGCCGGGCACCGAGCGAGGCCGGGACGCGGCCGGCGAGGTGGGCCAGGTACGTCTTGGGCACCCCGTGCGACGGGTGCGCGAGCCGGTTGGCCAGCTCGCCGTCGTTCGTCAGCAGCAGCAGGCCTTCCGTCTCGGCGTCGAGCCGGCCGACATGGAACAGCCGCTCCTCACGGTCGGCGACGTACTGCGTCAGCGACGGGCGGCCCTCGGGGTCATGCATGGTGGACACGACCCCGCGCGGCTTGTTCAGCGCCAGCGTGACGAGCGACCCGTCGAGCTGGACCCGCATGCCGTCGACGTGGATGACGGCCGTGCGCGGGTCCACCCGGACACCGAGCTCACGCACGACGACGCCGTCGACGGTGACGCGGCCGGTGGCGATGAGGTCCTCGCTGGCGCGGCGGGACCCGAGGCCCGCCCCCGCCAGCACCTTCTGCAACCGCACGCCGTCGGGGTCGTGGACGTCGACCGCAGGCTCGGTGGGACGACCGGGCCTGCGTGGCCGTCGTGCGGCCGCGGCACCCGCGCGGGGACGGCTCGGCTCGGCGCCGCGCCGCGCGGTGGCGCCCCGGGCTCCCGACGGGCGACCCCGCGTCCGACCCTGTGCCGGGCCGTCGACACGGCCCTCCGCGGGCCGCTCGGGGCGACCCTCGCCCCGTCCACCGGTGCGACCCTCGACCGGGCGATCCGTGCGACGCTCGACCGGGAGGCCGGTGCGGTCCCGGACCGGGCCACCCGTTCGACCGCCGTCGGCGCTCTGCGTGCGGGTCCGCGCCGGGCGCCCACCGCCGGTTCCGCGGCTCTCGTCCCGCGCCGGCCGGCCCGCGCTCTGCGGTCGCGAGCGGGAGCCGCCGGAGCGGAGCCCGCCCGCCCAGGGCTCGGACGGTGCACCGCCCGAGCCCGCACCGCCGGAGCCTGCACCGCGAGAGCCTGCACCGCCGGACCGTGCAGGGCCCGAGCGCCCGCCCCCGGAGAAGCCGCTCCCGGAACGTGCACCACCGGCACGCCCCCCACGGGACGCACCCGCTCCGCCGCGCCGTGCTCCGCGCCCGCGGGTCCCGTCCTCGCTCATCTCTGCTCTCCTGTCACGTCCTGCACACCGGGCCGTCGTCCGACGGTCCGATCCCGCTGCGTCCACCGGGCAGACCGGGGGCGCGTTCAGCGGTCGACACCCTCCAGCGCCTCGATGTCGGGCAGGTAGGGCGCCAGCGGCGGCAGCTCGTCCAGCGAGGACAGGCCCATCCGCTCCAGGAAGTATCCCGTGGTCCCGTACAGCACGGCGCCACTGCTCGGGTCGGTGCCCGTCTCGGCCACCAGCCCGCGTGCCGTGAGCGTCCGCATCACACCGTCGACGTTGACCCCGCGCACCGCCGACACCTGCCCCCGGGTGACCGGCTGACGATAAGCGACGACCGCGAGCGTCTCCAGCGCCGCCTGGGTGAGCCGGGCGGTCTGACCGTCGAGCACGAACCGCCCGACGACGTCCGCGTAGGCCGGAGCGGAGTAGACCCGCCAGCCCTGGCCTGCCCGACGCAGCTCGAAGCCCCGCGGGCGTCCACCGTGCTCGCCGCGGTACTCGGCCGCCAGCGTCTCCAGCAGCTCCTCGACGCGCGCCGTCGGCAGTGCGAGCACGGTGGCCAACCGCACGGTCGGGATGGGCTCGTCGGCGACCATGAGGACGGCCTCCAGCGCGGCGACCGCACCGCCGGGGAGCTCGTCCACGTCGAACGCCAGCTCGTCCGGCGCCGCGCCCTCGGGCTCTGGGCCGCCCCTCGCGTCCCGCGGCTCGGAACCGGCCGTCGGCTCCGCGAACCCCGGCCGGGCCGTCGGCTCCGCGTCCCGCGGCCCGGCCGTCGGGAGGCCGGTCCCGGCCGTGTCCGCCTGTTCGGTCATCGCTCGCTCACCTCGTCCGTCCCGTCCGTCACGACCCCACCGACCGTGGCCTCACCGACCTCGGACGTGTCGGCGCCGCCCGGCGCGTCGACCGCCGCGCCGTCGGCACCGTCGTCCTGGTCGAAGTCCCCCGCCACCTCGACATCCCCCTCGGCCGCCCCGGTCCACCGCACGGTCAGCTCTCCCAGCGGCGTCACCTGGTCGAAGCCGACGGCTCCCTCCCGGAACAGCTCCAGGAGGGCGAGGAACCGCGCGACGACGACGATCGTCGCCTCCGCATCGGCCACCAGGGACCGGAACGTCGCCGCCCCGCCCCGACGCAGCCGGTCCACCAGGACCGCGGCCTGCTCACGCACGCTCACCGCCGGGGCGTGCAGATGGCTGATGTCCACCCCCGGGGGCGCCACCGCCCGCGGGGCCAGCGCGGCCGCCGCCAGCTCGGCCAGCCGCTGTGGGCCGACCTGCAGCACCAGCTCCGGCAGCAGCGCGGCCAGGTGCGGCTCCAGGGCGACCGTGCGCGGGAAGCGCCGCCCCTCGCTGGCCATGCGCTCACCGAGGTCCGCCGCGACGACCTTGTACGCCCGGTACTGCAGCAATCGGGCGAACAGCAGGTCCCGGGCTTCCAGCAGCTCCAGGTCCTCGGCGTCCTCCACGTCGCCGGCTGGCAGCAGCCGGGCGGCCTTGAGGTCCAGCAAGGTGGCGGCCACCACCAGGAACTCGCTGGCCTGCGACAGGTCCCAGTCCTTCTCCGCGGCCCGGATGTGCGCGATGAACTCGTCCGTGACCTTCGCCAGCGCGACCTCGGTGATGTCGAGCTTGTGCTTGGCGATCAGCCCCAGCAGCAGGTCGAACGGCCCGCTGAAGTTGTCGAGGTGGACCTCGAAGCCCTGCGTGCCCGCGGGCGACGAGAGCTGCTCGTCCGGGACCGCCCCCGTGTCAGGCGGCGTCGCCACGGGCGACGAGCTCACGGGCGAGCTGGCGGTAGGCCGCCGCGCCTGCGTGCGACGGGGCGTACGTGGTGATCGGCTCCGCCGCGACGGTGGCGTCGGGGAACTTCACCGTCCGGCCGATCACGGTGTGCAGCAACGTGTCACCGAAGGCCTCGTGCACCCGGGCGACGACCTCGCGGGCGTGCAGGGTCCGCGAGTCGAACATCGTCGCGAGGATGCCGTCGATCTGCAGCCGCGGGTTGAGCCGGTCGCGCACCTTCTCGATCGTCTCGATGAGCAGCGCCACCCCGCGCAGCGCGAAGAACTCGCACTCCAGCGGGATGAGCACGCCGTGCGCGGCGGTGAGCGCGTTCACGGTGAGCAGCCCGAGGGACGGCTGGCAGTCGACGAGGATGACGTCGTACTCGTCGAGCAGCGGGCGCAGCACCCGGGACAGCACCGACTCGCGGGCCACCTCGCCCACGAGCTGCACCTCCGCCGCCGACAGGTCGATGTTGGCAGGCAGCAGGTCGAGGCCGGGGGTCGCCGTCGGGCGGATCACCTCGCGCACATCGGCGTTGCGCTCCATGAGCAGGTTGTAGACCGTGCGCTCCAGGTCGTACGGGTTGATGCCGAGCCCGACGGACGCCGCACCCTGCGGGTCGAAGTCCACGACGAGCACCCGCCGCCCGTACTCCGCCAACGCCGCACCGAGGTTGATCGTGGTCGTCGTCTTGCCGACGCCGCCCTTCTGGTTGCACATGGCGATGACGCGCGCCGGACCGTGCGAGGCGAGTGGCGCGGGCTCGGCGAACTCCGGCACCGGACGTCCCACGACGTCGAGCTGCGGGTCGGTCGTCTGCTGGCTCACCACGCCGCCAACCTACCGGAGCGCGGCGCGTCCGGACCGCGCGACAGACCGCGCGCCGCCGGGTCCGGCACACGCCCAGCCGGCGAAGGGCCCTGCCCCGTGGCCGGCGCCCGGCCGGCCACGCGGCCGCTCACCGGGCCCGCGGATGGCTCGTCGTGTAGACCTCGCGCAGCGACTCCGCCGTGACCAGCGTGTACAGCTGCGTCGTCGTCACCGACGCGTGCCCCAAGAGCTCCTGCACCACGCGCACGTCGGCGCCGCCGGACAGCAGGTGCGTGGCGAACGAGTGCCGCAGGGTGTGCGGCGACACGTGGTCGGCGCCCGGCAGGCCGGCCCGTTCGGCCGCGGTCCGCAGCACCGCCCACGCGCTCTGCCGGCTCAACCGCGCCCCACGGGCGTTGAGGAAGAGCGCCGGCCCGCCGCGCCCGGCGGTCGCCAGCGCCGGGCGAGCCCGCACCAGGTACGCGTCCAGCGCCTCCACGGCGTAGCGCCCCACCGGCACGACCCGTTCCTTGCGCCCCTTGCCGAACAGCCGTACGGCGCAGCGCCCCGGCGTGCGGTCCACGTCGTCCACGTCCAGGCCGACGGCCTCGGAGATCCGTGCGCCGGTCGAGTACAGCAGCTCCAGCAGCGCCCGGTCGCGCAGCGGCACCGGTCCGTCGCCGAGCGCGGCCGCCTCGAGCAGCCGCTCGACGTCCTCTACGCTGATCGCCTTCGGCAGCCGCTTGGGCTGGGCCGGCGGACGGACTCCGCCGGCGACGTCCCCCGCCGTCACGCCGTCGAGCACGAGGAACCGGTGCCACCCGCGCACCGCCACGACCGCCCGGGCCGCCGACGACGCCGACAGCGCCGCACGCCCGTCGGCTCCGGTGCGCATGGTGACGACGTAGTCCTCGACGTCGCGCTCGGTGATCTCACGCACGTCACTGCGTGCCCGCGACACCAGGAACGCCACGTACCGGTCCAGGTCGCGGCGGTAGGCCGCCAGCGTGTTGCGCGACAGCCCGCGCTCGACCGCCAGGTGTGCCAGGTACGTCTCCAGCACGGCACGCAGCGCTGCGTCGTCCGCCCGGTCCGGACCACCGGCGTGCGGTGCCGAGGAGCCGGGCTCCGACGACCGCGCCGCCGCAGCCGTCGCGGTCACCTCGCTCACGGCAGCACCGCCCGACACCGCTCAGAACGGCAGGAACACGTCGACCACGATCGCCACCGACAGCAGCGTCAGGTAGGTGATCGACCCGTGGAACACGCTCATCGCCCGCAGCTTGCCCCGTGCCGGGTCCTGCGCGCGGCGCAGCAACGTGACGCACGACCACAGGAACCACAGGCCCAGCAGGCTGGCCGCGACGGCGTACACCCACGTCATCCCGGCGACCGGGACGAGCAGCAGCGTGCAGGCGATCATCGCCAGCGTGTAGCCGACCATCTCACGGGCGACCTTGGTGTCGGCGGCCACCACGGGCAGCATCGGCACGCCGGCCGCGGCGTAGTCGCGGCGGAACTTCATGGACAGCGGCCAGTAGTGCGGCGGCGTCCAGAAGAACACCACCCCGAACAGGATCAGCGCCGCCCAGCCCACTCCGCCGGTCACCGCGGACCAGCCGATGAGCACCGGCATGCAGCCGGCGGCCCCGCCCCACACGATGTTCTGCGGCGTGCGCCGCTTGAGGATCATCGTGTAGCCGACGACGTAGATGAGGATGGCCCCGGCGGTCAGCAGCGCGGAGGCCGGGTTGACCAGCAGCCACAGCCAGACCAGCGACACGACCCCGAGCGCCAGCCCGAAGACGAGCGCCGCCCGGGGGCTGACCTCGCCGGTCACGATGGGCCGCCGCTTCGTCCGGTTCATCACCTTGTCGATGTCGCGGTCAAGGTAGCAGTTGAGCACGTTCGCCGAGCCGGCCGCCGCCGCGCCGCCGACGAGCGTCGCCAGCACGAGCCCGATGCCGGGCAGGCCGCCCTGGGCGAGCACCATCGTGGGGATCGTCGTGACGAGCAGCAGCTCGATGACCCGCGGTTTGGTGAGCGCGACGTACGGGCCGACCAGCCGGCCGAGCACCCCACCGCGCGCGCTGCTCGGGGAGGGCGAGGCCCCCAGCCCGTGACCTCGTACCACCGAACCCGATGCCGCCGAGTCCGCTCCCGTGCCCGCGGAGCCCGCCGACGCCGCGGCGCCCGACGCGCCGGCGTCGTCCAGGGACAGAGGGCTGCTCACACGCACGCGCTGCGATCCGTTCATCCGGGGGGTGTCTCGCCGGACCCATGCTACGGCCTGCCACCGACGCGACGGCCCGCCGTCCCGTCGTGCCGTCGGGTGTGATCTCGGTCGCTTCCCGGACGCCACGGGATTCGACGTGCGTTCGCCGGGTGTTCTCCTGGGTGTCAGACGCGGCAGGCCCGCGCGGGTGAGCACGCCCGGCAGGCCGCTGCGGGTGGGATATAGGCTCGACGAGCACGGTCGGCGCCGCACCCTGATGCCGGCACCGCCGCGCTCCCGGTACCCCTGCGGGTGCTGGACCACGTCGGACGCAGACACCCGGTGCGGGTGGGAATGAGGTGCGGTGAACGCGAAGGCTCCCCTGGCGCAGACGGTCGGCTGGACCGACCTGGACGTGCGGGCGGTGAACACCGTCCGGGTGCTGGCCGCCGACGCGGTGGAGAAGGTCGGCAACGGCCACCCCGGCACCGCGATCAGCCTGGCCCCGGTGGCGTACCTGCTCTACCAGAACGTGCTGCGCCACGACCCCAAGGACCCCGACTGGCTGGGCCGCGACCGCTTCATCCTGTCGGCCGGCCACTCCAGCCTGACCCAGTACATCCAGCTGTACCTGGGTGGCTTCGGCCTGGAGCTGGAGGACCTGCAGGCGCTGCGGACCTGGGGCTCGAAGACCCCCGGCCACCCGGAGTACAAGCACACCAAGGGCGTGGAGATCACCACCGGACCGCTCGGCCAGGGTCTGGCCTCGGCCGTCGGCTTCGCGATGGCCGCCCGGCGCGAGCGCGGCCTGCTGGACCCCGAGGCCGCTCCGGGCACCAGCCCGTTCGACCACCACGTGTACGTGCTGGCCTCCGACGGCGACCTGCAGGAGGGCGTGACCTCTGAGGCGTCCTCGATCGCCGGGACGCAAGAGCTCGGCAACCTCATCGTGCTGTGGGACGACAACCACATCTCGATCGAGGGCGACACCGACATCGCCTTCACCGAGGACGTCCTCAAGCGCTACGAGGCCTACGGCTGGCATGTGCAGTTCGTCGACTGGACCGCGGAGCCGGACGGCTACCGGGAGAACGTCGACGCCCTCAACGCCGCGATCGAGGCCGCCAAGGCCGTCACCGACAAGCCCTCGTTCATCGGGCTGCGCACGCTCATCGCGTGGCCGACGCCGGGCAAGACGAACGACCACTCCTCGCACGGCTCGAAGCTCGGCGGCGAACCGATCCGCGGGCTGAAGGAGCTGCTCGGCTTCGACCCGGACCGCACCTTCCAGGTGGACGACGACGTGCTGGCGCACACCCGCGCGCTGGCCGACCGCGCTGCCGCGGCACGCGCCCGGTGGCAGCAGGGCTACGACGCCTGGCGGGCCGCCAACCCCGACCGCGCCGCGCTGCTCGACCGGCTCGTCGCGCACGAGCTGCCCGACGGCTGGGCGGACGCACTGCCGACGTTCCCGGCCGGGGGCTCGGTCGCCACCCGTGCGGCGTCGGGCGAGGTGCTCAGCGCCCTCGCCTCGGTACTGCCGGAGCTGTGGGGCGGCTCGGCCGACCTGGCGGGCTCCAACAACACCACGATGAAGGGCGAGCCGTCCTTCCTCCCCCAGCACCGCTCGACGCACGACTTCGCCGGCAACGAGTTCGGCCGCACGCTGCACTTCGGCATCCGCGAGCACGCGATGGGCGCCATCCTGTCCGGCATCGTGCTGCACGGGCTGACCCGGGCGTACGGCGGCACGTTCTTCACGTTCAGCGACTACATGCGGGGGTCGGTGCGGCTCGCCTCGCTCATGGGCGTGCCCGCCGTCTACGTGTGGACGCACGACTCCATCGGCCTCGGCGAGGACGGCCCGACGCACCAGCCGGTCGAGCACCTCACCGCGGTACGGGCCATCCCCGGCCTGGCGGTCGTCCGCCCGGCCGACGCCAACGAGACCGCCGCCGCCTGGAAGGCCACGCTCGAGCGCCGTGACGGGCCGGTCGCCCTGGTCCTCACCCGCCAGAACGTCCCGACGTTCCCGCGCGGCGAGCAGGGCTTCGCCGGCGCTGAGGGCGTCGCCCGCGGTGCGTACACGCTGCTCGACGCGAGCACCGGCACCCCGGAGGTGATCCTCATCGGGACCGGCTCCGAGGTGCAGCTCGCCGTCGCGGCGCGCGAGACGTTGGAAGCCGGCGGTGTCCCGACCCGTGTGGTGTCCGCCCCGTCGCTGGAGTGGTTCTCGGAGCAGGACGAGACCTACCGCGAGTCGGTCCTGCCCTCCTCGGTGCGGGCCCGGGTGTCGGTCGAGGCCGGCATCGCGCTGTCGTGGCACAAGATCGTCGGCGACGCCGGCCGGTCGGTGTCGCTGGAGCACTACGGCGCCTCCGCCGACGCCGGCACGCTGTTCCGCGAGTTCGGCTTCACCCCGGAGGCCGTGGTGGCCGCGGCCCACGAGTCGCTCGCCGCGGCCCGTGGCGACGCCGGCCCGTCCGCCGCCGGCGCCACGCCCACCGAGAGCGGCACGGGCGACCAGAAGCAGTGACCCCCAGGGCCCGCGCCGAAACCCTGGCGCGGGCCCTCTCATCGCCAGGACGTCCCGGCAGGACAGCCGGGGACAGAAGGAGACCGCACATCATGGCACCGAGCACCCCCGTCCAGCGGCTCACCGAGGCGGGCGTCGCCATCTGGCTCGACGACCTCTCCCGCGAGCGGCTGCGCACCGGGAACCTGGCCGACCTCGTCGCGAACCACGGCGTCGTCGGCGTGACGACCAACCCGACGATCTTCGCCGGTGCGCTGTCCAAGGGCACCGCCTACGACGAGCAGCTGCGCGAGCTGGCCGCCGCGGGCGCGAGCGTGGACGACGCCGTCTTCACCATCACCACCGACGACGTCCGCGAGGCGGCTGACGTGCTGCGTCCCGTCTACGACCGCACCGAGGGCCAGGACGGCCGCGTGTCCATCGAGGTGGACCCGCGGCTCGCCCGCGACACCGACGGCACCATCGCCTCGGCCAAGGCCCTGTGGTCGACCGTCGACCGGCCCAACGCCATGATCAAGATCCCCGCCACCGTGGAGGGCCTGCCGGCCATCACCGCCGTGCTCGGCGAGGGCATCAGCGTCAACGTGACCCTGATCTTCTCCCTCGAGCGCTACCGCGCGGTGCTGGACGCCTTCCAGGCCGGTCTGGAGCTGGCGGCCGCCAACGGGCACCCGCTGGCGCCGATCGCCTCCGTGGCGTCGTTCTTCGTCTCCCGCGTCGACACCGCGATCGACCCCCGGCTGGACGCCCTGGGCACGCCCGAGGCCGCCGCACTACGCGGCAAGGCCGCGCTCGCCAACGCCCGGCTGGCCTACGGGGTCTTCCAGGAGGTCGTCGCCGGTGAGCGCTGGAAGGCCCTCGCCGCCGCCGGTGCGCACCCGCAGCGCCCGCTGTGGGCCTCGACCGGCGTCAAGGACAAGGCCTACCCGGACACGCTGTACGTCGACCAACTCGTCGTCTCCGGCGTCGTGAACACCATGCCGGAGGCCACCCTGAACGCCGTGGCCGACCACGGGCAGATCACCGGCGACACGGTGACCGGTACCCAGGACGAGGCCACCGCGCAGATCGCCGGCCTCAAGGAGCTCGGCGTCGACATCGACCAGGTGACCGAGCAGCTCGAGGAGGAGGGCGTCACCAAGTTCATCGGCTCCTGGAACGAGCTCCTCCAGACCGTCGCCGACGGCCTCGCCGGAGCGGGATCGGATCGGCAGTGAGCCCGGTGAAGGTCGCGCCGGGACAGAACCCGCTGCGCGACCCGCGAGACCGCCGGCTCCCGCGCATCGCGGGGCCGAGCGGCCTGGTGATCTTCGGCGTCACGGGAGACCTCGCCCGCAAGAAGCTCATGCCGGCCGTCTACGACCTCACCAACCGCGGCCTGCTGCCGCCGGGCTTCGCGCTCACCGGCTTCGCCCGGCGCGACTGGGAGACGCAGGACTTTGCACAGGTCGTGCACGACGCGGTCAAGGAGAACGCGCGGACCCCGTTCCGCGAGGCGACGTGGCGCCAGCTCTCCGAGGGCATCCGCTTCGTGCAGGGGACCTTCGACGACGACGATGCGTTCGACAACCTGCGCAAGACCGTCGAGGAGCTCGACGTGTCGCGCGGGACCGGCGGCAACCACGCGTTCTACCTGTCGGTGCCACCGAGCGCGTTCCCGGTGGTGTGCAAGCAGCTCGCCCGCTCGGGCCTGTCCGAGCCGATGGACGGTGCCTGGCGCCGCGTCGTCATCGAGAAGCCCTTCGGTCACGACCTGAAGAGCGCACGGGAGCTCAACGACATCGTCTCCTCGGTGTTCCGGCCGGACGACATCTTCCGGATCGACCACTACCTGGGCAAGGAGACGGTGCAGAACCTGCTGGCGCTGCGCTTCGCCAACCAGATGTTCGAGCCGATCTGGAACGCACGCTTCGTCGACCACGTGCAGATCACCATGGCCGAGGACATCGGCATCGGCGGCCGTGCCGGCTACTACGACGGGATCGGCGCCGCGCGCGACGTCATCCAGAACCACCTGCTCCAGCTGCTCGCCCTGACCGCGATGGAGGAGCCGGTCTCCTTCGACGCCGAGGCGCTGCGCCAGGAGAAGATCAAGGTCCTGTCGGCCGTGCGGCTCCCCCGCGACCTGGGCAAGCACACCGCTCGCGGGCAGTACACCTCCGGCTGGCAGGGCGGGGAGAAGGTCGTCGGCTACCTGGAGGAGGAGGGCTTCGACCCGCACTCCACGACCGAGACCTTCGCCGCCATCCGCCTGGACATCGACACCCGCCGCTGGGCCGGGGTGCCGTTCTACCTGCGTACCGGCAAGCGCCTCGGGCGACGTGTGACGGAGATCGCTGTCGTGTTCAAGAGCGCGCCCCACCTGCCGTTCGAGTCCACGTCCACCGAGGAGCTGGGCCAGAACGCGCTGGTCATCCGGGTCCAGCCCGACGAGGGCGTGACGCTGCGGTTCGGCGCCAAGGTGCCCGGCACCGCCATGGAGGTCCGGGACGTCACGATGGACTTCGGGTACGGGCACGCGTTCACGCAGTCCTCCCCCGAGGCCTACGAGCGGCTGATCCTCGACGTCCTGCTCGGCGACCCGCCGCTGTTCCCGCGGCACGAGGAGGTCGAGCTGTCGTGGAAGATCCTCGACCCGATCACCTCGTACTGGGCCTCCAAGGGCCGGCCGGACGAGTATCGCGCCGGCACCTGGGGACCGGCCTCGGCCGACGAGATGATGGCCCGTGACGGACGCGCCTGGAGGCGACCGTGATCATCGACCTGCCCGACACCACGACGCGTGCTATCAACCGGCGCCTGGTGCGCGAGCGCGCCGAGGGCGGCGCCGTCGCCCTGGGACGTGTCCTCACGCTGGTCATCGACGCCGGCGAGCACGACCCGGAGGAGGCGATCGAGGCCGCCAACGACGCGAGCCGCGAGCACCCGTGCCGCGTCATCGTGCTGACCCGCGGGCCCGGCCGGAGCAGCACGCTCGACGCGCAGATCCGCCTCGGCGGGGACGCCGGTGCCAGCGAGGTGATCGTCATGCAGCCGGCGGGCGAGCTGGACGACCACCTGGACACACTCGTGATGCCGCTGCTCCTGCCCGACGCGCCCATCGTGACCTGGTGGCCGTTCGACGTGCCGAAGAACCCGTCCACGCACCCGCTGGGCCGCATGGCGCAGCGACGCATCACCGACTCCAGCCAGTGCTCCGACCCCGCCGGGGTGCTGCGTCGGCTGGCCGAGGTCTACCAGGACGGCGACACCGACCTGTCGTGGACCCGGACGACCCTGTGGCGTGGGCTCATCGCCGCGACCCTGGACGAGCCGCCGTACGAGCCGGTGCGCCGGGCGGTCGTCTCCGGCGAGAGCACGCACCCGTCGGTGGACCTCATGGCGGCGTGGCTCGCGCACGCGCTGCGCTGCCCGGTGGAGGTCGAGCGCGTGCCCGACGCCCCGGCGATCACCCAGGTGCGCCTGGAGCGGGCCTCGGGCGTGATCGTGCTCGACCGGCCCGACGGGAAGACCGCCGCGCTGCGCCAGCCGGACCAGCCCGAGCACCGCATCGCGCTGCCCATCCGGCAGCTGCGCGAGTGCCTGGCCGAAGAGCTCCGTCGGCTCGACGCCGACGACGTCTATGGAGAGGTGCTCCTCAAGGGGCTCAGGAAGGTAGCTGCATGAACAACGCTGTTCGCGAGGTCGTCGTCCACCCGGACGCCGGTCTGCTGGCCGAGGCGGTCGCCGCGCGGCTGCTCACCCGCCTTCTCGACGCGCAGTCGGACCACTCGCCGGTGCACCTGGTGCTCACCGGCGGCACGGTGGGCATCAAGTCGTTGGCCGCGGTCGCCGCCAGCCCGGTGCGCGCTGCCGTCGACTGGTCGGGTGTGCACCTGTGGTGGGGCGACGAGCGCTTCCTGCCCGACGGCGACGCCGACCGCAACGAGACGCAGGCCCGCGACGCGCTCATCACGGCGCTCGGCGACGCGCTCCCCGCGGAGAACGTCCACGTCATGCCGGCGCTGAGCGACGACGTCCCGACGCCCGAGGTGTCGGCCGACCTGTACGCCGCCGAGCTGGCGCGCTACGCCCCGGAGGGCGCCCGGGTGCCCGCCTTCGACGTGCTGCTGCTCGGCATGGGCCCGGACGGGCACATCGCCTCGCTGTTCCCCGGTCACGAGGGGCTGAAGGTGACCGGCCGTGCCACGACCGGTGTGCACGATTCCCCCAAGCCGCCGCCGCTGCGCGTCTCGCTCACCTTCGAGGCGATCCAGTCGGCCCGTGAGGTGTGGGTCGTGGCCTCCGGTGCGGAGAAGGCCGACGCCGTGGCCTCGGCGCTGTCCGGAGCCGACGTCACGACGACGCCGGCCGCCGGTGCGCTGGGCACGCAGCGGTCGCTGTGGCTGGTGGACGTCACCGCGACGTCGGCGCTGCCGAAGGCCTGACGCCCGCACGACGCACGAAGGCCCGCACCGGGAGCTCCCGGTGCGGGCCTTCGTCGTGCTCGGGTCGTTCCGCCGCCTGCAGTGGTGCGCGCGACCGTCGTCCGGAGTCAGCCCTCGCGGAGTCAGCCCCCGCGGCGGGCGCGCAGAGCGGCCAGCGCCTCGTCCAGGATCGCCGCGCCGTCCTCGTCGGAGCGCCGCTCCTTCACGTACGCCAGGTGCGTCTTGTACGGCTCGTTGCGCAACGGGGCCGGCGGGTTGTCCTTGTCCTGTCCGGCCGGGAAGCCGCAGCGCGGGCAGTCCCACGTCGCCGGTGCCTCCTCAGCGGCCTCCTCCGCGAAGCTGGGCCGCGTCTCGTGCCCGTTCGCGCACCAGTACGAGATCCACACCCGCGGCGCGCTGTCGCCGCGCTCCGCCTCTCCCATCGGGCCGGCGCCGACGCGCGACCCCCGGATGGCACTCCCGCTCGCCATGAATCCTCCGCTCAGGCCGTGCGCTCGACGAGACCGAGCAGCACGATGATCGCCGTCCAGGCCAAGGCCACACCGACCGTGATCCGGTTGAGGTTGCGCTCGGCGACCCCCGAGCTGCCGGCGCTGCTGGTGATGCCGCCGCCGAACATGTCCGACAGGCCGCCGCCCCTGCCCTTGTGCAGCAAGACCAGCGGGACGAGCAGGAGGCTGGTGATGACCAGCAGCACCTGCAGGACGATGCGCAGCGCGTTCACGTCGGTGTCGGTTCCTCACTCGGGCGACGGTCGCCGGTCGGCGGCCTGGTGGACCGCGGTACAGGGTAGGCGACGAAGGTGGCTGCGATCCACCACCCGCCGCCGGGCGACGCCGGTGGCGAGGCCTCGACGCCCCCGCCACCGGCAGCCGCGATCAGAGCCCGACGGCGTGCGACCGGTACCGGACGATCGTCGAGAACTCCTCCGGGTCCAGGCTGGCGCCTCCGACGAGGGCACCGTCCACGTCGGGCCCAGCCATGATGGACGCGACGTTGGACCCCTTGACGGAGCCGCCGTACAGGACGCGCACGGCGTCGGCGGTCTCCTGGCCGTGCACCTCGACGACGCGGGCGCGGATCGCCGCGCACATCTCCTGCGCGTCGTCGGGGGTAGCCGTCTCACCGGTCCCGATGGCCCAGACCGGCTCGTAGGCGATGACCAGACCGGCCACTTGCTCGGCGGTCAGCCCGGCCAGGCCGCCGTCGAGCTGGCGCAGGCAGTGCGGCACGTGCTCACCGGCCTGCCGGGTGTCGAGCTGCTCGCCGACGCACACGATCGGCACCAGCCCCGCTCCGAGCGCTGAGCGGGCCTTGGCGTTGACCAGCTCGTCCGTCTCGTGGTGGTACTGGCGTCGCTCGGAGTGCCCGACGACGACGTAGGTGACGCCGAGCTTCGCGAGGAACAGCGGCGAGATCTCCCCCGTGTACGCCCCCGACTGGTGCGCCGAGACGTCTTGCGCGCCGTAGACGATCTCCAGCTTGTCCGCGTCGACGAGCGTCTGCACGCTGCGCAGGTCGGTGAACGGCGGGAGCACCGCGACCTCCACCGACGAGTAGTCGTGCTTGGCGTCCTTGAGCGTCCAGGCCAGCTTCTGCACCGTGTGCGTCGCCTGGTGGTGATCGAGGTTCATCTTCCAGTTGCCCGCCATCAGCGGGGTGCGTGCCGCCGCCATCGTTCAGGCCTCCAGCACGGCGATGCCGGGCAGCGTCTTGCCCTCGAGGAACTCCAGGGACGCCCCACCGCCGGTGGAGATGTGCCCGAAGCCGGCCTCGTCGAAGCCGAGGATCCGCACGGCCGCGGCAGAGTCACCGCCGCCGACGATCGTGAACGCGCCGTTCGTGCCCGCGTCGACGAGCGCCTGCGCCACCGCCCGGGTGCCCGCGGAGAACGCCTCGAACTCGAAGACGCCCGCCGGGCCGTTCCAGACCACCGTCTTGGCGTCGAGGATCTTGGACCGGAACAGCTCGGCCGACTCCGGGCCGATGTCCAGGCCGATCTTCCCGTCCGGGATCGCGTCGGCCGGCACCACGGAGGCCGGGGAGTCGGCCGCGAACTCGTCGGCGACGACGATGTCGGTCGGCAGCACGATCTCCACGCCGGCCTGCTCCGCCTGCGCCAGGTAGCCCTTGACCGTCTCGATCTGGTCCTCCTCCAGCAGGGACTTGCCGACGGAGTGGCCCTGGGCCGCGAGGAACGTGAAGAGCATCCCGCCGCCGATGAGCAGCCGGTCGGCCTTCGTCAGCAGGTTCGAGATGACGCCCAGCTTGTCGGACACCTTCGACCCGCCGAGCACCACGACGTAGGGGCGCTCGGGGTTCTCGGTGGCTCGGCGCAGCGCCTGGACCTCGGTGAGCACCAGGGTGCCGACCGCGTGCGGCAGCCGCAGCGCGACGTCGTAGACCGAGGCCTGCTTACGGTGCACCACCCCGAACCCGTCGGACACGAACACGTCCGCCAGTGCGGCGAGCTCGTCGGCCAGGGCGCCGCGCTCCGCGTCGTCCTTGGACGTCTCGCGCGGGTCGAAGCGCACGTTCTCCAGCAGGGCGATCTGCCCGTCGGCCAGCGCCGCGACGGTCTCCCGGGCGGACGGCCCGACGACGTCCGTGGCCAGCGCGACCGGCTGGCCGAGCAGCTCGGAGAGCCGGGCGGCCACCGGCGCGAGCGAGTACTTCTCCTCCGGCGCACCCTTGGGGCGACCGAGGTGCGAGGTGACGACGACACGCGCCCCGGCGGACAGCAGCGTCTGCAGCGTCGGCAGCGCGGCCCGCACCCGGCCGTCGTCGGTGATCGTGGTGCCGTCGAGCGGCACGTTGAAGTCGGATCGGACGAGCACGCGCTTCCCGCGCAGGTCGCCCAGGTCCTGGATCGTCTTCATGGTCTCCTACCCTCGCTGGTCTGAGCTGGTCTGAGCTGGTCTTGATGTTCGGCCGGTCGCCGCACGTCCACGGCGGGACCACCGGCCCGCGGCTGCGCCGACCGGTCCCGGACATGACGGCGTCCGCGTGCGCCGGGCGCGGGACGGACGGTCCCGCCCGGCCGCGGCGCACGCGGACGCTGGGTGCGGCGGTCGACCTCGCCGCGGGGATGTCAGAGCCGGTCGCCCACGTACGACGTCAGCGAGACGAGGCTGTTCGAGTAGCCCCACTCGTTGTCGTACCAGGCCACGACCTTCACCTGGTCGCCGATCACCTTGGTGAGCTTCGCGTCGAAGATGCTCTGGTGCGGGTTGGTGACGATGTCGCTCGACACGATGTCGTCCTCGACGTACTCCAGCACACCCTTGAGGTAGCCCTCGGCCGCCGCCTTCATCGCGGCGTTGACCTCGTCCACCGTCACCTCGCGCGACGCCGTGAACGACAGGTCGGTCGCCGAGCCGGTGATGACCGGGACGCGCAGCGCCAGGCCGTCGAGCTTGCCCTTGAGCTCGGGCAGCACCAGGCCGATGGCCTTCGCGGCGCCCGTGGAGGTCGGGACGATGTTCTGCGCGGCGGCCCGGGCGCGGCGCAGGTCCTTGTGCGGGCCGTCCTGCAGGTTCTGGTCGCCGGTGTAGGCGTGCACCGTCGTCATGATGCCGCGCACGATCCCGATCGAGTCGTTCAGCGCCTTGGCCAGCGGGGCCAGGCAGTTCGTCGTGCACGACGCGTTCGAGATGATGTGCTGCGTGGCCGGGTCGTACGACTCGTGGTTCACGCCGACGACGAACGTGCCGTCCTCGTTCTTGGCGGGGGCCGAGATGATGACCTTCTTGGCGCCGCCGTCGATGTGGGCCTTGGCCTTCAGCGCGTCGGTGAAGAACCCCGTCGACTCGATGACGATGTCGGCGCCCAGGTCCTTCCACGGCAGGTTCGCGGGGTCGCGCTCCGCGAGGGCCCGGATCTTCTTGCCGTCGACGATGATGTTGTCGTCGTCGTAGTCCACGCTCAGCGGGAACCGACCCAGCACGGTGTCGTACTTGAGCAGGTGCGCCAGGGTCTTGTTGTCGGTGAGGTCGTTCACGCCGACGATCTCGATGTCGGCCCCCGTGTCGACGATGGCCCGGAAGAAGTTGCGGCCGATGCGGCCGAAGCCGTTGATACCGACGCGGATGGTCACTTGCCCTCCTCGGCAGCGCCGACGAGGTCGGCGCACACAGTTGGTGTTGGGTTGCACGCCGCTGTGCGGCCCGACCGCGACCCGTCGTCCCCGTCCAGCAGCACTCCAGAGACGGGGCCCACGTGTGACGATCGGATGGCTGGAAGCCTATACCCCTGCCCTCGGGCCCGGACGGCCGAAGGTCCCGGGCGTCAGAGGTCGAGCAGGTCCGGGCTCAGACTGGCCTCGGTGTCAGGGACGCCCAGCTCAGCGGCCCGCTTGTCGGCGGTGGCGAGCAGGCGGCGGATGCGTCCGGCGACGGCGTCCTTGGTGAGCGCCGGAGTCGCCAGCTTGCCCAGCTCCTCCAGGGATGCCTCCTTGTGCGCCAGCCGCAGCTCGCCGGCCTGTCGCAAGTGCTCGGGCACGTCGTCACCGAGGATCTCGAAGGCCCTTTCGACGCGCGCGCCCGCCGCCACCGCCGCGCGGGCCGAACGGCGCAGGTTCGCGTCATCGAAGTTCGCCAACCGGTTCGCGGTGCCGCGCACCTCGCGGCGCACCCGACGCTCCTCCCAGACGAGCATCGTCTCGTGGGCACCCAACCGGGTGAGCATGGCGCTGATCGCGTCCCCGTCCCGGATGACGACACGGTCCACCCCGCGCACCTCCCGGGCCTTCGCGGCGATGCCGAGACGACGCGCGGCGCCGACGAGAGCCAGCGCGGCCTCCGGTCCCGGGCAGGTGACCTCCAGGGCCGACGAGCGTCCCGGCTCCGTCAGCGACCCGTGCGCCAGGAACGCCCCGCGCCAGGCGGCCTCCGCCTCACCGATGCCCGCGGAGACCACCTGTGGCGGCAGCCCGCGCACCGGCCGGCCACGGTTGTCGAGCAGCCCGGTCTGCCGTGCCAGCGACTCGCCGTCCTTCACGACCCGGACCACGTAGCGGCTGCCACGGCGCAGCCCCCCGCCGGACACGACGATGATGTCGCTCTCGTGGCCGTAGATGTCCGCGATCGACTGGCGCAGCCGACGGGCCGCGATGCCGGTGTCGAGCTCGGCCTCGATGACGATCCGACCCGAGATGATGTGCAGGCCGCCCGCGAAGCGCAGCGTCGCCGACACCTCGGCCTTGCGGCAGGACGTCTTGTCCACCTTGAGACGGGCGAGCTCGTCCTTCACCTGTGCCGTCAGAGCCATGGGCGTCATCCTGCCATTAGCCGGGGCCGGTGCCCGACGCCTCCGGGGCCGTCCTTCGGGTACGGGCCACGCAGCTCCCCGGGTGCGCGGCGCCCGCAGGCGCCGGAGCCGCCGCGCTCGGGGTCACCCCCCGTCGGAGCCGGGGGCGGTGCCGACGTCTCCCAGAAAGCCCTCGACGACGTCACGGTAGGCGGCAGCGAGCCGCACCGGGTCGTGCCGGGCGGTCCCGTCGCCGCGCCGGACCTGGCGCAGCAGCAGACGAGCCCCGAGACGCTCGGTGGCCGCGGCCAGCGACGTCACGTCCTCGACCGCCGACGGGTCCGCCACCACCGCGTGCACCGGCAGCCCGGGGGCGTAGCCGCGCAGCACGTCGAGGTGGTGCTCGGCGCGCATCCCCGCCGTCTCCCCCGCCTCTTCGGCGCACAGGTTCAGCGTCACGACGACACGGGCCGGGGTCCGCAGCAGCGCGTCGTGCAGGCCGGGGACCAGCAGGTGCGGCAGCACCGAGGTGTACCAGGAGCCGGGACCGAGAACCACCCAGTCGGCGGACTCGATCGCGGCGACGGCCTCCGGCCGGGCCGGTGGGTCGGTCGGCAGCAGCCGCACCCGCTCGATCCGGTCCGCCGTCACCGCCACCGAGCTCTGCCCGGCGACCACGTCCAGCGTGCCGTCGGGACGGCGCACGTCCGCCTCGATGCGCAGCGGCACCGTCGCCATCGGCAGCACCCGCCCGCGTGCCCCGAGCAGCCGGCCGACCCAGTCGAGCCCCTCCACCGTGTCGCCGAGCAGCTCCCACAGCGCGACGATGAGCAGGTTGCCGACCGCGTGCTGGTCCAGCTCTCCGGTGGAGCTGAAGCGGTGCTGGAGCACGTCACGCCAGGTCAACCCCCAGTCCGACTCGTCGCACAGCGCCGCCAGCGCCATCCGCAGGTCGCCCGGCGGCAGCACGCCCAGCTCCTCGCGCAGCCGGCCCGACGAGCCCCCGTCGTCCGCCACCGTCACGACGGCTGTGATCCGGTCGGTCATGAGGCGCAGCGCCGAGAGGGTCGCCGAGAGCCCGTGACCGCCGCCCAGGGCGACGACCGCGGGCCCGTGCTGACGGCCCGCCGGACGGGGCCGGGGCGGGACCGGGTACGGCGCTGTCATTCCTTGCCGAGGTCGCGGGCTGAGACGGACACCCGGTGCCCGTGCTCGCGCAGCCGCTGAGCCAGGGCGTCGCTGATCGCCACCGAGCGGTGCTTGCCGCCGGTGCAGCCGACCGCGATCGTCACGTAGCGCTTCTCCTCGTGCACGTAGCCCTCCAGCACGGGCTCCAGCGCCTCGACGTAGCGGTCGACGAACGTCAGCGCGCCCGGCAGGCCCAGCACGTAGTCCCGGACCGGAGCGTCCCGGCCCGTCAGGTGCCGCAGCTCGGTGATCCAGTACGGGTTCGCCAGGAACCGCACGTCGACCACGTGGTCGGCGTCGAGCGGGATGCCGTACTTGAAGCCGAAGGAGACGACCGAGATGCGCAGCTGGTCGTCCCCGGCGGACACCACCTGCCGGACCTCGCGGGCCAAGTCGTGCACGTTCAGGTCCGAGGTGTCGATCACCGTGTCGGCTCGCTCCCGCAGGTCGGACAGCAGCGCCCGCTCGGCGGCGATGCCGTCGAGCACGCGGCCCTCGCCCTGCAGCGGGTGCGGGCGCCGGACCTGCTCATAGCGCCGCACGAGCACCTCGTCCGAGGCATCGAGGAACAGGATCCGGTACTCCACGCCGGCCTGCCGCAGTGTTCCCAGCACCTCGGCGAGCGCCGCGAAGTCGCGTCCGCGCACGTCGATGACGACAGCCAGCCGCTGGGCCCCGGTCCCGGCCTGGCCGCTGGTGAGCATGCCGACGAGGTGGGTGAGCATCGGGGCAGGGAGGTTGTCCACGACGTACCAGTCGAGGTCCTCCAGGACGGCGGCGGCGCGCGTCCGGCCGGCACCGGACATGCCGGTGATGATGAGCACCTGCGGGAGCTGCAGGTGCGGGTGCTGGGCCGCGGCGTCGAGCGCCGGGATTCCGGTGGGGACCGTGATCGGCGAGGGCTCGTCGCTCATGCGCCCAGCATGCCAGCCGGGTCGCGTCCGTCCCCGGGTGAGTCCACCCCGCCGTCGACGCCGGCCTTGTCCGTCCCGCCCGTCACAGGCCGGTCCTCCCCGCCGGCCAAGGCCGCCACCACCGCCGCCGCCGTCCGGTCTCCCATCCCGGGGACCGAGGCGATCTCCTCGACCGATGCCTCGCGCAGTCTGCGCACCGAGCCGAAGTGCCGCAGCAGCGCCGCCTGCCGCGCCGGTCCCAGACCGGGGACGTCGTCCAGCACCGAGGCCGTCATGCCCTTGCTGCGCCGCTTGCGGTGCGCGGTGATCGCGAACCGGTGCGCCTCGTCGCGCAGCCGCTGGAGCAGGTACAGGCCCTGCGACGAGCGCTGCAGGATCACCGGGTACTCCTCGCCCGGCAGCCACACCTCCTCCAGCCGCTTCGCCAGCCCGCACAGCGCCACGTCGTCGATGCCGAGCTCCGCCATCGCCGCCGCTGCGGCCGCGACCTGCGGTGGGCCGCCGTCCACCACCACGAGGTTCGGCGGGTAGGCGAAGCGCCGTGGCTTGCCGGTCGCCTCGTCCACCGGCCCCGACACCGCGACCTCCTCGTCCGGTCCGGCGGTCGCGGGGCCCGACAGCTGCGGGTCCTCGTCGGCCTCGTCGCCTAGCCCGAGCTCGACGTCGCCCGCCCGCACCCGCTCGGACAGGTAGCGCCGGAACCGTCGCGTGATGACCTCGTGCATGGCCGCGGTGTCGTCCCGCGCGCCCTCACCCTCGGGACCGCGCACGGAGAACAGCCGGTACTCGCTCTTGCGCGGCAGCCCGTCCTCGAAGACCACCATGGACGCGGACTGGTACGTCCCCTGATTGTGCGAGACGTCGTAGCACTCGATGCGCAGCGGGGCGCTCGGCAGGTCCAGCGCCTCCTGGATCTCCTGCAGCGCCTGGCTGCGCGTGGTGAGGTCGCCCGCCCGGCGGGTGCGGTGCAGCACCAGCGCGTGCTCGGCGTTGCGCTGCACGGTCGCCGCGAGCTCCCGCTTGTCGCCGCGCTGCGGGACTCGCACCTGCACCTTGGACCCGCGCACACCGGAGAGCCACGCCTGCACCTGCTCCAGGTCCGGCGGCAGCACCGGTACGAGCACCTCGCGCGGGACGCCGGAGGCCGTGCCGGTGCCCTCGGCCTCCGCCGTGCCGTAGACCTGCTGGAGCAGGTGCTCGACCAGCTCGGCGTCGGTGACGTCCTCGACCTTCTCCACCACCCAGCCGCGCTGACCGCGGATGCGCCCGTCACGCACGTGGAACACCTGGACGGCGGCCTCCAGCTCGTCCCCGGCCAGGGCGAACAGGTCCGCGTCCGTGCCGTCCGCGAGCACCACCGCGTTCCGCTCGGTGGCCCGCTCCAGGGTGGCGATGTCGTCGCGCAGGCGTGCCGCCCGCTCGAAGTCCAGCTCGGCGGCCGCCGCCTTCATCTGAGCGGTGAGCCGACGCGTGAACTTGGCGGTGTCGCCGGCCATGAAGTCGCAGAAGTCCTGCGCCAGCGCGTGGTGGTCATCGGCCGAGATCCGCCCGACGCACGGCGCCGAGCACTTGTCGATGTAGCCGAGCAGGCACGGCCGCCCCTGTTGGCTGGCCCGTTTGAACACTCCCGCCGAGCATGTGCGGACCGGGAAGACCCGCAGCAGCAGGTCGACCGTCTCGCGGATGGCCCACGCGTGCGCGTACGGGCCGAAGTAGCGGGTGCCCTTGCGCTTGGCGCCGCGCATCACCTGCACGCGCGGGAACTCGTCGGCCATCGTCACGGCCAGGTACGGGTACGACTTGTCGTCGCGGTACTTGACGTTGAACCGCGGATCGAACTCCTTGATCCAGGAGTACTCCAGCGCCAGCGCCTCCACCTCGGTGCCGACGACGGTCCACTGCACGGAGGCGGCGGTGGTGACCATCTGCTGCGTGCGCGGGTGCAGGTTCGCCAGGTCCTGAAAGTAGCTGCTCAGCCGCTGTCGCAGGCTCTTGGCCTTGCCGACGTAGATGACCCGCCCGTGCTCGTCACGGAAACGGTAGACGCCGGGACTGTCCGGGATCTCACCGGGAGCGGGACGGTACGTGGCGGGATCTGCCATGGGGACGAGCCTAGTTCGCCCCTCCGACACTCCCGGCCTCCGCCCGCTCGGCTCACGAGTCGTCGGCACGCCAGCGGGTCGGGCTCGCGACCTCGCCCGGGCTCGCGAAGCGGTCGCGCGCACCGGCTCGATAGCGTGAGGCATGGGCATCGTGCACGAGTACGCCGTCGACCTGGCCTGGACCGGCGCCGGCCCCGCCGGGACCTCCAGCTACACGTCCTACGGTCGCGACCACGAGCTGACCGCCGGCGACAAGCCCCCGCTGCCGGGGACCTCCGACCCGGCGTTCCGCGGCGACCCCGGACGGTGGTCGCCCGAGGAGCTGCTCGTCGGGTCGCTGTCCCAGTGCCACATGCTGTGGTTCCTGCACCTGGCGGCCACCGCGGGCGTGGTGGTCGTCGGCTACACGGACCGGGCGACCGGGTCGATGCGGGTGGCCGCCGCAGGGCACGGTGAGTTCACCTCGGTCACGCTCCGTCCGCTGGTGACCGTCCGCGCACCGGCCGTCGGCACCGCCGAGCACGTCGTGGCACTGCTCGACGGCCTGCACCGACAGGCCCACGAGCACTGCTTCATCGCCCGTTCGGTGAACTTTCCCGTGACGACCCAGCCCGCACCGCCGATCATCGAACCGGCCGACGGGCCTGTGGTCCACCCGGCCGACCGGTCCGCCGGAACCTAGTCGCACCGGCGCCCGGGCTCGCCGCCCAGCACGGCCGACAGGCCCGACCAGCGCATCGGCGGACAGGCGCAGCGACCGGCGGCCCCCCGGCGCAGCGCCGACCACGACCGTCAGGCGCTGGCCCGCTGGGGCTCGACGTCCAGCACCTCGGCCAGGAACCGCCCGGTATGGCTCGCCTCGACCCGGGCGATGTCCTCCGGCGTGCCCTCGGCGACGACCGTGCCGCCGCCGGAGCCACCCTCGGGCCCCATGTCGACCACCCAGTCGGCGTTCTTGATGACGTCGAGGTTGTGCTCGATGACCAGCACCGTGTTGCCCTTGTCGACCAGGGACTGCAGCACGCCGAGCAGCTTGCGGATGTCCTCGAAGTGCAGCCCGGTCGTCGGCTCGTCCAGCACGTAGATCGTCCGGCCGGTCGAGCGCCGCTGGAGCTCGGCCGCCAGCTTGACCCGCTGCGCCTCACCGCCGGACAGCGTCGGCGCCGGCTGTCCCAGCCGCACGTATCCGAGCCCCACGTCCACGAGCGTGCGCAGGTGCCGGGAGATCGCCGGGACGGCGGCGAAGAACTCGGCGGCCTCCTCGATGGGCATGGCGAGCACGTCCGCCACCGTCTTGCCCTTGAAGTGGACCTCCAGCGTCTCCCGGTTGTACCGGGCACCGTGGCAGACCTCGCACGGCACGTAGACGTCCGGCAGGAAGTTCATCTCGATCTTCAGCGTGCCGTCGCCCGAGCACGCCTCGCAGCGGCCGCCCTTGACGTTGAACGAGAACCGACCCGGTGTGTAGCCGCGGACCTTCGCCTCGGTGGTCTCCGCGAACAGCTTGCGCACGTGGTCCCAGACACCGGTGTACGTCGCCGGGTTGGACCGCGGCGTGCGCCCGATCGGCCCCTGGTCGACGTGCACCACCTTGTCGAGGTGCTCGAGCCCGGTGACCCGCTTGTGCCGCCCGGCCACCTGACGAGCGCCGTTGAGCTCGTTGGCGAGCACCGTGTACAGGATCGAGTTCACGAGCGTCGACTTGCCGGACCCCGACACACCGGTCACCGCGGTCAGCACCCCGAGCGGGAACGACACGTCGATGTCCCGCAGGTTGTGCTCCTTGGCCCCCACGACGGTGAGCTGCCGCTTGCGGTCGACCGGCCGTCGCGTGGCCGGCATGGGGATGGAGCGCCGCCCCGACAGGTAGGCCCCGGTGACCGACTCGGTCGAGGCCAGCAGCCCGTCCAGGTCGCCGGAGTGCACCACCCGGCCGCCGTGCTCCCCGGCGCCCGGGCCGATGTCGACGATCCAGTCGGCCGTCCGGATGGTGTCCTCGTCGTGCTCGACCACGATGAGCGTGTTGCCCAGGTCCCGCAGCCGGGTGAGCGTGTCGATGAGCCGCCGGTTGTCCCGCTGGTGCAGGCCGATCGACGGCTCGTCCAGCACGTAGAGCACCCCGACCAGCCCGGAGCCGATCTGGGTCGCCAGCCGGATGCGCTGCGCCTCGCCGCCGGACAGCGTGGCCGCCGGCCGTGACAGCGAGAGGTAGTCCAGGCCTACGTCGAGCAGGAAGCCGAGCCGGGCCTGGATCTCCTTGAGCACCTGCGCGGCGATCGCCCGCTCGCGCTCCCCCAGCGCCAGCCCGTCCAGGAAGGTCCGCGCCTCGCGGATCGGCAGGTCGCAGACCTCCGCGATGGAACGGTCCCCGACGCGCACCGCCAGCACCTCGGGCTTGAGCCGCGCGCCGTGGCACACCGGGCACGGGACCTCCCGCATGAAGGCCTCGTACTTCTCCTTGCTCCACTCCGACTCGGTCTCGGCGTGGCGGCGCTCCAGGAAGGAGATGACTCCCTCGAAGCCGGTCGAGTACGTCCGCTCGCGTCCCCAGCGGTTGCGGTATCGGACCTTGACCTCGTGGTCCTGGCCGTAGAGCACGGCGTCCCGGGCCCGCTTGGGCAGCGCCCGCCACGGCACGTCCATGGAGAAGCCCAGCTCGGCGGCCAGCGCGGACAGCACCCGGGTGAAGTACTCGCCGGAGATCTGCGCCCACGGCGCCACCGCACCCTCGGCGAGCGACAGGTCCTCGTCGGGCACGACGAGCTCCGGGTCCACCTCGAGCCGCGAGCCGATGCCGGTGCACTCCGGGCAGGCGCCGTAGGGAGCGTTGAAGGAGAACGTGCGCGGCTCGATCTCGTCCAGCGTGAGCAGGTGGTCGTTGGGGCAGGCACGCTTCTCCGAGAAGCGCCGCTCGCGCTGCGGGTCGTCCGGGTCGGCGTCCACCAGCTCGACCACGACGAGGCCGCCGGCGAGCGTCAGCGCGGTCTCCACCGAGTCGGTGAGCCGGCGCTGCACGCCCTCCCGAGCCACCAGCCGGTCGATGACCACCTCGATGTCGTGCTTGAGCTTCTTCTCCAGCGTCGGCGGCTCGACGAGCTGGACCACCTCCCCGTCCACGCGCGCGCGGGCGAACCCCTTGCCCTGCAGCTCCTTGAACAGGTCGGCGTACTCGCCCTTGCGGCCGCGCACCACCGGCGCGAGGACCTGGTAGCGGGTGCCCTCCGGCAGCTCGAGCAGCCGGTCGACGATCTGCTGCGGGGTCTGCGCGGTGACCCGCTCGCCGCAGACCGGGCAGTGCTGGGTCCCGGCCCGGGCGAACAGCAGGCGCAGGTAGTCGTAGACCTCGGTGATGGTGCCGACCGTCGAGCGCGGGTTCCGGTTGGTCGACTTCTGGTCGATCGAGACGGCCGGAGACAGCCCCTCGATGAAGTCGACATCCGGCTTGTCCATCTGGCCCAGGAACTGCCGGGCGTAGGCCGAGAGCGACTCGACGTAGCGCCGCTGCCCCTCGGCGAAGATCGTGTCGAACGCCAGCGACGACTTGCCGGAGCCGGACAGACCGGTGAAGACGATGAGCCGGTCGCGAGGCAGGTCGAGGTCGACGTTGCGCAGGTTGTGCTCGCGGGCACCCTGCACCACCAGTCGGTCGTTCACGGCGGGGAGTCTACGCGTCGGGACCGGCAGTCGTACACCTGTTCGAGCGTGTCGCGAGGTCACGCCACACCCCGTCCGCCGCCGGCGAACCACCCGCCCACCTGTCGCCAGACCGCCGTCCGGGCGTCCATGCTGGGACGCGATGGCCGACGACCTGCGCACCCGCGACCCTTTCCCCGTCCCGATCTCCGAGTACGCGGTGCTCGGCGACGGCCGCACCGCGGCGCTCGTCTCCCGGCACGGCTCCGTCGACTGGCTCTGTCTGCCGTCCTTCGACTCAGCGGCCTGCTTCGCCCGACTGCTCGGCAGCACGGAGCACGGCCGCTGGCTGCTCACGGTGGAGGACGCGACGCGTGCCGAGCGGCAGTACGTCGGCGACTCGTTCGTGCTGGAGACGACCTACACCGCGCCCACCGGCACCGCGGTCGTCCACGAGGCCATGCCGCTCGGGGACGGGCGCTCGGACCTGGTCCGTCGCCTGGAGTGCACCGAGGGCGAGGTGAGCGTCCTGCACGAGTGGGTCGTGCGGTTCGGCTACGGGGCCGTCGAGCCGTGGGTGCGGCACGTCACCGACGAGGACGGGAACGACGCCATCCGAGCGGTCGCCGGCCCCGACGCGCTCGTGCTGCGCGGCGACCGGCTGCCCGCTCCGTCCGACCACCGGCACCGGGACCGCTTCACGCTGCGTGCCGGGGAGAGCGTCGAGCTGGCACTGACCTGGTCACGCTCCTGGGACCCGATCCCGCCCCGGCTGACCATCGCGGATCGCATCGACTCGACCCGCATCGCCTGGGGCCTGTGGGCCCGCAGCTCCACCTACGAGGGGTCCTACCGCGAGGCGGTGATCCGTTCGTTGCTGGTGCTGCGCCTGCTCACCGACGCCGAGACCGGCGGCATCGTCGCGGCCGTCACCACGTCCCTGCCGGAGGACTTCGGCGGCGAGCGCAACTGGGACTACCGGTACTGCTGGCTGCGCGACGCGGCGATGACGCTGGAGGCCCTGCTGGAGCACGGGTATCGGGACGAGGCCACCGGCTGGCGGGACTGGCTGCTGCGTGCCGTGGCGGGCGACCCGGCGGACCTGCAGATCATGTACCGGCTGGACGGGGGCCGGGAGCTGCCGGAGCGGGTGCTCACCCACCTGCCGGGGTACGCCGGCGCGCGGCCGGTGCGGATCGGCAACGCGGCGGTCGGTCAGGTCCAGAACGACGTGCTCGGCGAGGTGATGAGCGCCCTCGGCCTGGCGCGCGACGCCGGGCTGGACGAGACCGAGGACTCCTGGTCGCTGCAACGCCACCTGGTCGAGGAGCTGTTGCAGCACTGGCGCGAGCCGGACCGCGGCATCTGGGAGGTGCGCGGCGACCCGCAGCACTTCACCCATTCGAAGATCATGGCGTGGGCGGCCGTCGACCGGGCGGTGCGCGCCGCGACCCGGCACCGGCTGCCCGCCCCGGTGGCGCGGTGGGAGGCGCAGCGGGACGCGATCCGGGCGGACGTGCTCGCCCACGGCTGGGACGACGAGCTGCAGACCTTCGTGCAGTTCTACGGCGCCAAGCACACCGACGCCGCACTGCTCCAGCTCCTCCAGGTCGGCTTCCTGCCGCCGGACGACCCGCGAGCCCGGTCCACGGTCGCGGCCATCCGCCGCGAGCTCGAGGTCGCCCCTGGGCTGCTGCGCCGCTACCCGGTCGCCCGCACCGACGACGGCGTGGCCGGGGACGAGAACGTCTTCCTGGCGTGCTCGTTCTGGCTGGCAGACGCGCTCGCCCGCACCGACGACGTGGAGGGATCGACGCAGGTGCTCGACGTGCTCGTCGGGCTGGCCAACGACCTCGGGCTGCTGGCGGAGCAGTACGACCACGAGAATCACCGCATGGCCGGCAACGTCCCGCAGGCGCTCTCGCACCTCGCCCTCGTACGTGCGGTGCACAGCCACGACCTCGCGCTGGAGCGCCGAGCGCGCGCCACGCTGCGGGCCGAGGCCGCCGCCGAGGCGGATCTCGACGCTGCTGGACCGACCCGACCGGACCGGTCCGCCACCGCGTCGCCCCTGTCGTCGGGGGCCGCACCGCCGAGAAGGAGCAGCGATGACCTACACCGGTGACGTCACCGTCGGGGGCCCGGCGGACGTGCGGGTGCTCGACGAGGTGGAGATCCGCAAGGTCGCCGTCGGGCCGATGGACAACAACGCCTACCTGCTGACGTGCCGAGGCGACGGGTCGCAGCTCCTGGTCGACGCCGCAGACGAGCCGGACCGTCTGCTCGCGGTGCTCCGTGAGGGCTCCTCGTCGGCCCGTCTCGACCTGGTCGTCACCACGCACCGGCACCCGGACCACCACCGCGCGCTGGAGTCGGTCGTCGCGGTGACCGGCGCCCCGGTCGCCGCCGGAGCCGACGACGCCGAGGCGATCGCGACGGCCAGCGACGTGCCGGTGCGACGCAGGCTGCACCACGGGGACACGGTGACCGTCGGCCACCTCACCCTGGAGGTCGTCGCCCTGCGCGGGCACACCCCGGGGTCGGTGGCGCTCGTCTACCGCGAGCCTGAGCACGTCGCCGAGCCGGACGCCGTGGCCGGACGGGCGCACGTCTTCACGGGCGACTCGCTGTTCCCCGGTGGCGTCGGCAACACCGACCACGACCCGGAGCGCTTCGCCCGGCTGTTGCGCGACGTCGTGGAGCGGCTGTTCGACCGGCTCGGGGACGACACCTGGGTGTACCCCGGCCACGGCCCGGACACCACGCTCGGGGCCGAGCGCCCGCACCTGGACGAGTGGCGTGCCCGCGGCTGGTGAGCCACGTGTCTGCGGGCGATGACGCCCCGGTCAGCGCTTCTGGATGATCGCCCCGTACCAGCCCAGCCCGCGATACGTCTCGTATCCGGGGGTCTGCGCGAACGCGACCGTGCGGTCGTCCTCGTCGTAGAAGCCCACCGTGGCGTCGCCGGTGCGGAGCGAGACCTGCTCGTTCAGCACCCCCGAGCGGTCCGACGAGGCCAGCACCCGGCCGCCGCTGTTCAGGACCAGAACCCTCGTGCAGGCGCGCTCGTCGTCCGCGAGGCGGACCGCGTCGAGCACGCCCTGGGCCTGCCGCTCCCAGTCGAAGAAGATGCCCAGCGCCCCGACCGGTCGGCCGTGCAGCTGCCCGTCCGCGCGCACCGCCGTGGCGTACGTCGCGACGGTGGCGCCCAGGCGGTCGTGCCGCTCGACGTCCATCGCGGCGTAGGCGTCGCCGTCCTCCGTCGCCATCGCCCGCCGGAACCACGTCTCGGTGCTCACGTCGGCGCCCACCACGCCCCCGCGCCGGTCCGCGGCCGCCGAGGCGACCACCCGACCGGAGGCGTCGGCCAGCCACAGGTCGGCGTAGACGGTATAGCTGCGCAGGATCACCCCGAGCCGCTCGCTCGCGAAGGCGGCAGCCGCCGGGTCGTCGGACTCCAGCGCCTGCACCACGGCCGCGTCGGTCGCCCACCACCGCACGTCGCAGGAGCGCTCGTACAGGTTGCGGTCGATCACGTCGATGACGTTGAGCGCCAGGTCGGCGAGCCGCCGCCCGCGCACGCGCGTCATGAGCTCCTTCCCGAGCGCCGTCAGCTCGGCGATCCGAGGCGTGACCTCCACCGACAGGCTCTCCGACAGCGTCCGCGCCTGCTCCGCCACGCCCGACACCTCCCGGGCGACGACGGCGAAGCCGCCACCCTGGTCCCCGGCGCGCGCCGCCTCGATGAGCGCGTTGAGGGCGAGCATCTTGGTGGCACGGGCCACCTGCTCGATCTCGTGCAGCTTCTCCGTGGTGGCGTGCCCGATCTCGTCCGCCAGCCGTACCACTCGCTCCGGCACCGGACCTCCCTCGTCGTGCGTGCTCTCCCCAGGACGATCGGCGCGCGGGAGCACGGTGTGAGCGTTTCCCGGTGGGGTGAGGCTCACACCCGCCGACCTCGCGGTGAGTGCACGCCGGGCGGTGCGACCCGGCGATCGGGGCTCTCAGCGCTTCTGGACGATCGCCCCGAACCAGCCCAGCCCGCGGTACGTCTCGTAGCCCGACGAGTGCGCATAGGCCACCGTCCGCTCGTCCTCGTCGTAGAAGCCCACCGCGGCGTCGCCGGTGGTGCGCAGGGTGAGCTGCTCGCGCAGCACCCCGGCGCGGTCCGACGAGGCCAGCACGCGGCCGCCGCGGTCGAGCACGAGGACCCGGGTGTACCCGCGCTCCTCGTCGAGCAGACCCACCCCGTCGATCACCGCCTGTGCCTGACGGTCCCAGTCGAAGAAGATGCCCAGCGCGCCGACCGGGGCGCCGTGGAGGGTGCCGCCGGTGCGCACCGCGGTGGCGAAGGTCGACACGGTGGTGCCGAGCCGGTCGTGGCGCTCCACGTCCACGGTCGCGTAGGCGTCACCGCTGTCCGTGGCCATGGCCTGGCGGAACCAGGCCTCCCCGCTGACGTCCACCCCGGCGACCGCGGCGCGCCGGTCGGCCGCCCCGGAGGCCACGACCCGTCCCGAGGCGTCGGCCAGCCAGAAGTCCACGTAGACGGTGTAGCAGCGCAGGATGCCCGCGAGCCGGTCGGCGGCCGCCGCCAGGTCCGCCGCGTCGCCCGACTCCAGCGCCCGCACCAGGGTGGCGTCGGGCGCCCAGCAGCGCACGTCGCAGGTCCGCTCGTACAGGTTGGCGTCGATCGCGTCGACGACGTCGTGCGCGAGGTCGGCCAGGCGTAGCCCGCGCACCCGCGCCGTCAGCTCCCGCCCGAGGTCCATGAGCTCGGCGATCCGCGGCGTGACCTCCACCGACAGGCTCTCCGACAGGCTCCGCGCCTGCTCTGCGACGCCGGACACCTCACGGGCAACCACCGCGAAGCCGCCGCCTTGGTCACCCGCACGGGCGGCCTCGATGAGCGCGTTGAGGGCGAGCATCTTGGTGGCACGGGCCACCTGCTCGATCCCCCGCAGCTTCTCGGTGGTGGCGTGCCCGATCTCGTCCGCCAGCCGTACGACTCGCTCTGGCACGGGACCTCCCTCGTCGTGGATGCTCTCCAGCGCGACCATCGGCACGCGGGCGCGCCGTATGAGGGATTTCCTGCGGCTGCCCTCGGCGGCGAGGGCAGCCGCAGGACACAGACCCGGTCAGCTCTCCGGCGGACCCAGCACAGAGGTCGCCACGGTGCCGTGGGCCGACTCGTCGTCCGAGGGGTGGAAGATGCCGGCCAGCACGTCCCGGTACAGCCGGCCGAGCTCCTGCCCGCTGTAGTACGACGAGCCGCCGGACACCCGCAGCGCCAGCTCGACGACTTGCCGGGCGGCCTCCGTCGCCCGGACCTTCAGGCCGACCAGCTGGGCGAACCACCTGGCTCCGTGATCGGCCTGCTCGTCGACATCCCGGGCCAGGGCGAAGACCTGCAGCTCGGCGCCGTCCTGAAGCAGGGCCGCGTCGGCGACCTTCCAGCGGATGTCCGGGTCCTGCGCGTAGGCGCGACCACCGGCCTTCATGGACGTGCGCCGCTGGGTCGCCGCCACCCCCACCTCCAGCGCACGCCGGCCGATGCCCGTGTACACCGCCGCGAGCAGGATCTCGAAGACGGCGAAGAGGGCGAAGACGAAGGAGTCCGCGCTCGGGCCCGGCGGCAGCGTGCGGTAGACCCGGTCGGCGGGGGCGTAGGCGCCATCGAGCACCGTCGTGGACGACTGCGTGGCCCGCATGCCGAGGGTGTCCCAGTCGTCGCGGATCTCGATGCCGCCGTCCTCGCGCGCGACCACACCGTGCACCAGCCGCGGGTCCGAGGGGTCGGAGTCGTCCAGGCCGAAGGTCGCCAACCGGGTCCACACCGGCGACAGCGACGTGAAGATCTTGGTGCCGTAGTAGCGGTAACCGCCGTCGGGCTGGCGCTCCGCGCGGGTCCGGGAACCGAACATCACGAGGTCGTTGCCGGCCTCCGAGTTGCCGAAGGCGAAGACCTCGCCGGCCGCCGCCTCCCGCAGGACGAACTCGACGCTCTCGTCACCGCGCTCGACGAGCAGTGCCGCCAACCCGGTCACGACCAGGTGCATGTTGACCGCCAGGGCGGTGGCCGGGGCTGCGGAGGCGAGCCGCACCTGCTCGCGGGCGACCTCCTCGAGCGTGAGACCGGCCCCGCCGAGCCGCTGCGGGACGAAGGCGGTGAGGTACCCGGCGGCGCGCAGGTCAGCGAGGTCGTCGTGCGGGAACGTGTTGTCCCGGTCGTGTCTCGGTGCGCGCTCGTGGATGCGCGCCAAGAGGTGGTCGGTGAGCAAGGTGCGCAGCGTGCGAGCCATGTCTGCACTCTGCCACGCACCTCCGGCAGGATGACCCCATGCCGTTCTATGCCGTGCGCTACACCTACGACGAGCGCGCCGACGTTCGTGACCGTGTCCGTCCCGAGCACCGGGCGTACCTCGCCGCGCTGGTCGACCAAGGGCTGCTGCTCGGCTCCGGCCCGTTCGCCGACAGCGAACGCCCAGGGGCGCTGCTGGTGTTCCGCGCCGCCGACGAGCAGGCCGTCCGGGCGGCGCTCGAGGCCGACCCGTTCACGCGCGAGGGGCTCATCGCCGAGGCCGAGGTGCGGCCCTGGGATCTCGTCATCGGCCCCTGGGCGGCCCCCGCCTGACGGGACCGCCCCGTTTCGACGGGACCGCCCCCGCTTCGGCTCAGGCCGTGGCGGCGTGCATCTGACGCAGCTCCTTCTTCAGGTCGGAGATCTCGTCACGCAGCCGCGCCGCCAGCTCGAACTGCAGCTCCCCCGCCGCCGCGTGCATCTGGTCGGTGAGGTCCTGGATGAGCCCTGCCAGCTCGCTGGCGGCGACACCGGCCAACCGAGTCCGCTCGTCGCGCGCAGCCCCCTTGCCGCCGCCCTTCGACCCGAGCCCGGGCACCGGCGCCTTGCCCCGGCTCGCCTGCCGTCCGGCCCCGCCGAGCAGCTCGGCCGTGTCGGCGTCCTCGCGCGCCAGCAGATCGGTGATGTCCCCGATCTTCTTGCGCAGCGGAGTCGGGTCGATACCGTGCTCGGCGTTGTAGGCGAGCTGCTTCTCCCGACGCCGCTCGGTCTCCTCCAGGGCCGCGGCCATCGCCGGCGTCACCGTGTCGGCGTACATGTGCACCTGGCCCGACACGTTGCGCGCGGCACGGCCGATCGTCTGGATGAGGGACTTGCCCGACCGCAGGAAGCCCTCCTTGTCGGCGTCGAGGATCGCCACGAGCGACACCTCGGGCAGGTCCAGGCCCTCCCGTAGCAGGTTGATGCCGATGAGCACGTCGTACTCGCCGAGCCGCAGCTCACGCAGCAGCTCCACGCGCCGCAGGGTGTCGACCTCAGAATGCAGGTAGCGCACCCGCACGCCCTTCTCGAGGAAGTAGTCCGTGAGGTCCTCGGCCATCTTCTTGGTGAGCGTGGTGACCAGCACGCGCTCGTCGCGCTCGACCCGCTCGTGGATCTCTCCCAGCAGGTCGTCGATCTGCCCCTTGGTCGGCTTGACCACCACGAGCGGGTCGACCAGACCCGTCGGACGGATGATCTGCTCGACGACGCCGTCCGCCATGGACAGCTCGTAGTCTCCCGGGGTCGCCGACAGGTACACGGTCTGCCCGATGCGCTCCGTGAACTCCTCCCAGCGCAGCGGCCGGTTGTCGATCGCGCTCGGGAGCCGGAAGCCGTGCTCCACCAGCGACCGCTTGCGGGACATGTCGCCCTCGAACATCGCACCGATCTGTGGCACCGTCACGTGCGACTCGTCGATGACCAGCAGAAAGTCCTCGGGGAAGTAGTCGAGCAGCGTGTTCGGCGCCGACCCGGCCACACGGCCGTCGATGTGCCGGGAGTAGTTCTCGATCCCGGAGCAAGAGCCGATCTGCCGCATCATCTCGATGTCGTAGGTGGTGCGCATGCGCAGCCGCTGTGCCTCGAGCAGCTTGCCCTGCCGCTCCAGCTCGTCCAGCCGCTCGGCCAGCTCGGACTCGATGTCGGCGATGGCCCGCTCCATGCGCTCCGGACCGGCCACGTAGTGGGTCGCCGGGAAGATGTGGACCTGCTGCTCGGACCGGATGACGTCGCCGGTGATCGGGTGCAGCGTCGCGATGGCCTCGATCTCGTCTCCGAAGAACTCGATGCGGACCGCCAGCTCCTCGTACACCGGGATGATCTCGACGGTGTCGCCGCGCACGCGGAACGTGCCGCGGGTGAACGCCATGTCGTTGCGCGTGTACTGCATCTGCACGAAGCGCCGCAGCAGCTGGTCGCGGTCCACCTGGTCACCGACCGCCAGCGTGACCATCCGGTCGACGTACTCCTGCGGGGTGCCCAGGCCGTAGATGCAGGACACCGTGGCGACGACGACCACGTCCCGCCGGGTGAGCAACGAGCTGGTGGCGGAGTGCCGCAGCCGTTCCACCTCGTCGTTGATCGAGGAGTCCTTCTCGATGTAGGTGTCCGTCTGCGCGATGTACGCCTCGGGCTGGTAGTAGTCGTAGTACGAGACGAAGTACTCGACGGCGTTGTTGGGCAGCAGCTCGCGGAACTCGTTGGCGAGCTGCGCGGCGAGGGTCTTGTTCGGCGCCATGACGAGCGTCGGCCGCTGCAACCGCTCGATCAGCCAGGCCGTCGTCGCCGACTTGCCGGTGCCGGTGGCACCGAGCAGCACGACGTCCTTCTCGCCGGCCTGGATGCGCCGCGCGAGCTCGTCGATGGCCTGGGGCTGATCGCCGGAGGGCTGGTACTCGGAGACGACCTGGAACGGGGCGACGGTCCGCTGGAGCTCGGTGACGGGGCGCATGTCTCCACGGTACGTGCACCCACTGACATCCGGACTACGCGCCCTCGGCGGCCGCCTCCTGCGCACGCTCGGCGCGCAGCCGGTCCCACAGGTCGTCCACCTGCCGGCGCAGGTCGGCGTCCGAGCCGGTGCCGTCCAGCACCACGTCGGCCACCGCCAGCCGCTCGTCGTCGACGGCCTGCGCCGCCACCCGGGCCTCGGCCTCCTCGCGTGCCATCCCGCGCAGTCGGACCAGCCGCTCGACACGCAGCACAGCCGGGGCGTGCACGACGACCACCAGGTGGAACGTGTCTGCCTGCCCCGTCTCCACCAGCAGCGGGATGTCGTGCACGACGACCGCCTCCGGGTCCGCCGTCGCCGCCGCGGCCTCCCGCTCGGCCGCCAGCCGGCGGACCACCGGGTGCACGATGGCATCGAGCCGGGCGCGCCGCGCAGGGTCGGAGAACACCACCGCGGCGAGGGCCGGCCGGTCCAGCGACCCGTCCGCCGCCAGAATCTGCGGCCCGAACGCGGCCACGACGGCGTCGAGCCCGGCCGTGCCCGGGGCCACCGCCTCCCGGGCCAGGACGTCCGCGTCCACCACGACCGCGCCGAGCTCGGCCAGCCGCCGGGCCGCGACGGACTTGCCGGCCGCGATCCCGCCCGTCAACCCGATCCGCTGCATCGGTCCATGATGCCGGACCGGTGCCCGCCTGTCCCCGGTCCGCCGGCACGCCGCCACCGCCGGGGACGCCGACGGGCCGGCCACCCCCTGCGGGATGACCGGCCCGTCGTGTGCGTCGTGCGGACGCGGTGCTCAGTTGCCGGTGAGCTTCTCGCGCAGCGCCGCGAGAGCCTCGTCCGACGCGAGGGTGCCGGTGGCCTCCTCGCTCGACGACGAGTACGACGTCGGCGCGGCCGCGGTGTCGCCACCGCCGCTGCTCGTCGTCGCGGCCTCGGCGTCGGCCCGGGCCGCCTCGGCGACCTGCTTGCGGTGCGCCTCCCAGCGCTCGTGCGCGGCCGCGTACTGGGCCTCCCACGCCTCGCGCTGGGCCTCGTAGCCCTCGAGCCACTCGTTCGTCGTCGGGTCGAAGCCCTCGGGGTACTTGTAGTTGCCCTGCTCGTCGTACTCGGCCGCCATGCCGTACAGCGCGGGGTCGAAGTCCTCACTGTTCGGGTCGAAGCCCTCGTTCGCCTGCTTGAGCGACAGCGAGATGCGCCGGCGCTCCAGGTCGATGTCGATGACCTTGACGAAGACGTCGCTGCCGACCTGGACCACCTGCTCCGGGATCTCGACGTGGCGCACGGCCAGCTCCGAGATGTGCACCAGGCCCTCGATGCCGTCCTCGACGCGCACGAACGCACCGAACGGCACCAGCTTGGTGACCTTGCCGGGGACGACCTGGCCGATGGCGTGCGTCCGGGCGAACGCCTGCCACGGGTCCTCCTGCGTCGCCTTCAGCGACAGCGAGACCCGCTCACGGTCGAAGTCGACGTCCAGGACCTCGACCGTGACCTCCTGGCCCACCTCGACGACCTCCGACGGGTGGTCGATGTGCTTCCAGGACAGCTCGGAGACGTGCACGAGACCGTCCACACCGCCCAGGTCGACGAACGCGCCGAAGTTGACGATGGAGGACACGACACCGGGCCGGACCTGGCCCTTCTGCAGCGTCTGCAGGAAGGTCGAGCGGACCTCGGACTGGGTCTGCTCCAGCCAGGCACGGCGCGACAGGACCACGTTGTTGCGGTTCTTGTCGAGCTCGATGATCTTCGCCTCGATCTCCTTGCCGACGTACGGCTGGAGGTCGCGGACGCGGCGCATCTCCACCAGGGAGGCGGGGAGGAAGCCGCGCAGGCCGATGTCGAGGATGAGGCCGCCCTTGACCACCTCGATGACGGTGCCGGTGACGACGCCGTCCTCCTCCTTGATCTTCTCGATCGTGCCCCATGCGCGCTCGTACTGGGCGCGCTTCTTGGACAGGATCAGCCGACCCTCCTTGTCCTCCTTCTGGAGGACGAGCGCCTCGACCTCGTCGCCGACCTTGACGACCTCACCGGGGTCCACGTCGTGCTTGATGGACAGCTCGCGGGAGGGGATGACGCCCTCGGTCTTGTAGCCGATGTCGAGCAGGACCTCGTCACGGTCGACCTTGACGATGGTCCCCTCGACGATGTCGCCATCGTTGAAGTACTTGATGGTGGCGTCGATCGCGGCGAGGAGGTCGTCGGCCGTGCCGATGTCGTTCACCGCGACCTGCGGAGTAGCGGGCTTCGCGGGGGTGGAGATGCTCATGTAGGGGTGGGCTCCGATGCGGACAGGGACGTTGTGCGGACAGGATGTGGATGGTGAGACCGCCCGACGGGTCTGACAGACCACCCGAGGGCGGACACGCCTCACCGATCACTACCCTATCCGGGCGGTAACGGACCGGTCAAAGCGCCGACGGCAGACTGTGCACATGTCCCTGACCGACCCGCAGGAGCCTGACCCACACCAGCTCGACCCGCACGAGCCCACGTCGACACCGACGGACGGCGCCGCCCCGGCCTGGCCGCCGGAGGCGGCGCTCGAGCCACTCACGGAGGCCGGGTATCGCGACGTCGCCGACGACGAAGGCAGCCGCGCCGGCCGCGGCTGGTGGGACGCCAACGCCACGCAGTATCTGGCCGAGCACGGCGACTTCCTCGGGCCGGCGGACTTCCTGTGGTGCCCGGAAGGTCTGCGAGAGGCCGACGCCCACCTGCTGGGCGACCTCGACGGTGCGCGCGTGCTGGAGATCGGTGCCGGCGCAGCGCAGTGCTCGCGCTGGCTCGCCGCCCGGAGGGTCGAGGTCGTGGCCTGCGACGTGTCGGCGGGGATGCTGCGCGCCGCCGCACGCTACGACGCGCGCGAATGTGTGCGCACGCCCCTGGTGCAGGCCGACGCCCGCGCGCTGCCCTTCGCCACGGGGACCTTCGACGTGGTCTTCACCGCCTTCGGCGCGCTGCCGTTCGTGCCCGACGCAGCACGCGTGCACGCCGAGGTCGCCCGCGTGCTGCGGTCGGGCGGGCGCTGGGTCTTCTCCGTGACCCACCCGCTGCGCTGGGCTTTCCCCGACGACCCCGGCCGCCGCGGACTCACCGCGGAGCGCTCCTACTTCGACCGTCGCCCGTACGTCGAGACCGGCGCGTCGGGCCGCGTGCTGTACGCCGAGTACCACCGCACGCTCGGCGACCACGTCGCCGAGCTGGCCGGCGCCGGCTTCGTCCTCGACCGTCTGGTGGAGCCCGAGTGGCCAGCCGGGCACGAACGGGTGTGGGGCGGCTGGGGACCGGTGCGCGGTGCCCTGCTGCCCGGGACGGCGATCTTCGTCACGCACCGCTCCTGACAGGACCGGGCAGCACCGCATCCCCGCCACCCTGCGTCCCGCCGCACCCGCGTACGGGGCCCGCTCCGCGTCGGGGCCCACCCCGTGTCAGGGAGCACCGCGCGTCCGGCGCAGCCCATGTCCGGGCGCAGCCGATGTCGGGCACAGCCCCGCGTCGGGCGCAGCACGTATCCGCGCGCGCCCCGCATCGGGCGCGCCCCGCATCGGGCACAGCGCATGTCCGGGCGCGCGCCCCGCATCGGGGTACACCGCACGGTCGTCCGGCCGGCTCAGTGCCCGGCGGCGTGCCAGGAGTCCCCGACGCCCACCGTGACGTCCAGCGGGACGTCGAGGGGACCGTCCGGGAGCCCGTCACCCGCGGCACCCATCTGCTCCCGGACCACTGCCTCGACCTCCGCACGCTCGCCCGGCGCCACCTCGAGCACGAGCTCGTCGTGCACCTGCAGCAGCATGCGCGACCCCAGGCCGCGCCGTGTCAGCTCGCGGTCCACGCCGAGCATGGACAGCTTGATGAGGTCGGCGGCACTGCCCTGGATGGGGGCGTTCAGCGCCATGCGCTCGGCGGCCTCTCGGCGCTGGCGGTGGTCGCTGGTCAGGTCCGGCAGATAGCGCCGACGGCCGAGCACCGTGGCCGTGTACCCCGTCTGGCGAGCCTGCTCGACGACCCCGGTGAGGTAGTCGCGCACGCCGCCGAACCGGGTGAAGTAGTCCTGCATCAGCGCCGACGCCTCGGCGACGTCGATGGAGAGCTGCTGCGACAGGCCGTACGACGACAGCCCGTAGGCCAGCCCGTACGACATGGCCTTGATCTTCGACCGCATCGCCGGCGTCACCTCGTCCGTGGGGACGCCGAACACCCGCGAGCCGACGTAGGAGTGCAGGTCCTCCCCCGACCGGAACGCGGCGATGAGACCCTCGTCGCCGGACAGGTGAGCCATGATCCGCATCTCGATCTGCGAGTAGTCGGCCGTCAGCAGCGACTCGTAGCCCGCCCCGACGACGAACGCCCGCCGGATCTGCCGACCCGCCTCGGTGCGGATCGGGATGTTCTGCAGGTTCGGGTCGGCCGAGGACAGTCGACCCGTCGCGGCGATCGTCTGCTGGAACGTGGTGTGGATGCGACCGTCCGGGGAGACGGACCGCAGCAGCCCCTCGACCGTCTGGCGCAGCCGGATGGTGTCGCGGTGCGCCAGCAGGTGCTCCAGGAAGGGGTGCTGGGTGCGGGCGAACAGCTCCGTCAGCGCGGCGGCGTCCGTCGTGTACCCCGTCTTGATCCGCTTGGTCTTCGGCATGCCGAGCTGGTCGAACAGCACCTCCTGGAGCTGCTTCGGCGAGCCGAGGTTCACCTCCCGGCCGATGACGGCGTACGCGTCGGCCGCGGCGGCCTGCACCTGCCGGTCGAACGACCGCTCGAGCTCCTCCAGGTAAGAGACGTCGGCCGCGATGCCGGTCCGCTCCATGCGTGCCAGCACGTCCACGAGCGGCAGCTCGAGGTCGCGCAGCAGCCCGTCGGCCCGCCGGTCGCCGAGCTCGCCGGCCAGCACCTCGGCCAGGTCGCGCACCGCAGCGGCGCGCACCGCAGCCCGCCGGCCCTCGCCGACGCCGTCGAGCTCCAGGTCGAGCGCGCCCTGGCCGCCGAGGGCGGCGTCATCGGCGCCCAGCTCGCGATGCAGGTAGCCGATCGCCAGGTCCGCCAGGTCGTACCCGCGCCGGTCGGGCTGGCACAGGTAGGCGGCCAGCTCGGTGTCGAAGACGGCCCCGCGCAGCGTCAGCCCGCGCCCGGCCAGCGCGTGCCAGGCGGTCTTCGCCGCGTGCACCACCTTCGGCGCCTCCGGGTCGGCCAACCACGCGGCCAGCGCCGACTCGTCCGCGGGGTCGATCTCCGCCAGGTCGAACGCGACCGCGTGACCGGACGGACCGGCCAGCGCGACGCCCCAGGCGTCGCCACCGGCGGGCGCCCCCGAGCCCCGCACGTCCAGCCCCAGCGGCTCCGTGCCGCGAGCATCCAGCCAGGCGGCCAGCTCCCCCGCGCCGAGCTCCACGAGATCCAGCTGGGCGGCCGCCGCAGCGACGGGCGGCTCGCCCTCGTCGGGGAGCATCGCGAACAGTCGGTCACGCAGCGTGCGGAACTCGAGCTCGTCCAGCAGCGTGTGCAGCGCCTGCCGGTCCCACGGGCGCACGGCGAGGTCCTCCGGACCGAGCGGCAGCTCCAGGTCGTCGACCAGCCGGTTCAACCGCCGGTTCAGCCGGACCTGCTCCAGGTTGGCGCGCAGCGACTCGCCCGCCTTGCCCGACACCTGGTCGGCGGCGTCGAGCAGGCCCTCCAGGCCGCCGTAGGTGGCGATCCACTTCGCCGCGGTCTTAGGGCCGACGCCGGGCACCCCGGGCAGGTTGTCCGAGGTCTCGCCGACCAGCGCGGCCAGGTCCGGGTACTGCTCCGGCGGTACGCCGTAGCGCTCCTGCACCGCGGCAGGTGTCATGCGCGCGAGCTCGGAGACGCCCTTGACCGGGTACAGCACGGTGACGTCCTGGTTGACGAGCTGGAAGGCGTCGCGGTCGCCGGTGCAGACCAGCACCTGCATGCCCTGGGCGCGGGCCTGGGCGGCCAGCGTCGCGAGGATGTCGTCGGCCTCGAAGTGCGCCTTCTCCAGCACCGGGATGTGCATCGTGGCCAGCAGCCGCTGGATGACGGGGATCTGCCCGCGAAAGGGCTCCGGGGTCGCGTCACGGGTGCCCTTGTACTGCTCGTACTGCTCCGTGCGGAACGTCGTGCGCCCCACGTCGAACGCCACCGCGACATGGGTCGGCGCCTCGTCGCGCAGCAGGTTGGCCAGCATGGACGTGAACCCGAAGACCGCGTTCGTGGGCTCCCCCGTCGACGTGGCGAACTTGTCCACCGGCAGGGCGAAGAAGGCCCGGAACGCCATCGAGTGGCCGTCGACCAGCAGCAGGCGGGCGGGCTGGGACGGTCCGGCAGGAGTGGCGGACGACCGTTCCGTGGACGGCGGCGCTGGCTGTGCATCGGTCACGGGTGCCAACCTATCTGCCATGTCTGACACCGCCCGCTCCGACCCCGCCTCGTTCGCGTCCATGCCGTCGGCCGCCGGCACGCTCATCGAGCGGATGGGCATCGTCATCACCGAGCTCGGCCCGCAGCGCGCCGTGGGGACGATGCCCGTCGAGGGCAACACGCAGCCGTTCGGGCTGCTGCACGGCGGGGCGTCGGCGGCCCTGGCCGAGACCCTCGGGTCCTACGCGGCGCAGGCCCACGCCGGGCCGGGCCGGGCCGCGGTCGGGATCGAGCTCAACGCCACGCACCACCGCGCGGCGCGCTCCGGGGTCGTCACCGGGACGGCCACGGCGCTGCACCTCGGGTCGAGCGTCGCGAGCTATCAGGTGGTCGTCGAGGACGAGGGCGGCCGGCGCCTCTGCACGGCGCGGCTCACCTGCATGCTGATCGACGCCCGGCGCTGACCCGCCGCGGACGTCGGCGTCGAGGTCCGCGGCTCGCGCAGCTGGCCAGCGTCGCGCCGCGAGGCCGTGTCCCGGGGCTGGCGAGCCTCACGGGCCTGCCGGCTCTCGCGTGCCTGGCGCCGCCGGGCGATGAGGTCCTCCAGCCCGCGGGGGGCACCTCGACGGGCCGGCACCCCGGGAAGCCCGACGACGGCCACCAGCCCCGGCTCGTGGGCGAGCCGGCGCTGCAGGAGCTGGGTCGACACCACACGGTGGGCGGCCGCGGGAGCGAAGCCCAGCCGTGCCAGAAAGCGGTGCATGCCGCGCGCACCGGGCAGCGGCGTCGCGTACAGCTCGGTCGCCCCGGCCTGCGCCGCGACGTCCAGCGCACCGCCCAGCAGCGCGTGGCCGAGACCGCGCCGCCGGGCCGTCGGCAGCACGTAGACCGCCTCCAGCGTCAGGTGTGCGCTGTCGGTGAAGGGGCTCGGCCCGACGACGCGGGCGAGCAGCAGACCGCTGGCCCGCCCGTCGAGCGCGCCAAGCAGCACGCAGGCCCCCGGGTTCGTGAGCAGCACGCCGAGCTGGTCGCGCAGGCGGGCGGCATCGTCTGTGCACAACGCGGCGCCGGCGGTGGTCTCGCGGCGGGCGGTCAGGCAGAGGCCGACGAGGTCGTCCAGGTCGTCGGGTCGGGCAGGGCGCACTTGAGCAACAGGACGCACGACGGTCGAACCTCCAGACGGGACGAGGGGGATCCCGGCACACGGTGCGCCTCTGCCCGCGCCGCACCGGGACTGATCATGGCCCACGACCGCCCGATGTGCCTAGTCCGGTGTCGGACCGGTGAACGGGGGACGTCCGGACGGACCCGGCCGGCGCAGGCGGCGAGGCGCGGTGGCCTGCTGCGCTGGGGGCGACGCGGGTGCTCAGCCGCCGTCGCGAGGGTCGCCGTCGACCCTCCGGACGGCGTCCGTGAGGCCCAGCTCGTCGGCCAGGAACAGGAACGCGCGCGCGTACGGCTGGTTGCCCACCTCGCGCCGTACCCGGGGCCAGTCGATCTGCTCGCGCAGTGCCCGCACGATGGCCAGCGGACGACTGAAGTCACAGGCGTGCTCCCCCAGCACCCGGAGCTTGGCCGAGACGACGTCGGTCGCGGCGAGCACGGGCATGCGCACGGCCAGCACCTCGAGCTCGTCGGCGTGGGACAGCAGCTCGGGCGTGACCGGCTCGCCGACCATGCGGTAGAGCACGTCGACCAGAGCCCCACGGTGATACGCCTTGAACAGCCAGTTCTCCGCCGGCTCCTGCACGTCCAGCCCGGCGGCGGCCAGCGCGGCCTTCGCCCGGTCCACGTCCTCCTCAGTCACCGCGAAGTCTGCGTCGTGGCTGGGCTCCGGTGCGCCGCGCGCCCACGCGGCGTACCCGCCGACGAGGGCGAACGGGATCCCTGCGTCCAGCAGCGCCACCGCCGCGAGCCGCAGCCCGTCCTGCAGGACCGCGCGGGGCTCGTCCACCTCGTCGACGTCCGCCATGCCCGCGTGTCTACACCTCGACGCGCGCCGTCGCAGGTCGGAGGCGACAATCGGGGGGATGCGCCTGGCGACGTTCAACATCCTGCACGGCCGTTCGCTCGTCGACGGCGCGGTCGACGTGGACCGCTTCGCGGCCGCCGTCCGCGACCTCGACGCCGACGTGCTCGCGCTGCAGGAGGTGGACCGCGACCAGCCGCGCTCGCACGGCGCCGATCTCACTCGCGTCGCAGCCGAGGCGATGGGCGCCACCGAGCACCGCTTCGCCGCCACGCTGCACGGGCTGCCCGGCCTGTGGACCGCCGCCAGCGGGGAAGCCCAGCCCCGGGCGGCGGGCTACGGGATCGCGCTGCTCAGCCGCTACCCGGTGCGGGACTGGCGCATCGTCTCGCTGCCGCGCCTGCGCCGCCGGGTCCCGCTGCGCTGGCACGGGGCCAAGCTGCCGTCACTGGTGCGCGACGAGCCACGCGCCGCACTCGTCGGCCTGGTGGACGCCCCCGGCGGCACGCTGACGGTGGTCGGCACACACCTGTCGGTCATCCCCGGCTGGGGACCGCGGCAGCTGCGCCAGCTCGTGGAGGAGACCCGCACCCTGCCGCGGCCGCTCGTCCTCATGGGCGACCTGAACATCGCCGGCACGCGCCCCGCCCGGCTGAGCGGGATGCGTCCGCTCGCGACCGCGCCGACCTTCCCCGTGGGCACGCCGGTGCGCCGGATCGACCACATCCTCGCCGACGGTCCGCTGCGGGTCGTCACGGCGGCGCGCGCCGTGGACACCGGCGTGTCCGACCACCGAGCACTCGTCGTCGACGTCGCACTCGGCTGAGCCGCCCACGCCCTCAGGCCGGCGACGCCCGGCACCGAGCCGTCAGGCGCCGCCGCCGACCTGCTCGATGACGGCGTCGGCGACCTCACGCATGGTGAGACGACGGTCCATCGACGTCTTCTGGATCCAGCGGAACGACTCCGGCTCGCTCAGACCCATCTTCGTCATGAGCAGGCCTTTGGCCCGGTCCACGCGCTTGCGCGTCTCGAAGCGCTCGGCCAGGTCGGCGACCTCCGACTCGAGCGCGCTGATCTGCGCGTACCGGGAGATGGCGATCTCGAGCGCCGGCAGCAGGTCCGCCGGGCTGAACGGCTTCACGACGTAGGCCATCGCACCGGCGTCCCGGGCGCGCTCCACCAGCTCGGTCTGGGAGAAGGCCGTGAGCAGGACGACCGGCGCCAGGTGGGCCTTGCCGATGCGCTCGGCGGCGGAGATCCCGTCGAGCACGGGCATCTTCACGTCCATGACGACGACGTCCGGCTTGAGCTCCGTGGCGAGCGCGACCGCCTGCTCGCCGTCGCCGGCCTCGCCGACGACCTCGAACCCGGCCTCGCGCAGCGTCTCCACGACGTCCATGCGGATGAGCGCCTCGTCCTCGGCGACCACCGCACGCCGGGCCGGCCGCGTCCCGGCCACGGGCGACTCCTCCGCCGGCAGCGGCGTGTCGAGGTCGAGGGCCGTGTCCTGCCCCTGCGGTGTTGCGTCACTGGTCACGGCCCACAGCGTAGTCCGCCTCGCGACACGCCCGTCGAGCCGCCCCGATGCACGGCGTGTGCCCGGACGGCGCGGCTCAGCGCGCGGCGGCGGCCGCTGCTGCGGCCACCGCCCGGCCAGCAGCGACGTCGGCGCCTCGTTGGGTGGCCGCCGTGCAGGCGGCGATGACCAGGTCGGCCGCCTCCCGGATACGGCGCAGCTGCTCCTCGTCCAGGCCGAGCCCCTCCACCATCGCCAGCGGCACAGGCACGGCCGACGCACGCAGCCGGCGTCCGGCGTCGGTGAGGTCGATGGCGAGCACACGCTCGTCGTCCGGGTCCCGCTCGCGCGTGACGAGCCCCATCGTCTCCAGCCGCTTCACCAGGGGTGACAGCGTCCCGGGGTCGAGGTGCAGCATCCCGGCCAGGTCCTTGAGGGACAGCCGTCCGTGCTCCCACAGCGCGAGCATCGCCATGTACTGCGGGTGCGTCAGGCCCAACGGCTCGAGCAGCGGCCGGTAGAACGCCACCAGGCTGCGAGCCGCGGCCGACAGGGCCAGGCAGACCTGTGCCTCCACGGTCAGCGGGTCGACGGGTCGGTTCATGCCCACGATGGTAGGCCCACCATTGCTTGGTGCACCAAGCATGGTGATACGCTTGGTGCACTAATGATCTTCTCGGGAGGTCCTCATGGCCCGTCTGCGCCCCCGCTCCGACTCCCGCGGCATGCGTGCCACCGAGAAGCTGCTCACGTACTTCGGGCCGCCCCAGGTCGGTGACGTCACGGCGCCGCACCGACCCGTCACCGCCGAGGAGCAGGAGCGCGACACGGTGCTCCGCACGGAGTTCGTCCGGGTCGTCGGGCCCGACGGGCACGCCTACGTCGTCGAGCGCAGCGTCACCGCGCCCGCCGCCGGCGGTACGGGAGGCGACGAGTAGGCGAACACCCGGCGAACGTCGTCGCCCAGAGGGCTGAGCGGACCCCGGGAGGTGGCACGCTGCCCGTCGTGAACGACGCGCACACCTCCGCGAGCCGGGTCGTCCGGTGACCAGACTCGACCGGCTCTGGCACTGGACCGTCGTGGGCGCTGTGCTCTCCGCGCTGATCCTGTTCGCGGTGTCCTTCATCGCGGCGGAGATCCTCGACCCCGCGCGTGCGGTCAGCACCCTCAGCACGACGATCCTGGCGTCGTTGCTCGTCGCCGTCCCCGGTGCCGTCTTCTGGACGGGCTACGGGCTGCTCGTCCGGACGCTCGGCCGCGCGCTGCCCGGACCTGGCCGGGTGGGCAGAGGACCTTGGCTCGCCCTCGACACCCTCGCCGCCTGGGTCGTCGCCACCGTCCTGGCGCACCTGCTGCTGTCGATCATCAGCGCGTCGTTCGTCCCGTTGTCCTGGCTCCTCTACTCCGGCGCGGCCGCCCTTCCGTTCGCGGGGCTGGCCCTCGTCTCCTGGCTGCGCGACACCCGGGCGACCCGCCGGTCACCCGCCCGCGGCACCGGCCCCACCGGCCGGCCGGCCGCCGCCGCGCGCGCCCGCACGGGCCGCTGACCGACCGCGCCAGCCCGTGACCCGTCCCCCGCCCCCGGGGGGCGGTAAGGTCGGTGTCCTGCCCCGATAGCCCAACCGGCAGAGGCGTTCGGCTCAAACCCGATCCAGTGTGGGTTCGAATCCCACTCGGGGCACCCACCGTCGACGCGGGGACGACCCGTCGACGAAGCGAGCGCACCCGTGCGCCCGGCTCGACGTCGACGCGCGCCGCGCGGCACCCTGCCGACGAAGACCACCGTCGCGCCGGGTGTGACCGTCGTCCACCGCGACCGCCTCTACATCGCCGGACGCAACGCTGCGCGACCGTGGCGGCCGGCACGCTGCCGTCGCGTGGCCGCCGTCGCCGGCCGGGCCTAGCGTGAGGTCACGGCCGCCGTCGAGAACAGCCCACCGGGACCCGGGCGGGGCCGCAGCTGCCGGCCCACCGGGGCCGGGCGAGGCGAGGCGAGGCCCGATGACGTCGTCGAACCGACAGACCCCCACCGTGCAACGGGGCACGATCGTGTCCGTGATGCTCGCGACCCTCGCGGTCGTGGCCACCGTGCTCGTCGCGCTCGGATCTCCGCCGGCCGGGAGCGCCGCTGCGGCGGACCAACCGAGCCGCCTGATCGTGGAGACGTCCTCGGCGGCGACGCCGTCGGTCGTGCAGTCCTTCGACTACGACGACGAGGTCGGTGGTCCGCACCAGGACACCGACGTGGAGCAGACCGGACGGGCGGTGACACCGGCCCGGGTGGCGGTCATGGTCGGGATCCTCGTGGTGGCGCTCGGCATCATCACGACGCTCGCCGTGCGGGCCCGCGTACGCCGGCACCGTGGCGAGGGCGGTGAGATCTGACCGCGCCGGGCGCCTACGAGGCGAGCTGCTGCCGGCCAGCCCGCGCGGGACGCTCCTCGCCGCCCGGCCGGCTCAGCTGTGACCACAGCGTGTCGAGCGACAGCCCCAGCACGTCGGCGATTGCGGCGATCGTGGGGAAGGCCGGGGTCGCGACCCGGCCCGACTCGATCTTGCGCAGCGTCTCCGGAGAGATGCCGGCGTCCAGGGCGACCTGGAGCATCGACCTCTCGCCGCGGGCGTGCCGCAGCAGGGCGCCGAGACGCTGACCGCGTTCGACGTCGGCGGGGGTGAGCGGCAACCGGACCACGGTTCCGACTCTAGTACCGGGATAGTATGGCCGGGATAGTTATTGGCCACCAAAGGACGTCCCGATGATCGAGATCCTGAGCCCCACCGAGCTCGCCCGTGCCCGCGACGCCGGTGCCCTGGTCGCACAGATCCTGCAGACCCTGCGCCACCGCAGCACGGTCGGGACGAACCTGCTCGACGTCGACCGGTGGGCCAGGACGATGATCGCCGACGCCGGTGCGCAGTCCTGCTACGTCGACTACGCACCGTCCTTCGGCCGCGGACCCTTCGGCCACCACATCTGCACGTCGGTCAACGACGCCGTGCTGCACGGGCTGCCGCACGACTACACGCTCACGGACGGCGACCTGCTGACGCTCGACCTCGCCGTGTCGTTGCGCGGGGTCGTCGCGGACAGCGCCGTCAGCTTCGTGGTCGGTCAAGCACGGCCCGCGGGCAGTGTCGCGCTCATCGACACGACCGAACGCGCACTGGCTGCGGGGATCGCCGCCGCCGGCCCGGGAGCGCGCCTCGGCGACGTCTCGCACGCCATCGGCACGGTGCTGTCCTCGGCCGGGTACCCCATCAACACCGAGTTCGGCGGTCACGGCGTCGGGTCGACGATGCACCAGGACCCGCACGTGTCGAACACCGGACGACCCGGCCGCGGCTATCGGCTGCGGCCCGGGCTGCTGCTCGCGCTCGAGCCGTGGGTCATGGCGGACACCGCCGAGCTCGTCACCGACGCCGACGGCTGGACCTTGCGCAGCGCCACTGGCTGCCGCACCGCCCACAGCGAGCACACCATCGCCATCACGGAGGACGGTGCCGAGATCCTCACGCTGCCCGCCGGGACGGGACCGTCGCAGACCGTGGCCTGAGCGGACCCCGCCTCTGAGCGCCCAACCGAGCGAGCGAGCGAGCGCCCGCCCGTCCTGCCGCCGCACGTCTGGCAGCCGACTCGCCTGACCCGCCGGCCCGTCTGACCCGCCGGCTCGCCTGGGGCAAGCTGCCGTCAGCCCCGCACCCGGTCGACCACGCCGCGCACGTAGGCCGCCTGGCCGACGTGCTGGAGGTCGTCGGCCAGGATGCTCACAAGGCGCACCCCCAGCGTCACCGGTGGGTCCCAGGACTCGTCCACCACGCGGTCCAGATCGGCGGCGGACAGCCCGCGCAGATGGTCCAGCGTGCGGGCGGCGACGGCGTCGTAGTACCCGAGCAGCAGGTCGCCCTCCACGTCGACGCGGCCCACGTCCGCGGCGCTCTGGCCGTAGCCGGTGGCGCTCTCCGGGAACGGCAGAGCGAGCCGCTGCGCCCAACCGTCGGCCGACCAGACCTCCGGCGTGCCCGCGACGTCAGCGATCTGTGCGTCCTGCACCCGAGCGGCGTGCCAGGCGAGCCAGGCCACCGTGTTGGCCTCCGGATCGACCCGGTAGGTCAGACCGGTGCGGTCCAGGCCCTCGACGGCACGGTGCAGGGTCGGGCCGATGCGGCCGAAGGACTCGACGAGCAGGTCGGTGGTGTTCATGGGGCCTCCCCAGCAGGTGCGACGGACGTCTCCTCGATCATCGCCCACACCACCGACATCCGACCGGCCAGCGCCGCACGGGACGCCCGCACAGACCGCGGAGGCGGCCGGCAGGCGCAGCGCACGGTGGTTCCGGATGCGCGCCGACCGGCGGCGGCACACGATGGCAGGACGGCGCGTACGACCGCCCACGTCCGGGGAACCGGAACGACCGGAAGGAGACGTCATGCCGAAGACCACGTCCAGCGGGAAGCCGAAGCAGTCGGAGCTGCCCAGCACGCTGCAGCGTTCGGACGCCAAGGCGCAGCGCACGTTCGCCGAAGCACACGACTCCGCGCTCGAGGAGTACGGCGAGGAGCAGCGCGCCCACCGCGTCGCCTACGCGGCGCTCAAGCACACCCACGAGAAGGTCGGCGACCACTGGGAGCCGAAGCGCAGGTCCGGGCCGTCCGACCGGCGTGCGGCCGGCGGGCGCAGTACCCGGGCGAAGACCGCCGGTGGAGTCGACGCCAACGCCTCGAAGCAGCACCTGTACGACGTGGCGCGCAGGCTGGACGTGCCGGGGCGGTCCAGCATGACGAAGACGGAGCTGGTCGACGCGATCCAGAAGGCCAACGACCGCCAGACCCGGCGCGGACGCTGACGACGGGCCGCACCCACGGACCGACAGGACTGAGCGGGCCCGGCAGCGGGCCCGCTCAGTCCTGTCCGGAGCCCTCCGTGTCGCGGTAACCCTTGTAGCCGACCGGGACATCCACCAGCAGCGCTCCGGCGGTCTTGGTGTCGCACGGCAGCCAGCTCACCCGGACCTGCGTCACCTCGGGACCGTCGGCGGCGAGCCGCGTCACCCGCTCGGCGGCCGGCAGCCCCGTGCGACGGTCGAGCAGCACCTCGACGTCGAGGCCGCTCGCCCCGGAGCCCACGGTGGTCCACAACGAGGGCGTCGCCGGGTCCGCCACCGCCCAGCCGGCCCCGTCCCCCTCGGTCGCGAGCCCGTGCAGCGCCGTCACGGCCGCGGCGACGACGGGGTCGGCGGTGAGCGCCGCCTCCCCCGCGTCCCACCAGCGGCGGTACTCGTTGTCGATGCCGACGACCTCGCCGGTGGTCGCGGAACGTCCGATCTCGACGCTGCCCCGCGCGAGGAGCGCGACGGCGAGCCTCTGATCCAGGTAGACCGCGTCCGGGCGACCCTTCTCGGCGGCCCCGGACGGGATGAGCTGGGCGACGCACCACCCACCCGCGCCGACGGCGTCCCGCGCCTCGTCCAGCAGCTCCTGCGCGTCGGCCGCCGACGGCGTCCCGTCCCGTGGGCCCGGGTCGCCCACCACGGCCGGCGAGGTGCTCGTCGTCCGGGCATCGTGCCGGGTCCGCATGCCGGCCAGGTCCCGTGTCGCGAACGCGACCAGGACGACCAGCACCGCCGCCACGGCCACCACCGTCGCGTCCCGTCCGTGCCGGCCCCGGGACGCGGCGCTGCCGGGCAGCAGCACCGGGGCGGACTCGTCGTCCTCAGGACGGTCGGCTCGCGCCCGCACCTCCTGCCAGGTCGGCAGCGGCTCGTCGTCGACGCCCCGCAGCACCCTGCGGGCACGGGCCAGGGACTCGTCCTCAGGCATCGTGTCCGCCCTCCTGACCGGCCGTCGTCGGATAGATCTCCCGCAGCCGGCGACGCGCCCGGTGCACGCGCGTCGCCGCCGTCGGGACCGAACAGCCCAGCACCGTGGCGATCTCCGCGGTCGTGAGCTCGGCCGCGGCGAGCAGCGCGATCACCTCCCGGTCCCCGGGCCGCATCCGGTCGAGAGCCCGGACCAGCTCGTCCAGCTCGCCGGACAGCCGCAGGTCGTCGTCGGCCAGGGGCCTGCGGTGCGCGAGCCGGCCGAGCAGGGCCCCGCGCCGCCGGTTCGCCCGCAGGTGGTTCCCGACGACCCGCCGGGCGACCCCCAGCAGCCAGGACAGCGGTTCGTCGAGGCCCTCGCCGCGACGACGCCACGCGACGGCGAACACCTCCGAGACGACGTCCTGCGCGTCCGCCGCGGACAGCCGCGTCCGAGCGAACCGGTACACGGCGGCAGAGTGCTCGGCGAACAGGAGCGCCACCGCGTCCTCCTGCCGGCTGTCGGGGCTCACCCCGATCGGCCTCGCCGCCATCCGTCCTCCTCGTCCCGTGCGCCGCACAGTACGGCCCTCACCGCAGCACGTGTCCAGACCCGCGCCGTCCATGACAGCCGGACGGCATGACGTTCACCTCCCCCGCCGGCCGTCATGGGCACCGGACCAACGGACACCCCTCGACGTGAGCACAAGGAACGGATCGACGCCCTACCCCTCCCTCAGCGGCACGCCGACGGTCCTGCGCACCGGCGCCGTCGTGATGCTCCTGGGTACCGTCCTCGTGGGCTGCAGGCCCGGTGGTCCGACCCCGACCGCCGACGCGCCCGCCGCCACCGGTGCCGCCACCGGTGCCGGTGCCGTGGTAGCCGGGGGGCGACCCGGCACGCCGACGACGGACGGCAGCACCGCCAGCACGCCAGGGCCGTCCACGTCGGACATCGACCTAGACGCCCACTCCACCACGGACCCGGCGAGCATCTGGGTCGTCGTGAACAAGGCGCACCCGCTCGACCCGATCGACGCCGAGCCGGACGACCTCGTCGTCGTGCACGGCTACCTGGTGCGCTCG
>Ga0164243_10000817_pt1 | contig 54430 bp, 46 predicted proteins | sample OricompcompostOP_FD_108781 | JGI IMG/M metagenome (GOLD analysis project Ga0164243, IMG submission 108781) | Organic Plus compost microbial communities from Emeryville, California, USA - Original compost - Organic plus compost (OP) | ecosystem: Engineered > Solid waste > Mixed feedstock >... | reverse complement strand
GCGTCGAGCGCGTCGAGCGTGTGCTCGAAGATCCGGCGATCCGGCTTGTCCATACCGACGCGCCCCGAGTCGACGATGACCGCGAACGGGTCGGCGATCCCGATCTCGTGGAGTAGCTCGGCGAGCCGGCCCTCCGAGTTCGACAGCACCGCGACCTTCGCGCCTCGCCCGGCGAGCTCGCGCGCGAGCTCGATCATGCCGGGGATCGGCTTGCGCCACAGGTTCGCGCGTGGTTGTTCGGACCACAGCCAGTCGACGAGTGGTGCGACGTCCGTCACGCCCGCGCCCGCCAGCAGCGTCGCCATCAGCGCGTGCCACGGGTGTCCCGCGCCGCCCTCGACGAGCGCGTCATAGCGCGCCCAGGCGTCGGGAGCGGCCGCGGCGAGCGCCGCCGGCTCGACGCGGATCTGGCGCTCGGCGAGGCGCGTCGCGAGGAAGTCGAGGTCGAGCTCGACCAGGGTCTGCCCCGCGTCGAACGTGATGACAGGGGACGTCGAGATGGCTCGTTGTACCGCAGCGGTCGCCGGGATGGGTATACTGGCCGCCATGGCAGACGGGGCGCACGCCGACGATCCGCCTGGCCCGGCGCCCGTCCCGGGGCTCGTGATCGTGTGGAGTGGCGCCGCCCCCACCGTGCAGGCGTTTCGCATCCCCGACGACGGGCTCGTCCTCGGCCGCGAGCTCCTCGAGACCACGAGCGACGACCGCATCAGCCGCCAGCACGCGCGCGTGCGGTGGCGCGACAACCGGTTCGTCGTCACCGACCTCGGTAGCCGCAACGGCACCTACATCGGGGGCCACGCGCTGATCGATCGCGAGGTCACGGTCATGCCGCCGTCGATCGTGCGGACCGGGCGCACGGTGTCGGTGCTCGTCGACGACATCCGTCGCTACGAAGGCTCGACGATCACGACCGAGCACGACGCGATCGTCGGCGCGAGCACGCGCCCGCTGTGGAACGCGCTCGCCGCGCAGGCGCGCTCCGACGGGAACAGCGACGGCAACATCGTGCTCCTCGGCGAGCCGGGCACCGGCAAGGGGCGGATGGCGCGCGGCTTCGCGCACCTGCGCGGGCGACCGGAGGCCGTGTTCAACCCGACGATCCAGGCGGTCCCGCTCGAGCGCGTCGTCGGTCCGGCCGTCGAGACGCTGATCCTCGAGCAGATCGGCAAGCTCGGGCCGCAGAACCTCGCCGCGCTCCAGCACCTGCTCGAGACGCGCCCGCAGATGCGCGTCGTGACCACCGCGGTGGTGTCGCTCGACCGCCTCGGGATCCCCCCCGAGCTCGCCGCGCGACTGTCGACCTACGTGCTCCAGGTCCCGCCGCTGCGCGACCGCCCCGACGAGATGGCGTACCTCGTCCACGACGCCGTCCGCGCGGCCGAGCCGGCGTTGCAGATCCACTCGACGCTCGTCGAGATGTGCCTGCTGCGGCCGTGGCCGGGGAACGCGCGCGAGCTCGTCGCCGAGGTCAGCCGCACCGCGCACCGGGTCGCGGGACAGGGCAAGAACAACGTGCGTGGCGAGGATCTCGACAACGACGCCGGCCACCTGATGGTGGGCGCGCCGACGCTCAACGCGGCCGCCGTGCCGACGCTCGCCGGACGCGCGCGAAAGAAGCGCCCTCCGACGCGCCAGAGCAGCTGAGCGACGCGCGACGCGTGCTCGGCTCGTCGCTCATCCCCACGCGCGCGCACACGCCTGCCCGTGCCCGCGCACTGCACGTGACACGAGCACGTGGACGGAGATCACCCGCGCCGGCGAAGCGCGAACAGGCGGGCGACGTCGAGGAGGAGGCCGCCGTGGCCGCGGTCGTCGTGCAGCGCTCTCCGATGCACCAGCGCCGCCGAGCGGCGCGTGCTCGCGCTTGCCGCTGATCCACACGCGCGCCTGTACGTGCACGTGACACGCGCACGTGGATGGAGGTCACCTGCGCCGGCGGAGCGCGAACAGGAGCGCGACGCCGAGGAGGAGACCGCCGTGGCTGCGGGTCGTCGTACAGCCACCACCGTCGTCGCTGTGGTCGCCACCGTCGCCGTCGTCGTCGCCGTCCTCGCCGGGCGCGACGGGCGCGACCGGGGTGAGGCGGATCGCGTCGAACACCACCTGGACCCGGTCCGCGAGCGGCTCACCGGTGTTGTCGCCGAGGTGGACCCACTGATCGGCGCCGGCGGCGAACTCGAGCTCACCGAGCGTCTGCCAGCCGCTCGCCGCCGTCTGATCGAGGGCGACCTCGTGGTCCGTGCCGTTCGCGCGGATCGTGTAGCGCGCCTGCGTCGAGCGCGCGTAGGCCGCGTCCGTGTAGACCTCCACGCGGTAGCGCCCGCCGGCCGCGAGCGAGATCGCCCACCGCGCGAAGTTGCTCTCGCTGGCGTCGTCGGTGGTGTACGTCCAGATCAGGTCTCCGCCCTCGCCGGCCTCCGCGATCCGGCGCAGCGACGCCGGCGGACCGCCGCCGGTGAAGCACGGATCGCCGTCGTCGATCACGCCGCCCTCGGGCGGCAGCGCCTCGCACGTCCGAGCCGGACCGAGGAGCTCCTGGAGCTGGGCGTAGGTCCCGTTGAACCGGTTGACGTCGACGTTGCCGGAGATGCCCGCGACGCGACCGGAGTCGGTGTACTGCCAGAACGCCCAGTCCTGCCACGGGGGCGGGATGTTCGGGCACTCCGCCGACGTGTACTGCGCGTGCCACAGCGGGTGCTCGGCGCCGAACGCGGGCGCCCCGACCTCGTCACGCCAGAAGTAGAAGCCCGTGTAGATGATCGGCGGACGACCGATCGCGGCGGTCACGTGATCGATCCACTGCTTGACCTTCGCGGCGACCTGGGCGGGCGGCAGGCCTCCATCGCTCTCGACGTCGATCACCGGCGGGAGATCGTCGGGCGCGAGCGTCCCGATCTTCGACAGCAGGAGGTCCGCCTGCGCGATCGGATCCTGGTTCGGGCGGAAGTACTGGTACGCGCCGTGGTGGATGCCCGCCGCCCGACTACCGGCCCAGTTGGCCTCGAACTTCGAGTCGATCGTTCCGAGCCCGTCGGAGACGCGGATGAACGCGTACTGCACGCCGTCGGCGCGGACCCGCGCCCAGTCGATCGTCCCCTGGTAGTACGAGACGTCGATGCCCTTCACGGTCGGACCGCTGCCGCACACGGTCGCGGCGAGCTCGGCCTCGGAGAGCTCCTCGGGATCGATGACGTCTTGGGAGGTGCAGGCGATCAGGGACGCGAGGACGACAGCGAGGCGCTTCAAGGTACGCGCGCGCGGAGCACGAACCAGGCCACGCGGGGCCACGCCGAGTCGCCGAGTTATCCGTCACGTCGGCGCGGCGATCTGCAACCTGCCGTGGGCAGTGCGGCGGGCGCGCCGCAACCCATCAGCTGCAGTCGTCGCAGCCGTGCACCTCGATCGTGAGGTGCGCGAGGCTCAGCGCGCCGAGCACCGCCTCGCGGTAGTACGCGACCTCGCGCGGGCGTGACGTCACGATCGAGACGATGCAGCTGCGCCGCCCCGGCCCGAGCTCCCACACGTGCAGGTCGGCGACGCGCACGCCGTCGAGCGCCTCGAGCTGCTGACGAACGACCGCCTCGTGGCGGGGCGACGACACCACGTCGAGCAGCTGGCGACTCGCCTGGCGACACAGCGACACCGCCCACACGGCGATCACGACGCCACCGACGATGCCCATCGCCGGGTCCAGGTACCAGAGCCCGGCCCACTTGCCGAGCGACAGCGCGACCACCGCGAGCAGCGAGGTCAGCGCGTCGGCGGCGACGTGGATGTACGCCGCCCGCATGTTGAAGTCGAGCGTCCCGGCCTGCGCCGGCGCCTCGTGATCGTGATCGTGGGCGTGCCCGTGCCCGTGCCCGTGCCCGTGCCCGTGCCCGTGCCCGTGCCCGTGCCCGTGCCCGTGCCCGTGCCCGTAGTGGTGGTTCTTGCTGAGCAGGACCGCCGAGACCAGGTTCACGAACAGGCCGAGCACCGCGACGCCGAGCGCCTCGTCGTAGTCGACGCCCTCGAAGTGCACGAGGTGCTCGACGCTCTCGATCGCGAGCATGATCGCGACGCCCGCGAGGAGGATGCCGCTCGTGAACCCGGCGAGCGCGTAGACCTTGCCCGTGCCGAAGCTGAACGCGTCGTTGCCGGCGCGCGTGCGCGCGTACCAGTACGCGACGAGCGTCAGGCCGAGCGCGCCGACGTGCGTCCCCATGTGCCAGCCGTCCGCCTTGAGCGCGGTCGAGCCCGTGATCGAGCCCACGACGAGCTCGCCGATCATCATGACGATGGCGAGCGAGACGACCCACCGAGTGCGTCGCTCGCCTGCCCGGTTGTGCTCCTCGTCGTCGGCGTCCTCGTGGTGGACGTGCGCGGACAGTTCGTGCGCTTGCATGCGGTCCGGCGGTTATAGCCCTATGATCACGCCGTGCCCAAGCACCCCGTCACGATGGCCGTTCGTGCGCTGCGTGCCGCCCACGTCACGTTCCAGCCGCACCTCTACCCGTGGCAGCCCCACGGAGGGACACGGCAGTCCGCAGCGCACCTCGGCGTCGACGAACATTCGGTGATCAAGACCTTGATCTTCGAGGACGACCGGAAGCAGCCGCTGTGCATCCTGATGCACGGCGATCGCGAGGTCTCGACGAAGAACCTCGCTCGCGCGATCGGGACGAAGTCGGTCGCGCCGTGCGCCCCCGAGGTGGCGGACCGCCACTCCGGCTATCAGGTCGGCGGGACCTCCCCGTTCGGGTTGCGCCGCGCGATGCCGGTCTACATGCAACAGACCATCCTCGACCTGCCCCGGATCTACATCAACGGCGGCGCGCGCGGCTTCCTCGTCGAGATCGATCCCCGCGACGCCCAGCGCGTGCTGTCGCCGACCCTCGTCGACGTCGCCGTCGAGTGACCGCGGCCCGCGCTCGCGCGCGGTCAGCGGCGGTGGTTGTGGACGTGCAGCGTGCGCCCCTCGGTGCCGCGGTACGGCGCGCCGACGAGGCGGCTGATCTGGGGCTCGATGCGGCGCTTCTCGGCGAGGTAGTCGTGCGCGAGGTGCGCGAGCTCGTCGGCGGAGAGGTGCGCGCGGACGGCGGGGAGGATCTGCGCCTCCTCGTGCTGGCGCGCGTGCTGGGAGAACAGCCACTGGCCGACCTTGAGGATCGCCCGCAGCTCGGGCCCCGGGCGATGCACGACGAGCTTGTCGATCATCATCTCGAGCGTCTGGTGCTCGTACGCGGCCTCGAGCGCGTACGCCGCGAGCTCGGGGGGGCCCGTGCGGAGCGCGTCGTAGAGCACGCGCTCCTCCGCCCGGGTGTGGGTCTTGAGGCAGACCGCGAGCCGCGCGACGAGGCGCATCGCCTGGCTCGTGCGCGCGTCGTCGGCCGCGACGTTCTCGATCTCGGCGAACAGAGCGGCCGCGTCGTCGTGGTCGGCGATGATCAGCTCCGTGATGTCCATGGATCCTCCGATCGAGCTCGGCGCCGCGTCGCGCGCTCGCGCAGGCCGGGTGTCCCGGGCGGGCGCGCGGGCAGGCGCGCGGGCGGGCGCGCGTCAGTCCTCCTCGTCGCAGCGCGACGTGCGGCGCTGGTCGAGCTGGTTCTCGTCGCTGCCGAGCTCGTCGTCCGCGGCGACCTCCTCGAAGTCCGGAACGGGTCGCGCGACCGGCGGGGCTCGCTCGGGGCGCTCGGCTTCGTGCTCGCGCGAGGGCGGGCGCCGTGGTGCCGGCGCTTTCTCGCGCTCGCGCGTGTCGTGAGTGTCCGCCATGTTCCCGCCTTCTCCTTGCCGGATTGCGAGACAGGGCGTGTGCAACCAACACGCCACGGCGTGCGCCCCGCGTGCGCAGCCGATTCCCCGCAGTTCGCGGCGGCGGGGTGCGCGCGGAGCGGCCGTGCGACGTGGACGCACGCGCTCCCGAGGGCGGTTCGTGCGCGCGTGACGTTTCGCGCCCCTCAGAAGCTCCCTCGTGTTCGTCTCCTGGCGACACGACCCAGCGGAGCGGGCGAGCCCTCCGGCGCCGGCGCGCCGAGGCGCTGCGCGAGCTGGCGCCCGGTCAGCTCAGCGCCCGGCCGAGCCGTCGTCCTCGCGAGGCGGCTTGCCCTCGACGAGGTCGGCGAGCGGGCTCGCCTCGTGCGCGTGGAACTCGCCGGCCTTGAGGCGGCTGATGTAGCGCCGGTAGGCCTTGATGGCCTGGTTGCCGAAGATCAGGATGATCGGGATGTTCGCGAACAGCATCACGCCGGTGCCGAGCCCCGTCAGGTTGTCGAGGGCCGCCTCCGTCGTGATGAACCCGGAGCACGCGACCAGCACGAGCAGGCAGTAGACCACGCGGTAGGGCACCACCGAGCGCGTGCCGAACAGGTACACCATCCCCTGCTCGCCGTAGTAGCTCCACGAGATCATCGTCGAGATCGCGAACAGCCAGGACGCGATCGTCACGAGCCATGCGCCGAGCCCCGGCGTGACGCGATCGAACGCGTGGCTCGTGAACGCCGCGCCGAGATAGCTGCCGTAGATCCCGGCGTCGACGAGCGTGGGCTGCGTCGCGCTCTGCAGCGGGCTCCAGCGGACGACCAGCTGCTTCCCTTGCTCCACGACCGTGCCGTGCCACCGCACGCGATCCGTCCCGGTCTGATCGGCCGTGACGCCGGTGTGAGCGATCATGAAGACCTGATCCTCGCCGAGCACCCACTCGGCGACCTGGTTCTCGGGGAGCGGCGTGTCCTCCATCGTCCAGGTGTTCGGGCCGGTCTGGACGATCTTCGGAGGCACCTCGAGCACGGCCTCGGGGCCGCGGTTCCAGGCGCCGCTCGCGAGGATCACCAGCGCGGTGAGCGTGCACACCACCAGCGTGTCGATGAACGGCTCGAGCCCCGCGACCACGCCCTCCCGGACCGGCTCGTCGGTCTTGGCCGCGGAGTGCGCGATCGGCGACGAGCCCTGCCCTGCTTCGTTCGAGAACAGCGCCCGCTTCATGCCCCACAGGAACGCGTACCCCGCGCCGCCGCCGAGGAACGCGCCCTGCGCCTCGCTGGGGTTCAGCGCCGACGCGAAGATCAGCTTGAACAGGCCGGGGACCTGCTCGATGTTGACGATGACGACGTAGAGCGCGGCGAGCAGGTACAGGCCGCACATCAGCGGGACGAGCGCGCCCGCGACCGAGCCGATGCGCTTGATGCCGCCGATGATCACCGCGCCGACGAGCACCGTGAGGATGATGCCGGTCCCGATCTGGGGCAGCCCGGTGTACTGCTCCATGATCACGGCGACGTTCCACGCCTGGAACATGTTGCCGCCGGTGACCGTCGAGACGAGGAGCGTGACGCAGAAGATGCCGCCGAAGATCACGCCGACCGGCTTCCACGCCGGACCGAACTTCTCGAACCCCTTCTTCGCGACCCACATCGGCCCGCCGTGCGGGTTCTCGGGATCGTCGGTGTTGCGGTAGAGCATCGACAGCGTGACCTCGGTGGTCTTGATCGCCATCCCGAGGAAGCCCACGATCCACATCCAGAACACCGCGCCCGGGCCGCCGATCGCGATCGCGATCGCGACGCCGCCGATGTTGCCGAGGCCCACCGTCGCCGACAGCGCGGCCGACAGCGCCTGGAAGTGGTTGATCGCGCCCGGCGCGTCCTTGTGATCGAACTTGCCGCGGATGACCTGCACGCCGTGGGTCAGCGCGTGGTACTGCGTGAACACGCTCCACAGAGTGAACAGGACGCCGACACCGACGATGAAGACGAGCACCCAGTCGTGCCAGAGCACGCCGTTGATCGCCCCGAGGATCTCGTTGAGTTGTTCCATGCCCGCGTTCGGTTCCCTTCCGTAAGCTGCGATACCTGACCCTGTGGTCTAGGGTCAATCGTAAGCGACAGACGGATGTCGCCGCGGTGAATCGTACGCGAACCGTGCAGTAGAAGATGCTCCGCGGGCGTGGTACGCCGCGGGCGAGAGGCCTTGTGGCCTCGGCGATTCTCTGATGAGCGCGAGCTCCAGACCGGCCACGACCGGTTCCGTCGAGGTGCAGGTCCCGCAACGGACGCCGAAGACGCGCCGCGAGCTCGCGTGGCTCTCGCTCGGCGCCCTCGGTGTGGTCTACGGCGACATCGGGACCTCCCCGCTGTACGCGCTGAAGGAGTGCTTCGCGGAGCACGTGGTGCATCACGCCGACCCCGCCGATCGCGCGAGCGTGCTCGGCGTGGTCTCGCTCGTGTTCTGGGCGCTGCTCCTCGTCGTCGTGATCAAGTACCTCGTCATCGTCCTGCGCGCCGACAACAAGGGCGAGGGCGGGACGCTCGCGCTCCTCGCGCTCGTGCAGCAGAAGCTGTCGCGGCAACGCGACCGGATCGCGATCCCGATCTTGCTCGCGCTGTTCGGCACGGGCCTGCTCTACGGAGAAGGACTGATCACGCCGGCGATCTCGGTGCTGTCGGCCGTCGAGGGCATCTCGCAGCAGAGCCCGCAGCTGTCGTACCTCGTGGTGCCGATCGCGGTCGTGATCCTCGTCGTGCTGTTCTGGGTCCAGCGCTACGGGACCGGCCGCATCGGCGCGGTGTTCGGCTGGATCATGCTGGCGTGGTTCGTCTCGATCGGGCTCGGCGGGATCCCGCAGATCGCGCGCCACCCCGAGATCCTCGCCGCGGCCAGCCCGCACCACGCGATCTCGTTCTTCCTCCACCACGGCATCGACGCGTTCTTCCTGCTCGGCTCGGTGGTGCTGTGCGTGACCGGCGCCGAGGCGCTGTACGCGGACATGGGCCACTACGGCAAGACGCCGATCCGGATCGCGTGGAGCCTCGTCGTGTTCCCGGGCCTCCTGCTCAACTACTTCGGCCAGGGCGCGCTGTACCTCGGCGCGGAGACGTACATCGACCACCCGTTCTACGCGCTCTACAGCGGCGGCCCGTTCCTGATCCCGATGATCGTGCTCGCGACGTGCGCGGCCGTGATCGCGTCACAGGCGTTGATCTCCGGCGCGTTCTCGCTGACGAACCAGGCGGTGCAGCTCGGCTACCTGCCGCGCGTCACCGTCGTGCACACCTCGCACAAGCACGAGGGCCAGATCTACATCCCCGAGGTCAACTGGGTGTTCATGATCGCGTGCGTCGCGCTCGTGCTCGCGTTCCAGACCTCCGGGAACCTCGCCGCGGCGTACGGCATCGCGGTGACCGGGCTGTTCTTGATCACGGGCTACCTGACGACGCTCGTCGCCCTGCGCACGTGGAAGTGGGCGCTCGGGCTCGCGCTCGCCCTGTACATCCCGTTCGTGATCGTCGATCTCGCGTTCTTCTCCGCGAACGTCGTGAAGATCGCCCACGGCGGCTGGTTCCCGCTGGTCGTCGCGGCCGCCCTGTTCGCGGTGATGACCACCTGGTGGCGCGGTCGCACCGAGCTGTCGAAGACGATGGAGATGGGCACGATCCCCGACGAGCTGTTCCTCACCGACATCGCGCGGGCCGGCCTGCCGCGCGTGCCCGGCACCGCGGTGTTCATGACGTCGGTCACCGACGGCATCCCGAACGTGCTGCTCCACCACGTCAAGCACAACAAGGTGCTGCACCAGCAGGTCGTGCTGCTCTCGGTGATCACCGAGAACGTGCCGTTCGCGGTCGGCAGCGCGGCGATCGCGGTGCACGACCTCGGCCATGGCGTGTACCGGGTGCTCGCCCGCGTCGGCTTCATGCAGCAGCCGAACGTACCGCGCATCCTCGCGCGCTGCGCCAAGCGAGGGCTCCTCGTCCCCGACGCCGACACGACGTACTACCTCGGGCGCCAGACGCTCTTGACGACGGGCAAGGCGAACATCGCGCGCTGGCGCAAGATGTTGTTCACCTTCCTCGCGCGCAACGCGCGGCCGCCGTCGCTGTTCTTCAAGCTGCCGCCGAACCGCGTCGTCGAGCTCGGCGTGCAGATCGAGCTCTGAGGGGCGCCTTCACGGACCGCGACGTCACCGCGACACGCGCGCCGGCGGGATCGACAGCACGGGGCCCGACGGTGCGAGCGTCGTCAGCTGGCGCAGCCGCTCGGTCGCGAACGCGCCCGCGAGCGCGGCGTACGCGCCACCGGGAAGGTGCTCGCGCAGCGCGGACGCGAGGTGCCTCTCGAGGTGCTCCATGTGGCACTCGAGGAGCTCGCGGAGGTGCAGCGCCCGCTGCAGCCAGGTCCGGGTCCGCGGCATCGCCGCCACGAGCGAGGCGAGCGCCCCCTCCTGCGCCAGGTGTGCGCGCCGGGTCTGGGCGAGCACCACGCGCAGCGCCGGAACCTCGTCGATGCGGCCCAGCACCAGGTCCTCCGCCCCGGCGTGCGCGGTGAGCCCGAGCCGCACGCCGTCGAGCGCCGACCTCAGCTCGCGTGTCGTGGCGTCGGGGTCGATCAGCGACGTGAGCTCGCGATGCAGGTCGGTGTGGTCTCGCCGCAGGAGCGTGAGGAAGTCGACCGGCATGCGGGATCTGCGTGCACCCGGGATGCCCGATCGACGTAGCGTTTTGCGCCACACACAAGCCCGCGCAAACGGCCGTGGAGCGCGATCGCAGCGCCGTCACCCGCGCCCCGCCGGCACGCCGAGCACGAGCCGCGGTGTCACTCCGAGCGGGTGCGCTCGCGCGGCCTCGCTCGCGTTGGTAGTGCGCCTCACGGTTACGGTGGGATCGTGACCGCGATATGCTCCCGCCGTGCGCGGGTCACGACGCTTCGTGTCGAATCGCGGGGCGGTGGCCGGCGCGATCCTCGGCGTGCTGCTCGTGACGGTCGCGCTGCTCGCGCCCTGGCTCGCCGGCGATCCGATCGCGCGTGACATCGACCACGGTCTGTCGGCGCTCGGCGCGCCGCTCCCGCCGTCCGCGGACGCGCCGCTCGGCACGGACCACCTCGGGCGCGACGTGTGGGCGAGGCTCGCCGCGGGCGCGCGCTACTCGCTCTCGGTCGGGGCGCTGGCGACGGCGCTCGCGCTGGCGCTCGGCGTCGCGGTGGGAACGCTCGCGGGCGTCGCGGGCGGCTGGCTCGACATGGTGCTGATGCGCACGGTCGATCTGGTGCTCGCGCTGCCGGTCGTCCTGGTCGCGATCCTGCTCGCGATGCTGCTGCGCGAGAGCGCGCTGGCGTCGTCGAGCGCGCCCGTGATCGTCACGCTCGCCGCGCTCGGGTGGCCGGCGCCCGCGCGCGTGGTCCGCGCCAAGGCGCGCGTGCTCGCCACGAGCGCGCACGTCGCGGCGGCGCGCGCGCTCGGCGCGGGGACGGCGCGCATCGTGACGCGCCACCTCGCGCCGAACCTCCTCGGCATCGTCGTCGTGCTCGCGACGCTCGGGTTCGCGCAGAGCCTCCTGTGCGAGGCGATCCTTTCGTACCTCGGGCTCGGTCCGCCGCCGCCCGAGCCGTCGTGGGGCCGCATGCTGTACGAGGGGCGCGGGTACTACCGCACGGCGCCGCATCTCGTGCTCGCGCCGGGAGCCGCGATCGTCCTCGCCGTCGTCACGTTCCACCTGCTCGGCGAGGGGCTGCGCGCCGCGCTCGATCCGGAGGACCGGTGACCCGGTTCGGCGGCCTCGCGCTGGCGTGCTGGGTGGCGCTCGCCGCGTGCGAGCCCGCGCCGCGCGGCCCGCGCTGGGTGCCCGCCGGCGCGAGCGAGCCGCGCCGCGGCGGCACGCTGCGGTTCGCGACCGCCGGCGCGATCCACACGCTCGATCCCGCGATCGCCTACGACGAGGTCTCGTTCTACGCACTCCACCACCTCGTCGACACGCTGCTCGACTACGAGCGCGACGGCTTCGAGCTCGTCCCGCGACTCGCCGAGCGCTGGCAGCTCGAGCCCGACGGCGTGACGTACCGGTTCTGGCTCCGCGACGGGCTCACCTACGAGGACGGCACGCCGATCGTGGCGGCCGACTTCAAGACCAGCCTCGAGCGGGCGCTCCGGCTGCCCGACTCGCCGTTCGGCTCGTTCCTCGCCGATGTCGAGGGCGCGGCCGCGCTGAGCGCGGGGACCGCGACGACGTGCACCGGTATCACGGCGGTGAGCGACCGCGAGCTCGAGATCCGCCTCGCGCGGCCGAACGCGGCGTTCGCGTACGTCGTGACGATGACGTTCACGAGCCCGCAGCCCGCCGCGCACGTCACCGCCGCCGGCGACGGGCGCGTCGACGGGCTGCGCCGCGGGCCGCTCGCCTCCGGCCCGTACCGCGTCGAGCAGTGGGCGGAGGGCCGCCGGCTCGTGCTGCGCCGCCGCGACGGCTACCACGACGCCTCGCGTGGCTACCTCGAGCGGCTCGTCCTGCACGAGAACGTCCCGCGCGACACCCAGTTCCTGATGTTCGAGCGCGGCGAGCTCGACGCCGTGGACAAGCTGCCGGCGCCCGACTACCTGTGGCTGCGCGAGCAGCCCGCGTGGGCGCCGTACCTCCACACGCGCCCGCTGATGAACGCGTTCGGAGCGCGCATGAACGTGCGGAGAGAGCCGTTCGACGACCGGCGCGTCCGCCAGGCGCTGAACTTCGCGCTCGACAAGCAGCACACGTACAAGCTGCTCGCGGGCACCACGGTGCCCTCGCACGGGTTGCTCGCACCCGGCATGTTCGGCCGCGACGACACGCTCGCGCCCTACCCCCACGATCCCGCGCGCGCGCGCCAGCTGCTCGCGGAGGCGGGCTACCCGGACGGCTTCGAGGTCGAGTACGTCACCGTGCCCGACGACGAGACCGAGAAGCTCGCGCAGTCGATGCAGGCCGATCTCGCCGAGGTCGGGGTGCGCATGCGGATCTCGCTCGTGTCGTGGCCGACGTACCTGACGACGGTCGGGCGCGCCGATGGCCCGGCGTTCTCGTTCACGTCGTGGGTCGGCGACTATCCCGATCCGACGAGCTTCCTCGACGTCCGCTTCCACTCGCGCGCGATCGCCGACGAGGGCGCGACGAACGACACGTTCTACGCGAACCCCGAGCTCGATCGCTTGCTCGATCGCGCGCGCGGCGAGCCGGACCGGGAGGCGCGCGCGGCGCTGTACCGGCAGGCGGAGCGGATCCTCCACGCCGACGCGCCGTGGATCTGGGACTACCACCGCACCGCCGTCGAGGTCACGCAACCCTACGTGCGCGACTACGTGCTGCACCCGGTGTGGATCCGCGACTTCACGAGCGTGTGGCTCGACGTCGGGCCCGACGGGGAGCCGGTGCCGCGATGACCGGCGCGATCCTCCGGCGGCTCGGGTGGACGCTGCTCGTCGTGTGGTTCGTGGTGACCGCGACGTTCGCGATGCTCGCCGTGATCCCCGCGGATCCCGCGAAGGCGCTGCTCGGCCCGCACGGCACGCCCGAGGCGGCCGAGCGCGTGCGCGCGCACTACTGCCTCGACGAAGGGCCGCTCGTCCAGTACGGCTGCTGGCTCGAGAGCCTCGCGCGCGGAGACCTCGGCGAGAGCTACCGCAGCAAGCGCCCGGTCACCGAGATCCTCGCCGCGCGCGCGTGGCCGACCGCGCAGCTCGCGCTCGCGGCGATCGTGCTCCAGCTCGTGCTCGGCATCCCACTCGGGATGATCGCTGCGCTCCGCAAGCACCGCTGGCCCGATCACGGGATCACGGTGCTGTCGCTCGTCGGGCAGAGCGCGCCGCCGTTCGTCGTCGGCACGCTGCTGTCGTACGTGCTCGCGTACCGGTTCGGCTGGTTCCCGATCGCCGGCTATGGCGACGGCGTCCTCGACCGCCTGCACCACCTCGTGCTCCCCGCGCTGACCGTCGCCACGATGGGGACCGCGCTGTACGCGCGGCTCGCGCGCGCCGAGCTCGTCGAGAACCTCGCGGGCGACCACGTCCGCACCGCGCGCGCGAAGGGGCTCCCCGAGCGCACCGTCGTGCTCCGCCACGCGCTGCGACCCGGGCTCGGCCCGCTCGTGACGCTCGTCGGGCTCGACCTCGGTGTCCTCCTCGGCGGCGCCGTGGTGACCGAGACGATCTTCGCGTGGCCCGGGCTGGGTCGCGAGGTGCTGCTCGCGATCGCCGACGTCGACGTGCCCCTGATCCTCGGCGTCGTGCTCGTCAGCGCGATCGCGGTCGCGATCGCGAACCTGCTCGCCGATCTCGTGCACGTCGCGCTCGATCCAAGGCTCCGCGATCGCTGAGAGCATCTCGCACGCGAGCGCGGGGCGTGCGAGCGAACCTACGCGGCGCGGGTGATGCAACACCGCATCAATGTGCTCGAGCGCACCGCTCGCAAGGTGAAACAGGCGCTTCCACGCGTGGCGTCATGGCTCGCCGCGCGCCTGCGCCCGGTGGCGGCCCGCGCACTTCAAGGAGTCCCGTCATGGCAATTGCGACCGAGATCACCTTCCACGAAATCCCGAAGAGCGAGACCGTCGAGGCCGCCGTCCGGCGCTGGGTCGACCGTCTCGAGCACGTCTATGATCGAATCGTCGGTTGCACCGTGAAGATCGAGCAGCCGCACCGCAGCCAACGTCACGGGCGCGAGTTCGAGGTCCACGTCATCCTCGACGTGCCGGGGACCAACCTCGCCACGTCGCGCGTCCGTCACGAGGACATCTACGTCGCGATCGCCGACGCGTTCCGCGCGACCCGCCGCCAGCTCCTCGACCAGGTCGGGCACCGCCGCCAGTTCGTGAAGGCGCCGGGCACCAAGCGCAAGGTCGTCAACCTCGGCGACGACTACTCGCGCCTGCGCTAGCGCGAGTCGCGGCTTCCGTCGAGCGCGCGGTCCTCACGGGTCGCGCGCTTCTTGCGCGAAGGGGGGCGCGACGCGGCCCGCGACGTCGCGAGCCCACGGGTCGCCTTCGCCTTCGCCGTGACCGCGCCGAGCTCCGCGAGCTTCTTGCGGAGCGTGTTGCGGTTGAGGCCGAGGATCTCGGCCGCCTTCACCTGGTTGCCGCCCGTGTGCGCGAGCACGAGATCGAACAGCGGGCGCTCGACGCGCGCGATCACGTTCTCGTAGAGGTCGTGCACCGGATACCCGTCCATGCGGGCGAGCAGCCCGGAGAGCTTGGACTTCACCATCTCCTCGAACGCGAGATCCTCGAGCGGGACCCGCGCCGCGACGACGGGCAGGATCTCGTCGACGTCACCCGCCTCGATCCGCGAGCGCGGCACCCGGATCACGAGCCGGCGCGCGATCCCCTTGAGCTCGGCGACGTTCCCCGGCCACGGATACGCCATCAACCGCTCGATCGCCCGCGTCGAGATGCTCGGCTTCGCGCGCCCGATCTCGGCGGCGTAGTGCTTGACCCAGCGCTCGACGAGCGCGTCGAGATCGTCGAGGCGATCGCGCAGCGGCGGCACCACGATGTGGCGCGGCGCGAACAGCTCGAAGAAGTCGCGCGCCACGATCTCCGCCTCGACCGCGCGCTCGAGATCGAGATCGCCGGTCGCGATCACGCGGACGTCGACCGCCTCGTCCGCCTTGCCTGCCTGGCGTTCCCGGATCGCGCGCCGCAGCGTGCGCTGCGAGGCCCGCGACAGATCGCTCATGTCCTTGACGAGGAGCGTGCCGCCCTGCGCCGAACGCAGGGCGCGGTGCGCGCGATCGCAGGCGTCGTCGGCGTGGTGGCCGGGGACATCCTCGAAGGTCGGCCGCACCGCGATGAAGCGGTTCCCGGCGCGCGGGCCCCGCTGGTGCAGGACGCGCGCGACGAGCTCGCGCCCGGTGCCGTGCTCGCCGCAGATCAGGATCGGCGCGTCACCATCGGCGTACTGCTCGATCTGGGCCACGACGGCGCGCATCGCCGCGCTCGCCGCGACGAGGAAGTCGTGGGCACGCAAGCTGCCGCGCAGCACTTACGCAGCCTCGCCGGAGCTCGCGGGATCCACCGCAAACGTACCGTCGATCTCGGTCCGCCCCGCCCCCATCTCCGGCGTCAATCCCAGCCGCCGCTCGCGCTCGAGGAGCTGCGCGAAGTACTCCTCGACGAGCGCCCGCGCCGCGCCGAGATCCGGCGCCTCCCACACCCGCAACCGCAGCGCGTTGCAGCCGTACAGCCCACGCGCGTACCACGCACACGCCTTGCGCACCTCGTGCAGGGTGCGCGGCCCGTGCTTGAGCTCCTCGATCAGGCCGACGTGGCGCCGGAACACGAGGAGCCGCTCCTCGAGGCCCGGAGGGCCCGGATCCGGTCGCCCCGCGGTCACCTCGCGCAGCCGCGCGAACAACCACGGGTTTCCCATCGCGCCGCGGCCGATCATCACCGCGTCGCACCCGGTCTGCTCGCGCAGCCGGAGATACCCCTCGACGTCGACGACGTCGCCGTTGCCGACGACGGGGATGTGCGACGGGACCGCCTCGCGCACGCGCCGGATGATGTCCGGATCGCTCTTGCCCGCGAAGCCCTGCGTGCGCGTCCGGCCGTGCACCGTGATCATCCTCGCGCCCGCCTCGACCATCGCGCACGCGAACTCGGGAGCGTTCTTGTGCCCCTGATCCCAGCCCGCGCGGTGCTTCACCGTGACCGGCACGTCCGACGGCACGGCGGCGACCACCGCGCGCACGAGCTCCTGCGCGACCTCGGGCTCGCGCATCAGCGCGGAGCCACACTCGCCGGCGACGACCCGCTTCGCCGGGCAGCCCATGTTGATGTCGACGAGCGACGCGCCGATCGCGACCGCCATCTTCGCGGCGCGATCCATCATCTCCGGCTCGCGCCCGAAGATCTGGACGCCGAACGTCCGGCCTCCGAGCGAGGCCGTCAGCTTGCCCGTCGTCTTCGGATCGCCGACCGAGAGCGCGTGCGCCGACAGGAACTCGGTGATCGTGAGACCGACCCCGAACTCCTCGCACACGGTACGAAACGGGAGATCCGTGACCGCCGCCATCGGCGCGAGCAGCACCGGTGGATCCACAGGCAGGTCGCCGATACGCATGACCGGGCACTTGTACCGGATCACGCGCGGGCTGAAAACCCTGATCCGAGGGCCCGCCCGTCGCTGAGCGCGGGCTCTCCCGATATCTTCTGCCGATCAACGCTCAGCGTGCGCCGAGGTCGGCGGGGGTATTGACGTTGCGCAAGCTGCGCAACTCCGGGTCCACGGAGCGCAGCGCGCCCTCGTCGAGCCAGGTGACCGCGAGCCCGTCCCCCGTCAGCAGCTCCGACGCCTTGTAGCGCCCGGTCGCGAGCCGCCGCTCCACCTCGGGCCGCGCGGTCGCGACGCGCAGCACGCAGAGCAGCGGCTCGGGGAGCGGGCCGATCCGGATCCCGACCGCATCGACGGCGGCCTCACGTGGCGCGGCCGCGCACGCGAGCAGCTGATCGATCACCGCGCCGGCGATCCACGGCATGTCTCCCGCGACGACGAGGAGCCACCGCGTCGCGGTCGCGGCGAGCCCCGCGGCGATGCCGGCGAGCGGGCCCGCGCCGGGACGCGCGTCGCGCACGGTGCGGTAGCCGGCGACCGGCGCGCGCGCCGACACGAGGATCTCGGCGACCCGCGGGGCGAGGACCTCGACCTGACGCTCGAAGATCGTGCGGCCGTCGACGACGAGCGTGCGCTTGTCGCGCCCGCCCATGCGCGTCGCCTGGCCGCCGGCGAGGATCAGCGCGGAGACGTCATCGCGCCGGCTCGCGCGCGGCCTCACGGCGCGAGCAGGACCTCGATCTCGTCCTGCGCGGGCGTGGTGACCTCGGGGCCGCTCGGCGCCAGGAACACCGAGATCTCGGTGCGCACGCCGAAGTCGCCTGCGACGTAGAGCCCCGGACCGATCGTGACGCCCGTGCCCGGTGTCAGGATCCGCGTGTCCTTGCTCTCGTAGTTGTCGAGGTGCGCGCCGGCTCCCTGGAGCTCGTCGTCGATCGAGTGACCGGTGCGGTGCATCACGCGATCGGCGACGCCGGCCTTCTTGAAGAACGCGCGCGCGGCGTCGTCGACCTCGGCGCCGGTGATCGGGCGGCGCTTGCGCGCGCGATCGGCGATCAGCGCGAGCGACTGGTCGCGCGCGAGGCTCGCGGTCTCGAACGCCTTCGCGATCCGCTCCGGCACGGTCGCGTCCGCGATCGCGACCCACGTCTGCGCGGCCCAGATGCCCTCGGGCTTGTCGAGCTTGGCCGCCATCGAGAGCACGATGACGTCGCCGCGGCGGATCGGCGCCGACTTCGCCGCCGTCGGTACGTAGAACGGATCGGCGGTGTTCGCGCCGGCCGCGACCGCCGGCGGCGCGGCGACGAGACCGCGGATCGTCATCCCACGCAGGAGCCGCTGCTGGACGTCGTACTCGGTGATCACCTGCCCGTTCTGCACGGCCTTCGCGATGAACGCGAGCGCGTCCTTGCGCAGCTCCGCGAGGTGGTGGACCGCGACGTAGTGCGCGGTGCGCCCCGCGTCTCCCCACATCGCCTTCGTGAACTGCACCAGCGTATCGGACGACCGCACCTGGACGCCGGTCGCGCGGATCCGCTCGATCGTGCCCGCGTCGACGCGCGACGCGCCAGGGACGGCGCCCTTCGCCGAGTACTCGGCGGCGACGGTGCGCAGCCCCTTGAGCATCGCGCGCAGCTGCTTGTCGAGATCGCGATAGCCGGCGTAGGTCAGCTTCTTCCCCGCGAGGTGCTGGAAGCTCGCGACCTCGGACGAGTGGACCAGCGCGACAGGCTCGCCCTTGGCCGGCAGGAGATAGAACCACGCGCGCGTCGGCGTGCCCTCGGGCTTCACGAGCCGTACCGAGATCGGGTTCTCGCCGGCGCGGTCGTACAGCAGCCAGCCGTCGAGCCGCTGCACCGCGAGCAGGCCCTGCACCGCGACGAGATCCGAGATCGCGACGCGCTCGGGGATCGCCGCGACGGGTCGCTTCTTCGCCGCCGGCTCCGCCGGCACCTCCTTCGCCGCCGGAGTCGCGAGCGGCGGCGTGGGCGCGCTCGTGACCGGCTTCGTCGGGCGCGCCGGTGATGTGGGCGGCGCGGGCGGGGGGTCGGCGTACGGATCGAGGGGATCGAGCGAGCCGCGCTGCGCGTCCGCGGGCGCGGGCGGCGTCGGCTTCTTCGCGGACGGGGTGCCGTTGGACTTCGAAGGGGACTTCGCGGGCGCAGGTGCGGGCGCGGGCTCCGCGGGCAGCGGGGCCTCGTCCGCGTACGGGTCCGCCGGCTGGGCCCCGACCTCGGGCGCGGTGATCGCGAGCGCGAGCGGGAACAACGCGACGGCAACCTTCAGCGTACGTGTCATGCGGGCTCCATCAGATGACCGGCCGAACCCGGCCGAGCTCGGCGACCAGCTGAGGATGAATAGCACCGTTCGTCGCGACGACCTCCCCCGCGTGGGGGTCGAAGGCCTCGCCGCGTGTGTTCGTCACGGTCCCGCCGGCCTCCTGCACGATCAGCGCCCCGGCCGCCACATCCCACGGCTGGAGCTTGCGCTCCCAGTAGCCGTCGAGCCAGCCGCGCGCGACGAGGCACAGATCGAGCGCGGCGGCGCCGAGCCGACGGCACGCTCCCGCGGTGCGCTGCAGGTGCTCCCACTCGGCGAAGTTGTTGAGCGGATCGGTCGCCCGGTCGTAGGGGAACCCGGTCACCAGCAGCGCGCGATCGAGCTGCTCGACGGCGCTGACCTCCAGCACCTGCCCCGCGCCGTCGCGCGCGCCGCCTCCGCGCGTGGCCTCGAACCACCAGCCGAGCGCCGGGGCGCTGATCACGCCCGCGAGCACGCCGTGCTCGCTCTCGATCGCGATCGACACGCACCACAGCGGGAGCCCGTGCGCGAAGTTGACGGTGCCGTCGATCGGATCGACGAGCCAGCGCAGCCCGCTTGGTGCGCCCGCGTCCCCGCCGCCCTCCTCGCCGAGTACCGGGATGCCGGGCAGCCGCTCCTCGAGCACGCGGCGGATCAACTCCTCGGAGCGCAGGTCCCACTCGGTGACGAGATCGCGCGGCTTCCCCTTCGTGCGGATCGCCTCGGGCCGCGCGGTCACCAGCAACGCGGACGCCGCGCGCGCCGCCGCGACGGCGGCCTCGTGGAGCGCGGCGAGCTCGGTCATCTCCTGGTTATGACCGGCGACGCGCCCGCGGTCGAGGGGGTCGATCGACACCCCTCAGAGATCGAGTCGCATCGCGACGAACAGGCCGCGCTTGCCGCGCTCGGCCTCGCCCACCTGCATGAACGTCTCGCTCGACGCGACCGCCTTGGACAGGGTCGAGCGGTCGACGACGCGGAAGCCGAACTTCGCGGCGAAGAAGTCGCTCGCGGTCTCGGTGAGGAGATAGATCCGGCGCACGCCGCGCCACCGCGCCTGGCTCACGGCCATGTCCGCGAGCATCCACCCGTAGCCGGCGCCGCGGTACTCGCGGCGCACCGCGAGCGAGTGCAGGATCGCGTCGTCGCCGTGGACCTCGAGCGCCACGCAGCCGGCGAGCCCCTTCTCGTTGCGCAGCGTGAAGAAGCTCGGGATGTGATCGTCGGACGGCAGCGCGAGCCCGACCGAGCCGATCAGCTCCCTGAGCTCCGGTCCCTCGGTGCGCTGCGCGGGCCGCATCGCGTCGCCGATCTCGTCGAGCAGCTTGTCGTGGAGGCCATCGAAGCTCCCCGACGACAGCACGCACACCACGTCGCCCGGCGCGGCGCTCTCGGCGAGCTGCCGCACGATCTGGTCGACGTCGGGCGTGTACGACGCCTTGGTGCCGCGCTGGTGGAGGTCGAGCGCCAGCTTCTCGGGATCGAAGCGATCCTCGACGGGGATCTTCGACGGATCGAACATGCGCCCGACGATCACCTCGTCGGCGTACGCGAGCGCCTCCGCGAACTCGCCCTGGAACGTCTTGCGCCGGCTCGTCGCGGAGCGCGGCTCGTACACGGCGATGAGCCGCCGCTTCGGGAACCGTCGCCGCAGCGCCTTCAGCGTCTCGCGCACGGCCGTCGGGTGGTGCGCGTAGTCATCGAGCACCGTGACGCCACCGGCGATCCCGCGCAGCTCCTGCCGCCGCCGCACCCCCGCGAAGCTGCCGACCGCGCGCTGGATGTCACGCACCGGGACGCCGCGCTCGTACGCCACGGCGATCGCGGCGAGGCAGTTGGCGACGTTGTGGCGCCCGACGAGCAGCGACTCGAACCGCTCGACCCGCTCGCCCTTCTCGCCACCGGTCGAGCCCAGGCGGAACACGTCGAACGACACCCGACCGCTCTTGCCGATCTCGAGGTGGCTCGCCCACCAGGTGACGCCCGGCGGCGGGGTGTCGTCGACCTCGGCCGCACCGCCCTGCGCCCCGTTCGTGTCGGGGTCGAGCACCGCGTAGCGCTCGACCCGGCAGCTCGCGTGCTTGGCGACCGCGAGCGCGTCCGGCGACTCGGCCGACACCACGAGCAGGCCCTCGGCCGGCAGCAGCGTGACGAGCTTCTTGAAGGTGTCCCGCACCGCATCGAACGACGGGAAGATATCGACGTGATCGAGCTCGACCGACGTCAAGATCGCGGTCTGCGGGCGGTAGTGGAGGAACTTGGAGCCCTTGTCGAAGAACGCGGTGTCGTACTCGTCGCCCTCGAGCACGAACTCCTGCCCCTTGCCGAGCCGGTAGCCCTGCCCCAGCGCGACCGGCACCCCACCGACGAACAGCGACGGATCGCGCCCGGCCTCGATGAGGATGTGCGCGAGCAGCGAGGTCGTCGTGGTCTTGCCGTGCGTGCCGCACACGACGATCGGGTGCTTGCCGGGGAGCAGCTGTTCGCCGAGCACCGCCGGGAACGAGGTCAGCGGGATGCCGCGCTCCTGCGCCGCCTTGACCTCGACGTGATCCTTGCCGTGGACGTTACCGACGACGACGACATCCGGCCCCCACGCGAGGTTGTCCGCGGCGTAGGGCATCATCACCGGCACGCCGAGCGCCGCGAGCTGGTCGCTCATCGGTGGGTACACCGCCGCGTCGGAGCCACGGACATCGTGTCCCGCCTCCGCGAGGAGCCCTGCTACGGCGCCCATGCCGGTGCCGCCGATACCGATGAGGTGGACCTTCACCGGCGCGCAAGGTACCCAGCGGACCCCCTCCGGTAAAGTGAAACGGCACGCGGATTTGCGCGGGTCGGGGGATCACCTAGCGGCGAACATCGGTCGATTCGAACAGTCTGTTCGCCGAGGTCGGCACGAAGCCGTGGAACCGCTCGCCCGAGGGCAGCGGGTACCGCCGTGCGAACTCGTAGTAGCACGACGGGATCCGGACGCACGCGTCGGCGAACGCGACCTCGATCGAGTCGGCGCGGGTCGACGACTGCTCGAGGTACTCGGCCGGGCTGCCCTTGATCGCGCCTCCCGCCTCGTTGAGCGTGAACCCGTGCTCGACGAGGAACGCGTTCAAGGCCGCGAGATCCGGGAAGGTCGAGAGGGCGCCGACGTCGACGGTGAAGTGGTTGACCCGGAACCCGAACGCGGCGACCCACGCTGCGTACTCGCTCTCGGCGAGGAGCGCCTCGTACTCGGCGTGCGTGACCTGCCACGGTCGCCCCGCATACGGCAGATCGGCGCGCTCGCCGAATCCGGGCGGAAGCTGCGCGAGCAGGCCGCCGATCCGCGCCTGCGCCGCGGGCGAGAGCTCCTCGAGCACCAGCTCGCTGATGAACACCTTGGGGAGCTCCGGATCGGGGTGCTGCCAGTACTGCGCGCGCAGGTGCTTGTCCTCGAAGCGGTAGCGATCGCGTGGCTGCCAGCCGAGCTGCTCGAACGGCCGCGCGAGCGCCGCGAGCTCGATGCCCGGGGCCGCGTACGTGCGCAGCGCGACGTGGTCGTTGCGGATGATCTCGCCGCGCTCCGCGAGCAGCCGGTGGATGAGCTCCGCCTGCGGCGTCGAGGCCACGTAGTCCTTCCACAGCGCGTCGAGCAGCTCGGTCGTCGTCACGACCGCGGTATGCCAAACGAGCGCGCCGAAAGAAAGCCGGGCGGCGGCATCTCGCGTCCGGCGATGCGGCCCGGGCTCGTCAGTCGCCTGTCGGCTCGGCCAGGATCTTCGCGAGACGCGCGGTCATGCCGACCTCCTCGGGATCGCGCCAGCGCTCGGCCCGGCGTGCGCGGAGCAGCGCCACGACGTGCTCGAGCCGCTCGCCCGCCGTGTGGTCGTGGCGCGCGCCCTTCTCGCGGTTGCAGCGGGCGCACGCGACCGCGAGATTTCGGACGTCGTCGGTCCCGCCCTGCGCCTGGGGCCACACGTGCTCGAGCGTCGCCTCGCCGAGCGAGCGCCCCGCGTCGGAGACGACGAGCTTGCGACCGCAGTGGAGGCACTTGCCGATCCACACCGCGCGGCCGTCGAGGGTCCCGCGCTCGAACGTGCGATCCGTGACGGCGGCCGCGAGCAGGAGCAGATGGCGATGGCTCATGTCACGCGTGCCTCCTCGGGCGCACCGTACGCCGCGACCCGCGGGCCCCGCAACGAGGCGCCAACGAGGCGCCAACGAGGCCGAAAACGAGGCGCCCGGCCCGGCGCGAGACGTGGCCCGGTGCGCTCGGGTAGCATCGGAGCGATGCGGATCGCGATCCTTGTCTCGATGAGCCTGTCGGTGATGCTCGGGTGCGCCGGCGACGAGGTCGATCCGGGCAACGGCTCGGTGTGCACGATGAAGCTCTACGACCCGTGCAACGAGGAGCACGACTGCACCTCGAACACGTGCCACCTGTTCGCCGGCGACGGGTTCCAGGTCTGCACGCAGGCGTGCGACGACGACAACCCCTGCCCTGCGGACGCGACGGGGAACCCGGCGACCTGCAACAACCAGGGGATCTGCAAGCCGGCGATGGCCAACGACTGCCGCGTCGATCTCTGAGCCGCGCGCACCGCGCAGAAGCCCGGAACACCTGCGCAGGTGCGATCTCTCATCACCTCTAACCTCGCGAAAACGCGATTGACGGTCACGTCACCCTACACCTAACGTAGGAGCACCGATGGTGGCCGAGAGTGCGTTCGCCGACCTGCGTCGGCTCGCCGACTGGTTCGCGACGAGCCCGCAGCGCACCTCGCTCCCCATCACGCGCCTCGTGCAGCGGCTCGGCGCGACGGCGGTGCCCCTGCTCGGGCGCGAGCTGCGCAGCGCGGATCCCCGCCGGCGCGAGGCGAGCCGAGGCGCGCTCGCGACGCTCGCGACCGATCCCGCGGCGCGCCCGCGCGTGATCGCGGAGCTGCGGGCGATCACCGGCGGCGCGAGCGACGCGGCGGGCGACGAGACCAAGGTCTGCGCGCTCGGCCTGCTCGCCGAGCTCGGCGAGCGCGCGGCGGCGCAGTTCTCCGATCCGGGCGCGATCCAGCAGCGCTCCGCGATCGCGCTCGCCTCGCAGCTCGCGACCGAGGCGGACGTCGCGAGCGCGGCGGACCTGATGATCCAGCAGCTCGCCGACGGAGACATCGTGCAGATGCTCGAGGTGATGGTGGAGGCGGCGCCGCACGCGGCCCACCGGCTCGCCGCCGAGCTCGCGGTGCGCCTCGACCTGCCGGCGGAGTCGCGCGAGCGCATCGCGGCCACGGTGCTCGGCGATGGCGCCGGGCCCGCGCCGGTCGAGCGGCGCAAGCCCCCTCGCCCGACGCACGTCGCGGTGCTCGTCGACGCGTCGGCGAGGATCGTCGTCGTCGCGAGCCGCAAGGTCAGCGGCGAGCGGCGCTGGCGGCGGTGGGCGGTGCTGATCGGCGCGAGCGGCCGGATCGAGGACTGCCTGCACGAGGACGATCCGGGCACGACCGGCGACGCCGCCCCGCTGATCGCGAGCCTGTGCGCCGACGGCTATCGCGTCGCGAGCACGGACGTCGAGCACGCGCGCACCGTCGTCGCCACCGCCGCGCGGCTCACCGCGCTGTCGCCCCGGCTCGACGCGCGCGGCCGCACCACGACGCTGTCGTCCGCGTACTACCTCGGGCGCGACCTGCTCGATCTGCGCGACGCGCACCTCGGTGGTCGGCCGCCCCAGGGATGCGCGACCGTGGCGCGCGCCGTCGAGCACCTCGCCGCCGGCGATCACGAGCGCGCGCTGGCGCTGTTGTCGCGCTGCGATCCGGATCATCCCGACGCGGCCGCGACGCTCGCCACGATCCACCTCGCGCGCAAGGAGCCCGCCGAGGCGGCACGCGCGCTCGAGCGGGCGCTCGCCGTCGAGCCCGAGTGGCCCCTGCACCACTGGAACCTCGCCATCGCGCTCCACCAGCTCGGCGACGCGAGCGGGTGCTTCCACGCGCTGCGCCGGTTCCTCGCCACGAGCGCGCACCCGACCGGCCTCGCCGCCGATCCGCTGCAGCCGGGTCGCGTCGCGACCGCCGAGCGCATGATCGCCGAGCTCGAGCGCCTCGCCCGGGTCACCGGGATCCCGCTGCGTCGGCGGCGCCGGCGCGCCGGGCCCGTCCGGCCGTCCGCCCAGAAGCCCACGCCGAAGAAGTCGCGCGCGCGGCGCTGACCTCCTCGGTCCCTGCCGTTGGAGGCGGGGGGCGGGTGCGTCGCCTTACTTGCGCGCCGACAGCTGGTACACGAGCTTGATCCGCGTCGTGCCCGCGGTGCCGCGCTTGGGCAGCTTCCACCCGCGCGCCTGCTCGCCGATGCAGCCCGCGACCGCCGCGAGGTCGGCGAGCCCGGCCTTGGGATCGGTGGACACGCCCTTGATCGTGCCGGTCTGATCCGCCTCGAGCTCGACGGTGACCGTGCCCCCGAGCTTGGGGTTCGCCGCGAGGCCCGCCTCGTAGCACGCCTGCGCTTCCTGGTTGTGGCGGTCGAGCAAGGCGCCGATCGCGCCCTTGTCGTGGGTGCCGGTGTTCGGCTTGGAGTTGTTCTTCGTCGCGGTGAGCGCGCCGAGATCCTTCGTCGCCTGCTCGCGTCGCGCCGCGTCCGTCATCAGGTTCACGGTCGCGGCGTAGAGGTCGTACGCCGGCTGGTAGTAGCGGAGGTCGTTCGCCGTCGCGTACACGAGGTGGAACAGGCGGCCCATGCCGTAGATGCCGTACAGGAGGTCCTGCTTCTCCTGCTCGGTGCACTTCGCGCCGCACGCGGGCAGCGCCTCGATCGCCTGCTTGGCATAGCTCGCGGCGGCGTCGGGGTTGTCGAGGCGGACCGCGAAGTCGGCCTGCGTGTAGCGGAGCACCGGGCGATCGTTGGCCGGCACGGTCTCGCCGGCGGTCTCGACCGCCTTGTCGAGCGCCGCGACGCCGTCCGCCCAGCGACCCGCGAACTGGTACGACTGCAGGCCGAGCTTGGCGAGCACGCTGTACTGCGTGGCCTTGTCCTTGGCGTCGAACACCGCGAACAGCTGCGGCAGCGTCTCGGCGAGCGCGACGTTCGCGCGGCCCGCGAACAGGAACACGTCGCGCTCGACGTGCTCCTTGCCCGCGCTGTTGCCCCAGCCCTTTGCCGCGGTCACGATCGCGTTCCAGGCGCCGGCGTCATCGTTGCTGCGCCACTTCGCCCACGCCGTCACGTAGGCGAGCTCCGGCTGCTTCTCCGTCAGCGTCTCGTCCTTGACGACGGCGAGCGCCTCGGCGTTCTTGTACTGCTTCAGCAGCGAGTACGCCCACCACGCGCGGTGGTACGGCGTCTCCTTGTTCTTCGGATCCGCGTTGACGAGGCCGCCCCACGCCTTCTCGGCCGCGGCGTAGTCCTCGAGCAACAGCTCGTAGCTGCCGAGCAGTCGCAGCGTGATCTCGTCGGGCTTGTCGCCGGCGGCCTTGGCCGCGTCGCGCAGCACCTGGCGAGCTTCCGTCCACAGCGCCTGCTCGTTCGCCTTGTCCTCCTTGGACTTCTGGTAGAGCAGCGTCGCGAGGATCGCCGCGTGCGCCTGCTTCTGGACCACGTCCTTGGTGCTCGCGAACACGGCTCGCTGCTTCTCGATCGTCGTCTTCTTCTTGGGCTCGACGAGCGGCATTCCGGGGCGACCGAGCGCCTCGGGCTCGAACACGAGGCCCTTCACTTCGATCGGCGGGATCTCGAACGAGACATCCCCCGCCGCGGCCTGCGTCGCGCCGGCGGCGCTGGCGGCCTGGCCACCCGGCGTGGTCGAGGTCGTTTGTGCGCCACCGCAGGCAACCAGAACCGAGAGCGAGAGCGTCATGAACGGCAAGCTCTTCATGGGTCCGTGTGTACAACGATTCCGCGCGGTGTTGCCATGCAACACGCGTGTTATGGTCCACATCGCCGTGCGGTATCTCACCACGCTCGTCGTCGCTTGCATGACGATTCTCGGCTCCGGCTGTGTCCGGGTGAAGGCGCATGAACGCGGCACGCTCGCCAAGCGCGCCATGACGAATGATCGCGACGCGGGTGAAGCTCGCTTCGGTCAGCACGCTACCGGCTCGCGCGAAGGCGCCGACGGTGGCACCGGGCAGCCGGGCGGCGGATGCGGCTGCAACTAGCCATCGCGCTGGCGCTCGCGCTCGTCGCCGTCACGGTGGGTCGCGCGCACGCCGACGGCACGCTGTCGATGCGCGGCGTCTACTACAAGGAGCGCGCGACGCGCGTCGTGCAGCCGATGCTCGACGGCACGTTCGACGTCGGCAACCACGGCGTCGCGACGGCGCACCTGCTCGTCGACGCGATCACCTCGGCGTCGGCGTCGTCGGGCGCCGACAACCAGGTGCCGTTCACGGAGAACCGCTACGAGGCAGGCGGCAGCTACACGCACGAGCTCGCGAACCTGCGGCTCGGCGCGCAAGCGCGTTACTCGACCGAGTCGGACTACGTGTCGCTGTTCGGCGCGCTGCGCGGCGAGATCGATCTCGCGCAGAAGAACACCACGCTCGGACTGGGGGTCGGCCTCGGCCGCGACAAGATCAGCGCCGCGAGCGCGCAGGGGCCGATGGCGCCCGTCCTCGAGTGCGAGCCCGGCGTGACCGACACCGAGTGCTCGCTCACGACGGCCACGGTGTTCGCGTCGGCGAGCCAGATCCTGTCGAAGAACTCGGTCCTCGGCGTCTCGTACGACCTCGCGCGGCTCCACGGCTACCAGTCGAACCCGTACCGCCAGGCGCTGACGCAGACCGGGCTCGCCCCGGAGCGCCACCCCACCGAGCGCCTGCGCCAGGCGTTCGCCGTCTCGCTCCGCTACTTCGTGCGCTCGACGCAGACCGCGTTGATCGGCGCGTACCGCTACTACCACGACGACTGGGACGTCGACGCACACACGCCGGAGCTCCGGATCGTGCAGCAGATCGGGCTCAACGCCGACGCGACGCTCCGCTACCGGTTCCACACGCAGGACGGGGCGTACTTCTATCGCGATCGCTACCCGACCGCGGACATCACGATGCAGCCGTACCTATCGGACGACGTCAAGCTCGACGCGTTCGACGGCCACCTGATCGAGGCCAAGCTCGGCTTCCTCGGTGAGGCGTTCGACATGAACGGCCGCTGGGCAGGCGCCCGCTTCGAGGGCATCCTGCAGTACGTCCTGCAGCACGAGAGGTTCGGAAATGCGATCGTCGCCCATGTCGCCCTCACGGTCCCGTTCGAGTACTGACCTCCGCGTCGCGCTCGTCGCGCTCGCCACCGCCGTCGCGCCGGCCTCGCTGCTCGCCGGGTGCGGCGACGACGACTGCGGCCCCGCCGGCGCCCCGATCAGCGGCCTCACCGCCTCGAGCGTCGACGGCACCCTGAGCTACGGCAACCTCACGTGGCTGCTCGGCAACGACTGCCCGGCGCCCGACGCGCCCGAGGGGGTGGTCAGCATGTCGATCGAGGGCACGCAGACCAGCGGTACCGGCCGCTTCACGATCTGCATCCCTCGCCCCGATCTCCTCGACGCGTCGCCACGCACGCTCGGGACGATCACGTCGACGGCCGACGTGCGGATCGTCGATCTCGGCGGCGACGACGACGGCTGCTCCTACGTGTTCGACGCCACGCGCCCACCGACCGGCACCGTCGTCGCGCTCGGCGTGTGCGGCGACGGCCTCGATCCCGCCGGGTTCGCGCTCGACTTCGACGGCGCGGTCTCGCTCCGCCGCACGTGCAACGGCACCGAGGAGACCGTGGCCGTGACGCTCACCGGCCGCGTCGCGGTCGCCAAGCGCGACTAGCCCCGACTAGCCCCCGACTGGACCTCCGCGCACTCGCCCGGTGTCACGGGCGGGCGCCCGGGTCGCGCAGGCGGTGAACCAGCGGCGCGAGCGCCGCGCGCGCGGTCGCGCGGAAGAGCTCGGACTCGGCGATCGCGCCGGCGAGTGCTGGGCTGAAGGTGTAGTAGGTCTCGACGGCGAGCTCGCCGAGCACCGAGTGCGCGCGCACGGCGTCGCGCAGGCGACGCAGCGGCTCGAGGTCGGCGGCGAGCAGCGAGCCGTACGCGGCGGTCGCGACGAAGCAGGCGTCGACCTCGCCGATCGGTCGCGGCGCCGTCGTCACGGAGAGGGTCGAGACCGGACCGGCGTTGCCGCAGTTGTCGATCGCGCGGATGCCGATGCCGTAGGTCGACTCGGGCAGCAGCTTGTCGATCGTGATCATCTGGCGCTCGCCGGGTCCGACGATCGCGAGCGCGGCGTCCAGCTCGACCTCGACGGCGCCGGCGAACTCCTCGACGGCCAGGTCGCGACCGAGCACGTAGCGGACCTCGTAGCGCGCGACGCGGCCGAGCAGACCGTCGTCTCCCGGTGCGATGAACGACAGCGTCGCGGCGCGGTGCGTGGTCTCGGCCGCGACGTGCGCGGGTGCGGCGGGTGGCCCCGGATCGTCCTCGGGGCGCGCGGTGACGCGCACGCGGTAGTCGCCCCCGGGCACGATCGCGAGGCGCGCGGCGCCCGAGCCGGGGACGTCGGTCGTGATCGTCGCGTCGGGCGCACGGATCGCTCCGTCGAGCCCGTCGGGATCACCGTAGCCGGCGTAGTCGCGCGTCGTGCCCTGCGTCTCGGCGTCGGCGAGCGTGATCGGCACGCGGTAGAGCACCGATGGTTGCCCGCGGTACGGCATCCCGAACGCCTCCCACGGGATCCCCGACGGCGCGGGATACGCGCTCGTGCTGTACGTCGCGTTGTGGTCGAACTCGCGCGCGACCTCGAGCCACAGGACGTAGTCCCCGAGCGGCAGCCCCGGCGGCGCGGGCCACGCGAGCACGGCGCGCTCGCCACTCGGCGGGGTCGCGCGCGACACGCTGTCGAACGGGTTGAGCAGCGCGTACATCGCGACGTCCGCGGCGTCGCGCGACGGATCGAACAGGAGATCCTGGCGCGGCGGGTACCCGGTCACGCGGTCCGAGAACCGGCCCTTGTCGGTGTACGCGACCGACGCGCACGTCCCGGTGTCCCACGCCGCCTGGCTGCGCTCGAGCGGCGCGCAGTAGTGCGGCTCGCGCGAGCTCTCGTCGAGCATGTGGCTGAGGTTCGAGTCGCTGCCGCTCTGGAACACGATCTCGGGGAACAGCAGGCCGTGGCGGTGCGCCCACACCGGGAACACGGTGATCCGGCGGCCGTACGGCCAGCCCGGACCGCTGTTGAAGTCATAGCGGCCGGGCCGGTTGCCGAGGCCATAGGTCCCGACCGCCTGCGTGATGAACGCGGTCTCGACGTACGTCCCCGTCGCGTCCTCGAGCCACGCCACGATCTGCAGCGGGAACCGGAGCCCGGGATCGGGGTGCGGGCTCGCGGCGGGGAGCAGCTCGATCGCGAGCGTGTGGCAGGTCCCCTCGGCGCGCGCCACACCGGTCCCCGCGAGTTCCAACGGGAGCCCCGGAACGAGCCCCCACGCGAGCCCCGCGACCAGCATCCACCGCGCTCGCATGGGGCCGAGTATTCACTAGATCCGGAACGTGCGCACGAACCGAACGATCGGCGCGAGCACCTCGCGCGCGGTCGCGCGCAACAGCTCCGACTCGCCGATCACGCCGGCGAGCGCGGGGCTGAACGTGTAGTACGTCTGCACCGCGAGCGAGCCGAGCACCGACTTCTCGAGCACGGCGTCGCGCAGGTGGCGGAGCATCTCCACGTCGGCCGCGAGCACCGAGCCATACGCCGCCGTCGCGACGAAGCACGCGTCGACCTCGCCCATCCCGCGCTCCGGAGTCGTGAACGAGATCACCGTGAGCGGGCCCGTGTTGTGACAGTCGTCGTAGGCGCGGATGCCGACGGAGTACATCGTCTCCGGCAGCAGTCGCTCCATCGTGAACGACGCGATCGTGCCGGGATCCGCGACCGGGATCACGACCTCGTTCGCCTTGGGCGAGCTCGCGAAGTTGTCCTCGGTGATGTCCTCTCCGAGGCGCATGCGGATGTCGTAGCCGCTGATCCGCCCGGTGAGCTCGTCGTCGCCCGGCACCACGAACGACACGGTCGCCGTGCTGGCGGTCATGTCCTCGACGGTGATCTGCCCAGGCGCGGCCGGCGCCACGGCGTCGAACTCGGGGCGGGCGGTGACGCGCACGCGATACGCGCCGCTCTCGTCGGTGACCACCGCGAGCCGGCCGAGGCCCGAGCCCGAGAGGTTCGTCGTGATCGTGCCGTCGGGCGTGCGCAGCTCGCCGTCGAGGCCGTCCGGATCGCCGTAGCCGGCGTAGTCCGTCGTCTGCGAGATCGTCTGCTCCACGCCGATCGTGAACGGCACCTTGTACACGACCGACGGCTGCCCGCGGTACGGCGCGCCGTAGTCCGCCCACGGGATCCCCATCGGGGCGGGGTACTTGCTCACGCTGTACTCGCTGTTGTGATCGAACTCCTTCGAGACCTCGACCCACACCACGTAGTCGCCGGGCGGGAGATCCTGCGGGATCGGCCAGTTGATCTCGGCGATCGCGGCCGGGTCCGAGGGATCCGGCTTCGGCGTCGGCTGGCTGACGGCGTCGAACGGGTTCGGCGTGAACTCGTCGACGCTCGCGTGGTCCGTGCCCGGCGTGCGCGTGATGTCCGAGCGCGGCGGGTACTTGCTCTTCGCCGATCCGCTCAGCATGCCCTTGTCGGTGTAGACCTGGTTCGGCGACGCGCAGGTCAGCGCATCCCACGCCGGCTCGCTCGTCAGCATCGGCCGGCAGTAGTGCTGGTCCTTCGAGCTCTCGTTGAACGGGTGCGACAGGTTGTTGTCGTCACCGTTCTGGAACACGACGAGGTCCCACTCCTGCCCGTGACGGTGCGCCCACACCGGGAACGTCGCGATCCGGCGCCCGTACGGCCACAGCGGCCCGCTGTTGAAGTCCCAGCGCCCGGGCCGGTTCCCGAGGCCGTGGCTGCCGGTCTCCTTCGTGATGAACAGCGTGCGGTCGAAGTTCCCGGCGGCGTCCTCGAGCCACACGACGATCTGCGGCCACGGGTTCTTACCCGGCGGCAGATCGGGGCGCAGCGTGGGCTTGAACGCGATATCGACGACGTGGCACTCGCCCGGCCCGGCGGTCGCCCCGGCGGGACCGAGGAGGAGCGTGGAGCCAGCGACGACGATCGCCACGGCACGGCGGAGGCGCATGGCCAGCATTATTGCTGGCGTCGGCGTCCGCACAAGTCGCATTTATCGCCGCCAGCGCGGATCGTTTCGGGGTTTCTCGCGGGCGGCAGGCCCCCGGGCACACGCCCTCCTGTGCCGCCCCGCGCCTGCCCGGCGGCGTTGTCGATGTCACACGTGCAGCCTACGGTCGTGCCGTGGCACGAACCCCGAGCGCCGAGTACCTGGTCCTCGACATCGAGACCATCCCCGATACCGAGCGGTGGAGTCGTCCCGAGGTGCAGCCGATCGCGGCGCAGGGCATCGAGCCACGGACGTTCCCGCCGACGTGGGCGCACCGGATCATCGTGATCGGGTGCCTGTGGCTCGATCACGGTTACCGGCTCAAGCGCCTCGGCGTGATCGGGGATCCGGCCGGCGGCACCGGCACGCCCGACGAGAAGGAGCGCGGCCTGCTCGAGGACTTCTCGCGGTTCGTCGGCCGCGCGCGGCCCGTGCTCGTCACGTACAACGGGCGCAGCTTCGACCTGCCGGTGATCGCGCTGCGCTCGCTGTGCCACGGCGTGTCGCTCGCCTGGTACTACCGCGAGAGCAACATCCGCTATCGCTACTCGGAGCAGGGCCACCTCGATCTGTGTGACTGGCTCGCCGATCACGGCGCCACGCGATCGGGCAGCCTCGACGCGATCGCGCGGCTGATCGGGCTCCCCGGCAAGGTCGGCGTCGACGGCTCCCAGGTCGATGGCCTCTACCAGGCCGGCCAGCTCGCCTCGATCCAGCAGTACTGCCTCGCCGACGTCGCGCAGACCGCGCTCCTGTTCCTGCGGTTCCGGTTGCTCCAGGGCCAGCTCGCCCCCGAGGCGTACCGCGAGCGCACGCGCGAGCTCCTCGACGCGCTGGCCGCCGATGGCCGCGTCGGCGACGTCCTCGGTGCGCTCGACCGCGCGCACCTGCTCGGCCCCCCGCCGCCCGCGACCGCGCCCGCGAGCACATGAGCGATCGCGCGCTTCCACGCACCGCCGCGGCCCTCGCCGAGCTTCGGCGCGCCCGCCTGCCGAGGAGCTGGTACCAGCGCGACGTCGTCACCGTCGCGCGCGAGCTCGTCGGCTGCGTGCTCGTCCACCGCCAGCGCGCGGGCATCATCGTCGAGACCGAGGCGTACGGCGGCCCCGAGGACCGCGCGAGCCACGCCCGTTTCGGGCCCACCCCGCGCGCCGAGGTCATGTTCCGCGCCGGCGGGCTCGCCTACGTGTACCTCTGCTACGGCATCCACGAGATGTTCAACGTCGTCACCGGACCGGCGGGTCGCGGCGAGGCGGTGCTGATCCGCGCGATCGCCCCGCACGCCGGCCTCCCCGACGATGTCGCGATCGGGCGCGGTCCGGGCAAGGTCACCACCGCGCTCGGGCTCGACCGGCGCCACGATCGACGCGATCTGTCGCGAGGCGCGCTGTTCGTCGCCGCCGCGCCGGCGTCCCCACCGGAGCTCGGCGTCGGGCCGCGTGTCGGCGTCGCGTACGCGGGCGAGCACTGGGCGTCCCAGCCGCTGCGCTTCTGGTGGCGCGATCACCCGGCGGTGTCGAAGGCGCGGTGACTCACGCCTCGCGCGGCGCGAGCGCGGGCCGCGACGGCAACGTGTCGACCCGCCGCAGCCGCTGGCGGAACAGCTCGTCTCCGAGCTTCTTGCGATCGCGGCTCTTCGCGAGCCGGTAGTGGAAGTGCGGCACGGACGCGATCCGAGAGAGCGCGTCGACGCGCGGCACGCCGAGCTCGCCGAGCCACGTCGTGATCTCGCGCTCGAGCGCGCGCTCGTCGGCGAGCCAGACCACCGTCTTGTGCTCGGTGAGCCGGAGCGTCGCGCGGTGCGCGCGGACGTAGATCGAGAGCTCGACGTGGCCGTTGTGGATCAGCTCGTCCTCGCGATCGTCGAGGAACCGCAGGATCGCCTTCGCGTTGACGCGCGAGGTGAGCCACACGTCGGTCTTGCCGACGTCGCCGAAGTGATCGAGCACGCGGACCTCGAGGTTGTCGGCCGCGGGCAGCCGCTCGAGGAGCCCGAGGAACAGATCGACGAGGTGATCCGCCTCGGTCTGCGCCTCGATGACGAGCAGCGACGGATCCGGGTGGACGACCCACCCGCGGCGCGCCGACGCGAGCGCCGACGCGTGCCCGAGCTGCGGGACGACGCCGCGCGGCCAGCGGAGCCCCTCGCGCTCGTCGCTGTCGCCGAGCTCGACGACGTGGCGCTTGCCGACCGAGTCACCGAGCGGGACATCGGCCCCCGCGAGGTCGACCGCGATCGCGCGCGAACCCGCGACGTGGCGCTCGGCGGCGGCGATCGCCTCCCCGAGGTGCTCGCCCTGCGCGGCGATCAGCGCGGTGCCGCCCGAGGGCCGCGCGAGCGCGATGCGGTACCAGGTCCGGGTGACGGAGCTCTTCACGCCGGGAGTCTACCCCCAGCCGCGCGTGCGTCCTCCCGGCCACCTCGCAATTGCGCCCGCGGGCCCCGACGCGAGCGCGGCGCGCGCCCGCCGCTAGTTCGGCACGACCACGTTGCCGGGGAACCGGAGCACGACGATCGTCACCTTCCCGCGGATGCGACCGCCGATCGCGCTCACGGTCTCGACAGGCGCACCGCGCGACGTGGTGCTGAACGTGGCGTTGAACGGTGCATCGAGCGACACGAACACGCCGCCCTGCGGACCTCCGGTCGTCGCGCCGCCGACCACGAGCCGGCGGTCGGAGGACAGATAGCGGACCGTGCCCTCCGAGGCGGACACGACCTGGCCCGCGACGGGATCCCCATCGGCGTCGAGCACCACGCCGATCGTGATCCCCTTGGGGGGGAACTCGGCGAGCGACAGCGCGTCGAGGATCTGATCGAGCGAGGCGGTCGTCAGCCGCACGCCCGCGTGGCGCCCCGAGAAGTCGATCTGCTCGCTCGTGGGATCGATCGCCCGGCACGTCACGGTCGTCGTCCGGCCCTGGGTGTCCTCGTCGACGGCGAGGCAGCCGACCCCGGAGAGCTCGGCGCTGATCGTGCCGCTCCACGCGGGGCCGTTCGTGCCCGCGTCCGCGCGCGCGAGCGCGGGAAGCCCCGGGACGTTCAACTCGTACTCGTCGCCCGCGTCCGCGACCGGCGAGCCGATGTGCAGCGCCAGGCGCGACGCCTCGTGCGGGAAGACCGAGGATGCACGGTCGAAGTCGTCGACCCGGGCCGTCACCGTGCGGAGGAACGCGCCCTCACACGCCGGGGGATTGAGCGCGTCGAGGTTCGTGCAGCCGAGCTCGACCACCAGCGTCTCGTCGCCGGGTCGATAGTACGTGCGCCCGCCGAGCGCGGGCATCACCGAGCCCGCGATCGGGAAGCCGTCGGCGAACCCGTACTGGACGTCGGCGGGGCAGATCGGAGTGCCATCCACGTCGGTCGCGAGCGCGTGCTCGGGGTAGATCGCGATCTGGACCTCGAGCTCCTGGACCGGCAGCGGGCTCGTGACATAGAGATCTTCGCCGCCGATCCGGCACAGGTCGCCGGGCACGCCCAGCCGCCTGCACTGTCGGTGGAAGGGCGCGCTCGGCATCGCGGGGTCGACGATGCGGACGCTCATCACGCTCTGGCACGAGGCGGGGAGCTGCGAGCAGTCGAGCGACGGGCACGCCTGGGTCGGCCCCGCCGAGAACCGGATGTGGAGCTCCGGGGACGGCGTGTCGCACGCCGCGAGCGCACCGAGGCCGAGGCCGAGGACGAGGCCGAGAACGAGACCGGGAACGCCCCCGGGGACGACGCGCCCTGTCACGGCCGCCCCAGCGTGGGTGGATCGACGGTGATGTTCTTGTTCCACCAGATCGAGCCCGGGTCACGCGTCGCCCACAGCACGCCGCCGACGATCGCCGCGGCGATCCCGAGCACGAGCCCGGCCTGCACCGGGCGATGCTCGTACCAGAGCTTGGTCTCGACGAGCGGTGGCAGCTCGACCGGCGGCGTGACCGGCGCGCGCACGCGGGGCGGCGCGAGCACCTCGAGGAGCGCGGCGGGGGTGGCGTTGCCGCGCTCGCGCAGGGCGGAGAACCCCGGGGCGCGCGTCGCGCGATCCGCGCGCCAGGTCTGCACGATGACCTTGCCGTTGACGAGCGAGAGCAGGATCGCGTCGGACACACCGACCATCTCGGCGAGTCGCTTCATCGCCGCGGCGCGCGCCGTCGGATCGGGGGCGCGCACGAGGAGCTGCCGCGCGCGCTGGACGCGGGCGCGACGCGAGACCTCCGCCTCGGGGATCTCCAGCCGGGTCGGCGCCCCCGGCGCGACGACCACGGTGGCGCCCCGGGTCTCGCGCTCGACGCCGGTCAGCCACACGACGTGCGGCCCCTCGGGCACCACGAACGTCCCCGGCGCGACGCCGCGCTCGACTCCGTCGATCCAGACGTTGCCCGTGCCCTCGACCGCGATCGCCCCCGCCACCCACGTCGCGCGCGAGGCCTCCTCGTACGCATCGAGGACCTCGGGCACGTAGAGCGCGGGGTCGGGCGTGCGCGACGGGTAGAGCCGATGCGCGAGCACGAACGCCGAGCGCGCCTCGGACAGGCGCTGCTCGCTGACGTGGACGACGCCGACGAGGAGGGCGAGCTCGGCGTACTGCTTCGCCGCGACCGACGGCGCGACATAGAGGAGCTCGGCTTGACCGTCGCGCGCGTAGCGCAGCGCGGTGGCGTACTCGAGCTGGCGCAGCTGCTCCTCGGCGCGGGTCCGGCTGTCGATGGCGCGCGCGAGGCGGTCGGCGTCGGGATCGTCGAGCGGCTCGATCAGGGCCGCCGCCTCGGTCGGGCGCTGGATCGGGCGCAGCTCGGGGTGCGCCTCGAGCTCGACGCGCAGCTCGTCGGCGAGCTTGCGCGTCGCGTCGAACCCGGCGAGGTCGATCACGGCCACGGGCCGGCGCTCGGCGTGCGAGGTCCGCGCACCCGTCAGAAAGACGAGCAGCAACACGACCACCCGGAGGGCCGCCATGGCGGGCGCCATTCCCTTAGTATAGGGCACCCTTGCGGGCGCTGCACCTGCCCGTCACGGTCCTCGCCTGCTCCGGGGTCATGGAAGAACCCGTCCAGAAATCGCTCGAACGCTACGACGTCCTCGACCGCATCGCGGTCGGAGGGATGGCCGAGGTGTTCCTGGCCAAGGCGTACGGGGCGCACGGGTTCGAGAAGACGCTCGCGATCAAGCGGATCCTCCCCGAGCTCGCCAAGGATCCGGAGTTCGCGGCGCGGTTCATCGCCGAGGCGAAGGTCGCGGTCCGGCTGTCGCACGCGAACATCGTCCAGGTCTTCGACTTCGGCCGGATCGGCGAGTCGCTGTTCATCGCGATGGAGTACGTCGACGGGCTCGACCTCGCGGCGATGCTCCGCAAGTTCAAGGACGAGGGCCGGCAGGTGCCGCTGCCGGCGGCGTTCCACATCGCGATCGAGATCATGCGCGCGCTCGACTTCGCGCACGGTCACAACGTCGTTCACCGCGACGTCTCGCCGTCCAACATCCTCGTATCGCGCGCGGGTGAGGTGAAGATCGCCGATTTCGGCATCGCGGTCGCGGCGAGCCCCCACCGCGACGGCGGCCCCGGCCCGCGCAAGGTGATGGGCAAGTGGCGCTACATGTCCCCCGAGCAGGCGCGCGGCGACACGCTCGACACGCGCAGCGACCTGTTCAGCGCCGCGAGCGTGCTGTTCGAGCTGTTCACGAGTCAGAAGCTGTTCCCCGGCGACGAGGCCGAGGACATCATCAAGAACATCGAGACGATGCCGATCCCGCGGATGTCGACGCTCCGGCCCGGCCTGCCCTCGCGGCTCGACGACGTCCTCGCCGGCCCGCTCGCGCGCAAGCCGATCGACCGGCCCAACCGCCCGGCGGTGGTGCTGCGCGCGCTGATCGAGCTGTCGTACGAGTCGTCGATCATGGCGACCGCGCTCGACGTCGCCGAGGCGCTCGCGACCGTGATCCCGGCGAAGCGCGTCGCGGGCCGGGGCGCGCTCGACGACGTCATCCGCAAGCAGCTGAACGATCAATCGACCGCGGCGCGGCGCACCGCGGTGACCGACGGACGGCCACCCTCGACCGAGACGCTCGAGCGCAACGAGGTGTCGACCGGGCTGTTCCGCAAGCTCGACCTCGACGGGCTGTCGCGGCTCGAGGAGGTCGACGCGAGCACGAAGGTCGCGGGCCCCCGCGCGCGCCGAAGCACCGAGGTCGACGCCCCGCCCGATCGCGACCGCCGCACGGAGATCGGCGGGCCGCCGACCGGCGCCGTCCCCAAGGACCTCGAGCTCGACGCGCCCGCGGGCAGCGCGACCGCGCGGGCCGCCCCCGTCGCGCGCGGGAGGTGGATCGTCGCCGGCGCCGCGCTCGCGCTCGGCGCGGGGCTCGGGGTGTGGGCGCTGACCCGGGCCGAGCGCACGGCCGCGCCGATCGTCGCCGCGCCGCAGCCCGTGCTCGACGCGGAGGTCGCCGCGCCCGTGACCACGGGGACGGTCGAGATCATCACGACCCCTCCGGGGGCCTCCGGCACGATCGACGGGACCCCGTTCGCGAACCCGACGCCGGTGCGGATGTCGAACGTGCCGAGCGGCAAGCACACGATCCGGCTCGAGCTGCCGGGCTATCAGCCGCTCGACTACGAGATCGAGGTCCGCGCGGGTCAGACGATCGTGGATCGCCAGCCGCTCGCGCGCGCGCCCGCCGCGCTCGAGGTCACGACCGATCCACCGGGTGCGCAGGTCACGCTCGGAGGAAGGGTGATCGGCACGTCGCCGATCGAGCGCCGTGATCTTCCGTCGGAGAAGGGCGTGCGCCTCGAGCTGAAGCGTGCGGGCTACGAACCGCTCGCGCTCGATGTGGACCTCCCGCCCGGTGAGCTGATCCGCATCCACCGCACGTTGAAGGCGGTCACCAGGTTCGCCCCGGTCCAGATCCAGATCACCCCGGGGAGCTCGGGCGTCGGATGGGGCGACGTCTACGCCGGTGGCAGAAAGGTCGGGCGTGCCCCCGCCCGCGCGCTGCGACTGCCCGTCGGTCGCGTACGGCTTCACCTCGTCAACGACCGCGCGACTCCGAAGGTCGAGTGGGACGCGACGTGTCAGGTGACCGAGACCGGTCCGAACATCTGCGTGGTCAAGAGTCCGTAGAAGATCGATGAGACTTCCTCTCGCGGGCGCCATGCCCCGCGCGCAGAGGACACATCGGGCCCATCGGCACCGGAGATGTCGGCCTTCCCCAGCGTCTCCGCGAGGATCCGTCGTGGCACATCCGATGCTCGATAGCCGGGGCAAGGAGGTTTTTCACCATGCTGAATTTCGCACAAGCGCTACGCAGGTCGGCGCTCGTCGCGCTTGGCCTCGCGGCTCTCGCGGGCACGGCGACGGCGCAGGTCGATCCCCAGACCGAACCGGCTCCGGGCCAGGCACCGTACGGCGGTGCCACATACGGTGCGCCACCCGCGCCGGTCGAGCAGGACGTCGACGTGAACGTCCAGCCGCAGTACCAGCAGCCCCAGTACACCATGGAGGAGCCCGAGCGCGAGCCGACTCCGAGCGGAACGCTCGAACGTTACGGAATCGGCGTCGCACTCGGCGGCGGTGTGTCCGACTTCACGAACAGCAGCGCGCGCTCGCTCACGGACACTGGTGGTTCGTGGAACGTGCGCGTGACGGCCGGCACCCGGTGGCCGGTCGCGTTCGAAGGTGCGTACATCGGCTCCGCACAGGGTATCGATGCGCTCGGCCTCGACAACGACGCCGTGCTCGTCGGTAACGGTCTCGAGGGTATCGCCCGCGTGAACGTCCTCGACATGAACATCCAACCGTTCGTGTTCGGTGGTGTCGCCTGGCGTCACTACGACGTCACCAACACCGACTTCAACACGTCGGCGATCAACGACTCGGATAACGTTCTCGAGATCCCGATGGGAGTCGGCCTCGCGTGGAAGTACCGTGGCTTCCTGCTCGATGCGCGCGGTGAGTTCCGGTGGAGCGACCAGAACGACCTGATGCCGTCGATCAACGAGGACGGCACGTTCGGCTTCGACGATGCCGAGCTGCACCGCTGGGGCGTCAACGCGAATATCGGCTACGCGTTCTGATGACTGGTAGTCCGAGATTCACCTAGACGATCTAGCTTGAGCCGGAGGGCGCACGGTTGTTACCGTCTGCGCCTTGCTCCGGCTCTTTTTTGTTTCGGCGATGATCCTGGGAGCGTGTGGTGGCGAGGGTGGTGACGACACGATCGACATCACCCACGACGCGTGCGCTCCTCTCACCCTCCTCACCGCCTCGGCCCCCACCGCGGCCCAGACGACCGCGATCCACGGCGCCATCGCGCTGTGGCGCGAGCACGGCGCGCCGCTGCTGCGGCCTCCGGGGACCGACCCGAGCGCGCTCGCGCCGACGATCGAGATCCGGTTCGAGGACGCGGCGCCGCCGTTCTTCGGGCTGTACGACGACGAGCACGGGGTGATCTACATCAACCAGCAGATCACCGATCCCCAGGCGCTCACGATCGTGCTCGCGCACGAGCTCGGGCACGCGTTCGGGCTCGAGCACGTCACCGGGCGCACGTCGCTCATGAACCCGGGCAACTACGCTCAGCCGCCGACGGCGGACGACGAGGCCGCGCTCGTCGCGCTGTGGGGCACCTGCGCCACGGGCGAGTAGCCGGCGCTCAGCGCTGCCTGCGGCGCACGACCTCGAACGTGACGTCGCCGCTCACCCGCGCGCGGCACGCGAGGCGAACCTTGGTCAGGTGATACACGTTGCCGAGGTGCTTGCGCTCCTCGTCGGTGTACGGGTTCAGGTGGTCCGCCCCCGCGAGGATCTTCACCCGGCACAGGCCGCACGTGCCCTTGCCGACGCACGACGTGTCGATCCCGGCGGCGACCTGCGCGCCCGCGTCGAACAGCGACGTGCCGTCGGCGCACTCGACGGAGAGAGGGCCCTCGGCGCGCATGATCGTCACCCGTGCGGTCATTCGCGTGCTGTATAGCACTCACAGGATCGGGTTGATGATCTTGACGTCGCTTCCCCCGACGAACGCGTACGAGCCGACGTTGTAGTAGCCGTAGACAGAGAGCCCGAACGGCTGCTCGCTCGACGCATGGTGGCGCCCGTCGGCGAGCGGGCACGTCACCTGCTCGTACGCGATGCCCGCGACCATCCCGATCGGGGCGACGACGCAGCTCGCGTGCTCGGCGCTCGATACGCTCACCCCGTCGAGCAGGATGTCCGCGCCGACGGGCCTGGCGAACACGGCGTAGTCGGTCTGGAACGTCGCGGGTACCAGGAACACGTAGTCCTTGCGGTGCTGCTCGGCCGCGGGGATCAGGAGCTGCGACGGATCGCCGGTCTGGCCGTACTTCACGAAGTGCTGCGAGACCAGGTACGAGCTGACCTGCACCGCCGCGGTCGCGGACAGCGTGAACCCGGTGGTCGCGGCGAACGTCTTGTCCTCGCGCGCGTTCAGCGTGAACGAGCTCCACGGCGCCGGCAGGTTCGTGGTGACGACGGTGCCGTCGACCGTCCCGACGACGCGGATGATGTCGGGTTCCTTCCAGGTCGCGTGCGTCGAGCGAAGCGGGCTGCGCGCGATCGCGAACTCGCGGCCGAGCGCGGTCACCGGGAACAGCTGCTCCTCGAGGTGATCGGTGCAGCACGTGTCGTCCTCCGCGGGGTCCCAGCCCGGCGGGTACTCGACGTTCGGCGCGCCGCCGAAACCGGCGCCGCGCTCGTTCGAGGTGAAGACCACGACGGGCTTGTTGCTCTTGATGTACGTCCCCGTGAAGTCGCCGTCCTTGCCCGCGTTGACCGCGGTCGTGCACTCGCCGATCGAGCCGGTCGTCATCTCGGACTCGAGGTTGGCGACCATGTACCGCGACAGGTACAGGGTCAGCGTCCCGCCCTTCGGCGTCGCCGCGATCGGCAGCCCGGTGTCGCCGGCGGACGCCTTGATCGCGTGGGCCGTCGTCACCGTGACCTGCGTGTCGTCCTCGATCGGGACGATCGTCACCGCCCCGTGGTCCGGGACCGAGTCGAGCCCGGGGAGCCCGGCGATCGCGCACGGGTTCGCGGTCTCGAAGCCGACGACGATGTAGTCCGTGCCGAGCGCCTGTCGCGGGATCAGCGTCGAGGCGTCGTTCGAGAACTGCTGCACGATCGGGTTGAACTGGTAGACCACGACCGGGCCCGACGTCGTGACGTGGTAGGCGTGCGGCGAGACGAACGTGCCCGAGCCGCTGTTGCGCACGTACGTGCCGTGCTGGCCCATCGAGCCATCGACCTCGGCCTGCGGCAGATCGATCCTGAGCACGTCGCGCGCGGGCACGGTCCTCTGCGCGACCGGCTGCTCGGCGAGCGGCTGCCCGATGCGCGCCGCGTTCCGCGTCACGGTGACCTCGACGGGGTAGTCGTTGTTGTTGGCGACGACGATCGCGAACTGCTGCGCGGCCGCGTCGTTCGAGATCCCGAAGGTGGTGGCCGACTCGTTGTCGAGGTCGACGGCCCAGAAGTCACAGCCGACGTTCGACGGGTTGTCCTCGGCGGCCTCGCACGGCGTCTTGCACGCGCCGCCCGAGCACGTGCTGTCGGCCGGGCACGACTCGACGAGGTCACCGCCGGTCCCTGCCCCGTTGCAGCGGTAGACGTCGTTGCCGCCCGGTCCCGCGCAGTAGAGCTCGTCGGGCACACACACCACGCAGCCGAGCGTCGGATCGCACGCCTCGTCGGGCCCGCAGGCCACCGGGGGCTCGAACGTGCCGTCCTCCCGACACTGCTGGAACCCGAGCGCGGTGCACACGCTCGTGCAGCTCGGCCCGTTGTCGCGGTGGTCGGGGCCACACGCGGTGGCCCACAGCAACGCTGGCGCGATCAGCAGATTTCGCAGAGCCCTCATCGCGCGGGAAATTCCCGCCGGGCCCTCGCGGGGTCAAGCGCTACTTCAAGGCGGCCTCACGTCCGCGGACCGAGAAGACGCGCACGACGAACATCGTGTGCACGAACATGAACGAATCGCGCACGAGGAATCGCCTCAGAGCTCGTCCTCGTCGGTTGGCTCCTCGGTCGCGGCATCGCGGTCCGCGAACGCACACCAGGCGAGGAGCTCGAGGAGATATCCCTCGGCGGCCCGGATCTCTCCTGCCGCGACCGATAGCGACGCCATCCAGGACAGCGTGCGGGCGCGCGGCCTGAGATCCTGCTCGGACGCCGAGGAGGCAGTCGAGGAATCGATGGGCGGCAGCATGTACCGGCTTGGTTCACGGACGATGCCAAGACCGCGAGATCGGGAGTACGTCCTCGATTACATGGAATTGCACTCACTTGGACGGCGGATCCCCGAGCGCTCGCGCCCGCGCGCGGCGACGCGCTCCCGGCGTCTCATCCAGGCGCGCGCTGGAGGAGCGCGGTCGGAAAATCGCGCCACACGTCAGCCACCGCGAGGTGTCCGCCGCTCACCGCGCGGTCCGAGAGAACGTCGCGCCACGCGCCGGGTGGAACCTCGAGCGTGGTGTCCTGCCAGTTCTCCGCATGAACGCCGAGGCGCGGCACGATCGTGACGAGGTCGTCACCACGTGCGAACGCGAACACGCGTCGCGCGTGCGTCCCGGTCGTACGGAGCGGACGGTACGGCCCGTCGAACAGCGTCGGTGCGCGGCGCCGGAGGCCGAGGACGCGCCGGATCGTGTGCAGCTTCGCGCGACCGAGATCGGCCGCCACCCGCGGGGCGGGCGCGTCCGCGAGATCACGGAGGAGCCGGCGATGGGCCGCGAGGTCGACGGGGCGGCGGTTGTCGGGATCCACGAGCGAGTCTGCGCGTAGCTCGGTGCCTTGATAGAAGTCGGGAACCCCGGGCGCGGTCAGCTTCACGAGCAGCATCGCGAGCGAGTTGCGGTCACCGTGCGGCGCGAGGAGCTCCGCGAACTGCGCGACCTCGGTCACGAGCTCGGGATCGTCGTAGACGCCGTCGATCCAGCGCGCGCGCGCGGCCTCGTACGCCGGCTCCGGGCGCCGCCACGACGTGCGCAGGCGCGCCTCTCGCGTCGCCTTCTCGGCGAACTGCTGTGCCCGCTCGCGCGGCAGCGGCCACGCGCCGACGAGCGTCTGCCAGAACAGGTACTCGAAGTGCCGATCCGGGGTGACATTGCCCCATCCGGCTTCCGCACGTGTGCGCCAGCGCATGACGGTTTCTTCCCAGCGCGCGGGCATCTCCGAGATCACCGCGATGCGCGCGCGCACGTCCTCGCTGCGCTTGGTGTCGTGCGTCGACGTCGCGAGCATCGTCCGGGGCCCACCGCGTGCCAGCGCGACGTGAAGGACGTCCGGCTCACCGCCGAACGTCGCGAGGTCCGCGCCGACCTCGCACCGCGAGACGAGCCGGACCTGGCGATACAGCAACGTGTCCTCGTCTCCCTTGGCGACGATCGGCCCGGACACCTGCTGGGTGGAGCGCGCCAGCTCGAGCGCCTCGGGGCTGGGGAGCTCGAACGCGAGCGCGGTCTCGAGGAACGCGAGCAGATCGGGATCGAGGTCGGGTCGAGCTCGTCGCGCCGCCTCGACCGCGCCGGCGATGCGGGCGCGATCCTCGGAGCTCGCCGCGACCTCCCCGCCGAGGTAGGTCCGGTAGGTCGGATAGCCGGCGAGGATCTCGGCGAGCGCCTGCTCGATCTCCGCGCGCGTGTAGTCGCGGCACGCCGGGCTCGCGGCGCACACCCGGGCGGCGAGCTCCGTCAGGCGCACCAGCTCCGAGTGCAGCGCGTCCGTCATCACCTCGAGCCGCGCGCGCCGGCTCTCGATCACCGGATCGAAGACGTCGCCGGTGTACGCCTGGAACGTGGCGGTCAGCGGCTCCTCGCCCGCCGGATCGACGATCAGCTGCCCCGCGAGCTCCATGAAGTCGTACCCGGTGGTGCCGTCGATCGGCCAGCTCGCCGGCAGCCGCTCCCCAGCGGCGAGGATCTTCTCGACGACGATCCAGCCGTGCGGTGTCTGCGCGCGCAGGCGACGGAGGTACGCGCCCGGATCGAGCAGCCCGTCGACGTGATCGACGCGGACGCCGTCGAGCGTGCCGTCGGCGAGCCACTCGAGGACGCGCTGGTGGCTGGTCTCGAACACGTCGGGGTCCTCGTTCCGGATCCCGACGAGCGTCGTGATGTCGAAGAACCGCCGATACGACATCTGGCTGGCGGCGACCGTCCAGTGCACGAGGCGATAGTTCTGCGCCTCGAGGATCGCGTCGAGCCCGACCGGGTCGTGGTTGATCGCCTCGACCTCGGCGTCGAGGGCCTCCGCGAGCGTGGGGTGCTCGGAGATCAGCGCACCGAGCCGGCCGAGCAGCACCGCCTTGTCGCGGTGGCGGCGCCGGCGCGCGGCGACGTCGCGGTCGTGCGGCGAGGGCAGCCCCGCGAGCGCGTCGCCGATGAACTGGAGCTCGGCGTGGCGGGCGCGATCTCCCGCGCGGCGGACGATCGTGCCGAGCGAGCGCGGCGCGATCGGGAACCGCATGTCGTGCGCGCGCACGGAGAACGCGCCGCGCTCGTGCACGATCGCGAGCGTGCCGGTGGTCAGCGCGCGACCGTAGCGCTCGCCGAGCACGGGCAACAGCACGCGGTCGTCGCCCGTCGCGGTCCAGTCGACGTCGAAGAAGTGCGCGTAGTAGCTCGACGGTCCGTTCTCGAGGACGTCGAGCCACCAGTGGTTCCCCGAGCCCGCGATCGACATGTGGTTGGGGACGATGTCGAGGAGGAGGCCGAGCCCGGCCTCGCGGGCGGCGGCCGCGAGCCGGCGGAACCCGGCCTCGCCCCCGAGCTCCTGGCTGACCCGCGTCGGATCGACGACGTCGTACCCGTGCGTCGAGCCCGCCGCGGCCTGGAGCACGGGCGAGAGATAGAGGTGGCTGATGCCGAGCTCCGCGAGGTAGGGGACCGCCGCGGCGGCCGCGTCGAACCCGAACGTCGCGGTGAGCTGTAGGCGGTACGTGGCGCGTGGGGTCACGGCATCGACTCACGCTGCAAGAGCCAGGTCGAGCGACCGAGGACGCGGACCGTGCTCCCCGCGTCGTAGAGCTCGGGCCCGTCGCCAGCGAAGCCGCGCTCGGTGTCCATCACGCGACGCCATCGCGCGCCCCAGGTCGCCTCCGGTAGCGTGAACACGAGCTCGTCGGGGGCGGCGTGGAAGATGATCAGGAACGTCTCGTCGATGATGATCTCGCCGCGCTCGTCGGGGACGAGGATGCCGTGCCCGTTGAGGAACACCTGCAGCGAGCGCGACAGCTCGCTCGTCCACTCCTCGTCGGTCATCTCGGTGCCGGCCGGCGTGAACCAGCCGATGTCGGGGAGCGCCGCGCCCTTGACCTTGCGGATCGGGCGGCCCTGGAACCAGCCGCGGCGGCGGAACACCGGGTGAGCGCGCCGGAGCGCGAGGAGCTGGCGCGTGAAGGCGAGCAGCTCCTTGTCGCAGCGCTCCCAGTCGTACCAGGACAGCTCGTTGTCCTGACAGTACGCGTTGTTGTTGCCCTGCTGCGTCCGCCCGATCTCGTCACCGCCGAGCAGCATCGGCACGCCCTGCGACAGGAACAGCGTCGCGAGGAAGTTCCGCTGCTGGCGCCGGCGTAGCGCGTTGATCGCCGGATCGCCCGTCGGCCCTTCGACCCCGCAGTTCCACGACCGGTTGTAGCTCTCGCCGTCGCGGTTCCCCTCGCCGTTCGCCTCGTTGTGCTTCTCGTTGTACGAGACGAGATCGCGGAGCGTGAACCCGTCGTGCGCGGTGACGAAGTTGATGCTCGCGTGCGGGAACCGCCCGCCCTCCTGGTAGAGATCCGAGCTCCCGGTGAACCGGGCGCCGAGCTCCGGCAGCGAGCCCGGCTCGCCGCGCCAGTAGTCGCGGATCCAGTCCCGGTACTTGCCGTTCCACTCCGACCACAGCGGCGGGAAGTTGCCGACCTGATAGCCGCCCTCGCCGACGTCCCACGGCTCCGCGATCAGCTTGACGCGCGAGACCACCGGATCCTGCTGGATGAGATCGAAGAACGGGCCGAGGCGATCGACCTCGTGGAGGCCGCGCGCGAGCGCGCTCGCGAGATCGAACCGGAAGCCATCGACGTGCATCTCCTCGATCCAGTAGCGGAGCGAGTCCATGACGAGCTGGAGCACGTGCGGGTTCCTCATGTTGAGCGTGTTCCCGGTGCCCGTGTAGTCCATGTAATAGGCCGGGTTGTCCGCGACGAGCCGATAGTACGCCGGGTTGTCGAGCCCCTTGAACGACAGCTGCGGGCCGTCGTGGTTCCCCTCCGCCGTGTGGTTGTAGACGACGTCGAGGATCACCTCGATGCCGTGCGCGTGGAGCGTGCGCACCATGTGCTTGAGCTCGGAGACGGCGCCGCTCGGCGTACGCACGCTCGCGTACTCGGGGTGCGGCGCGAAGTAGCCGATCGAGTGATAGCCCCAGTAGTTGCGCAGGCCCTGCTCGAGGAGGAAGCCGTCGTGTACGAACGCATGGATCGGCAGCAGCTCGACGGCGGTCACCCCGAGCCGGTGCAGGTGCCGGATCGCCGCCGGGTGCGCGAGCGCGGCGTACGTCCCGCGCAGGCTCTCCGGGATGTCGGGGTGCCGCATCGTGAAGCCCTTCACGTGCGTCTCGTAGATGATCGTCTCGTTCCACGGTGTCTCGAGCCGGCGATCGTTGCCCCAGTCGAAGTAGGGCTGAACGATGACGGAGCGAAACGTGTGCGGTGCGCTGTCGGCGGTCGACATCGAGCCGTCGTCGTCGTGCCCGCGCAGCGAGATGCTCCAGTGCAGGCCCTCCGTGATCGCGCGCGCGTACGGATCGACGAGCAGCTTGTGCGGGTTGCAGCGGAGGCCGCGCGCCGGATCCCACGGGCCGTGGACGCGATAGCCGTAGCGCATGCCGGGGCCGACCTCGGGGAGGTACGCGTGCCAGATCTGGCCGATCCCGCAGGTGAGCTCGATGCGCTGCTCGTCCGGATCGAACAGACACAGCTCGACCTTGTCGGCGACGCCGGAGTAGACGGCGAAGTTCGTCCCGTACCCGTCGAAGTGCGCGCCGAGCGGGTACGGCCGTCCCGGCCACACCCGCCGCGCTCCCCCTGCCCTCACCGCACCGGTACCGAGCGATGCGGTGCCGGCCTTCGGGGGTTGTTTGCCCATCGCGAGCTACCTACGGAGCGTACGCGCGACCCGGGACGAGCGCGCGCGAGCGGCGCAGCGCGAGCACGGTCTCGATCCGCTCGGGGCGCCCCCAGTCGCTCCACTCGACGCCCTCGAGCTCCATCGCCGCGAGCCGACCGGGCGCGCGCTCCAGCATGTCGCGCGAGAAGCTCACCGGCAGGTACGCGCGATAGATGTAGTCGATCGCGTCCTCCTCGTCCTTCGTCCCGATCAGCGGCACGAGCGAGTCGAGGATGTCGAGCAACTGCGGCTCGGTCGCGCGGCCGAGCTCCCACAGCGCGTCGACGCTCGCGCACGTCACCATCGTGTTCCACAGCGCGCCCTGCGCGTTGAGCTCCTTCGCGAACGCCACCGACGGCTTCTCGACGAAACCCTCGAGCTTGCGGACGTGCGGGATCTCGGTGAGCCGGTCACCGAGCGACAGGTACCCGAGCTCGGGATCGGGCTCGGTGGGCTTGGCGCCGAGGATCACGACCATGTCGCGGATCTGCGCCGCGACGCCGCGGGCAGCGCGCACCTGCTCGACGTACTTCGCGGACGGCGCGACGTAGTGGTCGGTCGGCGTGATCGTGACGAGCGCGTTCGGCGTCCACCGCTTGATGAACGCGAGCGCGACGTACAGCGCGAGCCCCGTGTCACGTGCGGACGGCTGGCAGAGGACGTGGTCGGACTTACCGGCGAGCTGTGGATACGCGAACTCGGCGTGATGCGTACCGATCACCGTGAACGTGCGCGACGGCGGCGTCAGCTTGTTCAAGCGCTCGAGCGTGTGCTCGAGCATCGACCGATTCCCGAGAAGACAGCAGTACTGCTTCGGGATGCGCCGACCGAACCGCCGCTCGACGTACTCCGACAGCCGAACGCCTTCCCCACCGGCAAGCGCCAAGGTCCAGTCGACATGGACGGAGTCATCCTCGACGGGCTGGCTGGCGGACGTTCGCGTCTGGCGGGAGTCGGTAATCTGCATCGCTCGCGCACTAATGCGATGTTCGTGCCGCCGAATGCGCGACAACTCACACTCTCGCGCATTCTTTCTCGCAGAGTTTCACGCACGTTCCGCATCTACGTGGAGTGCGCGATGTGCGCGGGAGTGTGCGGCCCTGCGCAGGCGAGCGCTCGCGCCCGTGCGCTCCGGTGAACATGATTGTCGAGTCGAGAACTTCCGCGCTGATCTCGATGGGCTGCAACCCATGGTCCGACTCCCGGCGGCGCCGCGAGCGGTGTGCGCGCGCGCTCAGACATCGTCACTCGCGCCGGACTCGAGGGCGACCCGCAACCCGGGAGCGAGGGCGCGAGCCGGCTGCTCGGCGAACCACGCCATCGCCTGCTCCGCCTCCTCGAGCAGCGCGGTGCGGTCGACGAGCAGCTCGTCGCAGAAGTGCACCAGCTCCGCGTCCGTCTCGCGTAGCGCGACCTCACGCAGGAGGCGTGCGACGTCGACGCCGTGGCGGAGCCCGAGGAGAGTCCCGCGATACGAGCGCTCGGCGTCGATCAACCGATCGATCAAGAGATGACGGACCGCGGAGAACGTCTCCGCGACCGCGCGCCCGAGCCGCATGCCCGTCGGCTGCTCGCCGCGCAGCTTCGCCTCGAGGCGTGGGCGCATGCGCGCGGCATGCTCCGAGATCGCGAGGAGCGCCTGCGCAGGCGGAACGTCGCCGAGGCGGCTCGCCTCTCGTCGCGGATGGATCACGGCGTCGTGCTCGGCTTGCATGAGCTCGCGGCACAGCTTCCTCCGAAGCCGTCGCAGGTCGTTCGTCATGCGAGTCCGACGATGCAGCGTGCGTGCCCGTGGTACGTGCCGTGCAGCCCGTGGACGACATGGATGCGTCGATACGCGAGCTCGCTCGAGTCATCGACCGCGGCGACGCGACCCTGTTCACCGGTGCCGGGTTCTCGGCGGACGCGCACGATCGCGACGGGAACGGGCTGCCCGACTCGGCGCAGATGATCCACGAGCTGTGGGAGCTCGTGTTCGGGGCCGGCCCACCCGACGACAGCTCGCTGCCCGATCTCTACGACGTCGCGCTCATGCGCGCCCCCGAGCTCCTGCACGCGTACGTCGCGCGGCGGCTCCGGATCGGCGATGCGCGCCTGCCGCGTCACTACGCGGCCTGGTTCTCCGCGCCGTGGCGGCGCATCTACACCCTCAACGTCGACGATCTCGAGGTCGCGGTCGCGCGCCAGGTCGTGCTGCCCCGTCCGCTGCGCAGCGTGTCCGCGATCGCGCCCGATCGGTCGCCACCGCTGCCCGGCTCGATCGACGTCGTGCACCTCAACGGGATCGCCGGCACCGACGCCAGCGAGCTCACGTTCTCGACGATGCAGTACGCGGCGCGGCTGTGCGCGCGCGATCACGAGTACGAGCGGCTCGTCACCGATCTCGAGCGCTCGCCGTTCGTGTTCGCCGGCACGACCCTCGACGAGGCGATCCTGTGGCAGCACGTCGAGCTGCGGCGGCGCGCGAACGGCGGCGCGCGCCCTCGCCCGCCCTCGTTCCTGATCTCGCCGTCGCTGTCGCGCGCGCGCCAGATCCTGCTCGAGAGTCACGGCATCCGCTGGATCCGCTCCACCGTCGAGGACATCGCGCGCGACGTGCTGACGGCACACCGCGAGCCGCCGGCCGGGGCCGGAGTCCGCGCCGCTCCGGCGGAAGAGGGTTGAACCGCCAGGGCGCGGGGCGCGACCCCTGCGGACACACGCCCTGCCGCGCGAAGGCCGAACGGAGCCGTCACGTGGTGCGCACGATCGCACACGCGTCGGCGGGCAGCTGCCCACCGAGGACCGGCGACGACGCGAGCACCACGGCTCCGTCGACGGGCACCGGGCTGCCGGTGAGGTTCACGACGAGGGAGTGCGTGCCGCGGGTGATGCGCCACAGGCTGCCGTCGTCGGAGACGGTGACGTCGGTGCTCCCCGGCCGCGGGTCCCGGAGCGCGGGCGTGGCGCGCCGCAGGGCGATCAGGGCGCGGTACCAGCGCAGCATGTCGGCGTGCTCGCCCGACGCGCGCTCGTCCCAGCGGAGGACGCTGCGCGCGCGCGTGGACGGATCGGTGGGATCGGGCGCGTCGTCCCACGAGCGATCACCGGCGTGCTCGGCCTTGCGGCCCTCGCGGACGGCGCGACGCAGCTCCTCGGACTCGAGATCGGCGAAGTAGAGAAACGGGGTCGACGCCGCCCACTCCTCGCCCTGGAACAGCATCGGGACGAACGGCGAGGTGAACAGTAGTGCGGCCGCGATCTTCGCGCGCGGCAGCCCGCACAGCTGGTGGAGGCGCTCGCCGACGGCGCGGTTGCCGACCTGGTCGTGCGACTGCACGTACGCGACGAGCCGGTCACGCGGCAGCTCGCCGTACGGTGCGCCGTGGGGGCGGCCACGATAGCTCGACATCGCACCGTCGAGCGCGTAGCCATCGCGCAGGACCTTGGCCAGCGTCGTCAGCGGCGCGAAGTCCTGGAAGTAGCCCGTGCGCTCGCCGGTCAGCAGCGCGTGGATCGCGTGGTGGAAGTCGTCGTTCCAGTGCGCGTCGAGGCCCCAGCCACCGTCGGCGCGCGGCAGGACGGCGACGCGATCGTGGTCGTCCCACTCGCCGATCAGCACGAGCGGGCGCCCGAGCTCGCGCTCGAGCTCGCGCACGGCGTCGGTGAGCTCGGCGATGAAGTGACGCTCGCTGGTGTCGCGCAGCGCGTGCAGCGCGTCGAGGCGCAGGCCGTCCGCGCCGTAGTCACGCAGCCACATCAGCGCGCTGTCGATCAGGAACCGGCGGACCTCGCGGCTGCCCTCGGCGTCGAGGTTGATCGCGTCGCCCCAGGGCGTCGCGTGGCTCGCGGTACGGTACGGGCCGAGCTCGGGCAGGTACGCGCCCTCGGGGCCGAGGTGGTTGTGCACGACGTCGACGAGCACGGCGAGCTGGCGGTCGTGGCAGGCGTCGACGAGCCGGCGTAGCCCCTCGGGGCCGCCGTAGGGCGCGTGCGCGGCGTAGAGGTCGACGCCGTCGTACCCCCAGCCGTGCGTGCCCGAGAACTGCGCGATCGGCATGAGCTCGACGTGCGTGACGCCGAGCTCGACGAGATGGTCGAGGTGAGCGATCGCGCCGGCGAACGTGCCCTCGGGGCTGAACGTGCCGATGTGGAGCTCGTAGAGCACGGCGTCTCGCAGCGGCACCTGCCGGAACGTCGTGCGCACCGGGGCGAGCTCGACCGCGCGCGACGCGCCGTGGACGCCGTGCGGCTGCCAGCGCGACCGCGGATCGGGTCGCGGCGGTCCGCCGTCGACGCTGACCGCGTAGTCCGTGCCCGGCGGCAGCTCCGGCCCCGACCACCAGCCGTCCGCGTCGGGAGCGGCGGCGATGCGCGCGTCACCGACGATCACGTCGAGGCGGGTCGCGTGGGGTGCCCAGATCCGGACCGCGGTGCTCATCGGCGTCGCCCGATGCCAGGTCCGTGCCGTGTCGCCACGCCCGCGATCTCCCTCCGGGTGCCGCGCGCCGTGGCACGCGCGCTCGGCGCGCCGGGGTGAACCGGTCGCGAGCACCGCTGCCGATTGGGGCGGTCCCTCCGCCGCCGGCATCTCGTCGCGCGACCACCGGGGATCCGCGGCTCCCTCGTGTGGTGCGGGTCGCGAGCTGCGAGCCGACCGACGGGCCAGGCGGCGGAGGGGAAAGCGAAACGGGTCAGAGCATCGTCGGCACGTCGGGCTCCGGTGAGGCCTCCCGGCTCGGTACGCGACCGACGAGGCGCTCGAAGACGCTGCGCATCTCGCGGCCGAGCGTCACGAGCTCGTCCTCGGTCATCAGCTGCCGGAGCTCGGGGAACAGGACCTCTTCCTCCTCCTCGTGCGCGTGGTGGTCGAACTCCTCCTTGAGCACGGCCAGCCGTGCCTCGAACGGCGGCTCGCCGAGCGGGGTGTGCATGAGCTCGGAGAGCGCGCGCCGTAGCGCGAGGTGCTCGTCGGCCGGATCGAGGAGGATCTCCTCCGTCTGCTTCGCACGCACCGCGGGATAGAACAGGAGCTCCTCCATCGCGGCGTGGGCGACGAGCTGGCTGGCGAGCTCGTGGAGCACGGCGCGCTTGCGGTCGACGGGGAGCGCGTCGTCCTCGAGCTGAGAGATCAGCTCGTCGACCTGTTCGTGCTGCGCCTGGACGAGCTCCAGCGCGTCGACCGGCATGCGCATCCGAACCGTGCCCATGCCGTCGGTCGGTGCACCGTCCGTGCCTACCGCATGGTGCGACGCGCTACTCGCGACCCGGATTCGCGAGCCCGAGCCGGTGGAGCATCTTGTGGATCGACATCCGGTCGATACCCGCGGCGCGCGCAGCCGCCGAGATGTTGCCGTCGTGCTGCGCGAGGAGACGCGAGATGTATCGCTTCTCGAACTCGCTGATGACGTTCTGCTTGGCGAGCTTGAACGGCACGGTGACGTCGACGGGCACGGTCATCGACGACTCGGCCGACGTCGCGGTCTGAGACGGCGTCACCGTGATCGAGGGCTCGGGCTTCGTCGCGGCGGCGGGCACGCGACGCAGCGCGTCCTCGTTCTCCGGTGCCTCGGCGAGCAGCACGGCGCGCTCGATCACGTTGCGCAGCTCGCGCACGTTGCCGGGCCAGTCGTGCTTCATCATGAGGTCGATCGTCTCCTGAGCGATCGACGCTGCCTCGCCTCCGGGCGTGGTGGCGAGGATGTGCTCGATCAGGAGGGGCAGGTCCTCCTTCCGCTCGCGCAGCGGAGGCACGTGGACCCGGGCCACGGCGAGCCGGTAGTAGAGATCCTCGCGGAACCGGCCCCGGTTCACCTCGACGCCGAGGTCGCGATTCGTCGCCGCGACCACGCGGAGATCGACCTCGAGCGTCTTCGCGCCACCGACCCGGCGGACCTCCTTGCGCTCGAGCACACGCAGGAGCTTGGGCTGCATCGCGAGCGGCAGCTCGCCGATCTCGTCGAGGAACACCGTGCCGCCGTGCGCGCGCTCGAACGCG
>Ga0164243_10000816_pt1 | contig 54441 bp, 49 predicted proteins | sample OricompcompostOP_FD_108781 | JGI IMG/M metagenome (GOLD analysis project Ga0164243, IMG submission 108781) | Organic Plus compost microbial communities from Emeryville, California, USA - Original compost - Organic plus compost (OP) | ecosystem: Engineered > Solid waste > Mixed feedstock >... | reverse complement strand
CGCGGGCAAGCCACCCCGGCACAGAGCCAAGGGAACAGGGAACGCACGGGTCACTCAAAGACCGGACTGACATCAACCCTGCCAGCCGAACCAGCAAGCACGTCCACACTTACAGGGAACGTCCCTGCCTCACGTTCCCGCGGGAACGCCGACGCGACGGAACTCGGTCGGCCGGTTCATCGACCGGTGACGGAAAGCGTGGTTCGATGCCCAGAACGGCGACAACTGAGGGTTCGCCGGCCCTCGCGCCGGCCGAGCGGTCAGCGACTGATCGTCGTCGCCACGAAGTCCGCGCCGTCACAGGTCACCGTCACCGTGACCTGGTCGGCCTCCGGCGTCAAGCGCCCGACGCCCGGGAGCTTCTCGGGGGTGGCGATCTCGAGTTCCACCCATTGCCACCGTCCGTCCTCGAGCACCGATCCGGCGACCACGCGCAGCGTGAGGGCGGTCGGCGGCGCACTCGGGTGGGGTGAGGACCGGGCGATGCTGATGACCGTGCCGCTGAGCTCCTCGTCCCGACTGCAGGATGGTGACGACATCATGACGTCGAGTGGCTCGGATCGCACCGTCCGGTCAGGGCGGACGAACAGCGTGTTGTGCGACATCACCGCCACGCTCGGGTCGACACCCGGCACCGCATACACGGTCCACGATGTGGCGGGAACACCCGGGCCGGAGTGGCGCGGGTCGAGGCAGGGCGGCTTGAGAGCGGGGTCGAGCCGCGCGCCTGCATGAGGCATCCGCACCGGCGCGCTTCCCGAGTACTCCTGGCCGCGGAACACCACGATGTCGGCACAGCTGCCTGTCACCGAGCCCGTCGATCCCAGCCGCGGTAGGGCCCACGCCGCGACGAGGACGGCCATGAGCGCCACCAGTACGGCGCCGATGCCGACGGTGGTACGGGGCGATTCCATGCCCGCACCACGCCCGAGTGCCTGCGGTGGTTGTCGCCGAGGTGGTTGTCGGTCAGCTCTCGCCGGCGGATCGATGGTGCAGCCGTCCCAGGGTGATCGCCATCCGCAGCGCATAGGCGTCGCGCGCCTCGGTCGGGGAGTAGCCGCTGATCTCGTGCACCCGGCGCAGCCGGTAGCGGACGGTGTTGGCGTGCACGAAAAGATGCTTGGAGGCCGTCTCGACCGAGGCGCCCTCGTCGAAGAAGGTGATCACGGTCTCCAGCAGGCCGCCGCCGGCAGCCAGCAGCGGTTCGTACAGCTCGTCCACCAGCGCGCGGCGGGCATGGCCGTCGCCGGCCAGGGCCCGCTCCGGCAGCAGGTCGTGGGAGGAGACGGGGCGTGGTGCCCCCGGCCAGCCCGGTGCTGCGCGGTGACCCGAGAGTGCGGCCCGGGTCGAGGTGGTGGCTTCGACGAGATGACCCACGATCGGACCCGCCACGACCGCTCCGGGACCGAACTGGTCGACGATCAGCCCGACCACCTCCAGCGGGTCGGGCCGTTCGACCAGCCGTGGCCCGCCGAGCAGGATGACCAGCCGGTCACCCTGGACCGCGCCGAGCATGTCGACCCCGTGTTTGGCCAGCCGCCGTCGTAGGTCCTCGATCACTGTCGTGGCGCGGTGGTTGCCCTCCAGGTCAGGGGCATTGCCGACGACCACCATGGTGGCGGTGCTGGCGCGCCAGCCGAGTGTGGAGGCACGGGACAACACGGTCTCGTCGGTCTCACCCCGGATCACGGCATCGACGACCAGCGCCTCGAGCCGGCTGTCCCAGGCGCCGCGCAACTCCGCGGCCCTGGCGTACACCTCGGCGGCAGCAAACGCGACCTCCCGGCTGTACTGCCAGATCGCGACCTGGAGCACTGGTCGATCGGCCCGGGGGAGCAGCGTCGTGAACTGGTTCTCGACGACATCAATGGTGGTCCGGACCAGCTCGACCGTCTGCTGCAGGCTCACCCGGCGGGCGAGCTCTCGGGGAGCACGGCCGAACACCGAGGACTGTGGGCTGGTGGCATCGGGACTGGTGAACCACTGCACGAATCCGTCGATGCCGCCCTGGGCGACGAGCGTGATCCAGGAGCGGTGTTCGGCGTCGAGGGCGTTGAACCAGGCGTGCCGTCGTTCCATCTCGGCGATCGCGGCGGTGGTCATCGCTCCGGTGGCCGCGGCGAGCCGCTTGGCGATGGCAGCACGGGTCCGGGGCGACGGGAGCAGCGATCGCGGGATGTCGCGGGGTCCGGCTGCCATGGCAGGCAACCCTACGACCGACTGGCGCTGGACGCGATTCCGGGACCGCTCGGGCCACGATACAGTCGCGAGTGAAATTCTGATTCCAGTGAATGGAGCCTGTCATGGCGATCAGGTTGGCCGTCCTCGGTCTCTCGCACGAGACGAACACCTTCTCCACCGAGCCCTACACCTTGGCCGAGCATGGCACCGGTCTGCGGGGTGGCGAGATCCTCGCGGCCCATGAGGGAACGCCCTCGACGTACGGAGGATTTGTCACCGATCCCGGCGAGTTGGAGATCGTGCCGTTGGTGGCGGCCGGCACCACACCGTGTGGCCCCCTGTCGCGTGCCGACCTGGATGCCCAGCTGGACCTGATGGCTCAGTTGCTGACTGAGCAGGGTCCGTTCGACGGGGTGCTGCTGTCGGTGCACGGAGCGTTCGTGGCTGAAGAGGTGCACGACGCTGACGCTGCGGTGGCCGCCCGGGTTCGGCAGGCCGTGGGTCCCGATGTGCTGGTGGGAGCCGTGATCGACATGCACGCCAACGTCGACCACGGCATGGTGGAACAGCTTGATCTTGTCTTCCCCTACCAGACCAACCCTCACGTCGATGCATCGTTGCGCGGCCGGGAGTGCCGCGACACCATGGTCGAGATGATCTCTGGCGGCTGGCGGGCCGGGGTGGCCCTGGAGCAGCTGCCGCTGGTCGTCACGATCACCAAGCAGGACACCGACACCGAGCCGATGGCAGGTCTGCTCACTCGTTCGCGGGAGCTGGAGGCCGAGGACGGGGTGCTCGATGTCTCCATCCTGGAAGGATTTCCGTACGCCGACGTCCCGTTCCTGGGCATGTCCGTGCTGGTCACCCACCGTGACGGCACGGAGGCGGCCGCCGGGGTGGCGCGGCGGATGGCCGCCGAGGTCTGGGAGGCCCGAGAAGCCTTGCAGGGCACCGGACTACCGGTGCCGGAGGCGGTCCGTACGGCCGTGGCGAGCGAGCGGCAACCGGTGCTGGTGCTCGATGTCGGCGACAATGTCGGGGGAGGCGGCCCCGCCGACTCGACCGTGCTGTTGCAGGAGTTGATCAGCCAGCGGGTGGAACGGTCACTGGCGATCATCTTCGACCCCGACGCCGTGGCGGAACTGGCCGATGCCGCGATCGGCGATCGGGTCGAGGTCACGGCCGGCGCGCGTCGACCGGAGTCGGCCGGCGAGCCCGCGCTGCTGCGCGGCACCCTGGTCGGCCGCGGCGACGGTCGCTACGCCGAACCGAAGATGTCCCACGGCGGCATCCGCGACTTCGACGCCGGCGAGCAGGTCGCCATCCTGCTCGACGAGGGCCCGACTGTTGTGCTCAACAGCGTTCGGGTGCAGCCGATCTCGGCGTACCAACTTGTCAACGTCGGCTTGGATCCCGCCTCCTTCGCCCTGATCGCGGCGAAAGGCGTGAACGGCCCTCGGGCCGGGTATCGCGACGTCTGCCGCGAGTTCATCGAGGCCGACACCGCTGGCATCACTCGCTCCTCGGTGACCGGCTTCGACTACACCCATCGCCGGCGGCCGATGTTCCCGTACGAGCCGGAAACCACCTACCCGGTCACGAGGTCGGCAGGTTGAAGGCCTGCTCGCGCCAGTAGGCGACCTCTCCCCAGACCGCATGCCGGCCGGTGAGTTCCTTGCGCAGGTCGAGAAGCTCACCAGCCTTGGCGATGAAGGCTGGACCGGTGCGGTCCTGCTTGCCCAGGACGAGGGTGTCGCGCACCGTCTCCAACTCGGTGAGACCCTCGGCCAGGAAGGAGATCCTGGCCAGCACCTCGACTTCACCCGCAGCGTCGGTACGAGCCTGCTGCAGGATTTCCCGGGCCGGTTCGATCACGCTGTCGGGGTAGAGGTACGCAAGGGCTTCGATCGAGCCCTTGGTGATCCCCGGGTTGATGCCGTGGTCGCGGACCGCCTGGGCGTACAGCCCGCCTGGGTCGAGTGGACCGTTGTTCGGATAGCCCAGTGGGTACGAGGCCCGGGTGGCGAAGTCCTCCCAGTAGTCGACGTACGCACCCATGGTCGTGGCCGCGGATCCGAAGCAGGCAAGGTATTCGGCGATGACGGCGTCGACCGACAGTTCCGGCCGGACGTTGAGCCGGGCCACCAGGTAGTAGCGCAGGTGCTGGTTCGCCCAGAACCCGAGGACCGAGTCGAAGTCGAAGCCCGCCGAGTTGTGTGCGCGGCTGAAGGCGACGAAGCCGCCTTCCTGGTGGAGGGGCAGCAGGGGAGCGCTCGCACCGCCGTGCCACCAGTTGGGTCGCAGGTACAGCCGGGCACCCAGGTCTGACCACGCACTCCAGGCGGCCTCGTCCCAGGGAGCCGGGACAAGGCCGAGGATGGTCCCGTCGGCGACCTGGACGCCGGCCTCGGGCGGTGGGGCCTCGGCATAGGCCGCGTAGGCGAGCGAGAGCAGCAGGGCGTCGGGCCGCTCGGCGCGCATCCGTTCCAGCAAGGAGTTCCAGAACCTCACATAGCGGGTCGCGAGCTTGCCCCGGCCGAGCCACACCTCCAGTGGATCCTGGTTGGCCGGGAAATCGGTGGCCATGGTGGCAGGGCTGGTGTCGAACCCGGTGGAGTCGTTCGGTGTGACGGCGTAGGTGGCTGGTCGGCCGGCGGCCCGCCAGTCCGCGATGATCTGGTCGGCGACCGCCGGGTTGCTGATCCGCAGTTTCACCCGGCCGGCCTCCGGCCACGGCTGCTGGTACGACGAACCGGTTGGCGGCTGGGCGAACCAGTCGGGGTGATCAGCACCGAATCGGCTCCACCAGGTCGTGAACGAGTGGGGCGCGGTGATCGACTGCCGGGTCCCCATGTGATGGGCCTCGGCCCAGCGGAAGTACTCGGCGTTCAGGGTGGCGAGTTCGTCGTCGGAGAGCCAACGATTGGTGGCCGTACGGTGCCCGTACGTGAGCTGGTTGCGTAGTTGCCGGGCCAGGAGCGCCGGACGGCGTACCGCTTCGTGGTGGCCGATCGCGATGTCACTGCTGTGGGGCACCACCGTCCCCGCCTCGCCGGGCCACAACCATCGCACGCCGAGCCAGTCGTCGAGCAGCCGCTGCACGCCCCACAATGTGGCCGGGGTCCGCGCCACGAAATTGTTGGGCACCGTCCCCGGATCGGCGTCGGTACCGACGACGAGCACGTCCCGCCCGGAGGCCTTGGTCCAGAATTCCTCCTGCTGCAAGGTGATCCCGGCCTCGGCGAGCGCCGCGACGGCCTTCGGCCCCCGGCCGAGCCGGACCGCTGCCGGCGTCGGAACCGGATCCGTGGGCCCGATGATCGGCAGCGTCGCACCCGAGGCCTGCGCCACGACCCGTTGCAGGCTCTGGGCGGCCTCGACGACCAGCGGGGCGTCCGGTTCCTCGACGACGATCACTGCGACGGGGCGTCCGGACGCCACCAGGGTGACCTTCGGGCCCCGTACGATCCGCCCCGGTGGCGGGCCGGCCCACGCTGGGCGAGCGCCGCCGGCCGCGATCGAGCCGAGGGTGGAGGTGGCGACGAGGCCGGCCGCGCCGCCGAGGACGTGACGACGGCTCAGGGCAGGACGTTCCGGGGACATGGCGACTCCTGTGACGCATGATCAGCCGGGGGCTGGTGATCGATGCTGCAAACGCTAGGCGCAAGATTGCCGTGATTGCAAGAGCCTGTCTCGGTGAACCTCAGAGGCGAACCGACGCCCCGCCGGCGGCTGCCGAGCGGTAGCCCGCGGTGATCACGTCGACCACGTGCAGTGCGTGGTCCAGGGGAACGATCGACTCGGCGCCCCCGAGCACTGCCACGAAGTTGGCCCACTGATCCTCGAACGCGGTCTGGGTGTCCGACGGTGCGGGGTCGTGCAGCACCACGGTGTCGTCCGGGGTGCGCAGGACGGTGCCCTCGGTGGTGGTGACCGTGATCGTGCCGAGTTCGCCGACGACATCGACCTCGTTGTGCTGGCGGGGTGGCAGACTGCGCAGGGTGATGGTGGCGTTGCCACCACCCACCAGGTCGAGGTCGTAGTGGGCATCGGTCTCGACCGGAGATCCCCAGCGGCACAGCAGTGTGGCTCGGACGGCGAGCACTCGGGCGCCGGTGAGGGCCAGGGTGCGATCGACACAGTGCCCACCGACGTTGATCATCGCGCCGCCGCCGCTGATGGCCGGATCGTGGAACCAGGCCGGGCGGGTGCCGGGACGGTAGTCGACGGCTCGCCGTTCATCGGCACGCAGCATGGCCCCGATCCGGCCTTCGTCGATCGCCCGCTGAGCGGCCACCACCTCCGGCATGAACCGTTGCAGGTGACCGGCCACCACCGGAGTGCCCGTCAGCACCGAGGCATCAATGAGTTGACGACAGTCACTGGCGGTGATGGCGAGCGGCTTCTCCACCAGGGCAGCGATCCGGCGCTCCAGGGCGGCGAGGGTGATCGGCAGATGCGTGGCGTGCGGAGTGTTCACGATCACGGCATCGAGCCCCGCCTCGGCCAACATCTGCTCATGGTTGGTGAACACGGTCGCGGCAGCCGGGCCGGCCACCACGGCGGCGCGATCGGGGTCCAGATCGCACACCGCGGCCAGTACCGTGTCAGGGTGTCGCTCGATCGCGGTCGCGTGCAGCCGCGCCACCGCTCCGGCGCCGATGATGCCGATGCGCCGGCTCACTGGTCCACCCCTGCCAGCCGACGCAGGGCCGCCGCGTGGCCCCGTACGTAGTGGGCGGGGTCGTCGGAGTAGTCGACGAGGGTGAGGTTCTCCATGCCCAGCAGGGATTCCACCGTGTCGCGGCCATCGCGCTCAGCGAGCGCGGTGAACAGTTTCAGATCGTCCATGGCCTCACGGAACACCCGGAACCGGATCGATTCCCACGGCACACCTCCCTCGCCGGGGTAGACGATGAACGCGTCGCCGGCCTGGAAGCCCTGCCCCGAGGTCGCGTCCAGGAAGGGGTTCAGGGGTTCGCGCGAGAGTTGGGTGTTCCAGAAGTTGAAGCCCCAGTGGAGGAATCCCGAGGCCTGGTAGCGGAACAGCTGCTGGCCCAGGACCCGGTTGCGGTAGGACGGCATGCCGATGAAGCGGTTCGCCACGCCGACTGACTGGCTGGTGCAGTAGTACAGCCAGGGGTTCGCCAGCCCGGCGTCGACGAACGGTTGGGCATGGTCGGTCGCCACGATCGGTGGGTCGACCAGGCCGGAGGACCACAGGTCGATGTCGGACAGGGCGTCGGTGACCAGGCAGTCCCGCAGCAGGGGTGCGACGGCGGCCTTGAGCTGTCCGTAGCGGGGTGCGTGGTCGCCGTGCGGCTCGTCGGTGAGGTGCCAGAAGACGGGGCCGTCCCAGTGGGTGTCGAGGACCTTCCGTACGGCGGGGAGGTAGCTGGCGAGGAAACCTTGGTAGTCCGCGCCGAGGGAGTCGGTGTGCCAGCCGAACAGCGGGCGGCCCTCGGTGTCGTTGATGTTGGGGGCGTGCAGGCCTCCCCATTGGCTGAACAGGTGGGCCATCTCGAGCTCGCGGACCCCGGTTCGCCGGCACATCTCCAACCACGCAACGAGTCTGGTCATGTCGAAGTCGTAGCCGCCATCGTCGTCGGGCCGGATGCCGACCAGGCCGACGTCGAGCCGGTGAGTGCCGATGGCGGTGTCGAGGGGCGGGGTGTGGATCGGGGTGAGGACCGAGGTGGAACCCGACTCGACCGACGAGGCGACGAAACGTTCGATCAGTTCCCAGCCGTGGGCGGAGTAGGGCGCGGTGTCGTAGTGCTGGGCGAGGCCGTCGACGTGGAACCACTGGGCGCAGATGATGGGCGAGGTGGGGAGTTGCGCGTCGACGACGGTGACCGGGATGGTGACGGTACCGATCTCCTCACCGCTGATGGCGGTACGCAACGTGACGGTGATCTCGGAGTCGCCGGCCTCGTCGCCGGAGTGGATGGTGAGCCACAACGAACGCCACTGCATCTGTGCCAGAGGGAGGCCTTCGCCGGGGGCCAGCGGCCGGAGCACATCGGGCAGCAGTGCCGGTCCGGTGTGGTCGTAGCGGTCGTCGTGCCGCACGGTCGCGGTGATCGGACAGGGGACCAGATCGACAGCCTGGGGGAGCACTCGGACGGGCCCGGTCGCCGCGATCCGGGGCACGGCCGCCCCGTGGTGGCCGGGACCCCAGCCGGCCCGCGGCTTGACGGCGATCTGCACCGAACCAACCCCGTTGCGGGGAAGGAGAACCTGGCCGGTCGCGTGGCTGCGGGGCTCGGCCGACCCGTACACCTTCTCCAGCGAATCCAGCAGTCGGACCTCGTAACCACTCATGGGCGCCAGTCCATCACGATCTTGCGGACCAACGCTCCCGCTGTGCCATCAGGTGGGCACGTTCACCCGCTTCATGGGTCAGGTCGATCGCCGTGGACACCGCCGCGACGGCGTCGGCCATCGCACCCGCCCGGGCGAGCAGGTGGGCGCGGGTGGCCCACGCCGGTTGGAATCTGGAAGCCCCCGGCAGGACGACCACGTACCGATCGAGATGATCCAGCCCCGCTGCCGGGCCGGCATGCTCGCCGATCGCTGCGGCCAGGGCCGTCGCAGTGCCCAGACCGGGTGCCAACTCGGCGAGCGCCCCGTGGAGTCGTACCAGGATCGAGGTGTCCGGATCGGCGTCGGGACGGTCCCAGCGAGCGCAGTGCACCGCCTGGATCGCGGCCTCCAGTTGGAAGCGCCCCAGCGCAACGCGTCCCCGGTTCAGCTGCAGCTCGTGGGCTCGGCGTAGTTGTGCCCGGGCGCGCAGGATCAACTCCCCGTCCCAGTCGGTCGGGTCCTGGTCCTCCAGGGGAACGTAGCGGCCATCCGGTGCACGACGCGCCGCCAGTCGTGCACCGGAGAAGTTGATCATCGCTGCCAGACCGAGCGCTTCGGGATCATCAGTGAGCTCGGCTGCCGTGTCAGCGAGGTGCGATGCCTCGCCCGCCAGACCGATTCGTTCACGGGTGCCGGTCGACCAGTCGATCGCGTAGGCCCCGTAGACCGCCTGCAGGACCGCATCGAGTCGGGTCGGCAGGGCGGAGGCATCGGGGATGCGGAACGGGATCCTGGTCTGCCGGATCCGGCGCTTGGCCCGGACCAGCCGCGCGGCCAGGGTTGCCGGTGGCAGGGCGAACGCCGTGGCGATGTCGGCGGCTGTGCAGCCGAGCACCGTGTTCAGCATCAGTGGTGTGTGGATGGTCTCGTCGATCGCCGGATGCGCACAGACCAGGAGCAGCTCCAGCCGACGGTCCTCGATCGTGCCCACCCCGGCCGCCGGGTCCGTGGCGATGGGGGCCGGGGGTTCGAGGTCGGCGGGCCACTCCGTTGCGTGCCGGCGCCCGGCTGACTTCCACAGATCACGAAGTCGATTCCGGGCCACCGTCATCAACCACGCATCGGGGTTCGCCGGCACGCCGTCCACCGGCCAGCGGGTCAGGGCTCGTTCGAACGCATCGGCCAGGGCATCCTCGGCATCGGCCAGATCGCCTGTCCGGACAGCCAGCAGGGCGAGCAGGCGGCCGTACGAGGTCCGCGCTGCCCGCTCTGCCGATCGTGCCGGTCCGGTCACAGGCGGCTCAGCTGATCGGGCACTCGGGCGTCGACCAGCGGCCGTTCTCGGCCCACGTCGCCGCCGGCCGCACCTCGATGACCGCGTACGAGGCGGCCGGGCACTTCTCGGCCCAGCCGAGCGCCGCGTCCAGGTCGGGGACGTCGATCACGAACGCTCCTGCCAGAGCTTCCTTGGTGACGGCGAACGGTCCATCCTGCACCTGGAGGCTGCCGGTACGCAGGGTCAGGGTGGTGCTGGAGGCCGCCGGGGCGAGGATGTCGGCGGCGCGCAGCACCCCTGCCTCGTGCAAGGACGTCAGGTACGCGCCGAAGGCGTCCTGCATCTGGGTCATGGCTTCGGCCGACACCTGGCCCTCGGCCGGCTCGGCGTTGTGCAACAGCAGTGCGTAGTGCATGGTTCGATCCTCTCTCATCGCGCCGTCCGGGTGGATCCCGTTCGGCCCTGTCACAGTGATGACGAGGTCACCCGGTCTCCGATCGACAGGTCCGGCGAAATTCTTTCCGGCCGGTGTCGCATTCGATGGTCGGCGTTCGTGGAGTAGGTGACCGGGTGCCTGTGCGGGCGTCCCGGGGACACCACCTCGAACCAGGAGAGCTGACATGAGCAGAATCGTCTCGAACTTCTTCATCGCCCTCGACGGCGTTGTCGAGTCACCCGATCAGTGGCACTTCCCGTACTTCGACGACGCGATGGGCGCCATCGTCGGCTCCGGCATCGATCGCTCGGCCGGGATGCTGATGGGGCACCGCCTCTACCAGGAGTGGGCCGCGTACTGGCCGCAGCAGGGCGAGGACAACCCGATCGCGCCCGGGTTCAACGCGATGAACAAGTGGGTCCTGGCGCACGAGGACTTCGATGCGACCTGGAACAACACGACCGTGCTGGCCGGGGACGATGAGGGAGTGGCCGATCAGGTGCGGGAGTTGAAAGATTCCGTGACCGACGGCGACATCATGATGTCCGGCTCGGCGACCACCGTACGGTGGCTCATCGCCCGCGGCCTGCTCGACGAGCTCGCGCTCCTGGTGCACCCGATCGCGGTCGGTCACGGTCAGCGGCTGTTCGAGGGCCCCGACACCGTGAAGCTGGACCTGGTCCACAGTGAGACCCTGCCGACCGGTGTGCTGTTCCTCCGCTACGTGCCGTCGACTGCGGAGTAGTCAGCCCGATCCTGCCCGGCGTGCCACGGTCGACGGGAGCGCGGAACGGTAGGTTGTCGGCCATGACGAGAGCCCAACCTCCGATCGAACGTCACAGCGTCGTGCTGCAGGTCCGGCAGCGGCTCCGTCAGGACATTGTCGCCGGCCGACTCGCTGAGAACACTCTGTACTCGGTGGCCGCGATCGCCGAAGAGCTGGGGGTGTCGCGGACGCCGGTGCGTGAGGCATTGCTCCAACTCTCCGAACTGGGCCTGGTGGAGTTCCACCGCAATCGTGGTTTCACCGTCGTCAGTGCGACGATTCCCACTCTGGTTGAGATTTTCCAGATCCGGCTTGCCCTGGAGACCGCTGTGGCGCGACGGGCAGCCGGGCGGGTGGCGGCAGCCACCTCGGGTGGTGCGCCGGTGGACCTGAGTGGTCTGCGCAAGCAGTTGGATGCCTTGTCCGGGGCCGCTGTCAGGAAGAATCGCGACAAGTTCATGCAGGCCGACCGGGCCTTCCACGAGGAACTCCTGGCCCTGGCGGCGAATGAACGGGTGCACAATGCCGTGACAGTTGCGCGCGACGCGTTGTTCAATCGCGGACTGTCGGCCTCGGGGGAGGACCGGACGTGGGCCGACTTGGTCGCCGAGCACCAGGCGATCCACGACGCCGTCGCGGCCGGGCGTTCCGACCAGGCAGCCCGGTGTATGGGGGAGCATCTGGTCCGAACCGCCACCGCTCTCGCTCATCTGATCGGCGGAGAGGAACCGCCCCGGCATTGGGCTGAAGGCTGGTTCTGAGGTCAACGGCTCCTGCGACGCAGGTGTGCATGTAGCATGCTACTTACGTGGGTCAATCGGCCCGCGGGATGCAGATGGGTTCAGGAGTTCGGATGGGCGGGCAGGACGCCGATGTTGTGGTGGTCGGAGGTGGCCTCGTCGGACTGGCGACGGCTCATGCCCTTGCAGGCCGCGGCAGCGAAGTTGTCGTGTGCGAGAAGGAGGACCACTGGGCCGGTCACCAGTCGGGGCACAACTCGGGTGTGGTGCACTCCGGTCTCTACTACCAGCCCGGCGGTCTGAAGGCAGCGCTGGCGACGAAGGCAGCCGCTGAACTCGGCGACCTGTGCTCGGACTGGGGGGTCGCCTACCGGAAGCCCGGAAAGCTGGTTGTCGCGGTCGAGCAACACGAACTCGGTCCGCTCGGCGCGCTGGCCGAGCGTGGGCGGGCCAACGGAGTGCCGGTGCGCGAGCTGTCGCCTGCGGAGGTACGGGAGCGTGAACCGTACGTACGGTGCGTCGGCGCACTTGAGGTGGGATCGACAGGCGTGTGCGATTTTCCTGCTCTGGCACGGGCGCTGGCCGGTCGACTGGCTGCAGCCGGTGCACAGCTGCAGCTGGGCACCACGGTGCGGTCCCTGGTCGAGGAGGCCTCAGGGGTGCGGGTGGTCACCAGTCGTGGTGAGATCCGCACCGCCCGGGTCGTCAACTGTGCGGGCTTGTACAGCGACCGCCTGCTCTCTGCTCGGCAGCGTCGCGACGTCCGGATCGTTCCCTTTCGTGGTGAGTACTGGGCATTGCGTGAGGACCGCAGCGACCTCGTCGGTGGGCTGGTCTATCCGGTGCCGGACCCGGACCTCCCGTTCCTCGGTGTGCACCTCACGCGGGACGTGCACGATCATGTCCACATCGGGCCGAATGCCGTCCTGGCACTGAGTCGGGAGGGATACCGTCGGCGCGACGTCAACCCTGGGGATGTCGTCGACGCGCTGACCTATCCGGGGCTGTGGCGGATGGCGCGACACCACGCGGCGACGGGTGTGGGGGAGGCGGTTCGCTCCTTGATCCCGGCGCTGGCGATCCGCGCTCTGCAACGGATGCTGCCCGATGTGCAGCGATCAGACCTGGTGTCCCATCCCGCCGGTGTTCGTGCCCAGGCCGTGAATCGTGACGGCCAGCCCTGCGATGACTTCGTGATCCGTGATGACGGAAGGGTTCTGCACGTGATCAACGCGCCGTCACCGGCAGCCACGGCGTCGATCCTGATCGGCCAACGGTTGGCCGGACTGGTGACGGGTACGGTCAGCCAGGGATGACCCGCGCTCCTGCTTGATGGCGCTGGAGTTGATCGCGCGAGCCCAGACGGTACGTTCTGGTCCATGAGCGTCGATCCGGTGGCAGCACTGCGGGAGATCGGGTACTGGCTGGAACGCAGCCGGGCCGACACCCATCGGGTGAAGGCATATCGGCGGGCGGCCGACACCGTGGAGGCGATGTCGTCCGACGAGCGGGAGCAGCACGCCTCGGCGAACTCGTGGTCGTCGGTCCGTGGGCTGGGCCCGAAGACGATCACGATCATCCGGCAGGCGCTCGCCGGTGGGGTACCCGACTACCTGGCGGAGAAACGGGCGGCCGGGGCCACCCCGCTCGCGGCCGGCGGGGCGGCACTCAGGGGCAAGATCCAGGGCGATCTGCACTGTCACTCGACGTGGTCCGACGGGGGTTCTCCCCTGGAGGAGATGATGGTCACCGCCCGAACTCTGGGGCACAGCTGGTGCGCCATCACCGACCACTCGCCACGGCTGCGGGTGGCCAACGGGTTGAGTGCCGAGCGGCTACGGGAGCAGCGCGAGGTGATCGCGGATCTCAACGAGGCGATGGGGGAGGAATTCCGTTGCCTGTCAGGCATTGAGGTCGACATCCTCGATGACGGAGCACTCGACCAGGAGCGTGGCCTGCTGGACGAGCTCGATGTGGTTGTCGCCAGCGTGCACTCCAACCTGAGGGCCGATTCCGAGACCATGACGCTACGGATGGTGACCGCGATCGCGAATCCCCGGACGAACGTTCTGGGCCACTGCACCGGAAGGCTGGTCGAGGGGGAGCGTGGCACTCGCCCCGAGTCCGTCTTCGATGCCGAAGTCGTGTTCGAGGCCTGTCGGCAGTTCGATGTCGCGGTGGAGATCAACTCCCGGCCGGAACGCCGGGACCCGCCTGGCCGGCTGATCGCGCTGGCGCTGGAGGCAGGTTGTCTGTTCTCGATCGACACCGACGCCCATGCCCCCGGCCAGCTCGACTTCCAGTGGTACGGGTGTGAGCGCGCCGAACAGGCCGGCATTCCGGCTGAACGCATCGTGAACACCTGGCCGGTCGACCGGCTGCTGGAGTGGACGAGGGCGAAGAAGGCGTAACGGTTGGTGTTTGGCCGAGTTCTGACCGATGCCTGCGGATTTCGACTGCCCCGGCCGGTCTGGTCAGAGTTGACGCCACCGTCCGCCGAGGTTGATCAACTGTATCGACTCGTTCCCGGCGACCGTCAGGTCGGCGCCCGACACCAGGAGGAGCCGTTGCTCCGGGGGGACGGAGGCGTCGTCGTGCTTCACGGTGATCGTGGCGTCGGGGTCGAGACTGGAGACCGTGACAATGACGCCGGCCTCGCCGCCGCCGATGCCTGCGATCGTTGCCCCCGTTGAGGTTGCCGTGAACATCCGGTGGGCATCAGCATCCACCACCTGGTCGGACGCGGACAGAGTCCGTACCAGCGTCGACGACTCACCCAGCACGCCGCGCGCCGCCGTAGTGAGCGCGGTGTCAGCGGTGTTGTCGGAGCCGAGGGTCAGTGCGGCGGTCTCGATCGCGGCCCCAGAGTTGCCGAGGAACACGTTGCCACGGACCTGGTTGCGTGCGCTGTCGCCATCGATGGTGACGTACGGGCCAGCACCGCGCGTGGTGTCGAATCGATTGTGAGTGAGTACGTTGCGTGGCGCTGCCGTGATCGCCACCGACGGCAGTGCGCCGACGCCGTCGCGGAAGTGGCAGGAATCGAGACGGACGCCCTCGATCCGGTCGAGCCACACGTCCTGGTGGTTGTTCTTGAACAGGCTGTCCTGGACGGTCAACGCCGTCGGCGAGAGATAGTTCGACGAGACAGAGCCCCCGGTCCTGATCCCGTACCAGGAGTTGCTCAGCGTGCACGTCGACAATCGGACGTGCCCCAGTGTGCCGAACAGGCGTACACAGGCGGAGAACTCGGTCGCGTTGTTCTGGAACTCGCAGTTGTTGAATGCGAACATGTGATCATAGTTGGTGAAGGCGGGTAGTGGCTCGCCCGTCGATCCGTCCAGGTTCACCACGACGATCCAGACGACGTAGTTGACTGCAGTCGTGAAGGTTGTATCGGCGTAGTGGTTGCAGTTCTCGAAGACAACATTCTCGCCGTACCGACTGATGTTGCGGTCGCCGCTGTAGCAGTAGATGAAGGCCTTGACATTGCGCCCCTCGCAGTTGAGGAACTTGATGTTGTAGCAGGAGGCGACACGGAGGAATCCTTCACAGACGGGGTTGTCGTACCCGTTGAAGTTTTCGACCAGGATGTTGTGAGGATGGCGACCGAAGAGATTGTCTTCCTTCGGCGCCAATCCGTATTCGATGTCAATGCCGAATGTCCAATTGCCGTGGACCTCGATGCGCCGGAACGTGCAGTTCCAGGTCTCACCGAGCACCGCCACGACCATGCCGGAAGGGATCGCGTTCTGGATGTGGATGTTCTCGATGGTGATGCCCGAGGTCTCCTGGGGGTTGGCGCCGTAGTTGGTGCCGACCCAGAAGAGCACCGTCGGAACGTTCGCAACATGATGTGAACGAGTCGGTTCGCAGCGGTACTGCAGGTTGCGCACCGTGATGTTCGACGAGCCATGGATGTAGAAAGTGTGCTTGCCACGCTGTGCCGACTCGGGGATGGTGCCCTGGACGTTGTCCTTGATCGTCGCACCGTTGAAATCGAGGGTCAGGTCGTGGATGTCGCTCAGGTCGATGGTGTCGGTGAGCAGGTAGGTCGCGTCCCGGTTGAACACAATCCGGTCGACGTTGTTGGCGATAGCGTCACGAATCAGTTGGTTGATGTCGGCTGATGCATCGGTCGCCCCGGTCTCGTCGAGTTCGGCCCAGGTTGTGTGGAGGTCGGTGTCGGCCTGACGTGCCCACGTCCCGATGTCTTTCGCGTCGAAGTGGAGGGTGCTGTCGGGCCGGCCGTCCGATGGGGTGAAGACCCCGCCGCGATTCGGATCGGTGACGACGACCGCCCCAGCGTCGCGCCGGTTGGTTGACGACAGTTCGGTGATCGTCGGGACGACGAGGACCGATTGCCGAGGCGGGGCAGCTGCTGCCGGCCGTGTGGTTCCGACAGCCGCAGCGGCTGCGAGAGCGGCGGCGCCGCCAACACGGACCAAGCCGCGTCGGGTCGTACTCGTTGGAGGATTCATGGCGGGGGCTCCTTCTGGGGGCGTTGCTGCCGAGCTCCTGTGCTCGGTCGGCTACATCCACGGGACTCGGTCGGATCATGAATGTCCGTTATGGGATGTCCTACACAGAGTAGGGATCAGCTCGGTGCAGCGTCAAGGACCGGAATTACCCCGATCTGGCGGCATGGCCCGGTGAGCCGATTGCGACATGCGCGACACGGCGGGTACCTTGCCAGTGCCCGGTTCGGCGACGGCGGACAAGGTTTCGGCAACGCTCACGCGCAGGGTCGCCGATGTCGCACACAAGCTGATCCAGGGGCAGGCGACCAGAGCCGACTGGGAGCAGGCGGTGGTGGAGTGGCGCAAGGCCGGCGGGGACACCATCCGCGGTGAGTACGAGCAGTCCTGGAGCCAGTCACCGGGGCGGTGACCCGGCCGTGGGGCAGGCCCCGACCGGGTGGCCTGCTCCACGGGCCAGGGGACTGCCCCTACACTGGCCGATCGTGACCGAACCGATTCAGCTTGCAGCGCCGACGACCCCTGACTCGTCTGCCTCAGACCCGACCTGGTGGCGCCAGGCGGTGGTGTACCAGATCTACCCGCGCAGCTTCGCCGACGGGACCGGTGACGGCATCGGGGACATCGCGGGGATCCTGGCGCGGATCGATCACCTGTCAGCCCTCGGGGTTGACGCCGTCTGGCTGAGCCCGTTCTATCCGTCGGCCCTGGCCGACGGTGGTTACGACGTGGACGACTATCGTGATGTCGACCCCCGGATCGGCACCTTGGACGAGTTCGACCAGATGGTGACCGCGCTGCACGCTGTCGGCATCCGGCTGATCGTCGACCTGGTACCGAACCACACCTCAAACCGGCACGCGTGGTTCCGCGAAGCCCTGGCGGCGCCGAAGGGCTCACCGGAGCGCGACCGCTACATCTTCCGCGACGGCGTCGGCCCGAACGGCGATCAGCCGCCGAGTGACTGGGTGGCGATGTTCGGGGGCTCCACCTGGGAGCCGGTGGGGGACGGCCAGTTCTACTTCCACCTGTTCGCGCCCGAACAGCCCGACCTCAACTGGGACAATCCCGAGGTGCACGAGGATTTCCTGCGCACGTTGCGATTCTGGTCCGATCGTGGGGTCGACGGGTTCCGTGTCGATGTTGCCCACGGGCTCGCCAAGGACCTGTCGGAGCCGCTGGCTCCGTGGGCGGAGGTGCAGGCCATCACTGCGGACGGAGCGAGCCCGATCTGGGACCGCGACGAGGTGCACGAGATCTATCGCGAGTGGCGTCCGGTGCTGGACAGCTACACACCACCGCGTACCGCAGTGGCCGAGGCCTGGGTGGAGACGCATCGGCGTCCGCCGTACGCCAGTCCGGAGGAGCTTGGACAGGCGTTCAACTTCGACCTGCTGGGCAGCGACTTCGATGCGCAGCAGTTCCGGCTGATCATCACCGAGAACCTCGCCCTGGCGGCCACCTCGGGCTCGTCGTCGACCTGGGTGCTGTCCAACCACGACGTGGTGCGACACCGCACCCGCTACGGGCTGCCGCGCAAGGGCGAGCCCGGTGACCTGCTCCCCGACGGTCTGGAGAGTCAGACCGGACGTGGCTGGCTGCTGGCCGGCGCTCCCGAGACCAGCATCGACCGCGCCCGCGGCCTGCGGCGCGCCACTGCAGCGACGCTGCTGCTGCTGGCCCTGCCGGGGTCGGCCTATCTCTACCAGGGCGAGGAACTTGGCCTCGACGAGGTCACCGACATCCCTGACGACCGACGACAGGACCCGACCTTCTTCCGCAATGCGGGTGTCGATGTCGGCCGGGACGGCTGCCGGGTGCCGCTGCCGTGGGTCCCCGACGGTCCCTCGTACGGCTTCGGCTCGGGCCCGGCCCATCTGCCGCAGCCGGCCTGGTTCGGATCGCTGAGCGTGGCCAACCAAGAGGTGGATCCGTCGTCGACCCTGCACCTGTACCGCACCGCCCTGGCCGCTCGTCGGGAGCTCCAGGCGGCGGAATCCCTGGAGTGGATCGAGTCAGGATCCCCACTGGTGCTGGCCTTCCGGCGCCCCAACGGCTGGACCAGTGTCACCAACTTCGGAACCGACCCGGTGGACCTGCCGTTCGGCGAGGTCGTACTGAGCTCGCAGCCGCTGGTCGACGGTCAGTTGCCCGGGGAGGCGACGGTCTGGCTACGGGCCTGACCACGGAGTAGCGTGCCGCCATGGCGTACGATCCGGAACTCGCCCGTCGCATCCGCGTGGTGATCGCCGACGACCATCCTGACCTGCTGCCGGTGGTCACCGAACGAGCGATGTTCGGCGGGCTGGCCTTCCTCGTACGGGGCAACATGGCGGTCGCAGCGGGCAACGCCGGCGACCTGATGCTGCGCTGTGACCGTGACGACACCGAACGGCACCTCGCCGAGGGCGCGGAGCCGACCGTGATGCGAGGGCGGGAGATGTCCGGCTGGCTGGACGTCTCCGGCGACCAGACCGCCGATGACCAACGTCTCACCCACTGGGTCGCGGTCGGGATGTCGTACGCGGCGAGATTGCCCGCGAAGTAGGGGGTCTCGACACGGTCGACGCCAGCGCCGACCTGCTCGACCGGCGTCCGGTCTAGCGACCGAGCGTGGGAGCCTTCGGCTTCACCGCCCGGGTGAGGATGACGCCCACGATCAGCAGCCCGATGGCGAGGGTGTCGAACAGCAGTTTGATCACCAGCAACACATCGCCGAGGCTCCTGGCGAAGTTGATCACCTCGAGCATCAGCAGGGCGACCACGACCAACATCCCGGCATTGGCCAGCAGCCCGGCCGCACAACCGATCGCTCCCACGGCCCGGCCGGGTCCCCGCCCCAGCACCGCCACCAGGATCGCCCCGAGCAGGTACAGCAGGGTGAAGATGACGGCCGGGAGCAGGTAGACCACGACCGGGTTGACGTGCATCAGGCGCCAGCCCCCTCCTGCTGGATGTGCCCGACCGCAGTCGGGTCGGCGATCTGGTAGTCGCGGTAGGCAGCAGCAGCCGCTGCACGGTCGTACCGCCCGTCGGCAGCGAGGCCCTGCAGCGCGGCGACCACGATCGACTCGGCGTCGATCTGGAAGAACCTTCGCGCCGCGGCACGAGTGTCGGCGAAACCGAAGCCATCGGCCCCGAGGGAGACGTACCGGTTCGGGATCCACTGCCGGATCTGGTCCTGCACCGCGCGCATGAAGTCACTGACGGCCACGATCGGCCCGTCGACCCCGGCCAGCTGCTGGGTGACGAACGGCACCTTCGGATCGCTGTCGGCATGGGCGAAGTTCCACTCGTCGACCTCGAGGGCGTCACGGCGCAACTCGTTCCACGAGGTGACCGACCACACCGAGGCCGCCACTCCGTGCTTCTCGGCGAGAATCTCGCGCGCCTGCATCGCCCAGGTGACACCCACGCCGGAGGCGAACAGGTTGACCTTGGGGCCGTCGACCCCCTCCGGGGCGTCGACGAACTTGTACAGCCCCTTGAGGATGTGGTTGGTGTCGAGCCCTTCAGGCTGGGCCGGCTGGAAGACCGGCTCGTTGTAGACCGTCAGGTAGTAGATGACGTTCTCGCCCTCGCCGTCGGTGAAGCCGTACATCCGGCGCAGACCGTCGCGCGTGATGTGGGCGACCTCGTAGGCAAAGGCGGGGTCGTAGTGCACCACGGCGGTGTTGGTCGAGGCGAGCAACGGGGAGTGGCCGTCGGCGTGCTGCAGACCTTCACCGGTCAGGGTGGTGCGGCCGGCGGTGGCACCGACCAGGAAGCCACGGGCGAGCTGGTCCGCGGCGGCCCAGATGAAGTCGCCGGTCCGCTGGAATCCGAACTGGGAGTAGAAGATGTAGACCGGGATCATCGGCACACCGTGGTTGGCGTACGAGGACCCGGCGGCCATGAACGAGCCCATGGCGCCCACCTCGGAGATGCCCTCGTGGAGTAGCTGACCCTTGGTGGATTCCTTCCAGGCAAGGAGGAGCTTGCGGTCCACCGACTCGTAGTTCTGGTCCACCGCGGAGTAGATCTTGTTGGTCGGGAACATCGAGTCCATGCCGAAGGTACGGAACTCGTCGGGAGCGATCGGCACGAAGTGCTCGCCGAACTCCTTGTTCGTCTTCATCAGGTCGCGCAGCAGGCGGACGAAGGCCTGGGTGGTCGCCACCTTGTTGTCGCCGGCACCGGTGGTCATCGCCTCGTACGCCGAGTCCTCCGGCAGGGCCAACGGCTGCGGCTTGACCCGCCGCTCGGGCAGGTATCCACCCAACTTGCGGCGCCGCTCGATCATGTACTGCACCTCGGAGGAGTCCGCCCCCGGGTGGAAGTACGGCGGGTTGTACGGATCCTGCAGGGCCGAGTCGGGGATCGGCAGATACAGCCGGTCGCGGAAGGCCAGCAAGTCCTTGCTGGTCAGCTTCTTCATCTGGTGCGTCGCGTTGCGACCCTCCAGCGCTTCGATGGTCCAACCCTTGATCGTCTGGGCCAGGATCACGGTCGGCTGGCCGACATGCTCGGTCGCTGCCCGGTAGGCGGCGTAGACCTTGCGGTAGTCGTGGCCACCGCGTGGCAGCTTGCGCAGGTCGTCGTCGCTGAGGCCCTCGACCATCCTGGCCAGCCGCGGGTCGTCGAAGAAGTGCTCGCGGATGTAGGACCCGGACTCGACCGAGTAGGTCTGGAACTGCCCGTCGGGAGTGGTGTTCATCTTGTGCACCAGCGCACCGTCACGGTCCTGCGCCAGTAGCGGATCCCAACCACGACCCCACAGCACCTTGATCACGTTCCAGCCGGCACCGAGGAAGACCGACTCCAGCTCCTGGACGATCTTGCCGTTGCCGCGCACCGGTCCGTCGAGCTGCTGCAGGTTGCAGTTGATCACGAAGGTCAGGTTGTCCAGGCCCTCCCTGGCGGCGACGGTGATCGCGCCGAGCGACTCCGGCTCACCCATCTCGCCGTCACCCAGGAACGCCCACACGTGCTGGTCGGAGGTGTCGGCCAGACCACGGTTGTGCAGGTACTTGTTGAAGCGAGCCTGGTAGATCGAGGCGACCGAGGCGATGCCCATCGACACCGTCGGGTACTCCCAGAAGTCCGGCATCAGCCGCGGGTGCGGGTAGGACGAGAGCCCCTTGTGCGGGCCGAGGGAGACCTCCTGGCGGAAGCCGTCGAGCTGGGCCGCCGAGAGTCGGCCCTCGAGGAACGCCCGGGCGTAGTTGCCGGGGGAGGCGTGCCCCTGGAAGTAGACGTGGTCGCCGCCGCCGGGATGGTCCTTGCCGCGGAAGAAGTGGTTGAAGCCGACCTCGTACAGGCTGGCGACGCTCTGGTAGGTGGCGATGTGCCCGCCGACCTCGAGGCCCTTGCGGTTGGCCTTGGAGACCATGACAGCGGCGTTCCACCGTACGAAGGCGCGAATCCGGCGCTCGACGTCCTCGTCGCCGGGGAAGTACGGCTCTGCCTCCGGTGGGATCGTGTTGATGTAGTCGGAGCTGCGCAGCGCCGGCACGCCGACATTGCGTTCGCGGGCCCGGTCCAGCAGACGCAGCATCATGTAGCGCGCACGGTGCTTGCCGGAGGAGTCGATCAACCCGTCCAGCGACTCCAACCACTCCGAGGTCTCCTCGGTGTCGGTGTCGGGGACCTGACTGGGAATGCCCTGTGCAGTGATTCCAGGACGGGTGGTCATGCTCGCTCCTTGTCGGGTACGGATCACGCTCGACCCCATGGATGGAGGCCGAGCACGCCCACAGTCTGTCACTCCTGACCCTGGAGTGTTCAGTCGGCCGTCCACGGATGGGACGCACCCGGCCGAGTTTGCGGAGGGAGGGTTTCGCCGCGCGCCCCGTCTCTGGCAGGCTGGGAGGCGTCCAGAGTGGATGTGTCTGACGTACGGAGGAGATGGGTGAACGCGACTGCGGGCCAGTCGGAGGTGGCGGCCAAGCTCGGCCTGAGCGCTGGTATGGCCGTCCAGGAGCTGGGATGGGACGAGGACGTCGATGACGATGTCCGTGTCGCCATCGAGGACGCCATCGACGGTGAGATGGTCGAGGAGGCCGTCGAAGCGGTCGATCTTGTACTGCTGTGGTGGCGTGACGACGACGGCGACCTGGTGGACGCCCTGGTCGACTCGTTGACCGACCTGTCGGCCGAGGGTGACGTCTGGTTGTTCACCCCCAAGGTGGGACGGGACGGCTACGTCGACGCCGGCGACATCAACGAGGCGGCCGCGACAGCAGGACTTGCCGTGACCACCACCCAACAGGTGGCATCGGACTGGTCCGCCCGCAAGCTGGTTCGCCCCAAGGGCGCTCGCCGTTGACCATCACGCCGATCGAGTGGCCAACGACGTGAGTCGAGTGTCGAGGCCAGTCGTCGGCGCACCCGCACCGGGCTTCAGCGCACGCAACCAGCACGGCGCATCCCTTGAGCTCTCGGATTTCGCCGGGGGGCCGGTGGTGCTGGTCTTCTACCCGTATGCCTTCACCGGCATCTGCACCGGTGAACTGCGGGCGCTGCAGGAGCTGAGTGCCGACTTCGCGGCCCGGGGGACACGCGTCGTGGCGATCTCCTGCGACTCGATCTACAGCCTGCGGACCTTCGCCGAGCAGGAGGGTCTGACCTTCGACCTGGTGAGTGATCACTGGCCGCACGGCGCGATCGCCAGCGCGTACGGGGTGTTCGACACCGATCGTGGTTGCGCGGTACGTGGCTCGTTCGTCCTCGATGCCGCCGGTGTCGTGCGGTGGAGCGTGATCAACGAGATCGGCGAGGCGCGCGACATTGCCGCGCACCTCGTCGCGCTGGGGTGACAGCGGGCGTTGAACCGGCGCTCAGTCGTTGGTCACCGGCCGAGATGGTCGGTGAGGAAGGCAAAGGCCTGGTCCTGGATCTCGTACGGGAAGTCGTGGCCGCAGTCCGGGTGGACCAGTTCCAGGGCCGCCGTTCGCCGCGGGCGGACCCCCTCGACCAGTCGGTCGACGCTCCACCACTGGAAGTTCGTGTCGCCGATCGGGGCGTTGACAAACAGCGCGCGGTCGGCGAGCAGTTCCAGTACGTCGTCGAAGTCGAACGGTGGTGCGCCACCGTCGGTGAGGTGCGGCATGTAGCGATCCTGGTGCCAGGCGGTGATGTCGCCACCGTTGTAGTCGACGAACGAGTCGAAGGAACAACTCACCGCGAGTGCCGTCAGGCGTGGATCGAAGCAAGCGGTGAACAGGGCGTTGTGCCCGCCGAGTGAATGCCCGACCGCAGCCACGTCTGGGCCGGCGACCTGGGGGAGCGAGAGCAACAGATCGATGCCGCAGACATTGTCCCGGACCGCCTTCATCGTTCCGCTGCGATAGCCGAGCCCGAGGAAGTCAGGATCGTGGCCACCCATCGTCGGGTAGGCCGGTGCCAGTACCACGAAACCCCGCCCAGCGAGGCGCTGGCCGTACTCCCGTCCCGGCAAGCCGCCCAGACCGACCGTGGTGCGATGGCCGTTGACCAGATCCGTCCCGTGCAGGGAGAGAACCGCGGGTGCCGGCACGGTCTCCGCGCCGTCAGGGATGAGCAGGAAGGCGGGGACGGCCGGCCCGTCGTCGCTGTGATAGCTGATCTCCTGCTGGCGGTACCCCTCGGCCTGCCGCTCACTGATGACCCGCCACGCGACGGGCTCGGTCCGAGGGCCGGGAAACCGGCCCATCGCCTCCTGCAGTCGGGCCAGTCGGTCAGCTGTGTCCGTCACAGTTCTTCTCGTTCCCATCGGCGGCAGACTCGGGTCACCGCTTCGGCGACCTGCTCGAGCTGACTCGGTGTTCCGGCGAGCCAGGGATGATGCAACCACACCGTGTCGGTGGCCATCTGGTCGGTCACCGGGCAGTCGTTGGGGGTGTAGGTCCGTCCCACCTTCTCCGACAGCTCCGCCGCGCGGGCCACCAGCGCTTCGTTGCGATGCAACGGCACATAGCCGCCACTGGCGCCCAGGCCTTCGCGCTGCAACGCGGCGACCAGTGCGTCCCGACGCCCGGGAACACCGGTGCAGCCCGGAAACCTCATCAGGAACAGGTGGCGGCCGTGCGAGGACCACCGTTCATCCTCGGCATCCACGACCACACCCTCGACCCCGGCGAGCAACTGGGTCAACAGGCGCGCGCCCTGCTCCAGACGCTCCTGATAGGCATCGAAACGCTGGAGTTGGGCGTGCAGCACCGCACCCTGGAACTCCGTCATCCGCAGGTTGTAACCGATCCGGACGTGTTCGTACCACCCGCCCTCCCGCCGACGGCCCACGTTCACCATGCTGTACAGGGCGTCTGCGAGCGCAGGGTCGTCGGTCAGGGCTGCGCCCCCTTCGCCGGCGGTGAGGTTCTTGCTGGCCTGGAAGCTCAGGACGCCGACGTCACCCAGGCTTCCGGCAGGCCGGCCTTTCCAGCTGGCGCCGGCCGCCTGGGCGCAGTCCTCGACCACCCGGAGCCCATGCTTCCGGGCGATCGCGGTGACGGCGTCCATGTCAGCGACACCGCCCCCGAGGTGGACCGGAATGATGGCCCTGGTCCGCTCGGTCACTGCCGCGGCCACGGCATCGGGGTCGATCAGGTGATTGTCCGGCCTGACATCGGCAAACACCGGCACCGCGCCCAGGAACAGGGCCGCCGACGCGGTCGCGATGAAGGTGTACGGCGGCACGATCACCTCGTCGCCGATGTCCACGCCACACGCGGAGAGGGCCGCCGCGAGTGCCATCGTCCCGCTGGACACCGCGAAGCCGTGCGTGGTCCCGAACCGCCGGGCCAAGTCCTGCTCGACCCTCCTCACCGCCGTCCCGCCACCGCCGCCGCTGCCCCACAGGCCCGAGGTCGTCACCTCAGTCACCGCCTGGATCTCGGTGTCGCCGAGCAGCGGCCATTGGGGTACGAAGTCCACCGCGGGAGTCGTCGTCGGTGCATCGTCAATCATCGTGATCCTCCTGTTGTCCTCAGGCCCTGGTGCGGAGCAACCGGAGTGCCCCGTGGCGAAGGGCGGCGGCGTCCTGGCTGGTCGCCGGTGGGTCGGCCAGGGTGAGGATGGTCGGCCCGTACGGTTTGTCTCCGGCACTCATCGTTCCGGTGTTCGCCAGCACGGTGGTGTGCAGCGACTCACCGCCACGGCCGGCACCCTCCACCACGACAGACATCCCGGGCGGGAACACGGTCCAGTCGGTTGGGCCACCCGCCAACAACTCGACCTCCCGATCCCCGGCCCGGACCCGTGCCGTCCCCATGACGGTGGATGTGTCGGTCGAGCCGTAACCGTCCCGTGGCTGCACGGCTCGCCAGGCAACCCGCGGCCCGTCGCCGGACAACAACACGTCACCGCCGTGGTACTGCAGCGCGGTCGCGGTCGGCAGCACGTCCTTGTCCACCGGCAGATGATCGATCCCGCTGTAGGTCGCCACCCTGGTCCCGCCGAGGACCTGGTTGCCGGCCAGCTGCCATGACTGGTTCCCCGCGGCTCGGAAGGCGAAGTCCGGCTGCTGGTCGGGCGACTCCGACTCGATGACGTTGTCACCGACGACGAGGCCATAACATCCGCTCGTCACGGCGGTGATCGCCGACGTGGGCTGACCGGCGACACGATTGCCCAGATTGCGGATCCGATTGCCGGTGATCCGGGCCCCGAACACTCCGTAGTACAGGTTGATGCCGTTCATGCCGTAGTCGTCGATCGTGTTGTCCTCGATCGTCACCTCGTCGGCCCGGAAGACATTGATGGTGCCGATCCGGGAGTCGGTGCCGCCGAAGCCGCGAACGCGGTTGCCGCGGATGGTCACGTCGCGGGCACGTCGGGCGGCACCGGTGACCACGATCCCGTACCAACCCGGCCGCCCGGTGCCCTGGATGATCGTGTTGTCCTCGATCAGCACCCGCTCGAGCCGGGGATCTGTCACAGCACCGTTGGTGTTGCCGACGACGATGCCGACCTGCACGTTCTCGATGTGATTGCGGCGGAACACCACATCGGTCGCACCGTGGGCGTCGAGACCTTCCCACCGGGGATTGTTGCGAAACGTGCAGTCCTCGACCACGAGTCCCCGGGTCCAGCGGGTGCCGGAGTTCAGCGTGGCGTACCCCGTGGCGAATGTGTAGGTGTTCGGGTACACGGTGCTGGTGAGAGTGTCGAACTCGCAGTCGGCGACGTGTACCCGGGAGCAGTCGGGAAGAATGATCACCATCCCGTAGGTGCAGCGGTGGAACCTGCTGCTGCGGATGTCGAGTCCGGCCGTACGCTGCGCCCTCACCCCGTACTGCCCCTGGATCTCGGTGACCTCGATCCGTTCCAGGAGCACCCGGTTCGCGTGGTCGATCACGATCCCGTCCCGCCCGGCAGCGAAGGAGCCGGTCGAGGCCGTGCCGTTGCGCAGGCTGAGTGCGGCGACCGTCACCGCTGACACCGAGGCGCCCTCGGAGCCCACGATCGAGAGCAGCGGCCTGTTGCCCAGGGACGGATGATCGACCAGGCGTGTCGTCCCGGCACCAGCGCCGGTGAGGGTGACCCCGCTCCGGAGCGCGATCGGGTGGCCGACGAGATAGGTGGCGCCCTCCAGGGAGACGGTGCCACCGTCGGGCGGCAGGGCATCGACCGCAGCCTGGATGGCGGCGGTGCTGTCCTCGTCACCGGAGGCCGGAGGGACCGACACCGTGGTCGGTGCGGCGTGGGCCGCGGGAACGGCCGTGGCGCCGATCGCCCCGGAGAGCGTGGCTGCGGCACCCACGCCGAGCAGACGGCGCCGGGTGACGGATGCAGCCGGCAGCGCCGAGCGGTGGTCGTCATCCATGGTCTGCTCCTTCACTCTGACTCGGCGTACTCGCGTGCGATGGCGTCGCCGGCTGCGGCCTTCCAGGCCCTGACCCCGTCCCGCCACTGGGTCAGTTGCGCCCGTCCTTGGATGATGTTGGCCATCAGGTCGTGGAGGGCGCGGTTGGCTGCCGCGCCCTTCGTGACGGAGGTGTCGGAGAACTTGCCGGCCGACGGCATCGGGACCGCGTCGGGCATCATCGTGCCGAGGTACTGCGCGACGGTCCGGGTGGCGTCCGGGCTCCCGGGGACGTGGAGGACCGTCGCCTGGGCAGCTCCGGCATAGTTCATGCCCGGCACGCTCTCGGCCGTCGTCTGCTCCGGGTTCGGCACGATCTGGTGATCGGTCATGGTGAACTGGCGTCCCTCCACGCCGTGGTTGACATGCAGGTACTGCCGGGTGCCGAAGGGGGAGGCGACCAGGTCCATCACCCGGAGCAACTCCTCGATCCGGGACTCGTCGGTGGTCTTCCTGATGCCCATCGGAGCGTCGTAGCCGGGCATGCCCAAGTGCTTGGCGGCGAGGCCACCCCCGCCCCACCTGGGCATCTTCACCACTCCGAGGGGGTACGGCTTGTTGCCAAGGAAGACCGACCAGGTCGTGATGTTCTGCCCGAGAAGGACCGTGGTGCCGGCGTCGAACCAGACGGCCGTGGAGCTGAGGTCGGTGTAGGAGTTGGGGTGGATGAGCCCCTCCTTCCACATCGCGGCCACGATCTCGAGGGCGCGTTCGTACTCGGGACTCTCGTAGGCGCTCGTCCAGACGCCGTCGGTGACCTGCCAGGCGTTGGGCCCGCCCAGGGCTTCCACGATCACCGGGACCGTCCAGTCCTGAGGAATCTGGCCGATTGCGAAAACACCCCTGGACCGGTCGGTGACCTCACGGCACAGATCGAGGAAGGCGTCGCCGTCGCTCAGGTCGGGGATCTCCTCGATCCCCTTGGACTTCAGGATGTCGCCGCGGGTCATCAGGACGGTGCCGCCGGGGATCCGTGGCCGGGCCACCCCCCAGAGCTTGCCGTTGATGATCGACATGTCCCACACCGCCGACGGCAGGTTGGCGAGGTTCGGATACAACTTGGCGTTGTCGCCACCCAGGTACGGTGTCAGGTCGGTGAACATGCGATCGAGCAGGACCGGTAGTTGCGGCACGTTGGTGGCGATCTGGGTCAGCTCACCCAAGGTGTTTCCGGCGATGGCGGTCTGGAACTTCGCCGTGTACTGCGTGCTGTCGGCGACATTGATCTTGAGCTCGGTGCCGAGATCGGACTCCCACTGCTTCCACCACTGGTTGCGCTCGGGTGGGGTCGCAGGGGTGTAGCCCTGGGCGAGCACCTCGACCGGCCTGCTCAGGCCCAGCGGTGTGCGTCCGGTGTCGACCGGCACGGGATAGCTGAGGTAGGCATCGGGAACGCCGGTGGCGCTGTCGCCGCGCAGGTCGGGCGTCGGTCCGTCGAAGGGAAGCCGGGTGGGTCTGATGTCGGTGACCCCGGAGCTGCTGTTGGCACCGGAGGGTCGGGCGCCGGGCCTGGGCGAGCAGGCGGTCAGGGCCAGCCCAGCACCGACAAGGGCGGTGCCAGCGGCCAGTCCGGAGCCGAGCACGGTGCGACGGTTGAGGAGGCTGTTGGAAACTGACATGTCGTAATCTCTCTTTTGAGCCGACAGAAGATCGTGAGGAGAAGGTAGCGCTCGTGGTTGCAGCTGTAAAGAAGAGGAGTTCAATCTCATACTGAGGTGTCGGAAACGGTGGTTTATGGTGTTCAAGAAGCTTCGGTGTGGGTGCTTGAGAGAGCGAAGGCGATGGTTGGATGGAGCCCATGGCGGTGACCGTTGGCATGCTGCGGAGCCGGAGCAACCGAAGCCCGGTGAAGATCGACTTCGCCGACTTCGGTGACGAGGTGCGTTTGGTCCCCGTCCTCTACGACGACGCGGACGACGTGGTGGAGCGCTGGTCCGAGCTGACGGCGCGACTTGATGCGCTGGTGTTCCCCGGGCCCTGGTTGCACGGGCTGGTCCGCAGCCGCATCGACACCGCCCTGCCCTGCACCTACGTGCCGACCACCGTGGGCATGTTGTACGCCGCGCTGCTGCGCGCTGCGGCATCGGGCGCTGATGTCCGGCACGTCACGGTCGACGCGATGGACGCGGCCAGTGCCGTCGAGGCCCACGGCGAACTCGGTTTGGTCGACAGCACCATCAAGGTTCTCGAGTACGATCCACGCCGCTCTCCCGACGACTACACCAAGTTCCACCTGGAGAACTTGGCCGAGGGTGCGACGCTGGCCGTCACGGCCTTCGACGAGACCGAGCGCGCGCTCAGGGACGCCGGTGCACCGATGGCTCGGCTTCGGACCACACCGTCAGTGATCCGGGCCGCCCTGGGCGAGGCGGTGGCGCTGGCACTGGGCAGTCATCTGGAGGAGCAGCAGATCGCGGTGATGGCGATCGGCATCCCGGCGGCGGGCAACGGTGTCCCCATCGGGCCGAGCAACTATTCGTACCAGGAACTTCGCCTCTCGGTGACGCGGATCCTGTTGGAGGAGACCCGCCTCGGGGGCGGGGTTCTGACAACGCGGTCCGATGCGCTGTTCGTGGTGTTCCTCACGCGCGGGGGGCTGGATCGCATCACGGCCAACCTGGCGGTCGCGCCCTTCGTCCGGCGGTGTCGCGCGGAGCTGGCCATCGACCTTGCGGTCGGTGTCGGGCTCGGCACCTCGGCGCAGCTTGCCGAGCGTCATGCCCTGCTCGGCCTGGACCAGGTGGCGCTCGGATCACGTACCGGCTGCGTGCTGGTCGACAGCAGCGGTGAGCGCCGGGCCCTGGACAGTTTCGCCGGGGCCGAGCGCGCTCCGGTGGCGGCGGCGCCTCCGGAGAAGGACATGGCGATCTTCCGTGACCTGGTGGCGAGCCTGGGCGCGGCGAGGCCGGCGAATGGTGAACCGTGGGTGGTTGATCTGCGTACCGTTGCCGAGGCGCTCAGTGTTTCCGAGCGGACGGCCAGCCGGATCTGTCGATCACTCAGTGATGCCGGCCTCGCCTGGCCCGTTCCCGCGCTGCGCACCGAGCACGGGGGCCGTCCGAGGCACCGATACCAGCTCCTGGTGGAGAAACTGGGCTGAGGCGGCACCCGCGGCGCCGCCTCGTCCTCAGTTGACGATCGCCAGCGAACTCGGCGTCGGCACGCTGATCCGGAACAGCTCGCGGGTCGGATCGGCCACGTCGAGGCCGATCACCGCATCGGCGTCACGGCAGGCGACCAGCAGCACGCCGTCACGCTCCACGATGTCCATCGGCCAGTCAGGCAACGGATGTTCGGCCACGAGTGTGAGGTCATCACCGTCGACAGTGAGGACGCAAAGGCGCTGCGAGCCGCGATTGAGCACGAGCACTCGGCCGAGCGAGTCGCGCAGGATCTGGCTCGGATGGGTGTCATCAGGCTCTCCCGCGAAGTCCACCCGCGAGGTCACGCTGCCGCCGCTGACCTGGCCCGCCTCGTCACGCTCGAGTGACACCAGAACCGCGCCGTTGGCGACCTCAAGGGCCACGGCGAGTTGGTCGGCACCGGTGGCGACGGCATCGCGGGGGCCGGAACCGGTCCCCAGGTCGATGCGGGCCACGGCGCGCTCGGGCGTCGCCAGATCGACGACCTGCAGACAGTCCTCGCCCAGATCGCTGACCAGCAGGCGATCCCCGTCCACGAGCACCTGGTGCGGATGGGAGTTGTCCCCGAAGTGGTAGCTGGTGACGAGGGTCCCCGTGGCGTCGCTGGTGACGTCCTCGTAGGCCACCACACCCATCGTGTGCCCGGTGTAGTTGGCCACCGCGACGGTACGGCCAACGCCGTCGGCGGACAGCACCGCGGTGTGGCAGGGGACGGCACCCCCGGCCGGGCCGGCGGCACCGGTCACTGGGCCGGTAGATGTTGCGGTGACCGGACGGATCTCTCCGTCCGGCACCAACGAGACGGCCCATGCCGTGGGGCCGTCAGCGGTCAGGGCGATGGGGTTCGTCAGGGGAGCGAGGTCACCGACCTGGTCCGCTGTGCCGGCGGCGAGGTCAACGGTCAGTTGCCGTACCCCGTCACTCGATCCGATCAGGAGGGTCACCGTGTTCTGCTCAGTCACGCACGGCATCCTTGCCGATCGGCTGCGGGCGTGCCAGAAAGCGGTACGGCAAGTCCAACTGTTGGTACTGGTCGGCTGGTCGTTCAGTGCCAGAGTGCAGCAACGAGCACGTTGATCAGGGCGAGCCCGCCGACAGCATGGGCGAGGCCGGTCGAGACCGGCTGGCCCTTGCGGGTCTTGAGGTAGCCGATGATCGCCGTGACGAGCACGACCAGGGCGACCACCGCCTTGACGCCGATCTTGGCGTGGTTGACCGGATGGTCGGCCGTCGCTGCCGCCTCGGCGAGCCCGACCAGTACCAGACCAGTCACCAGGCTGCCGCAGGCACCGATCAGCTGCCCGAGGACGACGCTGGGCTTGCGGAAGTTCGCGAACCAGATGCCGACGATCGCGGCCATGCTGATCAGGTGCAGGGCGAGGAACACGTACTTCAGGACGTCCATGCACGCACCCTATCGAGTCACGCCGCCGCCCGCGCCGGCGACCGTCCGATCCCTGCGAGCCCCGTCCCTGCGAGCCCATCCCTTCGAGGTTGCCCGCTGCAAGGCAGGATGGTGGGCATGGCCGTACGGAAGCAGAGCGCCGGCATCCTGGTCCACCGCACCGGAGCCGAAGGGGTCGAGGTGCTGCTCGGCCACCTGGGCGGCCCGCTGTGGGCGAAGAAGGACCACGGAGGATGGGGCATCCCGAAGGGGGAGCTCGAACCGGGCGAGGAACCTGAGGTGGCCGCGCGTCGGGAGTTCACCGAGGAACTCGGCCTGCCCGTCCCGGAGGGAGTGCTGGTCGACCTGGGGGCCGTCCGGCAGTCCGGTGGCAAGGAGGTCCGGGTCTGGGCGGTGGCCGGTGAGATCGAACCGTCCGAGGTCGTGCCGGGGACCTTCACGATGGAGTGGCCGCCACGCTCGGGTCGTCTGCAGGAGTTTCCCGAGGTTGATCGGGTGGCTTGGTTCCCCCTGTCGCAGGCTGCCGACAAGATCTTGCGAGGACAGCTGCCGTTCTTGGAGCGTTTGCAAGCAAAATTGCGAGACGTCGATGCAGAGATCGGATGAATGAGGGCCTTTTCGCGTCTCGGCGACCTCAGGCACCCGGTTTCCATCCGAGGATCGGCGTAACATTGACCCGTGACCCAGCTTGTAGATGTTGCCGTGCTTCCGACGCCAGAGGACAACGCCGCCGTGGTGTTCGTCGAGCTCGAGCCCGGCACGCCCATCACCCTGCCCGACGGCACGGAGTTCGTGACCAGTCATCGGGTGCCGGTCGGTCACCGCTTCCTGGTGCGTCCCGTGTCCCAGGACCAGCCGGTGTTGTCCTGGGGCACTTCCTTCGGCCGGGCGGAGGCTGATCTGCCGGCCGGGTCCTACATCTGCACGGCGAAGAGCCTGGCGGCGTTGCAGGAACGCGGAGTTGCTGACCTGCCTGACGGTCCCACGGTGCGCAACGAGCCGTGGCGGCGTTACACCAAGGAGGACGGCTGGACCGTCGGCCAGCAGCTGACTCTGGCTGAGGACCGCCGGACCTTTGCCGGATTCGCCCGCGACGCAGGCCGCTACGGCACCCGCAACTACGTCGCCGTCGTCGGGCTGACCTCGCGTGAGGGAGCCTTCGTCGAAGAGGTCGCCCGGCGTTGCCAGCATCTGGTCGCCGAGCCGGGGGTCGACGGGCTCGACGGGATCGTGCCGGTCGCCCACACCGAGGGTGACGCCGGTTCCAGTACGCCGAACAACCTGGAACTGCTGTTGCGCACCCTGGTCGGCATGATCGACAACCCGAATCTGGGGGCGGTCGTGCTGGTGGAGCACCCGACCTCGACGATCACGGTCGACGCTCTGCGCCAGTACGCCACCGAGCACGGGCTCGCCTGGGGCCGGATCCCGTACGAGGTGGTCACCCGGGAGCACTCCTTCGACGCCGACGCGGCCACAGCCGTGGCCGCGGTCGAGCGTCTCGTCCCCGCCGTACGGGCACAGCGCCGAGTTGCCGCCCCGCTCTCCGGGATCGCGATCGGGATGCAGTGCGGCGGGTCAGATGCCTTCTCCGGAGTGAGCGCCAATCCGCTGTCGGGCGCTCTGGTCCGCGAGTTGGTCCGCCACGGCGGCACCGGGGTGTTGTCCGAGACCGACGAGTTGATCGGCTCGGAGGGCTATGTGCTGTCGAACGTCGCCAGTGACGAGGTCGCCCACAAGTTCCTGGACGCCGTACAGGTGTTCACCGACCGGGTCGGCTGGCACGGCCATTCCGCGGAGGGCAACCCGTCCGGAGGCAACATCCTGCGCGGCCTGCACAACATCATCCTGAAGTCGCTCGGGGCGGCACGAAAGAAGGATCCGCAGCTGCGTCTCGACGACGTCATCGCCTACGGCGCCCCCTTGCCGCAGACCGGGTACCTGTTCATGGACACCCCCGGCAACGACCTGGAATCGGTGGCCGGCCAGGTCGCGGGTGGCTGCAACCTGATCACCTTCACCACCGGGAACGGGTCGGTGACCAACTTCCCGTTCGTGCCGACGATCAAGTTCGTCACCACGACGGAACGGTTCGAGCTCCTCCGCGAGGACATGGACGTGAATGCGGGCCGCTACCTCGACGGAGAGGACTTCGACGCCCTCACCGATGAGGTGTTCGACTTCACCGTCGAGGTGTGCTCGGGTCGTCGTACGGCGGGGGAGCGCGCCGGCCACTCGCAGGTGCAGATCTGGCGCGACTGGGCCCAGGCCGGCCCGGTCGAGGCTGTCGGGCCAGCGCACGGCCACGGCCTGACGCGGTCTCCGGGTGCGGTCGGGCTCGGCCTGCCGGCCTTGGGTGGCGGCGCGGATGCCCTTGCTCCATTGACCGATCACCTGTTGCCCGGTGTTCCCTTGCCGGCGCCGGGTGCGGTGGCCGATGCCGAATCCCTCCCGGCCCTGGCCCGCGTCCGGCGTGGCGATGGCCGTACGGCGTCGGAGCAGGTCGCCCTCGTGCTGCCGACCAGTCTGTGCTCGGGCCAGATCGCGGCCCGCATCGCCGATCGGGCCACGCGGGAGAACTGGCACGGTGGTCGCGCCGACCGAGCGGTCGCCCTGCCGCACACCGAGGGCTGCGGTTCCTCCAGCGGCGACTCCGAGGAGATCTACACCCGTACCATGATCAACCACCTGCGTCACCCCAACACCGGGTGGGCGCTGTTGCTGGAACACGGCTGCGAGAAGACCCACAACGCGCACTTCCGTACCCTGCTGGCCGAGGCAGGGGTGGATCCCGCGAAGATCGGCTACGCCTCGATCCAGGCCGACGGTGGTATCACCGCCGCGACCGAGAAGGTGAAGCAGTGGTTCGACGAGTACGTCGCCGAGTCGGTGATGCCGCAGCGTGAACCCGGTGACTGGGCGGGCGTGGTGATCGGTCTGTGTGGTGTCGGGGTCGAGGCCGGCGAGATCGATGCCGACCTGGCCGAGGCGGCGGCCCAGCTCGCGATCCGGGTGCTCGGCTCCGGCGGATCGATCGTGCTCTCCAGTGAGGACCCGTTGCGGGCGAGCGCCGCCTTCGGTCGGTTGGTCTCCGCGACGGCGGTCCCGACGCTGGGGCACGGCCAGCGGATCGAGACCCCTGGGCTTCATCTGATGAACGCGGCAGGCGCCGATCGTCTCGAGACCTTGACCGGCTTGGGTGGCACCGGCGCCGAAGTCGTCGTCTCGGTCACCCCGGGACCGGGTCAGCGCTACGTGCCCGTCCTCCGGGTCGCCGTTCCGGGCGGGCCCGGCGCCGAAGATGCCGACCTCGTGCTGGACGGTGCCGCGGGGGAGCAGGCGGAGGCGCTCGTCCAGGAGGTCATCCAGGTGCTCGACGGTGACCGGGTTGTCACCGCCCACCGCAACGGGGACGAGGGATTCCAGTTCACCCGAGGGCTGCTCGGCGTCTCGCTCTGAACTGAGCAAGGGGGACGACCCTGTTCGCCGCAACCGTGCGGCGATGGGCGGCGCGTTCAGGGGCGAAAGATCTCCTCGATCCGTAGCTCGAACACCTCGGCGATCCGGAAGGCCAAGGGCAGGCTCGGGTCGTACCGGCCGGTCTCGAGCGCATTGACGGTCTGACGCGACACGTCGAGCTTCTCGGCCAGGTCCTTCTGGGTCCAGCCGCGCTCACTGCGTAGCTGCCTGATGTCGTTGTCCATCAGCGATTCCCGGCGTTCAGCGGTTCCGGATGCGCTGCACCAGCACGGCCGCGAGCCAGCAGAAGGCGTACACCGGTAGCACGAACAGCCACGACACGGCGGGGGCGCCGGCGGTCTGCAACAGCCCGTAGGTGAAGGTGATCACCGAACCGAGTCCGAAGGCGATCGCCAACGACACGAGCTGGTCCCGGCGAACCATTTCGTCGGAGTCGACGAGGTAGCGCCACAGAGCCCAGGCGATCACCACGATGGCGGGCACCGGGAGCAGCATCACCAGCGCCCTGACGACGCCGTCGACGAGATGTGCGAGCAGCAGGGCTGCCACCAGTAGCACCACATAGGCGGTGATGCCGATGACGAAACGTCGGGCATACCGACGGGCGTGCCGGTTCGGATCAGCCATCAGGCACCTCCGTTGAGGGCGAAGAACAGCATGGGGAGTCCGAGGCCCACCACGTCGAGCAGCCAGTGAGCGATGATCAACGGCCACAGCCGCTTCATCCACATCGCCAGCAGACCGAACATGATGCCAGCTCCGAACGTGGTCACGAACCTGGCCAACCAGGCCTGGGGATCGTACGGCGTCAGGGCCAGGTGCTGCAGGCCGAAGGCGGCCGACATCACCACCAGGCCGACGATTCGGCCCCAGCGTGCGGTGAGCACTGACTGCAGGTAGCCGCGGTACAGCACCTCCTCCGCCACGGCGATCGTGGCGGGCATCACGAGCAGGCACCACAGCCCGAGCCACAACGGCGGCTGGAAGGTCGACGTCGGGGCCGGGGGAGCGCCCTGGTAGGCGATCACGTTGCCGAGGAAGGTGGTGACCAGGAATCCGAGGTGGACGATGAGCGTCATCAGCAGGCCCCAGGCGATGTCACGGCCGGGCGTCGTCGTACGGAGGATTGCGCCGAGTCCGCTGCCAGCCCGTCGCAGGACCAGCGCGACGACGATCACGGTGACCACGTCGATGGCCACGATGCTGAGGTTGCTCCAGACGATGCTCTGGTTCCAGGTGGCTGCGGGGTCGAGGGTCCGGGCGATGCCGTACGCAATCGTGTCGCCGACGAACAGCAGCACGGTCCGCAGCAGCAGGAGTCCGATGAGGATCAGCAGAGGTGGCTGGTGCAGTGCACCCACTCCTCGGAGGAGGTCGCGGGGCCGCTCGGTCTCGATCGGTGATGCTGTACGGTTCGTCACGCCAACGAGTCAAGCATCCTTGACATCCGCATGTCAAGGTCGCTTGACTTCGGAGCGACCTTCGCCAGCCTGTGGACAACTGTCCGACATTTGGACAGCGGGAATAGGTCATCGTTCCGGCCTGTTGTCCTCCTCGCAGGGGTGCGATTCGCGTGCCCGCACGAGGCAACTCGAAGACTCTGAGGAAAAGGTGGAACCGTGCCCATTCACTCCGATGTGACCGCGCTGATCGGCAACACGCCGTTGGTCAAGATCAACCGCATCATCGACTCGGAGGCCACCGTGGCCGCCAAGCTCGAGTTCTACAACCCGGCGAACTCGGTGAAGGACCGCATCGGTGTTTCGATCATCGATGCTGCCGAGGAGTCGGGCGAGCTGAAGCCGGGCGGCACGATCGTCGAGGCCACCTCCGGCAACACCGGTATCGCGCTGGCCATGGTCGGTGCGGCGCGCGGTTACAACGTGGTGCTCGCCATGCCGGAGACCATGTCGGCCGAGCGCAAGGCGCTGCTGCGGGCGTACGGGGCCGAGCTGATCCTGACTCCGGGCTCGGAGGGCATGAAGGGCGCGGTCAACAAGGCCAACGAGATCGCCGCCGAGCGCGGTGCCGTGTTGGCTCGCCAGTTCGACAACCCGGCGAACCCGAAGGTGCACTACGCCACGACCGGTCCGGAGATCTGGGCCGACACCGACGGCAAGGTCGACATCCTGATCTCGGGCATCGGCACCGGTGGTACGGCCAACGGCGCCGGTCACTACCTCAAGGAGCAGAACCCTGAGGTCAAGGTCATCGCCGTCGAGCCGGCCGAGTCCCCGATCCTCAACGGTGGCGCCCCCGGCCCGCACAAGATCCAGGGCCTCGGCGCCAACTTCGTCCCCGGCAACTACGACGGCTCGGTCGTCGACGAGGTCCTCGACATCGACGCCGGCACCGCGGTCGAGTGGGCCCGCAAGGCGGCCACCCAGGAGGGCCTGCTCGTGGGCATCTCCTCCGGTGCCGCCCTCGCCGCTGCTGACCAGGTGGCCCGTCGCCCGGAGAACGCCGGCAAGACGATCGTGGTGATCATCCCGTCCTTCGGCGAGCGGTACCTGTCGACCATCCTGTTCGAGGGCTTGGTCGGCTGACGACGACACGACGGTTCGAGGCTGACGGATGTTGCGCACGGTGAGCGGGACTCGCCGCACACACCCGGGTACGGACCGGGCGACAGGGTCGCTCGGCTCGTTCCTGGCGCGGTGGTGGCAGGGGATCCACGAGGATCTCGACGCTGCCCTCGCCAAGGACCCGGCCGCCACCTCGAAGATCCAGATGGCGTTGGTCTCACCCGGTCTGCACGCGCTGTGGGCGCACCGGGTGAGCCACGCCGCCTGGCAGATGCCGGTGCTGCGGTTGCCTGCCAGGCTGCTCTCCAATCTCGTGCGATCCATCACTGGTGTGGAGATCCATCCGGGCGCCACCATCGGCCGACGGGTCTTCATCGACCACGGAATGGGCGTCGTGATCGGCGAGACCGCCGAGGTCGGCGACGACGTGATGATGTATCACGGAGTCACCCTGGGGGGACGGTCATTCAGCCACGGCAAGCGTCACCCCACCATTGAGGCGGGCGTGACGATCGGCGCCGGAGCCAGGATCATCGGTCCGGTCACCGTCGGCGCCGGAGCCCAGGTCGGCGCCAATGCGGTCGTTGTGAAGGATGTGCCGCCCGGGCACGTGGCGGTCGGCGTCCCGGCGCACTACCGCCGGACCCGTCCCCAGGACGTCAACTCCGCCGGGGCGATCGACGACATCGACCCGGCGATCCACATCTGAGATCGCCACGCCGATCACGCCCGCCACGAATCCGGCGGTACGGATTCCGTGGCAGAATGGGCCGCCGGGCCGTGAGCCCGGGAGGGCGCATAGCTCAGTTGGTTAGAGCACCTGCCTTACAAGCAGGGAGTCGGCGGTTCGAGTCCGTCTGTGCCCACCAGAAGCCTCATGGATCCGACCGGGAGACATCAACCTCGGCGTCGGCCCAGCTCAGGAGCGGTCCTGCGGCGTGACCGCATCGTCGCATCGGCGGCTCATCCCCGCTGTGACGATTCGGCGACGTTCCGGCCGTGGTGCACCGTATTGGACTCGTGGAGGAGCACCATCGAGTGATCACCTGCGCTGGCGGAGGGAGTCGACGATGGAGGACAATCCGATCGAACTCGCACCGTTCACGGCCGGGCAACGGCCGCTGGACGGTTTCATCGTGTCGGGCCGCTGGCCCGACGACCATCAGGAGTGGGCCCAGCTGCTCCGTCTGCTCGTCCGGATCGCTGCCGTACCGGGGATCCTGACACACACCTCGGTGTTTCGCAGTCTGGACGACAAACCGGAGGTCAGCGGCAGTGCGTTGCGACACCCGGTGGGCATGCTGGTGATGGAGGGCCCGGTGGTCGGCGCCGATGCGGTCGCACCCGGCATGCTCGGCCATCCCCAGCCCGAGGCCGTCCTGTTGCTTCACCCGCCGACAGAGAGCCGCGGATCGAGCACCTCGGGGTGTGTTCTGCTGCCGGGCCTGCCCCACCTGGGGCTGGACCACCGCGCCGCCTGGGTCGACAGCGATGCCGACGGCAACGTCACCCGCCTGGTCTCGCGCGCCGAGATCGACCCGGACCAGGATCCTGACACGGCCGTGCTGGCGCTGATGCTCGCCGCCTGACCGGCGACGAGCAGCCAACGACGACAGGGATCAGGACGGCTGGCCGGTCGCCATCGCCTCGGCCAGTGACGGCCCGATCGCCTCGGCGATCAGCCGGTAACCCTCCGTGTTCGGGTGCAACCCGTCGCCGGAGAGTTCGCCCGCCATGCCCTCGGCGCTGATCAGGGTGAGTCCGTCGACCACCCGCAGGTTGGCATCGCCACGAGCGATCAGCGATCTGCCGACCTGGTCGACCACGGCGCGCAGTTCGGCCAGGGTCCACTCGACCTTGTTGGCGGTCTCTTCGCGGGCGGGGGAGACGATCGGAGTGATCAACACCATCGGCGTCGTCGGGTGCCCCTTGCGGACCCGGCGGATGAAACCTTCGAGCTGCGGGCCGAGGGATCGGGCGTTGAAGCTGCCGTTGCCGTAGATGTTGATGCCGATGCAGAGCGAGATCAGGTCGGCCTCCGCCTCGGCCAGCCTCTCCGCGACGGCGGGATCGAGGTGGCACTGTCCGCCGAAGCCGAGCGACCACAACCGCCAGCCACGTCGCTGGGCCACCAGCGCCGGCCAGGTCTGGGTCGGCCCGTCCGCCCCACCGGCCTGGGTGATCGAACTCCCGTACGTGAGCCAACGGGGACCGCTCGGCTCGACCGGCGCGGCCGTCGCCGTCCCGGTGACCACCGGGGCGCTGATGTCCACGATGCCGTTGTGGGGCAGCCACACGTCGATCTCTCCGGGACCGTCGACCTCGGTGCTGACCCGGTGTTCGCCCGCCGCCAACTCCTGGCGTCGCAGCTCGCCGTCGACGATGAGATCGAGGGTGACCTGGCCCTCGGCCGGCACCCGGACCGGCAGGGTCCAGGTCCCCTGACCATCCACGGTCCACCGGCCGCGGACACCGACCGACCGTGCGGCACCGTCCCACAGCGGCGGGTTGAGGTCGTAGTCCTCGCCGGTCGGGTCGAGGCGGAACGGCCGCTGCCAACCGTCTCCCTGGTCCTGGAGGGTGGCCAGTCCGTCCCAGTGGGCGGCGACCGACGACGTCGTCGTGGAAGTCATGATCACGATCCTGTCAGATCGGCGAACAGCCGCTGCTGTTGTCCCACCGGTCGATGACGCTGCGAGGCACACTGTGGTCCCGTCCCCGATCCCGCCGCAAGGAGCCCACCGATGCGGAACCCGACGACCGCCGGTTCGCCCGGCCAGCGGCTGTGTGAAGCCTTCTACCGTACGGCGGTGGCACCGGCCCTTGCCGCGGAGCTTGCCGGCACAGCCCATGCGGCCGCGCTGCTCGGCCGCGGATCGGAGGTGCTCGGGTACGACGACGAGATGTCACGCGACCACGACTGGCGAGCCCGCGTCACGATCCTGCTCACAGAGCAGGACCTGGCCGCCTGTGGCGGCCCGGACGAGGTCGCCGCACGACTCCAGCACAGATGCCCGGCGGAGTTCGACGGGGTGCCCACGGCCGTGCACGTGACGACGATCGGCCGCCGGATCCACCAGGACCTGCGTCTCGACGTCGACGCCGACTGGACCGCGGCCGACTGGATCGGACTGCCCGAGCAGCAGCTGTGCGCCCTCACCAGCGGGCCGGTCTTCCATGACGAGATCGGTGCCGCGGCGACCCTGGAACGGCTGGCCCACTACCCGCCGGACGTGTGGCGCTACCTGCTCGCGGCCGCCTGGTGGCGGGTCCACCCGGAGGCGAACCTGGTCGGGCGGACCGGGGCCGCCGGGGACGATCTCGGATCGGCCATGATCGCTGCCGACCTCGTGGCGGGATTCGTGCGTCTGGCGTTCCTGGTCGAGGGGACCTATGCGCCGTACAGCAAGTGGCTCGGCTCGGCGTTCGCCCGGTTGACCCTCGCGCCCGAGCTCGGCCCGACGCTCACCAGCATCCTCGGCGCGACGAACTGGCGGCATCGGGAAGTGGCGCTCCAGGAGGCGTATCGGATCCTCGGTGCAGCCTGCAACGAGCTCTGCCTGGCACCGTTCCAGGAAATGACCTCGCAGCAGCTGTGGGATCGGCCGTATCCCGTGCTGTGGGCGGACTTCCCGACGGCCCTGCTGGCAGCGATCGACGATCCCGAGGTGCAGCAGATCGCCCGCAGGTGGCCGGTGGGTGTCGTCGACCGGATCCCAGCCCTGTTGTGGGCGCCCCGCGATCAAGCTGCCGTCCGCGCCCTGCTCATGACGCCGCCCGGCTGACCGGCCTCAGTCCCCGATGTAGCCGGTCGCCGGATCGATCTGTGCAAGGAAGTTTCGGATGGCGGCGACGATCTCGTCCGGGGTCTGCTCGTGGGGAACGTTGGAGCCGGAGGAGAAGCCGTAGCCCTCGTTCGGTCCGGACACCCACAGGTAGTCGTACGTCGACGGGTCGCGTCGGGTGACCTGGAAGACCTCGCCGTCGACGTGAACCTCATGGGTGGTGTCGGCGTCGTCCATCGTTCCAGTCTTGCATCCACGGCGCAGGATCGGTGGAAGGATGACGTCATGGCAGAGGCTGAGGTGCTGTACGGGCGGGGCGTCCTGAGGTTCGAGCTCCCGGAGCAGGCACGGGCCACCGTGGTGCGCAAGCCGAGCGCACCGAAGCTGGCCGATCCCCGTACGGCGGTCGAACGGGCGCTGGACGCCGAACCGACCGCATCCGCTCCGCTGGCCGAACTCGCAGCGGGACGTACCAGTGCCTGCATCGTGGTCTGCGACATCACCCGACCGGTGCCCAACCACCTCTTCCTCCGACCGATCGTCGATCGACTGGTGGCTGCCGGGATCGACCTGGGATCGATCACGATCCTCGTCGCGACCGGACTGCACCGGATCGGCGATGACGCTGAGCTGGCCGAGCTGATCGGCGATCCCTGGGTCGTCGAGCACGTCGCCGTACGGTGGCACGATGCCCGGGACTCCAACCAGTTGGTCGATCTGGGCCGTACGCAGACCCGCGGCACTCCGGTGGTGCTGAACCGTACCCTGGTCGAGGCGGACCTGCGGATCGTCACCGGACTCGTCGAGCCGCACTTCATGGCCGGCTGGTCCGGCGGACGCAAGGTGGTCGCCCCCGGGGTGGCCGGCCACCAGACGATCCGGACCTTCCACTCCGCCAGGTTCATGGAGGATCCGGCCGCGACACAGTGCAACCTGGACGGGAATCCGCTGCACGAGGAGCAGTTGGAGATCGTCCGGCAGCTGGGGGAGGTGTACGCCGTCAACACCGTGATCGACGAGGACCGTGACCTGCTGGACGTGACCTTCGGCGAGGTGGTGGCCAGCCATCTCGCCTCGGTCGCCTTTGTGGAGGAGCTGGCCCGCGTGGAGCTGCCGCGCCGGTACTCGACCGTGGTGACCTCGTCGGCGGGGCATCCCCTGGACAAGACCTACTACCAGACGATCAAGGGCATGGTGACCCCGCTCGGGATCCTCGCCGAGGGAGGCACCCTGATCATTGCCTCCGAGTGTTCGGAAGGCATGGGATCGCCGGAGTTCCGTGCCGCACAACGACGTCTGGTGGCCGACGGCCCTGAGGGGTTCCTCGCCTCGATCACCGACAAGCCGCTCGCCGACGTGGACGAGTGGCAGACCGAGATGCAGCTGAAGCCGCTGCGGGCCGGCACGGTCCAGCTGTACACCACCGGGTTGTCCGCGGCGGAACAGCGCGAGACCGGGGTCGAGGTGGTGTCCTCGGTCTCGGCGGCGGTCGCGGCGGCCATCGAACGTCACGGTGACCCGGAGGTCGCGATCGTCCCCGAGGGTCCCTATGTCGTCCCCGTGGTCAGGTAGTTCTCGACACGCTCGCTACTCGACCAGCGCCGTTTCCCGGAGGCTGCCGTCACTGCTGAGCTCCAGCACGGTGTCGATCCCGATCCGTTGCAGGAAAGCGATGTCGTGGCTCACCACGAGCAGGGCGCCGCGATAGGCGTCGAGGGCTTCGGCGAGCTGGCCGACGCTGGCGATGTCGAGGTTGTTGGTCGGTTCGTCGAGGACGAGCAGCTGAACCGGCGGTTCGGCCAGCAGCAATCGGGCCAGCGCGACCCGGAAGCGTTCCCCTCCCGACAGCGTCGAGGTCGGCCGGTCGACGCTCGCTCCGCGCAGCAGCAGCCGTGCCAGTTGGTTGCGGATCGTGCCCGGTGGCGTCTCGGGTGCGACGGCCCGGACATTCTCGATCGCACTGGCGTTCTCGTCCAGACCGTCCAGTCGCTGGGGCAGGTACCCGACCCGTTCGGTCAGCAGGGTGCCGTACGGCCGACCCGGCCGAGGAGATGTCCGGTGCACCAACTGTTCAACCAAGGTTGACTTTCCGGTGCCGTTGGCGCCGACGAGCGCCACCCGCTCCGGGCCCTGGACGATGATCGTACGACCTCCGCCGGTGATCTCGGCGAGCCGCCGACCGCGGGGGAGGCCCGGGTCGGGCAGGACCAGGTTGATGTGTTCCTCTGCACGGACCCGGGCATCGGCAGCGTCGACGGCGGCCTGTGCCGAGGTGACCTTGTCGTCCAGGTTGTTCCGTAGCGCTGCGGCCGAGCGTTCCGCGCTGTTGGCCTTCATCCCGGCCACGATCCTGGGGATGCCGCCCGACAGTTGCGCCTGTCGTGCCGTACGGGCCCGCCTCGCCAGCTTCGTCTCGGCCTCGATGCGTTGCCGCTTCTCCATCTTCAGGGTCTGTTGTGCCGTCCGCGCCGCCTGGGCGGCCGCCTCCTGCTCCGCCGCCAGGTGTTCCTGCCAGGCGCTGTACGGGCCGCCGAAGGTCGTGAGCTCGCCGGCATGGATCTCGGCCGTGTGCTCCATGTGCTCGAGCAGTTCCAGGTCATGGCTGACGACGACGAGACTGCCCGGCCAGTCGTCGACGACATCGGCCAGTCGCTGCCGGGTGGGCCGGTCCAGGTTGTTCGTGGGCTCGTCCAACAGCGTGATCGGGGTCCGGCGCAACTGCAGGCCGGTGATGGCCACCAGCATCGCCTCGCCGCCCGACAGCTCGGCCACGCGGCGGGCGAGAGCCACGCCGGGCAAGGAGATCCGGTCGAGCGCCTCGGCGGCCCTGGCCTCGACGTCCCAGTCGTCACCGACGGCGTCGAAGTCGGCCTGGTCGACCGAGCCGGCCTCGATCGCTCGGATCGCGGTCACGGTCCGGTCGATGCCGAGCAGCTCGGCCACCGTCGTGTCGGCTGCCAGGGTGAGGGTCTGTGGCAGGTACCCGACGTCACCGATCCGCTCGATCCGGCCCCGGGTGGGCGACAGGATCCCGGCGACGAGGCGGAGCAGGGTCGACTTGCCGGAGCCGTTGCGTCCCACCAGGCCGGTGCGGCCGATCGGGAAGCTGCCGTTGACCTCGGCGAGGGCGATGCTGCCGTCGGGCCACTCGAAGGTGAGGTCGCGCAGGACGACGGCGGGAGTGCTGGACATGGGAGAACTCTTTCGTGTGGAGGTGTTCGCGGCTCATGGCGGCGAAACAGGTGTGGGTACGTCAGACGAGAGGGCCGGCGGGCACCGTGCGTGGTGCGGCCTGGCCCTGGGGCGTCAGAGTCTGTCGACCTCAATCTCCATGACTCCACCCTAACAGGCCACCATGGCCTCGGAGGGGCACTGGGTGGTCAGTCCGACCGGTTCGCTGCCCGTGGGGGAACAATGGCGTCCGTGCCCAATCTGCGTGGCCTGCTGGCCGACACCCGTCCGCTGCGGGTGGCTGCCTTCCGACGACTGTGGATCGCGCAGGCAATCACTGTTGTCGGCGCCCAGCTGACAGTGGTGACCGTCCCGGCACAGATCTACGGCATCACCCAGTCGTCGGCCTTTGTCGGCCTGACAGGGATCTTCGGCCTCGTGCCGCTGGTGGTGTTCGGTCTGTACGGCGGGGCGCTCGCCGATGCGTTCGATCGTCGGCGGTTGCTGATGATCAGTACGGCCGGGCTGATCGTGACCAGTTTCTGCTTCTTCGCCCAGGCCTTCCTGCAGCTCAACAACGTATGGCTGCTCCTCGGGTTGTTTGCCGTGCAGCAGATGTTCTTCGCCCTCAACTCCCCGGCCAGGCAGGCGATCCTGCCCGCCCTGCTGCCCGGAGAACTGCTCACCTCGGCCAACGCGTTGTCGACCACGGTGATGCAGGCCGGAGCGATCGCCGGGCCGCTGATCGGCGGCGCACTCATTCCGCTGCTCGGCTACTCCTGGCTCTACCTCGTCGACGCCATCACCTTGTTGGCCACCGCCTGGGCGGTGATCAAGCTTCCGTCACTGCCGCCGACACGGTCGGGGCGGAGTGCTGCGCAACGACCGGGGATCCGCTCCGTGATCGCCGGATTCGCCTATCTGGCTGGGAACAAGATCTTGCTGATGTCGTTCGCGGTCGACATCATCGCGATGACCTTCGGCATGCCGCGGGCGCTCTTCCCGGAGCTGGCGCACGAGCAGTTCGGCGGTCCGCTGGCCGGCGGCTGGGTGTTCGCCCTGCTGTACGCCGCGATCCCGATCGGCGCCGTGCTGGGTGGTGTGTTCTCCGGGTGGGTGTCGCGGGTCCACCGGCACGGGCGGGCGGTGGTGATCGCGATCAGTGTCTGGGGCGGCGGCGTGGTGGTGTTCGGCCTGGCGTGCTGGTTCGCCGGCGGGGTGGCCTGGCCGTTCGCCCTGTTCGCGGTGGTCGGGCTGGCGATCGGCGGGGCCGCCGACATGATCAGTTCCTCGTTCCGCGGAACGATGCTGTTGCAGGCCGCCGATGACGACGTCCGGGGTCGCCTGCAGGGCGTGTTTCTGGTCGTCGTGGTGGGCGGGCCCCGGATTGCCGACGTGTTGCACGGGGGTGCGGCCGCCGTCATCGGGGCCCCGGCAACCGCCACCCTGGGCGGCGTCGTGGTGATCGTCGGGATGGTGATCTGTGCCCTGGCCGTCCCGGCTTTCGTACGGTATCGGCCGCCCGCACCCGGGGCCGTGGAACGTGATGCGCCCCGGGAGCCCGGGCAGCCGGTGGACGAGAAGTCCTGATCAGAGGGGCCAGTGGGGAAGCGCTGATCCGGTCACCTTGAGCCGAATGGCGTACAGCGAGGTCGTCGCGGTGAGGTAGAGGTCATGACCGCGCGGGCCGCCGAAGGTCAGATTGGCGACGACCTCAGGCACTCTGAGCAGCGCCAGCGGCGTCCCGTCGGCGGCGAGCACCTCGACGCCACGTCCTGAGCTGACCCAGAGACGCCCGGCATGGTCGACGCGTAGCCCGTCGAAGGTGCCCTCCGGGCAGTCGGCGATCACCTCGCCCCCGGACAGTGTGCCGTCGGCAAGAACGCTGAAGGAGCGCAGGTGACGTCGGGCGGAATCCCCGACGTACAGGGTGGTCCCTGTGGGCGAGAAAGCCAGCCCATTGGGCCGGTCGAAGTCGTCGGCCACCCGTTCCGGGCTGTTCCCGGGCACCACCCGGTAGAGATGGCAGCCGTCCTGCTCACGCGGCGCGGCGTGTCCCTCGTACTCACTGTCGATGCCGTACGACGGGTCGGTGAACCACACCGCCCCGTCGGGCCCCTCGACGAGGTCGTTGGGGGAGTTGAGCCGCCGTCCGTCGTACTGGTCGGCGAGCACGGTGAGGGACCCGTCGTGTTCCAGTCGGGTGACCCGCCGTGCACCGTGCTCGGCGCTGAGCAGGCGGCCGCACCGGTCGACACTGTGTCCGTTGTGGTACCCCGCGGGCGAGAGAAAATCCGTGGTCGTCCCCGTCAACTCGTCGTGGCGCAGCACCCGGTCGTTCGGGATGTCGGAGAAGAGCAGGTGGCGTGCTGCCGGGAAGTAGGCCGGCCCCTCCGCCCACCGTGCGCCGGTCCACACCTTCCGCAAGTGCCGGTCACCGACCAACCCGGCGCCGTCGGGATGGAAGATCTCGTACCGGACCTCCATGAGGTCGGTTGCCACTCCAGTCACAGCCCCATCCAATCAGGAGGGCCGGGTGACTCAGAAGAGGGAGGTCGAGGGGCAGCGGGCGGCGCACCCAGTGGCAACGCCGCCCACCGCGTGGAGGTCAGATCTTCTTCTCGAGAGCCACCAGCACACCGGCCAGGGCGAAGTACTTGTTCGCCCCGAGTTCGCGAATCGTCGTGATACCGAGTGCTGTCTGGAGAGCCTCTGCATGCTTGTCGGTGAGGCCGGCGAGGGCGGACACCGGGGCGTCCAGGATCTCTGCCAACGACTTGTCCTCGAACCGCTTGTCGAGGCCCAACCGAAACTGCCACGTGTCCTCCTTGATTCGGGCGTTGTCGGGCTCCGGGGGCGGGGCCCGACCTCGACATTACGCCCGGGTTCGGACACCCCTCCAGATCTCCGGTGGGTGACTGGTACGGTGCAACCGATTGCTCTCCTGCCCAATCCGGCAACCGGGCACGCAACGAAGGAGTCGAGACGTGTCGAACTCGGTCATCGGGTCGTCCACCACCGTCGGCGAGTTGGAGGTACGGGTGCTGCCCGACCGCGACACGATGGGACGGGTGGCGGCTGACGACGCCGCAGCTGCGCTGCGGGAACTGCTGGCCCGCCAGGACCGGGTCCGGATGGTGTTTGCCGCAGCTCCCAGCCAGACCGAGTTCCTCGCCCACCTGGCGGCCGCCGACGGCATCGACTGGTCACGGGTGATCGCGTTCCACATGGACGAGTACGTGGGCCTGCCCGAGGGTGCCGCCGAACGATTTGGCCAGTGGCTGCGCCGTCACGTCTTCGACCGGGTGCCCTTCGGCGAGGTGCACCTGCTGGCCGAGGGCGTGGTCGACGCCTCTGCCGCCGATCGTGTCGCGGCCGACTATGCCGAGCAGCTGGCCGCTGCGCCGATCGACATCGTGGCGATGGGGATCGGCGTGAACGGCCACATCGCCTTCAACGACCCGCCGGTGGCGGACTTCGCCGACCCGTTGGCGGTCAAGGTGGTCGAGCTGGACGACGTCTGCCGCCAGCAGCAGGTCGACGACGAGTGCTTCCCGAACTTCGATGCCGTCCCGACCCATGCCTTCACCCTGACGGTGCCGCGGCTGCTCGATGCCGGCCAACACTTCTGCATCGTCCCCGGCTCGGCGAAAGCGGAGGCGGTGGCACGGACCCTGGCCGGGCCGATCGACGAGCGTGTGCCGGCGTCAGTGCTGCGGCGAACCCCGGGTGTGGTGCTCTACCTCGACCCGGACTCGGCCGCCATCGCTGTGCAGGAAGGAAGCCTGCCGGCCTGAGGCATGTCGAGGCGTGAGGCCGATCAACGACACGAGGGCCCGTACGGAAATCCGTATGGGCCCTCGTGGTCGGTGGGGAGAGGGCTACTCACCCAGCCGCGTGGCGCGGATTGCTGGGCTCGCTGGCGACCGCGTCGTTCTCGCGGTCGCGGGCCAGGTCGACCAGCAGGGCGGCGACCAGGTCGCCCGAGGTCTTGCGCATCGCGTCCAGGTCGGCGCGATGCGTCGCCACCTCGTCGGTGGGGTCGGCGGGCAGATTGCTGCCGATCCGTTCCCCCTCCGAGGCAAGCACCTCGCGCAGCGCAGGGCTCAGGAAACCGCGATGTTCGCTGCGGCTGCCGAACTCGACGGCCGCCGGCTCGCAGTCGGCGACGAGCTGGGGCTCCTCGCTGGCCAGCATGGCGGCACTGCGGCGCAGCATCGAGCGGCCCCGTTCGTACTCGCCCTGCCCCAGATCGGTGATCGCCTGACGCAACAGGTCACGCTCGGGGCGTTCCGCCTCCTCGGCGAGCAGGCCCAGTTCGAGGGCCAGCAGTCGCTCGGAGGTCCGCGGGCGGCCGCCGTCACCCCGGCCCAGCGGCACCCGGTCGGGGTCGGCCGAACTCTGGGAGAGCCCGTCCAGCATCTCCTGGCCGGCTTCCTCACTGGTGTGCACGGTGTCGCGCAACGGCACCGCCTTGATCAGCAGGGCGGCGATGAACGCCAGTCCGATCACCGGCAGGGCGGCGATGAACACCACGTGCAGTGCGTCGGCCAGGCCGTTGCGGATCGCCTCGGCGAGGGGTGCGGGCAACATGGCCAGCTGGGTCGGATCGAGGACCGCACCGACACCGGAACTCAACTGCTCGGGCGTGACCTGGGAGAGCACCTCCGGCGAGAGGTGGTTCATGATTGCGTCCTTCAGCTGACCGGTCATGATCGTGCCGAAGACCGCGACACCGACTGTCGAGCCGACATTGCGGAAGAACTGGCTGGAGGCGGTGGCCACGCCGAGGTCACGTCGGGCCGCCGTGTTCTGCACGATCAACGTGAAGTTCTGCATGCAGGCGCCCAGGCCGATGCCCATCACCAACATGCACAACGTCAGTCGCCAGGTCGGGTCGCCGTAGCTGAGCTGGGTCAGCATGAAGTAGCCGACCCCCATCACCAGCACGCCGGCGAGCACGATCTCCTTGTAGCGGCCGGTCTTGGTGACGATCAGGCCGCCCAGGATGCCCATCACGACCAGGGACAGCATCAACGGCATCGTGATCAGGCCGGAGTTGGTGGCGTCGACCTTCATGACGCCCTGGGCGTACACCGGAATGTAGAAGATGGCGCCGAACATCGCGATCGCGACACAGAAGGAGGCGATGTTGGCGAAGGTGAAGACCGAGTTCGCGAAGAGACGCAACGGCAGCAGCGGCTCCGAGACGCGGGTCTCGATGATGATGAAGGCAGTCAGTAGGATCGCGCCGGCGACGTACATCCCGATGATCGTCATCGAGTCCCACGGGTAGGTCGTGCCGCCCCAGGTCGTCGCCAGCAGGATCGTCACCAGGGCCGCAGTCAGGGTGATGATGCCGAAGACGTCGACCTTGGCGTCGCGTCGCTCGTGCTTCAGGTGCAGGAAGGCGAAGATCACGATGAAGGCGGCGACACCGAGCGGCAGGGTCACGAAGAACAGCCAGCGCCAGCCCAGGTGGTCGGTGATGAAACCGCCGGCCAGCGGGCCGGCCACCGAGGTGACACCGAAGACCGCACCCATCACGCCTTGGTACTTGCCGCGCTGACGGGGCGGGATGATGTCGCCGATGATCGTCTGCGACAGCGGCATCAGGGTGCCCATGCCGAGGCCCTGCACGGCCCGACCGGCGACCAGCAACCAGAAGTCCTGTGAGACACCGCAGATGATCGAGCCGATCATGAACACCACGAGGCCGCCGAGGTAGAAGCTGCGGCGGCCGTACAGGTCGGACAGCTTGCCGACGATCGGCACGGTCACCGCCGAGACCAGCATTGCTGCCGTGGCGATCCAGGAGTAGTGGTCCATGCCGCCGAGCTCGGCGACGATCCGCGGCATGGCCGGCGACACGATGGTCTGGCTGATCGAGGCGACGAGCATGCCGATCATCAGGCCGATGAAGACGCGCCGTCCTTCTCGGCCGAGGCCGGTGTACGGAACCTCGGCAGTGGGCAGGCCTGGTCCGGCGCCGTCGGCCGGTGCTGCAGTCGGGGTAGTGGTGTCGGTCCGTGCCGCGCCGTCGGAGACGGCACGTCGGGCTGAGGCGGTGCTGGACAACGGAAGCTCCGTGATCTCGGGACGTGCGCACGGAATGCCGTGCCCGGCCAGCCTAGACCCGAAGATGCAGTGACTGCAAAATCGCAGTGCGTGCAAAGTTTCGGGTACTGTGATCGGCATGTCCATCGCGCCTGTCGTGCTCGCAGCTGCTGAGGAGACCCCTGGGGGAGCCGGCGAGGAGAACTGCGGGTTGCGCGAACGCAAGAAGCAGCAGACCCGCAGCGCCCTGCATCGCGCCGCCCTCGAGATGGTCGCCGACCGCGGCATCGCCCAGGTGACCACGGAGGAGATCGCCGAACGGGCCGGGGTCTCGGCCCGGACCTTCTTCAACTACTTCCCGACCAAGGAGGCCGCTGTCCTCGGGATCGGCCCCGACGTGCCCCAACGGGTGGGGGAGTGGCTCCGGGAACGGCCCACGGAGGAGTCGGCCCCGGAGGCGGTGCGCGCGGTACTGATGCGCTACGCCTACGAACTGCATGCCGACCAGGACCTGTGGGTGCTGCGCCGCACTGTGATTCGATCGGATCCTTCGGTGCTGCAGGCGATGGCTGCCCTGTCCTCGGCGGTCGAGCGGAGCGTGTCGCAGGCTCTGGCTGACCGGCTTGCCGTCGATGCTGACGAGGACCTGTGGCCATCGCTGCTGGTCTCGGTGACCTGGGCTGCGATCCGCGTGGCGATGAACCACTCCCGCGACCACCAGACCCCCATCGACGAAGCCATCGACGAGGCGTTCGAGTTGCTGGCCCGCGTCGCCTGACCGGGTCCGAGGTCGCCCGACGGGTCCGAGACGGTCAACGGTTCGCCTTGACCCTGCAACCGTGTGCAGGCAACGATGGCGGCATGACGACGCCCTATCTCGACCACCTGGTCCGCGACATCCTGCCGTGGTGGGCCGAGCACGGCCCCGACACCGAACGAGGCGGGGTGTGGTCGTGCTGGGACAACACCGGTGAGGTGCGTGTCAGCACCGACAAGTACACGTGGTCCCAGGGCCGCTGGGTCTGGCTCGCCTCCGCCGTGGCCGGAGCCGCTGGCGACGGCTGGCTCCCGGTGGACCCGGAGCCGTGGCGTCGTACGGCGGTGGCCACCGCCCGGTACGTGGCCGAACACGCGATGCTGCCGGACGGCTCCACCGCCTATGTCACGCGGACCGACGGCACCCCGTACGAGCCGGTGCCCGGTCAGGGGCTGCACACCAGCATCTTCGCCGACTGCTTCGTCGCCCTCGGGTGGGCACGCCTCGGCGCGCTGGGTGCTGATCCGTCGACCGACTGGGCCGGGCGTGCCGAGGCGCTGCTGGTCTCGGTCGCCGATCGGATCGCCGCCCGCGACGAGACCCCGGTGCGGACCGACCCGTACCCGGTCCCGTCCGGCTACGGATCCTTCGCCCTGCCGATGATCACCCTCGGCGTGGCGACCGAGGTGCACCGCGCCAACGGCAGTGCGGTGGCTGCCGCCCTGGCCCGTGGCGCCGCCGACGAACTGGCCAGCACCTACCTCGAGGGCGATGACGCGATCGAGATGCCGGTCACCGGACCCGAGGGTGATCCCGAGTCGTTGTTCGCGACCCACCGCACCCCGGGGCATCTGCTCGAGTGCCTCTGGTTCCTCGACGACGCCCGTCCGCTGCTGACCGGGCACACCCTGGCTGATCCGGCCAGGCTCACCGCCTTGGCGAACCACGCTCTCGGCATCGGCTGGGACCCCGAGCACGGTGGGCTGTTGCGCTACGTCGACCGGTCCGGCGGCGAACCGCGTTCACATCGGGAGTCCACGGGGGTCGTCCCCCTTGCTGGGACCAACCCGTACGACGACCTGGTCCGGCGCACCTGGGACACCAAGCTGTGGTGGATCCACGCCGAGGCGACGCTGACCTGCGAACTGCTGCTGTCCCGCACCCAGGACCCGGTACTGCGAACCTGGCGGGACCGGGTCCGGGACTGGACCACCTCGACGTTCCCGGCCGGTCCCGGTCGTGAGTGGCTGCAGAACCGGGACCGGACCGGGCAGCCGATCACCGAGACAGTCGCACTGCCGGTGAAGGATCCGATGCACATCGCCCGGGCGTGGCTGCGACTGGCCGATCTGGAGCGACAGGGCCAGATCGTCAGCTGATCTGACGTCGATTCAGGTCACAGGCGCAAGCCGTACACGTCGTCGATGCACACGGTGCCGCCCACGTCGAACCGCCGCTCGGCCACCACGCTGAACCCGCACCTGGCGTAGAAGCGTTGCGCCCGGAGGTTCTCGCGGTTGGTGCCCAGCCAGATGGCGACGCACCCGTCGTCGAGCGACGCCGTACGGACCGCATCCATCAGGGTGCGGGCGAGGCCTGCCCCGTGGAGTTCGGGTGCCACGTACAACTTCGACAGGTACGCGGTTCGCTCCGCCCGCCACGGCTCGGGTGCCTCAGGGAGTGCGCCGTGGATCGCGAGGCTGTAGCCCACCGGCTCATCGAGGCCATCGACCGCGACCAGCACATGATGGTCGGGATCGGCCAGGTGCCCGGCGAAGGCGGCCTCGCTCAGCTGCTCCGTCACGAAGTCGGCGATGCTGGCGGCCGACATCCACGGCGGACAGGCAAGGGGAAAGGTACGCGCCGCGAAGGCCGACAACCCGGCGAGGTCGTCGGCGGTGGCCGTACGGACAGAGGTGGCGTCCGGATCGTGGCTCACGAGCCCAGCTCGGCGCGCAGCGAACCCCGGCCGCTCAGGGAGAGGGCCAGACTGGCGGCTCCGAGCAGACCGGCGTTGTCGAGTTCGGCGACCCGCAGGTCGAGGTGCTGGACGTACGGCAGCGTCGCGAAGTCGGTCAGGTGTCGTCGCAGCGGCTCGAAGATGACCTCGCCAGCCTTCGAAAGGCCACCCCCGACCACGACGACGTCGATGTCGAGTTGGGTGGCCGTGGCCGCGATCCCCGCCGCGGCAGCGCGCATCCCGTTGTCGATCACCTCGGTGGCGACCGGGTCCCCGTTCGCCGCCGACCGGGTGAGGTCGATCCCGTCGTCACCGGTCCAGCCGCGAGCACGAGCTGCCTCGACCATGGCGGGGCCCCGCGCGTACATCTCGACACAGCCGTACCCGCCGCAGACGCACTTCTCACCCCAGGCATTCACGCTGGTGTGGCCGAGGTGGACCGCATTGCCGGTGGTGCCGGTGACGAGGCGGTCATCGAGCACCGCACCGCCGCCGACCCCGGTGGAGATCACGACCCCGATCAACGAGGCGACGTCGCGTCCGGCCCCCAGCCAGTGTTCACCCAGGGCGATGCAGTGACCGTCCCCGGCGAGTCGGACCTGAGGTGCCCTTCCGGTCGTGGTGGCCACGCTGGCGGCGACCCGGGCCACCAGTGGGAAGTCTCGCCAGGCGCTGATGTTGACCGGCGACACCGTGCCCAGCAAGGGGGACGACCCCCGTGAACCCCCGACACCAGCTGCGGATCCGTGCACGTCGATCGGCCCCGCCGACCCGATGCCGGTGTCGGGCGCCCCGTCGGGCCACTCGTGCCGGCCCAGTAGGGTCGCGAGCCCGGAGTGCAGTGGCGCGTACACCGCCTCGGCATCGTCGCTCGGAGTGGTCGGCACCACCAGCTGGTCCAGGATGGCGCCGGTCTCGTCGACCAGTGCGAGGGCCATCTTCGTGCCACCGATGTCGATGGCGAGCACGGGAATCACGGGGGACAGCGTAGGGGGCGTTCGTCGTATCGGGGGTCCAAGGGGGTCGTCCTCCTTGCTGAAGATGCGTGTTCGGTCGTATCGGGGGTCCAAGGGGGTCGTCCCCCTTGCTGAAGATGCGTGTTCGGTCGTATCGGGGGTCCAAGGGGGTCGTCCCCCTTGCTGAAGATGCGTGT
>Ga0164243_10000815_pt1 | contig 54476 bp, 51 predicted proteins | sample OricompcompostOP_FD_108781 | JGI IMG/M metagenome (GOLD analysis project Ga0164243, IMG submission 108781) | Organic Plus compost microbial communities from Emeryville, California, USA - Original compost - Organic plus compost (OP) | ecosystem: Engineered > Solid waste > Mixed feedstock >... | reverse complement strand
TCCGGGCGTTGATCACCGAGCGGCGGTTGACCCGTGCCGAGATCGCTGCCAGGACGGGGATCTCCAAGCCGACCATCGGCGAGAGCGTTCGGCGGTTGACCGAGGCCGGACTGGTCCACGACACCGGCGAGCGCACCACCGGTCGCGGCCGGGTCGGCACCTATTACGCCCTGGGGCCGGACCTGGCCGCGGCGTTGGTGGTGGGCATCGCACCCGAAGGCGTGGTCGCCGAGGCGGTCGACGTCTATGGCGATGTGGTCGCCCGTCGGGTCGAGCAGGTGGATCGGCCGGCCCTTCCGGAGCAGGTCGCCGACCGGCTGCGTACCGCCGCTGAAGAGGTACTGACCGACCGGGCCGCCCTCGCCGTCGTCTCGGCCGCCGATCCCGTGGACCGGGCGACCGGCCGGCTGATCCGGCTGCCCTACGCACCGTTCCTGATCGGAGAACTGTCACCGGCCGAAGTACTCGCCCCGCTGGTCGACGGTCCCGTCGTGGTGGACAACGACGTCAATTGGGCGGCCGCGACCGAACGGGTGAACGCAAGCGGTGCACGGCCCCGGGCTGACGCGAACGGCGAGGTGCCCGACAACTTCGCCTACCTCTATTTGGGCGAGGGTCTTGGTTGCGCCGTGGTCACCGAGGGCGAGGTCCGCCGCGGGCATCGCGGGCTTTCCGGTGAGGTTGCCGACGTGCTCACCTGCGGGCCGGACGGTCGGGCCGTGCGGTTCATCGAGGTCTTCACCCCGCTGGGTCTGCATCAGCCGGATTCGACGGCCATCGACGTTCCGGCCGTACTCGCCGCGGTCGACGGTGGCCCGGACGATGTGCTCCGCGCGCTGGCCGAGGCGATCGCCGGCGTCATCGCCGCCCTGATCGCCTTGGACGACCCCCAGTTCGTCGTCCTCGGCGGGAGTTGGGGGCAACATCCCGCGGTGGTCGCCGCGGTCACCCGGGCACTCAGCCGTCAGCCGCGCGCCGTTCCGGTCCGGCCACCGCTGGTGACCGAGGAGCCTGCGCTTGCCGGCGCCCGCCGGCGGGCGGTGCAGGAGTTGCGGACCATGCTCACCCGAACCACACCGGGCTCCGACCGAACTCCGTCTCACTAAGGTCGACCCGTGGCAACACGGATCTGGTACGAGACCCACTCGACGACCCTGGACAACGAGGCGGGCATCGCCACCGGCTGGCTGCCCGGCGAACTGGCGCCGCTCGGCCGGGAGCAGGCGCTGGCATTGGGCGGCCGGATCCGCGACCGCCGTCCGGATGCGATCTTCTGTTCCGATCTTGCCCGTGCCGTGCAGACTGCGAGCATCGCACTGGAGCGCTCGGAGACGGAGATACCGGTCCTGCTGGACTGGCGGTTGCGGGAGTGCGACTACGGTCGGCTCAACGGTGCTCCCAGCGTCGAGGTGCATCACGACCGGTTGCGCTACCTGCAGCTTCCCTACCCGGACGGGGAAAGCTGGCAGGATGCGGTCGACCGGGTGGCGGCTGCGGTCGCCGATGCAGCCGCCCGCCACCGGGAGCGCACGATCATGATCATCGGTCACATCGCCAGCTATTTCGGAGTACGTCGCGCAGCCGGTGATCGTACGCCGCTCGGCGAACTGATCACCGAGCCCTTCGATTGGCAACCCGGCTGGGCATATGACCTCCACGGCTGAGGATGGCGCCGGGCCGGACCGACCCTGGTGATCACGATGTCCGGCACTCCGGCAGGATGTGATCATGACGACCTCGAGCAGAACGCTGGCGTTCTTCGGAGACAGCATCACCGACGCCGGACGAAGGCAGGATCCTGACGGTCTGGGCAACGGATACGTCCGCCTGTTGGCCGAGCAGCTCACCGACGCCACGGTGATCAATGCCGGTATCGGCGGCAATCGGGCCGTCGACCTCCAGGCCCGGCTCGACGCCGATGTGCTGACCGATCAGCCGGATCTGGTCTCGATCATGATCGGCATCAACGACACCTGGCGGCGTTTCGACTCCGATGACCCGACCAGCACCGAGGCGTACGAGGCGAGCTATCGCGATCTGCTCGAGCGGATCACCGCGGCGGGTGCCGGATTGATCCTGCTGGAGCCGTTCGTCCTTCCGGTGACCGAGGCACAGCCCACCGAATGGCGGGAGGACCTGCAGCCGCGGATCGACGTCGTACACCGGCTGGGCGGCGAATTCAGCGCACCGGTGGTTCCACTGGACGCGGAGTTGAACAAGCTCGCCGACGAGGTCGGCGCCGCCGCCCTGGCCGGCGACGGCGTCCACCCGACCGAACGCGGGCATGCCGAGATCGCCCGACTCTGGTTGGAGGTCCAGCAGGCCGGATAGGTCTTGCCGTCGGAGGATGATTGACCTGTGGGGGCAGGCCTGGTCGCCGACGCAGTCGCGGCGTTGCAGGTGGGCGACGCGGCCGGGGCACGCGTCGCGTTCCACCGTGCGGCTTCGACCTACGGGCTGACCGGTGCGGTCCTGGAGGGCCTGGCCTCGGCATCGTTCGTGTTGTTGGAATTCCCTCGCGCGATCGACGAGATGGGACAGGCCTACGCCGCCTACCGGAGAGCCGGCGACGGTGCCGATGCCGCCCGGGTGGCGCGCATGCTGGGCGGGATGGTCGGCAGCACCACCGGTGATTGGGCGGTGGCTGCCGGTTGGATCGCCCGAGCCAAATCGTTGCTCGGCGAGGTTCCCGACAGCAGTGAACGCGGCTGGGTGGCACTCACCGAGGGCATGTTCGCCGCCTCACGAACGGAGAAGGATTCCCGATTTGCCGAGGCCCGCGAGGTCGGTCGGCGCTTCGACGATGCCGATCTGGCCTTCGTCAGCAGCGCGTACCTCGGGGCGAGCCTGGTGTACGGTGATCACACCGACCAGGGAATGGCGCTGCTGGACGAGGCATTGGCGGCCGTGCTCGGCGGCGAGGTGACCAGCTTCGTCGTGATCGAGGAGATCTTCTGCCAGCTGTTCGCCGCCTGCGAGCACGCCCGGGACGTGGAACGGGCCGAGCAGTGGATCCGGGTCGGCGACGAGGTTGCGACGCGACGCCGGCTCCCCGCCGTGAGTGCCTACTGCCGGACCCATTACGGCGGCATCCTGACTGCCGCCGGCCGCTGGACGGAGGCCGAGACGACGTTGACCGAGGCGGTCCGGCTGTGGAACGTCAGCGGCCGCACCCTGGTGGGCGATGCGCTGATCCGGTTGGCCGAACTGAGGATCCGGCAGGGCCGCTTCGAGGAGGCCGGGCGCATCCTCGACGGCCAGTGGCATGACGAGGCGATCCTGCCGCGGGCGGCTCTGTACCTGGCTCGGGGTCAGGTGGCCGCGGCCGTTGACCTGCTCGGGCGGGCGGCCCAGAAGGCCGACACCGACAACAGCGCCTGCATTCCCGTCCTCGGCCTGCTCGTCGAGGCGCAGCTGGCCTGTGGCCAGGACGCCCGGGCGACGGCGGATCTCCTCGTCGCCTGCGCGAGAGCACACCCGACTCGGTACGCCGTGGCGATGGCGGCGCAGGCCGAGGCTCGGGTCGGATCGGGCAACCCGGTGCAGCAACTGTGGGAGGCGATCGACGGCTTCCGGGCATCACGGTTGCCGTGGGAAGAAAGCGTCTGCCGCCTCGACCTGGCGCGGGCCTTGGCGACGACCCAGCCGGCGCTTGCGGTCATCCAGGCACGGCAGGCGCTGCACGATTTCGAACAGCTCACCGCAGAGTTCCAGGCCGACGCGGCCAGGGCACTGTTGCGGCAGCTCGGAGAGACGGTGCCGCCACCGCGAACCGCCGGGCAGCTGCTGACCCGTCGGGAGGCGGAGGTGCTCCGGATGCTCGGCGAGGGTCTGTCCAATCCGGAGATCGCCGAGCGGCTCTTCATCAGTCGCAAGACCGTCGAGCACCACGTCGGCAACATCCTGGCCAAGCTCGGCCTGCGGAACCGGGCGGAGGCTGCCGGTTATGCGATCCGCCACCCGCCGACGCGACCGGGCGAAAAATAGGGGACTTCGCCGATACCGTCCGCGCCCGGTCGAACGATCCTCATGGCATCCGATCAACTCGACCCGACTCGACGAAGGACCAGCCATGAACGACTACGACGTGATCGTCGTCGGCACCAGGATCGCCGGATCGTCGACCGCCCTGCTCCTGGCCCACAAGGGATATCGCGTCCTGGCGGTCGACCGAGCCACCTTCCCCTCCGACACGTTGTCCACCCACATCGTGCTGCCACCGGGTGTCGCCGCGTTGCGCCGCTGGGGGCTGCTGGACCGACTGGCGGCAACCGGCTGCCCGCCGATCCGCCGGTACAGCTTCGACTTCGGCCCCTGTACGATCCGGGGTGCCGTTCCGGAGGTCGACGGGGTACGGGAGGCGTACGCGCCCCGACGGACCGTGCTCGACACCATGCTGGTCGACGCTGCCCGGCAGGCCGGAGTCGATGTGCAGACCGGCTTCAACGTCGACGGACTGCTCCGCGACCCGGACGGGCGGATCAGAGGTATCCGCAACGGATCCGCCGATGTGCGGGCCGGCATCGTGATCGGGGCCGACGGGCGCAACAGCCGCGTGGCGAAAACGGTCCGGGCGGCGGAGTATCACCCCAAACCTCGGGTGCAGTACGCCTTCTACAGCTATTTCAGTGGTCTCCCGGTGGACGGCGTCGAGAACTACATCCGCGCCAGGCGTGGCTGGGGCTGTGCGCCGACCCACGACGGGCTGACCATGATCATCATGGGTTGGCCGTACGCGGAGGCCCGGGCGTTCAAGGCCGATGTGCCCGGCAATTTCGCCCGGACCATCGGACTGTCGGCCTCATTCGCTGCCAGATTCTCCAGAGCACACCGGGAGGCACCGTTCCTCGGTGGTGCCGTGGCGGGTTGGCTGCGGAAGCCGTACGGGGACGGTTGGGCGCTGGTCGGCGACGCCGGCTACAACAAGGACCCGATCACCGCCCAGGGCATCACCGACGCCCTGCTCGACGCCGAACGCTGCAGCGCCGCCGTCGACAGTTGGCTTCGGGGCGAAGCGGGTTACGAGCAGGCGATGAGCGCCTGGCACCGCGAACGCGACACCAGGGTGATGCCGATGTACGAGTTCACCTCCCAGCTGGCAACCCTGGAACCGCCGCCACCGGCCATGCAGCAACTCGTGGCGGCCATCGCCGGCGACCAGACCCGGATGGACACCTTCGTCGGGGCGTTCACCGGTGCGGTCTCGCCGGCGGACTATTTCTCCCAGGACAACATCGGACGGATCCTGCGCGCAACGCGAATCACGGATCGCCCCCAATCGATCCGTACGGCGGCTCAGGCCGGCCGGTGATCCGAGGCGCGCAGCGGACCGCCGCTGGTCCCGGTGCGGGCATCCTCCACCGACGTCGTCGGAGGCAGGTACTCGGTCCGCCGGTAGGGGCGCCTGCCGACAATCGCTCGCAGCAGCCGAGGGTCAGGCCGGCTGCGAGCGGATCGGCGCGCGGAAGTGGTCACCGATCTCGGGATCGACGATCACCTCCTGTGCGGCCGCGATGCCGTCGACGGTGAACTCTGCGTCGGTCGGCACGTTCCGCTTGATCAGCCCGAGCCCGATCGGGCCGTCCTCCCAGTGCCGGGCAGAACTGCCCATCCGACCGACCGGTCTGCCGTCGAGCAGGATCGGCGCACCGACCTCGGGCAGTGCCTCGGCAGAACCGTCCAGGTGCAGACGCACCAGCCGGCGCGGCGGCCGGCCCAGCGCCTGCACCCGCCCGACGGTCTCCTGCCCGGGGTAGCAGCCCTTGTTCATGTGTACCGCACCGCCCAGGACGCCGATCTCATTGGGAATGGTGCGGTGGTCGGTGTCGACGCCGACCCGGGCGACCCCGGCGGCGATCCGGCGGGCCTCGTACGCCCAGGTGCCGGCCGGCGATCCGGAGGCCAGCACCGCGCCCATCTCGTTGCGGGGAACGAAGAGGTCACGTCCGCCGAGGGTGTCGTCGAAGGACCTGGTCAGACAGTCGACCGGCCCAGTCCCGGTTGTCCAGAGGACGCCGAAGTCGGCGGTGCGATCGGCCACCTCGACGCGGAGCATGAAACGCATCCGGTCCAGGAATCCGACCAACGCCTCGACGCCACCGGGTTCGGTGTGGGCCCAGAACGTCTCACCGTCGTCGACGGCGTACAACACATGCTCGATGTGACCCTGGGAGCCGGACAGGATCAATGCGGTCGTCCCCGCACCGGGCTCCAGGTCGGTCAGATGCTGGGTGGTCAGCGAGTGCAACCAGCTGAGCCGATCGGGACCGGTCACGGTGAGCACTCCGTGGTGGGACAGGTCGACGATGCCGCGGCCGGCCTCGATCTCGCGTTGCTCCCGGGTCGGGTCTCCGTAGTGCCAGGCGACCCCCTGGTCCGGACCTGTTTCGGCGATCACCGCCGTCGTCATGGGCACACTCCCGTTCCGTCGGTTGCATTTCCCAGTGTGCAGCACCGGCGAAGCCGGGATTCTTCCTGCTCAGCCGACCCGGCGCAGCCGGCCCCACTGGTAGCTCTGCAGCGGCTGGCCGTCGGCGGCGCGGTCGAAGGTCCAGAGCAGGTCGCCCTCGACGTTGCCGTAGAGCCGGTGGCCGGCGGAATAGTCCGGGGCGCTGGCGGTCCGCACCACGGCGTCGGTGCGGATCTCGATCTTCGCGCCCTGGATCGTGCCGTACCAGACCTCGACCCAACCCTCGGGATTGGTCATCACCACCTCAAGGCCCGCGTCCCGCTGTGGTCTCCAGAAGCCGGTCTCCATCGACAACGGCCGGACCGGCTGCCCCTGGTCGTCGACCTCGTAGGTCTGGGAGAGGAAGTGCAGATAGCTGCCACCGTTGTGGCTGAAGTCGATCCGCTGGCCGAAGTCGATGTCCTCGGAGCCGGGGTAGCTGCTCTTCCCGCTCCCCTCCCAGCTGCCGATCATCCAGGCCAACGCGACCAGGTCGGGGTTCAGATCGGACGGAATCTCAAAGGCCACCACCAAAGAATCCCACAGGCGCCGGCCTCACAGCTTCTTGGCCATGGTGAAACAGACGGTGGCGTACGAGCGGCCCTGCCCGATCGGCCAGCTGTCCAGTTCGGTGCCGGTGCGGACATACCCGAGTCGGCGGTACAGCGCCTCGGCACGCGGATTGTCGTGTTCCACGCTCAGCGTTGCCTGAGGCAGCCCCCGGGATCGCACCCGATGCTCCAGTTCGGCGATCAGGATGCTGCCGACGCCCAGCGACTGCCAGCCGCCCCGGACCGACAGCATCCACAGATCACCGCTGCTTGGCCGGCGAGTGAAGTCCACCCCGCCGACAGCGACCACGACGCCGTTCGGCGCGGTGACCATCAGCAGCGCGGTCTCGTCGGCAAAGCCGCGTTGCATCGCTTCGGCCAGTGCTGTCAGGTGGGACGGGCCGCCGGACCATTCAAGATCAACAAGATCCTCGGGACCGACATCCCGTACGGTCAGGGCCAATTCCAGCGGCACCGTCCGGCTGCTCCGGACGGCTTGATCATCATCCGGCGCGGATGTCTCGACGGACACCTGACATCTCCTTCGTTGCTGTTGCGGCGCCGGATCGGCGGTGAGGCGACCCGACGGAAGCGATCTCGAAGCAGACATTAGTGTTTCCGGCGTGACGCGATATGTGGTTATCGGCGCCGGAGCAATCGGTGGAGCTGTCGGCGGCCTGTTGGCCAGGCAAGATCGGGACGTGCTGCTGATCGCCCGCGGTGATCATGGCCGGGCGGTGATCGAGAACGGCCTGACCTTGCGCTGCCCGGACGGGACCTTCACCGTCGACGCACCGGCGGCCACCGGACCCGACGGCGTGCGGCTGAGGGTCGACGACGTGTTGGTGCTGGCCACCAAGACCCACCAGGCGGAGGCGGCGATCAACCAATGGGCCGACGTCGGAGTGTTCGACGGCGAGCGTCAGGTGGGACGGGCGGCCGACCTGCTGCCGATCTTCACCGCCCTCAACGGCGTGGCGAGCGAGGACATCGCGCTGCGCTACTTCGACCGGGTCTTCGCCGTCTGCGTCTGGTTCCCCGCGGTGATGCTGAAGCCGGGTGAGGTGATCGTCCGCGGTGCGCCGTTGCGGGGTGTCTTCCACATCGGCCGCTACCCAACCGACCATGCGGTGTCGGAGTCCGACGCCGCACTGCTGGGGGCGCTGCAGGCGGACTGGGAGGCAGCCGGTTGCCGGGTCGAGCTGCCGGAGAACGTGATGGCCTGGAAGTACCGCAAGTTGATCGGCAACCTGGGGAACGCCTTCCAGGCCTTGCTCGGTGACACCAGCGGCGCCGACGATCTGGTCGACGCGGCCCGCACCGAGGCGCGGGAGATCCTTGCCGGCGCCGGGATCGACGTGATCCCCGACGAGGTGGAACGTGCCGCCCGCGAGGATTCGGCCAAGGTGCTGCCGGTCCCCGGCACACCGGAACAACTCGGCGGGTCGAGCTGGCAGTCGCTGATCCGCGGTTCCGGAAACATCGAGACCGACTATCTCAACGGTGAGATCGCACTCATCGGACGTCGCATCGGTCACCCGGCTCCCGTCAACTCCCGGATCACCGCCCTGGCCCGGCACGCCGCCCGCGACGGTCTGCGCCCCGGCGACCTCACCGCCGACCGGCTGCGCGCCGTGCTCACCCGCTAACCGGCGGGCACGCAGCGGTACGCCCTTTGGGAGACTACCGGGATGCGGTGTGTCATCCAGCGGGTCAGTCGGGCCGCGGTCGAGGTCGACGGGCAGGTGGTCGGCGCGATCGACCGCCCGGGACTGCTGGCGCTGGTCGGCGTGACGCACACCGACACGGCCGACGACGCCCGCCGACTGGCCGAGAAGGCCTGGCGGCTGCGGATCATGCCCGACGAGCGGTCCGCGGCCGATCTGGCCGCCCCACTGCTCGTCGTCAGCCAGTTCACGCTGTACGCCGACACCCGCAAGGGCCGGCGTCCGTCCTGGAGCGGGGCCGCGCCGGCGCCGGTGAGCGAACCGCTGGTCGGGCAGTTCGTCGCTGCTCTGAAGGATCTGGGAGCCGAGGTGCAGACCGGCGTGTTCGGCGCGCACATGCAGGTCTCGCTGACCAACGACGGCCCGGTGACCATCATCCTCGATTCCTGAGCCCGGAAACCGGGTCCCGGACCCCGTCGCAGGGCGGTTCGGAAGTCGGCTGAGTTGAACCGTTACTGAGTAGGTCCTTTGCCGACGCCCTTCGGAGGACCACCATGGGAATGAAGGCCGCAGTTGGCGAAGGCGCGAACGAGGGGCGAACGATGACAGAGATTCGCACCCGGACCGGAATCGGGGACCGGACCGGATCCGACGGGATCGACGAGCAGCAGTACGACCTGATCGTGATCGGTGCCGGGTCCGCCGGGATCGCAGCGGCGGCGGCCGGTCGACGTACCGGAGCCCGTGTGCTGATGGTGGAACGCAGCCGACCGGGCGGCAACAGCATCTGGACCGGGACGGTACCCAGCAAGGCTCTCGTGGCGGCGGCGCGGGCAGCCCACCTGATGCGCACCGCGGACCGGTTCGGCATCACACCGGTGCAGCCCGAGATCGACTTCGGCGGGCTGATGCGCGGCATCGAGCAGCGGATCACCGGAGCCGCGCAGTCGGCGTCGGCCGACGTACTCCACGACTCCGGTATCGACGTGATCACCGGTACGGCGTCCTTCACCGGGCCGGACACGATCACCGTCGACGGCAGGCTGTACCGGTTCTTCAAGGCGGTGATCGCCACAGGCACGGCACCGTCGATGCCGTCGATCCCGTGACTTTCGGACTGTGCACCGCTGACCACCGACACCTTCTGGGACCTGCGGTTCCTGCCCAGCCATCTGACGCTGATCGGTGGCGGACCGACCGGTTGTGAGCTGGGTCAGGCGCTGGCCCGGCTGGGCAGCAGGGTGACGATCATCGAACAGTGCGACCGGTTGCTGCCCAAGGGGGAACCCGAGGTCAGTCAGTTGATCACCGACCGGCTCCGCGCAGAGGGCCTGGAGATCATGGTCGGCACCACGGTGCTGCGGGCGAACAGCTTCACCGGACACACCCGGCTGACGGTCACCGACGCCGACGCCGAGGCGCCGCGGACCGTCGAGGCCGGGCGGGTGATGATCACCGCCGGCCGCCGGCCGGTGACCGTCGGACTTGATCTTGCCAAGGCGGGCGTCTTCCTCAATCCGCAGGGCTACATCGCAACCGACGAACGGCTGCGGACCAGCAACCGCAGGGTCTACGCCGCCGGTGACGCCTGCGGTGACCGGCCGCTGGCCAGTCTGGCCGAACTGGACGGCGAAGTGGCTGCCGGCAACGCTCTGCTCGGCTCGTCCCGCACAGCTCGTCATGATCTCGGACCACAGGTCGTCTTCACCGATCCCGAGGTCGGCCGGATCGGGCACACCGAGTTCAGCGCCCAGATGCAGGTCACCGGCCAGATCTTCAGCCGGATCGCCGAAGGCAGGGTCGACCGGGCGATCGCGGAGAACGAGCCGGTCGGGCTGACCAAGATCGTTTCCGATGATCATGGTCGGCTGCTGGGCGCCAGTGTGGTGTCGCCGAGGGCCGGTGAGGTGATCACCGAACTGGCGACCGTGATGCAGCACCGCGGCCGGATCGCCGAGCTCGCCGACGTGCCGCATGCCCACCCGACCTGGTCGGCCCCGGTCTGGGATCTCGCCGTCGCCGACCGTGCCGAACGCGGAACGACGTTCATGCCGGGCCGGCTGACCGCGGCCGTCCGCAAACGCTGAGCGAACCGACCAACGCCTCGGGCCCGCACCCAGGAGGGTACGGGCCCGAGGCGTGTTGCGGTTCGGTTCTGTGACCGGGGCCGGTCAGGCCTCCAGCTCGATGTCCACCTCGCTGACGTTCCCCACCGAGGCGACCACCAGCCGGTCGGTGGACACCCCCGGTGCGAGGGTGCGCAGCGTCCAGCGTCCGTCCGCGGCGAAGAACCGGAAGTGTCCGGTGGCCGAGGTCTGCACCTCGGCGGTGAACTCGCCGCCGCCGTCCAGCAGCCGTACGTAGGCTCCGGCCACCGGGTTGCCGCCGCGCAGCACCCGGCCCTGGATCACGGCCTCGGAGTCGACGTCGACACCGGCCAGGCCCAGCCCGCCCTTGGTTGCTCCGCACATGGTCAGCCCTCCTGGTTCGGCTCGGCCTCGCCGGGCTCGTCGCCGAGAGCGACCGGCACGCCGACCAGCGAGCCGTACTCGGTCCAGGAGCCGTCGTAGTTCTTCACGTTCGGCTGCTCGAGCAGCTCGTGCAGCACGAACCAGGTGTGCGAGCTGCGCTCACCGATCCGGCAGTAGGCGATGGTGTCCTTGTTCCAGTCCAGACCGGCGTCGCCGTAGATCTGCTTGAGCTCGTCGTCGGACTTGAAGGTGCCGTCGTCGTTGGCCGCCTTGCTCCACGGCACGTTGACCGCGGTCGGGATGTGGCCGGCGCGCTGGGCCTGCTCCTGGGGCAGATGGGCGGGGGCGAGCAGCCGTCCGGCGAACTCGTCGGGGCTGCGCACGTCGACCAGGTTCTGCGCACCGATGGCGGCGACCGTGTCGTCCCGGAAGGCGCGGATCGACCTGTCCTGGTCCCTGGCCACGTACGTGGTGGGCTCGCGCTTCACCTCGTCGGTGGACAGCTCGCGGGCGTCCAGCTCCCACTTCTTGCGGCCGCCGTCGAGCAGCCTGACGTCCTCGTGGCCGTACAGCTTGAAATACCAGTAGGCGTACGCGGCGAACCAGTTGTTGTTGCCGCCGTACAGCACCACGGTGTCGTCGTTGCTGATCCCGCGATCGGACAGCAACGCGGAGAACTGCTCCTTGTTGACGAAGTCCCGACGGACCGGGTCCTGCAGATCCTGCTTCCAGTCCAGCTTGATGGCGCCCTTGATGTGGCCGCCGTCGTAGGCGGTGGTGTCCTCGTCCACCTCCACCAGTACGACCTTGGGATCGTCGAGATGTTCACTGACCCAGTCGGCTGTGACGAGGGCTTGACCCCTGCTCATGTGTGCTCCTGTTGGTTGTCCACGATCTGTTCACAGATCAGTTCGGCGGATCTATTCACGATGTGGTCGTGAATGTTCGATATTCGGATGTCCCCCCGAGTACGAGGCCATGTCGCCGGTAGCGGCCCGGATCGGATTCGGGAGCGATTCCTGCGCTGCGACCAGATCCACGGCCGGTACGGCAGACGGACGGCGGGCAGGACTCTCAGCAAGAACGACACAACGACGAGCGCATGCGGCCGAGGTCGGTCGCCAGGCGCCTGGTGAGCATCAGGGCCCACGAAGTCGTTGAGATCACAACGGTCACAGTACGGGCAGTGCCGGTGACCACCAACAGGTCCGCCCAAAATCCGGGACGATCGTCCGTATCATGAGACAGCAAAAACTGGATCTCGGCCGGGTTCAGCCACCGGCGAAGGGAGGCAGCACCTCGACCGTCACGTCCTCGTTGAGCGGTCGGTCCAGGTCGGCCGGATGCAGGGCGCGACCGTCGACCAGCAGCGAACACGCCGAGAGGATCTTGGCGAAGCCCTGGTCGGGCCGCGCGCCGGCGGCACGGGCCAGTGCGTCGGCGATCGACGATGCCGCGATGTCGTCGGTTTCCACCCCGGCTGCCGCCCGAGCACCGGCCCAGTAGTGCAAGCGCACCTGACTCATGGCGGTATTGTCTCCCACGACGCGCCGAGGCTCGGGGAAACCTCCGGGCCTCACCTCGTTCCGAGGCCACCGCGATCCGACGCACCGTCAGCCGACGCAGGCACCATACGGACAAGGACATTCGGGGAAGGACACATGGTCACCCTGCTGCTCCTGACAAACGACAGGCAGGCATCGACCGAGGTCATGCCCGCCCTGGAACTGCTGCCGCACCGGGTACGGGTGGTTCCCGCGGAGCCGACCGCACTGCTGGACGCACCGCGTGCGGACCTGATCCTGCTCGACGCCCGCCGCGACCTGATCGGCGCCCGCGCACTCTGTCGGCTGATCGAGACGACGGGCAAGGAGGCACCGCTGATCGTTATCGTCAGCGAAGGCGGCCTGCCCGCACTGTCCAGCGACTGGGGCTTCGACGATCTCCTGCTGCCCGGTGCCGGACCGGCCGAGGTCGACGCCAGGATCCGGCTGGCGTTGAATCCCACCGAAGACGCGGGTGCCGATGCGCTCATCCACAGTGGCAGCATCGTGATCGACGAGGCCGGCTACTCCGCCAAGTTGAACGGCAAGCAACTCGACCTGACCTACACCGAGTTCGAACTGCTGAAATACCTGGCCCAGCATCCCGGTCGGGTCTTCAGCAGGCAGCAGTTGCTCAGCGATGTCTGGGGCTACGACTATTACGGCGGAACGCGGACCGTCGACGTCCACGTCCGTCGGCTGCGGGCCAAACTCGGACCCGAGTACGAGTCGGTAATCGGCACCGTACGCAATGTCGGGTACCGGTACGTCATCCCGACCGAGGACACTGCGTCGGACCGGGTGGACGCGAACTCCTGACCGCCTCCGGCGAACCGTCGGTGACCGACGGTGCCGCCCGTGCGTCAGGTGCCACCGCGGTTGCGCTTTTGAATCGATGCCCGGAACCGGCTGACCGACGCGGCCCCGTGGGAGTACCTTCTGGCTCAGAGGGCGACACACGGATCACGATCAGCAGGTCCGATCGGGGGGTTCTCCAGTGTCTGAGTGGACGACGACAACGTTGATCGGGTCGGTCCAGCGCGCCCTCCGACTGCTCGACATCGTCGGTGCATCCTCCCGGCCGCTGACCGTCAAGGCGTTGGCCGGCCGGTCCGGGTTGAGCATCGGCACCACCTACAACCTGGTCCGCACCCTGATCCACGAGGGCTACCTGCAGGCCGACCAGGACGGCGTGATCCTCGGCCCCCGTTTTCCCGGGCTGTCCGAGACCGGCGCCGACGGGATCTTCCTGGCCCAGGTGCGTCAGACGCTGAGTGAGGTCTCGACCGAGTTCGGCGCAGCCGCATATCTGGCCCGGTTCACCGACGGCGAGGTCGCGATCGTCGACATCGTCGACGCGCCCTGTCACCCTCGTGCGCCGCTCTGGGTCGGTATCCAGGACAGCGCCCACGCGACAGCCCTCGGCAAGCAGATCCTGGCCACCCTCGACCAGCCCGGCAAACTCGACTACCTGTCCCGGCATCCGCCGGCCGAACTCACGCCCAACACGATCAGCGACACGAGGACGCTGCTGATGCAACTGGAGCGGTGCAGCGGCGTGGCGGTCGACCGCCAGGAGTACGCGCTGGGCACCAGCTGCCTGGCGGTGCCGGTGATCACGCCGGGCCTCCGTGCGGCGCTGGCGATCTCGCTCACCTCGGGCGACAGCCGGATCGATGACCCCGGCGGCATCGCCGACCGGCTGCGGTCGGCCGCCGGGCGGCTGTCGCTGCGCCTGGCCGCCCACGACGCTGCCCACCACCCGGCCCCTGTGACCGCGTACCGGGCAGGAGGTTCATCATCTGAAAATCTGCCCGTGTAGCGGGCGGTGGATCGGGGTACCGTCGGGATCGGTAGGCGTCGCCTCCGGTTCCCCAGATCCGGCCAGCGACGCGCGGCTCCCAACAGAGCGATGCCGCCCGCCCCGGTCGTTCGGGTAAACCCTCTCCCCCCAAGAAGCCGAACGATCGGGGACACGGCTGCCGACCGCCCCTGCTGTCGTGACCCCCGGGCAGTCGTGACGCGGGCTCGATGCCGCGCCGGGGATCAGGCGGACTCCCGCACCACCAGCCGGTGTCGTACTCTCCTGCGGGCCTGGCGTGACCCGTCGGGGACGCTGCCGTCGAGCCGACCGAGTGCGATGTCGACCGCCGCGGCCGCGACCTCGGTCATGTCGAGGGCGAGACTGGTCAGCTGCGGGGTGACGTAGGTTCCTGCGGCCAGCCCGTCGATCCCGATCACCCGAACGTCACCCGGGACGTCACGGCCGTGCAGCCGCAGCGCCTTCAGCGCGCCGAAGGCCATGATGTCGTTGAAGCACATGATCGCATCGGTGGTCGGCAGGTCCTGGATGATCCTGCCGGTCGCTGCGATGCCGTCCTCGAGTTGATCACCGCCGGCGTGCACGATCGGTGCCGCTATTCCGCGTTCGGCCATGTTCCGGACGAATTCGCGGGCGCGATCGCTCGGTCCTCGATGGCCTCTGGTGTCCAGCATGACGGGGTACCGGACGCCGTGGTCGAGCAGGTGGTCGACCGCCGCGTGCAGGCCGGGACGCAGATCGAGCAGCACACCGTTGGGGTGCAGGGATTTGCCGCCGGCATCGACCCAGACCACCGGGACGCCCGGCATAGTCCGGTCCAGTTCGTCGCGGCCGAGATGGATGTAGCCGATCAGGGCGTCCACCTGATCGGCCATCCGGGTGATCATGTCGCGTTCGTGTTCGGCGCCGTTGCAGTCCAGCAGAACGACGTTCCAGCGACGTTCGGCGGCTCGTGCCACCACCGCCGAGGCGAATTCCGGATAGTACGGATTGAGCAGGTTGCTGATCACCAGCCCGAGGGTGTGGTGATCATGGCGGACCAGGCCGCGGCCGAACCGCGACGGGTGGTAGCCCAGCGTGCGCGCGGCTTCGAGCACCCGTTGTCGGGTCTGGGCGCTGATCCCGTCCATGTCGTTCATGGCCCGGGTCACTGTCTGCCGGGACACGTTCGCCAGGTCGGCCACGTCGTGGATGGTGACTCGGCGCCCCCCGCTGCCCAGCGTCGTCAAACTGCCTTCTTCCTGCTTCCTGCGCCGGCGGACTGCGACCGGGTCCTACTGCCGAAGATCCAACCAGGCCAACTGATCAGGCGTCAGCTCGACACCAAGACCCTGCATCGAGGACCTGGTCTCGGTGATCGTACGCGGCCCGAACAGCGGGAACGTCGGGAACGGCTGGCAGAGCACGAAGGCCAACGCGATCGCGGTGGCCGGCACCCCGAAGTCCGCGCCCAACTTCTCCGCCCGGCGCAACCGCTCGAAGTTCTCGTCGCTGTAGAAGCAGCGGACCAGCTCCGGGTCGCTGCGGTCGTCCGGACGGGCCGGACGGGCGAAGAAGCCGCGCGCCTGGGACGACCACGGCAGCAACGGGATCTGCGATTCGGTCAGCCACTGTTTGGAGGCGGCATCGGTGACGTGCCGGCAGCCTGCCCACGGAACGTCGTACGCCTCGGCCAGACCGAAGTGGTTGCTGAGCACGGTGAACCCCTGCCGGCCGTTGGCCGCGGCATAGGCGTTGGCCTCCTCGAACCGCTCCCGGCTCCAGTTGGAGCCGCCGAAGACCCTGATCCGGCCCTGCCGGTAGTGCTCGTCCAGTACGTCGACGAACTCGCCGACCGGGATGTCGGGGTTGTCCCGATGCATCATGTAGATGTCGGCGTACTCCGACTGCTGGCGGTCCAGGGATTCCAACAGCTGCGACGTCAACGACTCCGGATCACAGTGCGGGGTGTGCGCACCCTTGACGATGACCACCACCTGATCGCGGACACCGCGGTTGGCCATCCACTGGCCGAGCAGCTTCTCGTGCCGGCCGCCGCCGTAGATGTATCCGGTGTCGAAGGCATTGCCGCCGAGGCTGAAGAAGTGGTCGAAAACCGCCGATGCATGCGGCAGGTCCGGCTGGTTGTCACAGCCGAAGACCAGGCGGGACATCTGCTTGCTCAGACCGTCGATGGTGCCGTACTTCATCGGCGGGGTGTTCGAGCCGGGTCCGGGCGTCGCGACGGCGAGTGGTTCACCGGAGACCGTCGGGATGTCGGCATCGTCGGCCTCGAAGGGGTAGACCAGGCCGATGGCGGACCGCCACTGGTCGAGCACCTTGGCGTTGCCGAGGGTGTCGGCGAGGCTCATCTCGATCGGTCCGGCTGCCGGATCTTCCTCGAGCGTGCGGGCCAGCCCGTCGGCCTCGAGGGCATACGGGAAGTGACCGGCATAGCTGCGGGTCTCCGGCTCGGATCCGACGATGCTGATGATCACCCGGGGATCGGCGGACAACGTCCAGGGATCGGCGATCTCGATCTTGCCCTTGCTGCCGAAGATCGTTACAGCATTGGTGTCCTGGATGCGGACTCCGGTTCGCGCCGAGGCGGTGACCCCGCCCGGGAAGGTCAGCTGGGCCACCGCCCATTCGTCGACACCGGTCTCGCCGATGGTGCCGCTGCCGGTGACCGACGTCGGATCGACGAACGGCTTGCCGGATGCCGCTCCGACGATCGCGCGCGCATAGCTGACCGGGTAGCCGCCGACATCGAGGATGCCGCCGCCGGCGGTGTTCGGGTCGAACAGCCGGCCCTCGGTGCGGCCGGTACGGAAGGCGAAACTCGCCTCGACATGGATCAGGTCGCCGATCACGCCGTCGGCAACCAGCTGCAACACCTCGCGGGTCTGCGGGTGGAAGCGGTACATGTACGCCTCGACCAGGCCGTTGCCGGTGTCCCGGGCAACATCGACCATGGTCATCACCTGGCCGTTGTTGGGAGCCAGCGGCTTCTCGCACAGCACGTGCTTGCCGGCGCGCAACGCCTTGATGGTGAGCACCGCGTGGGTGGTGTGCACCGTGGAGACGTAGACCGCGTCCACCTCAGGTGAGGCAAGGACCTCCTCGTAGGTCCCGAGTACGGCGTCGGAACCCAACCCGAACTCCTCGGCGAAGGCGCGGGCCCGGTCCGGGTCGGTGCTGCCGGCGCCGACCAGGGTTCCGGTCTCGCTGTGCGGAAGTTGAGTGGCGAAACGACGGGCGATATTGCCGGGGCCGAGCACGGCCCAACGCAGCTGGCGGGTCATCGTTGAATCATCCCTATCGGCGGCACGGCGGCCGGCTGAGCGTGGTGAACAGGAGACTGTCGTACTCGACGACGGGCCTCACGCTAGTTGATCATCTCCGAACCGGTCAATCGCCCCACGGACAGTTCCCGGGTGGTGACTATTGACATCGGATCGGGGGAATGACACGCTCTCTCCGGTTAGGTTCGTGAACGTTCACGTCCACCCTGCCCGGAACCGTGTTGATCATGGATCCACTGAACCACTACTCAATGCCGAGAGTGAGAGCCGATGGCATTCCCCCGAAGATCATTTTTGGCCGGCGCAGCGGGCCTGGGTGCCCTGGCCGCCGCCGGCGGACTATCAGCCTGTGGGTCGCAGGTGTCGATCTCCAACGACCCCAAGGAACTCGTCCTGTGGTACTGGGACCGCTCCGCTGATCCGAAACTCCTCGCCCAGGCGGCGAAGGAGATTCCCGGTACCAACGGCTACCGGCTGCGCGCCGACGTGATCGGCGGCACGTTCGACACCAAGCTGCGTACCAGTCTGGCTGGCAACGCCTTCATCCCGGACCTGACCTTCATCAACTCCAACGTCTCGTTGTACTTCCCGAACCAGGATCTCTTCCACGACCTGAACTCGCTGGGAGCGGAGAAGTACCGACAGCTCTACTTCGACTGGAAGTGGCAGCTCGGGGTGACACCGACGAACAGGTTCTGCTTCTTCCCGCTGGACACCGGCCCCACCGGCTTCTACTACCGCAAGGACGTCTTCGACAAGGCCAAGCTGCCGTCGGATCCCGACTCCGTGGGCGAAGCGATCAAGACCTGGGACGGTTATATCGAACTGGGCCAGAAGCTGAAGAAGAATGTCGGCTCCTTCATGGAGATCACCGCGGGGCAGATCTTCGGTCAGTACATCAACGCCAGTGCCGAGCGCTATTTCGACAAGGCCGGCAGACCGCTCTACATGAACCCGACCAGCACGATCCGCGACGCCTGGGACGTCGCGGTCAAGGCGGTCAAGGCAGGGGTCACCGGCAACCAGCAGAACGGCACCGACCAGAACGCCGCGTGGACCACCGGCAAGACCGCCGGACACATCGAGGCGGTCTGGTGGGCGCAGATCCTCGCCGACACCGCGCCCGACACCAAGGGCAAATGGCGCCTGGCGTCCCAGCCGGTGCGCGCCGGGAACAGCGGTGGATCGTTCGTCTGCATCCCGCACACCAGCAAGAACCCGGAAGCGGCGTTCGCGTTCATCACCTGGCTGAACAATCCGCAGAACCAGGCGCAGGCGTTCAACAACATGCAGCTCTTCCCGTCGGCCAAGGACTCCTTCACCTCGGGCACGATGAAGAGCAACACCGGCTTCTTCGGTGATCAGGATCCGCTGCAGTTCTTCCTCAAGGCGGCCGAACAGGTGCCGACCTCCTTCATCAGCACCTACGAGACGCAGGCCCAGTACTTCGGCACCGAGATCACCAATGTCGAGAGCGGCGGGAAGGATCCCGAGCGGGCCTGGGACGACGCGGTGAACCAGACCAACCGGACACTGCGGAAGCGAGGGATCGACGTATGACCATCACCAACCCGGCCGTCACGCCGGCCACCGTCACCCAACCCGCGACCACCGGCAGGAAGAGGCCCAACCCGATCAAGCGGTTCTGGCCACAGTACGTCTCGATCGCCCCCTTCTACGTGCTGTTCCTGGTCTTCGGTCTCTTCCCCCTGGTGTTCTCGATCTGGCTGTCCTTCAACGACTGGGACGGCATGGGGTCAATGAACTTCGTCGGACTGGCCCAGTACCGATTCCTGATCACCGACCCGCGGTTCTGGAACGCCGTCGGCAACACCTTCATCATCTGGTTCATCTCGACGATCCCGATGCTCTTCCTGGCCCTGGTGATCGCCTTCCTGTTGCACCAGAACATCCGGTTCAAGGGCTTCTACCGGGTGGCGTTCTTCCTGCCCAACGTGACCAGCATGGTGGCGATGGCGATCGTCTTCGGATCGGTCTTCTCCGACAGCTTCGGCGTGATCAACTCTGCCCTTCAAGCACTCGGTGCGGCCCAGATCCCGTGGCTGTCGAGCCCCTGGGGCATCAAGGTGACGATCGCCTGCATGGTGATCTGGCGTTGGACCGGTTACAACTCGATCATCTATCTGGCCGGACTACAGGCGATCTCCACCGAGTTGTACGAGTCGGCCCGGGTCGACGGTGCCAACGGCTGGAACATCTTCTCCCGGATCACCGTCCCGATGCTGCGCCCGGTGATCCTGTTCACGGTGATCACGTCGACGATCGGCGGGCTGAGCCTGTTCACCGAACCGCAGGTGCTGCTGGGTGACAGCGGCGGTCCCGGCGAGGCGGGCATGACGATCGTCCTCTACCAGTACAACCAGGCCTTCACACAGTTCGACTTCGGCTACGGCTCGGCGATCGCCTGGGCGCTGTTCATCATCGCGGTGATCTTCGCGATCATCAACTGGCGGCTGGTCAGTGAGCGGGAGGTCGGAGGTCAGAAGGTCTTCAAGGTCCGTCGACAGCGCAAGGAGGTGGCGGAATGACCGCGACCCTGGACTCCGGCACCACCCGGCTGGCCGATCCGACCGGTTCGTCCGCCAACGCCCTCGCCCGGCGACGCAGTCTGGTCACCCGGATCGTCACCCACATCTGCATCGTGATCGGCGTGCTGTTCTCGATCTTTCCGTTCTACTGGCTGCTGGTGATGTCCACCCACAACACCGCGGAGATCTTCGGCTATCCGCCGAAGCTGTGGTTCGGATCGGATTTCGCGACCAACATCAAGAACGTCGTGCAGAGCGTCGCGCTGTTCCGGTCCCTGCTGAACACGTTCCTGGTCGCGGCCTCGGTCGCGATCCTGGTGATGTTCTTCGACTCGTTGGCGGCGTACGCCTTCGGCAAGTACAACTTCCCGGCCAAGAACGTGCTCTTCACGATCTTGTTGGCGACGTTCCTGGTGCCCGGCAGCCTGTCGCTGGTGCCGAGCTTCGTACTGATGAGCTGGCTGGGCTGGATCGGCAACTTCGCCGCGCTGATCGTCCCGGGCGCGGCCAACGCGTTCGGCATCTTCCTGCTGAGGCAGTTCGCGCAGACGTCGATCCCCGACGAGCTGGTCGAGTCGGCCCGGGTGGACGGAGCCGGATTCTTCCGCACCTGGTGGAGCATCGCCGTACCGATGATGCGCGGCGGCATCGCCTTCCTCGGCATCTTCACCTTCATCGCCAGCTGGAACGACTACGTCTGGCCGTTGATCGTGTTGGTCGACCCCAAGCGGTTGACCCTGCAGGTGGCCCTGTCCACGCTGAACTCGATCTACCGCACCGACTACGGCATGGTGATGGCCGGAGCAGTGATCAGCGTCGTCCCGTTGATCGGCATCTTCATCATCGGCTCGCGCCACTTCATCGCCAACATCGCCGCCGGCGCCCTCAAAGGCTGACCGCCGAGGGGTCAGATAATCCCTCATCTGTGCGGCGTGTCGTGCCGGCACGTCTCGCATCGCAAGACATCGGGTCCGTTCTCTTCGGAGTACGGGCCCGATGTCCGTTCCCGGGAAAAGTTGGCCGAGCGGTGGGGTCGGCCGCCGCCGGCCCGGCCGGGTCGACGACACGCCGCAGAAATGCGGGATTATCTGACCCCTCGCGGGATTCAGCGCAGCGACTGGACCTTGGCGTTCAGCTTGCGGATGTAGGTGGGGACGGTACCGGGCGGGCCGGAGCGGCGCAGGTACTGGGTGCCGCCGATGATCTGGCCGAAGATCATCAGGATGAACGCGATGCCGTCCAGGGTGCCGGCCCTGCTGGCGAAGCCGGCCAGGGCGCTGCCCTCGATGGCACCGAACATGCCGACCAGCACGGCGGCGTAGGAGACCACGTGGGCGATCAACGACACCCGCCGGCGTTGCGGGTAGCCGTCGTCGCGGCCGGATCGCCACTGGCCGAGCTGGCTGTGCCAACACCAGGTGAGGACCGCGCAGCACAGCAGCAACACCAGCGCCGCGATCCAGGCCGTCAGCCGGAACGCGTATCCGTCGATCCCGGGCTGGTCGGCGATCTTGGCCGCCAGCAGTGCCAGCACACTCAGCAGGGTTCCCACGCCGGCCAGGGTGCGTTGGCCGGCGGCCCAGGCGAGTTCGGGGATCGGTGCCGTGTTCGGACTTTCGGTCATAGCCGTTCCAGCCTAGTCGGGGCGTTCCGGCGGCAATCGCTACCGTAGGTCCGTGGAGACGGAAGGTCGGCATCACCGGTATGCGGTCGCGGCGACGACGACGCTGCCTGCGGAAGACCGCGAGACGCTGCTGGAAATGGCCCGGCAGACCGAGGCGTACGACGGCCGGCCGCCGCTGAACGACGAGGCGCTGCAGGCCATCCAGCACCCGGAGTCGCTGCCACCCGCCCAGGCGCCGTTGCACGTCACGGTGCATCGGTCCGTGGTCGACGACTCGGGTGAGCAGACGCTGGACTGGGTCGGGTACGCCTTCCTCCGCGATCTGCACTCCGACGCCACCGGGTCGCTGTTCGTCATTCCCGATGCGCGGCGGGCGGGCGCCGGTCGGCGGCTGTTGGCCGCCTGCATCGAGGCCGCCGAGACCTCGGTACGGATCTGGGCGCCGGGAAACTCGGTCGCCGCCCGGACGCTGGCGGCCAGCGCCCATCTGGTCCCGGTCCGGGAGTTGTTGATCATGTCCCGGTCGTTGTCGGCGCCGATCCTCGACCCTGAACTGCCGGACGGCGTAACCCTGCGTGAGTTCCGGCCCGGCGAGGACGACGACCAGTGGCGCCGGGTCAATGGCCGGGCGTTCGCCGATCACCCTGAGCAGGGCCGGGTGACCCACGACGGCCTGAAGGCGTCCATGTCCGAACCCTGGTTCGACCCGGCGGACTTCCTGGTCGCCGTGGACGAGTCGGGCCGGATGCTGGGATTCCACTGGATGAAGCAGCATTCCGACACCACGGGCGAGGTCTATGTCCTGGGTGTCGACCCGGATGCATCCCGTCGCGGGCTGGGTAAGGCGCTGCTGCGGGCCGGACTGATCCATCTGCGCGATGATCTCGGGCTCGCTGAGGTGATTCTGTACGTGGAGGGGGACAATGATCCGGCGGTCGGTCTGTACGTCCTGAACGGGTTCGACGTCATGAACCGCGATGTGCTTTACGGCCAGCAGCATCACGAGGAGTGAGCATGGATACGACCAACACCGAGATCACCGAGCAGAACGTGGTGACCGTCCGCGACCATGATCACCATCCCGACGGCGATTCTGATCAGCAGTCGCAGTCCGATGCCGGCGCCGGGACGCGGACGGCCGGCACTCCCGGAGCGTCCGGCCACCTCAACGGCGCCGAGGAGGAGGCCGCCTCCCCCATCACCACCAGCTCGGCGACCGCGGGTGCCCCGGTGGACGCCGATCGGGATGAGATCGCGGGCAGCCAGACCCGCCTGCTGGACAGCGAGCCTGCGGCCGCCGTCCGCACCTCCCCGGTGGGCCGTGCACTGGCCGACGCAGGCGACGAGGACATCGTCCGGGATCTGCCGGCCAACCGGTACCTGGACCGTGAGCTGAGCTGGCTCGCCTTCAACAACCGGGTCCTCGCCCTGACCAAGGACCGGGTACGCATCCCGCTGCTGGAGCGTGTCCGCTTCCTGTCGATCTTCTCGACCAACCTGGACGAGTTCTACATGGTCCGGGTCGCCGGTCTGAAGCGTCGGATCGCGGCAGGCGTCGCGGTTCCCAGTGTCAGCGGATTGATGCCGCGGGAGATCCACGAGGCCATCCTGGAGCGCACCCGCGAACTCGTCACAGAGCAGGCCCGGGTCTTTGCCGAGGAAGTACGCCCCGAGCTGTCCGAACACGGCATCGAGATCCTCCGTTGGGACCAGCTGACCGGTGAGGAGAAGGCCCGGATGCGGCAGCTGTTCGCCGACCGGATCTTCCCGGTATTGACCCCGCTCGCGGTCGACCCGTCCCACCCGTTCCCGTACATCTCCGGGTTGTCGCTGAACCTCGCGGTGATGGTCAAGAACCCCGACACCGGCGCCCGGCAGTTCGCCCGGGTCAAGGTGCCCGACATCCTGCCCCGCTTCATCTCGCTGTCCGAGGGCCGCTTCGTCGCACTCGAGGACATCATCGCCCGCCACCTTGATCAACTGTTCGGCGGACTGGAGATCGTCGACCACCACGTCTTCCGGGTGACTCGCAACGAGGACGTCGAGGTCGAGGAGGACGACGCCGAGAATCTGCTTGTGGCGTTGGAGAAGGAACTGCTGCGCCGCAAGGTCGGACGGCCGCCGGTACGCCTCGAGGTCGCCGACACCATGGACAGCAAGATGTTGGAACTGCTGATGACCGAACTGGACGTCAGCGAGCACGAGGTGTTCCGGCTGCCCACCCCACTGGATCTCGGCGGGTTGTCGGCGGTCGCCGATCTTGATCGGGCCGAGCTGAAATACCCGACGTTCGTGCCCAAGACCCATCCGCATCTCGCCGAGGTCGAGACCGCCAAGCCGGCGGACATGTTCGCGGCGTTGAAACAGCGCGACGTCCTGTTGCACCATCCTTACGACTCGTTCTCGACCAGTGTGCAGCGGTTCATCGAGCAGGCGGCCGATGATCCGCAGGTACTGGCGATCAAGCAGACGCTGTACCGGACGTCCGGCGACTCGCCGATCGTCGACGCCTTGATCGACGCCTCCGAGGCCGGCAAGCAGGTGCTGGCGGTCGTCGAGATCAAAGCCCGCTTCGACGAACAGGCCAACATCGCCTGGGCCCGGCGCCTGGAACAACACGGTTGCCACGTGGTCTACGGGCTGATCGGGCTGAAGACGCATTGCAAGCTGGCGCTGGTGGTCCGCGACGAGCCGGAGGGCCTGCGCCGCTACGCCCACATCGGCACCGGCAACTACAACCCCAAGACCGCCCGGCAATACGAGGACATGGGGCTGCTGACCTCGAACCCGATCGTCACCGAGGACATCGGCCGACTGTTCAACCACCTGTCCGGGATGAGCCAGGAACGGGAGTACCGGCGCTTGCTGGTGGCACCGCACGGGATCCGGACCGGGCTGATCGACCGGATCGAGAACGAGATCGAGCACCTTCGTGCCGGCCGTCCCGCCGGGATCAAGATCAAGGTCAACTCGCTGGTCGACGAGGCGATCACCGATGCGCTCTACCGGGCGTCGATGGCCGGGGTGCCGATCGATCTGTGGATTCGTGGCATCTGCACGTTGCGCCCGCAGATCCCCGGGCTGAGTGAGAACATCCGGGTGCGGAGCATCGTCGGCCGGTTCCTGGAGCACAGCCGCCTGTTCTGGTTCGCCAACGGCGGGACACCCAATGTCGGCATCGGTTCCTCCGACCTGATGCATCGCAACCTCGATCGGCGGGTCGAGGTACTGGTCTCCATCACCAATGCAGCCCACATCGCGGAGATCGAGGACCTCTTCGAGGCCGCCTTCAACGAGCGCACCGGCGCCTGGTGGTTGAGCGGTGACGGGACCTGGCACGAGCGGGTAATGGACGACAACGGTCAGCCGCTCCGTGACCTCCAGGAGATGTTGATCAACCGTTCATCCCGACGCCGCACCAAGTGATCATCGAGGAGTGAACGCCAACGAGTGATCGTCGCCGGGCGACCAGAGACCCGACCGACCCGGCGATCGTGATGCCTCAGCTGATCATGGGAGGAGCACCTTGGTGAGGACGATCCAGGCCGCCGGAGCCGTGGTGCTCCGGCAGTCGGGTGATGCCACCGAGGTGCTCGCCGTGCATCGTCCCCGCTACGGCGACTGGTCGTTGCCGAAGGGCAAACTGGAGCCGGGGGAGATCGCACCGGCGGCTGCCGTCCGCGAGGTGCTGGAAGAGACCGGCACCCACATCCGGCTGCAGACGCCGTTGGACGCCACGAACTATCTCACCCCGAAGTCGGCGGAGAAGACGGTGTTGTGGTGGCGGGGCATGGTGATCGACGCTCCCCCGACACGGTCGTCCCTGGACGACGACCTCGATCAGTATCCGGTGGCCACCGAGGTGGACGACGTGGCCTGGCTGTCGATCGCCGAGGCGGTCGACCGGTTCGACTACGACCAGGACCGGGCGACCCTGGACCAGGCACTGCAGCAGCCGGTCACCACGCCGTTGATCATTCTTCGTCATGCCAAGGCGATCAATCGCAAGGACTGGCACGGAACCGATCCGGACCGGCCGCTGCGGCCCCGCGGCAGGGTCCAGTCCCGGCAGTTGATCAAGGTCCTCGGTGCGTACGGGGTCGGTGAGCTTTACACGTCCCCCTGGCTGCGCTGCACCGCGACCCTGCAGCCGTACGCCCTCGACGCGAGACTCAGCTCCACCGCGTTGGCGATCCTGAACGAGGATGAGGGTGCGGAGAATCCGGCGGGGGTCGTCGAGGCGATGGACCGGCTGCGGGAGCGCGCGGTCGTCGAGCACCGACCGGTGGCGGTCTGCGGGCATCGTCCGGTGCTGCCCTCCATGTTGGCCGCCCTCGACGTGCCTGACCGACCGCTGGCCACCGCGGAGTGCGTAGTGGTGCACCTGACGGACACGGCTGAGGTGCATGCCGTCGAGTTCCATCGCCCGTTGGCCTGACCCGGGCCGGCGTCAACCGGAGCGGTCGGCGACGCTCGGGGTCCGAACGATGGCCAGGACCACGCCGGCCGCGGTGATCAGCACGCCGAGGAACCCCAGTACCCCGATCCGGTCACCGAACACCAGCCAGGTCCACACCATGGTGGTCGGTGGACTCAGGTAGAGCCAGGTGCCGACCGCGACCGCACCCTGCCGGCGGATCACCAGCAGGAAGGCGCCGTACCCGCCGAGGCCGCTGAGCAGAGCGATCCAGCCCACCACGAACCAGAAGCTCCCGGTGGCCGGCGGTTTCAGCTGACCGGTGACCGCCGAGGCCAGCAGCAAGGCGATCCCGGCCGTACAGGTCTGGGTGGTCAGCGACACCAGCAACGACCCGGTACGCCACCGCCGGCTGAGCAGCGTACCGGCGCTGAGGGCGACCACACCGACCACAGCGAGCAGATAGGCCCAGGTCGGTGCCTGCCCGATGCTCAGCCCGCCGGACACCACCACTGCGACCCCGGCCAGACCGACGCCCAACCCGATCCGCTGCCGGACGCCGGTGTGCTCGCCCAGCAGCGGACCGGACACCACGGCGACCAACAGCGGCTGGAGGGCGGCGATCAGCGACGTCGTGCCGCCGGACACGCCGTGCCGGACCGCGATGTAGCAGGCACTGAGATAGACGGCCACTGCGAGCAGGCCGATGATCGCCTGGCGGCCGACCTCGGCCAGGTCGACGCGGGGCCGCACGACGGTACAGATGCCGAGCAGGACGACCGACCCCACCGCGAATCTCCAGAACAGCAGCGTCAACGGTTCGGCATGACGGGCGCCGAGTTCCGCACCGACGAACCCGGAGCTCCACAGCACGACCAGTGCGATCCCCGGCAGGATGATTCCGATCCTCCGGCGCCGGCCCGAGACGCAGTCGGAGGACGGTCGGGCTCGAGGCGGATCGGGTGACCGGACGGCTTCATCAATGCTCACCCGCTTGATGTAACCATACCGGTCGGTATACTTTCAGTATGGTTTCCACGATTTCCGCACGGAGACAGCTCGCACCCGGCCGGATCGATCTGGACCGGCTGCCCCCGGCTGGCCGGCGGATCCTGGCAGCCGCGGGCGAGCTCTTCTACACCCGGGGCATCGCTGCCGTCGGGGTCGAGGAGATCGCGGAACGGGCGGCAACCACCAAGAAGACGATCTACGACAGGTTCGGTTCCAAGGAGGGGCTGGTCACGGCCTACCTGCAGAACCGTTGCCGGACCTGGCAGCAGTTCCTGGCGGAGTGGCTGGACCGGTCCGATCGCCAGGGCATCGATCGAGTGCTCGAGCCGCTCCGTGCGCTGAACGCCTGGATGATCAACAACGATCGCGGCTGCGGTTTCGTCAACGCCTACGCCGAACTCGCCGGCACCGGTCACGCCGGACTGCCGGTGATCGCCGCGGAGAAGCGGATGATCCGCGAGACGTACGCACGGTTGATCACCGAGGCCGGGCTGGATGACGCGGAGCGCCGCGCGGATGAGCTGGCGATCGTGCACGAGGGGACGATCCAGCAGGTGGCTGCGGCCGGACATCCGCGGGCCGCGGAACGGGCGATCGAGCTCGGCCGGCTGATCCTTTCCTGACCCTGGCGCCCGGGAGTTCCTGTGAACCGCGACTCCCGCGCCGCATAGACTCCCTGGCGTGGCGAACGCAGGGTGGTATCCGGATCCAGGCGGCCAGCAGGGCATGTACCGCTACTGGGACGGGCATGCCTGGTCGGCGGTGACGACGTCGAATCCAGCCGCCCCGCCACCCAGCCAGGGGCTTGGGCAGTCCCCGCCCTCGCCGGCCGGTCCGCAGTCGTACGGGTCAGGACAGCAGTACGGGCAACAGGGACAGCAGCCCCGATCCGGGCAGAACCAATACGGGCAGAACCAATACGGGCAGAACCAATACGGCGGCGTCCCGACACAGCCGACCGCCTACCAGGCCTACCGACAGCAGACCACGAAGCGCAGCGGAGTCGGCTGGTGGCTGGGCGGTGCAGCCGTCCTGGTCGTGTTGATCATCGTTGCGGTTCTGGTAATCCGCAACCTCGGCGGAGGCGGCGGCCTCACCGACCCTACGGGCGGCGGCGAAGGATCGGCCAACCCCTGCCCGACGACCACCAGCAGCCCGCCGGCTCATCGGAACCATCCCAACGACGGCCGGGTGCACGGCGGCCCGATCTCCTATCCGCAACTCGGCCAGCCCTGGGGTCCTCCGCAGCCCGACTACCGGGTGCCGTTCGGTACCGACGTACAGGAACAGTCGATCACCATCGAGGCCAACTACCAGCCGGGGCAGTCCTGGGTGGCGTCGGTGCTGATCGCCCAGTTGATCGCCGGTGACGGCTTCTACACCCCGAAGGAAGGTGCGGCCATCGTCGCCAAGTGCGTGGTCGGCGCCTTCTACGGCGACAATCCGGTGGAGCGGCACGACGAGGTCAGCAAGGCCATGAAGGTCGACGGGCACGACGCCTGGTATCTGCGTTCACACCTGACCTTCGACATCGAGGGTCTGCAGGCCAAGGGTGAGGTGATGACGGTTGTGGTGATCAACGCGGGCGCCACGTCCGGCCTCTACTATGCGTCGATCCCGGACAACGCCAAGCAATGGCAGGGTCCGGCGGACCAGGCGTTGGAGGGCCTGACGGTCGACAAGTGATCCCGCCGGTGATCATTCAGGCCGTGCAGTCCGCCAGACCGTGCCTGGCCTTCATGATCAGGATCCGGGTCGCCGAGTCCCGGATCCGGGAACGCAGCCCTGGGTCGTCGGCCGCAGCCTGCCGTACGGCATCGATCATCGGCGCGACATCGTCGGGTTGGCCGACGATCGACAGATCACCACCGGCCCGGATGAACCGCAGCGCGCGACGGCGGACGGCCGTACCGTCCAGCGCCTTGCCGAGCAGATCGTCGGAGATGATCACTCCGCGGAAACCGAGATCATCCCGGATCATCCCGTCCAGCACGGTGCGGGAGAAGGTGGCCGGCCGGTCCGGATCGATCTTGGTGTAGACCGCCGACGAGACCATCACCATATCGACCCCGGTTCGGACGCCGGCCCGGAATCCGTTGAGCCGCTTGTCGTGTCGGGTGGTCACATCGTCGGTCACGTCGCGGCTGAAGTCGGTGTTACCGCGGACGATGCCCAGTCCCGGAAAATGCTTGACCGAGGTGGCCACGCCGCCGGCCGCCATACCGTCGATGAAGGCGACGTTCTTGCGGGCCACGACGTCCGGGTCCGGACCGTAACCGCGTTGCAGTGCACCGATCGGCTGGTTGGCCGTCCCGATCGATGTCGGCACGACGTCGGAGACCGGGGCGAGATTGGCGGTGATCCCGGCCCGCTTGAGTTGTCGACCCCAGCGGCGCGCGTCGGACCGCAGCCGATCGTCGGACAGTGAGGCCTGGTCCCGGGCGCTGGGGACAGTGTCGAAGCCGGGGCCGGCCAGCCGCTGCACCTTGCCACCCTCCTGATCCGCGGCGAGCAGCACCTGCACACCGTGATCACTGCCGACCCGTCGGCTGATCGAGGATGTGGCATCGGCGATGGCCGACCGGCCCGCGGTGGAGTTGCCCAGCAACAGGACCGACCCGACGTTGAGCGCGGCGAGCTGTCGGGCCTCGCCGTCGGTCATTCCCGAGGAGCTGGTGGCGGCCATGAACAACTGGCCGATCTGCCCGTCCGGCGACAGCCCACCCGCCAGGTCGGAGCAGCTCTGCGCCGAAGGCTTGTCACTCGACGGCTTGTTCGACGGCCTGTTCGACGGCTTGCTTGCTGTCGGCGTCCCGTTCGCCGAGGACGTCGCGGCGGGAGAACCCGGCGACGGCGAACCGGCCGCGCTACTGGTCGGCGCGACACCCGGTGAGGTCGCCCCGCTGGTCGCGGAGCCGGGCGTCCCCGCCGGTTGGCCGCAGGCCGCCAAGGTCACGACGGCCGCTGCCGCCAGCCCGGCGGTACCGGTCCGGATGATCCGACTCCGGCCGCGTACGGCTCGGCGTGCCGCGCGGTTCCGGGCCGGATGCTGCTCGGTGATCACCCGCACGACTCTGCCATGCGAACGGTCCCGGGACCCAAACCGGCGACCGGTCGCCGTGTCGTGGTGATCAATCGAATCTGAGGGAGAGCAGCGCGTTCTCGACCAGTTCCGGAAGGGCCGGGTGGATCCAGTACTGGCCCCGCGCCATCTCCGGTGCCGTCAGCCCGAAGCTCATCGCCTGGATCAGCGGCTGGATCAGGGTCGACGCCTGGGGGCCGATGATGTGGGCGCCGAGGATCTGCTTGGTCCGGCGGTCGGCGATCAGCTTGGCGAAATGCCTGGTGTCCTCCATCGCCCATCCGTAGGCGACGCTGCCGTACTCCTGCACCGCGGTGACGAAATCCCGGCCATCGTGGATCGCATCCTGTTCGGTCAGACCGACCGCGGCCACCTGGGGATCAGAGAACACCGCATGCGGGACGAACCGGTGGTCGGCCTTGATCATCGTGTCCGGGTGCAACAGGTTGTGCTGGACGACGCGGGCCTCGTGATTGGCGACGTGCTTGAGCTGATGGGGCGACGAGACGTCGCCGAGGGCGAAGACGCCGTCCGCCGTGGTCCGCTGGTAGTCGTCGACGACCACCCGTCCCTGGTCGTCAAGATCAACTCCGCCGGCTGTGACGTCCAGCAGATCACCGTTCGGGCGGCGTCCGATGGCGACCAGGAGCAGGTCGGCGGTCAGCGTCTGTTCGTGATCGGTGATCATCCGCACCCGGCCGTCGTCACAGGACTGGACGTGGGTGACGTTGGTGTTCCTGATCACTCTCACCCGCTCCCCGATCAGGTCGGTGAACCGGGTCGCGACGTCGTCGTCCTCGTGCCGCAGCATCCGGTGCGAGCGGAGCACCACCGTGACGTCGACACCGAAGGCGGAGAATATGTGCGCGAATTCGGCGGCGATGAAGCCGCCGCCGAGAATGATCACCGACTCGGGCAGATCGTCGATCCGCATCACCGTGTCCGAGGTGTGTACGGTCACCTCGTCCAGGCCGGGGATGTCCGGCAGCACGGCGCGACTTCCCGCCGCGATGACGATCTTGTCGGCAGTGATCTGCTCCTCGGCGAGCTGCAACGTCCGGGGTGCAACGAACCGCGCGTGCTCGCGGTAGAGGGTGACGTTGTGGGAGGCGGCACGCCACTGTTCGCCACCGGAGGAGATCGGGTCGATGCGGCCGAAGATCCGATCCCGGATGGCCTTCCAGTCGGCCCGATTGAAGGTCAGATCGACGCCGAGCCGGGCGCCCTGGATCGGGCTGGTGGCCACGTCGGCGGGCAGGACGAACATCTTGGTCGGTATGCAACCAAGATTGAGGCAGGTACCACCGAAGACGGCGTTCGGCCCCACCCCCTGGTCGACCAACGCCACGTCCTGGTCGTCGAACTGCTCGTCCACGATCGTGTTGCCTGATCCGGAGCCGATGATGCACAGGTCGAAGTGGCGCATGTCCCGATCGTGCCACGCCGGCTGTCGGAGACCGCCGGAGCGTCCGCTGGTCGATCGCCCGGCCTGCGCCGTCAGCGGGCGAGGTACTGCCGTCGCAGCTCCGGCTCGAGATGCTCGACGGCGTAGCGCAGCGCGGTCCGAGGCAACTCCGCCGCGTGCTGATCAAGGAATTCCAACAGCTCCCGACGACTGACCCGCTTGCCGGCCTCGCGCAACGACCAGCCGACCGCCTTGTGGATGAGATCCTGGTCGTCGTTGATCAGAATGAGCGCGATCCGATAGGTGTCGGCGGTCTCACCGCGGCGGATGAACTCGTGGGTGCTGATCATGGCGATCCGCCGCTCCCACAGTGAATCCGATCGGGCCAGCACGTCGAGCACGGTGCGGTCGCGGTCCAGGAGGTAGCCGCCGACCACTGCCCGACAGGACAGGTCGACCAGGTCCCAGTTGTTGATGAAGACCGTGTTGTCCAGGTAGCAGCGATACATCCTGCGTTGCTCGGCCGGGTCCGCTCGCGGGAAGCGGTAGGTCATGGCCAGTAGGGCAGCCAGTCGGTGTTCGTGGATCGCGCTGTGCAGCAGCGACAACCAGGCGTCGGCATCGTAGGGCACCCGGCCGTACGGCTTCACGATGGAGCGGACGACCGGAACCTTGACGCCGATGAACCGATCACCGGAGCCGTACTCCCCCGGGCCGGTCTTGAAATAGCGTGCCAGCACAACGGCAGCCTCCGGATCGGCTGCCATTTCGAGCGCGGCCGTCACCTCCGACAGCGGCGATGTCATGGGTCCAACCCTGCCACCGGACTCCGACGGTCAGTGCACGCCTTCGGCGAGCACCCGATCGATGATCACGGCGTCCAACGGGTCGACGTTGTCGGCCTCGGGCCGCGGGACGGGCGTCCACCAACGGATTGCGGCTATCTCGGCGTCCGGTCGGAACAGCGGGACCGGGTCGGGCTGGTTGTCGGGCAGGGTCGTCCGATAGACCGCGACACGTTCGTCGGCCTCGCCCGGTGTCTCGTAGGCGGACACGCCGACGAAGATCAACTCCTCGGTGCGCAACCCGGTCTCCTCGGCCAGTTCCCGGATCGCCGCATCGCGTGGCGACTCGTCCGCCTCCCGGGCACCACCGGGCAGCTCCCAGTGCTGCCGCCATCGGTCGAAGACCAGCAACACCCGCCGGTCGCGTTCGACGAGAACGAACGAGGCAGCCAGCACGGCGTGGTGATCATCGTCCAGACCCTGCTCGACCGCCGGGCCGAAGGACACCAGGCGATAGCCGAACGAATTGCTGGCCAGGATCCGGTCTACCATGTCCGGATCCTGACAGTTTCGGACCCGCGGGTCCACCCGATTCTCGCGTCCAGGCTCCGACGCGCCGGTCCGCGCGATCAGCCGAAGCCGAGAGCGCCGATCAGAAAGCGGGCCAGGGCGGTGGACAAGTAGCCCAGCCCGAGGCCGATCCCGGCGCCCAGCGCGCCACTGAGGACGAGGATCAGGAACAGGGCGGCGATCCTGACCGGTTCGGCGGCGAACCACCGGACGGTCCGGACGACGGCCCGGGCCAGGAGACGGACCACGGCGGCGATGACCATGATCGCCCGCCGTACGACGTACACCGCCGGCGAGAGGCCGGGCTGTCGCGTCGATGAGGTGATCGAAACCATGATCAACTCCAGTTGGATACTGTGGAACCACGTTGCTTCGGTGGCTACCCGACCAACCGAGAGTCCTCCAGCTCCCGGATGCCGCGTGCACCCTGGGCGAGGATCCGGAAGATGCGCTCGTAGCCGGCCGCCATGATCGGGAGGTCGAAGTGGCGTTCGGCGTGGCGGCGGGTTGCTGCCGGATCAAGATCAGTGGCCTTCTCCAGGGCACCCGGGAAGTCCTCGATCCGGTCGACGACGATGCCGCTGACACCGTGGTCGATCACCTCGGGCACGCTGCCGCGGCCGATGGCGGCGACCGGGGTACCGCAGGCCATCGCCTCAACCATCACCATGCCGAACGGTTCCTCCCACTGGATCGGGAAGGCCAGGCACGCCGCGTTGGCGAACAGCTCACGCTTCAGCACCGCATCCGCTTCGCCGACGTACTCGGCATCCCGACCGAGCCGTGGTGCGACGGCCTCGGCGAAGTACTTCTTCTCCTCGGGCTCGTTGAGCTTTCCCGCCAGCACGATCCGGCGGCCGATCCGTCGGGCCGCGTCGATCGCCAGGTGAGCGCCCTTGTCCGGGTTGAACCGACCGAGCCACAGCACGTAGTCGTCCTTGCGGTCCCGGAACGGGAACGATGAGACGTCGATGCCGTTGTGCACCACACCGACCCAGTTGAGCCGCGGGTTGAGGCGCCGCTGGGCATGGGAGATGCCGATCACGTCGACTGTCCGGCCAAGACGCTCGAAATAGTCGCCGTTGGGGCCGGTCGCGGGGCCGTGCAGCGTGATCACGGTGGGGACCCGGCGGCTGCGGGCCAGCAGCGGACCCGCAAGACTGTGGTCGTGCACCAGATCGACATCGAAGTCGGCCAGCGCTTCGGCCGCGACCGCCGCGGCCTGGACCTCGGGCATCGGGTTGCCGAGCAGAGCCGACGGCGGCTCGTCGTAGACCGGGACGAAGTGCTGGGCTTTGGTCCGGTGCCGGCCCGATGCGACCAGGGTCACCTCGTGCCCACGCTCCACGAGTTGGTCAACCAGGCCGGCGACAACGGCCTCCGTCCCGCCGTAGCCCTGCGGCGGCAGTTCGAACCAGGGCGGCGCCACGACAGCGATCCGCAGCGACTCCTGATCGGAGACGGGCCGGAGGATCTCAAGTTGCTTGGTATCAAGTCGGTCCGGTTCGACGTCGTCGGGACCGAACCCGTACGACTTCGGGACAGCGATGGACATGAGCTCCCTCCTCGGTTCGGGGCCGTCGGCACGGCGCACATACGGTCAGGACACGACTCGGAAGCATCCGAGCCAGTTGGTTCAGAACCTCCAACTACAATAAAGTTATAGATGCAGTTGGAGCTTTGTTGCAAGGTACATCCCTACTTCTATCGAGGTGAAGTTCGTAACATGACCGACGAAGCCGCCGCCCCGGTGATTGCCGACGAATTGACCGCATCCAGCGATGTGTTGGCCCGGGATCCGTACGTGACCCTGGTCGAGGGTTCGTCGTTCTGCGTCTCGACCCACGGAGGAGCGATCCAGCCTGCGGGCGCTTACGGACTGTTCGTCCGGGACACCCGGGTGATCTCCCGGTGGGAGCTGTTCGTCGACGGCGCCACGGTCGACCCGCTCAGCGTCGTCCCCGAGGAACCGTTCAGTTGTCGCTTCGTCGGGCGGGCGCCCGCCCGGCCGGGCCACGCCGATGCCACCCTGCTGGTGGAACAGCGCCGGTTCGTCGGCCAGGGCCTGCGGGAGGACATCACCCTGCACAATTACGGGCCGGAGGCGGCCGGGGTCGACCTGCTGTTGCGGGTCGAATGCGATTTCGCCGACCTCTTCGAGGTCAAGGAACGCCGCGGCGCAGGCACCAGCCGGTCGGTCGGGAAGCGCTCGGTCGGCCACGACCTCGTCTTCTGGCTGGAGAACACCCCGAACAGCCGCGGGCTGCGGATCACCGCTCGCGACGGCCAGGCGAACGGTGACGGCATCGTCTTCCGCGCCGTCGTGCCCGCCCACGGTCGCTGGAGCACGACGGTCGAGGTGCTGCCCAGCGTCGACGGTCAGGAGATCGCGGCAGTGTTCCCGACGGACCGACCGGTGGAGTCGGCCCGCCCGTCGGAACGGATGCGCGGCTGGAACCAGGCCGCCCCCGAGATCGCCGTGGGACACCAGGGCCTTGCCCAGGCGTTGGCGATCAGCCGCCGAGATCTCGGTGCGCTGCGGATCGTCGACCAAGATCACCCCGACGACGATGTGGTGGCCGCCGGCGCGCCGTGGTTCATGGCACTCTTCGGCCGGGACTCCCTGCTGACCAGCGCGATGATGCTGCCGTACTTCCCCGAACTGGCCTTGGGCACGCTGCGAACCCTGGCCCGGATGCAGGGCCGCCGGGTGGATCTGATGAGCGAGGAACAGCCCGGGAAGATCCTGCACGAGGTGCGGCTGGGCGCTGATCTGTCGTTGGCGCTGGGCGGTGACAGCGTCTACTACGGGTCGATCGACTCGACGCCGCTGTTCGTCCGGCTGGTCGGCGACGCGTTGCGCTGGGGGCTGCCGATGGAGGCCATCCGGGAGTTGATGCCGGCGGTCGACGCGGCGATGACCTGGATCGAGGAGTACGGCGACCGCGACGGCGACGGCTTCGTGGAGTATCAACGCTTCACCGATCGCGGACTGCTGCACCAGGGCTGGAAGGACAGCTTCGACTCGATCAGTTTCGCCGACGGAACCCAGGCCAGGACGCCGATCGCATTGGCTGAGGTGCAGGGTTACTGCTACGCGGCCTACCTGGCCCGGGCGGAGTTGGCAGAGGCTCTTGGCGACGATGCCACCAGCCGGCGCTGCCAGGAACGGGCGGCGGCCCTGAAGCATCGGTTCCACGAGGCGTACTGGCTTCCGGAGCAGGGCTTCTACGCGGTCGCACTGGACGGTGCCAAGAAGCCGGTGGACAGCATCACGTCCAACATCGGGCACTGTCTGTGGACCGGGATCGTCGATGATCAGGTGGCGGGCCAGGTGGTCGAACGGCTGATGTCGGAGGAGATGTTCACCGGGTTCGGGATCCGAACGCTGTCGTCGGAAGCTGCCGCGTTCAACCCGGTGAGCTACCACAACGGTGCGGTCTGGCCGCACGACACCGCGCTGGTCGCCGCCGGCATCGAGCGGTACGGCTTCCGCGCCGAGGCCGAGCAGGTGGTCACGGCACTGCTGGACGCCGCGGCGGCGTTCGGCGGGCGGCTGCCGGAGCTGTTCTGCGGCTTCGCCAGGTCCGATGTGCCGATCCCGGTCCCCTACCCGACCTCGTGTTCGCCGCAGGCCTGGGCGGCCGCGGTGCCGTTCGAGCTGCTGAACATCGCGCTGGGCGTCCGGGCCGATCTGCCGCACAAGTCCTTCCTGTTGCAGCCGATCATGCCGGTGATCGGTCAGTTGCGGATCGACGGACTTCGCTTCGGACCGCACCTGACGTCGATCAACGCGGACACGGACGGCGTGTCGATCACCGGTCTGCCCGAGGAGGTACGATCCGGGGTCGAGCAGTTGGCGGAGGAGGTGCGTCGGACGCCCAGCGGCGCACCGCAGTCATGATCAACAGGTGACCCGATCAAGGACCACAAGGGGGTGACCCGGGATGGCCGCCGAGAGACAGGAGCCGTCGGGCTCGCCGTTGGACGACTCCAGCCTGCCCTTCTACACAATCGGTCAGGTGGCTCGGATGCTCGGCGTGCAACAGGCCGCCCTGCGGCGGCTTGACGAACAGGACATCGTCAGGCCGGATCGCTCGGAGGGCGGCCAGCGGCGTTACAGCCAGGCCGAGGTGGAGCGGCTGCGGGAGGTGCTGGAACTGACCGATGAGGGTGTCACACTGCCCGGGGTCCGTCGGGTGCTGGCGCTCCGGCAGCAGGTCGGTGATCTTGAGGAGGAGATCGCCCAGATGCGGAAGACGGGGCAGCGGCCGCGCTGACCGGGCGATCTGATCGGTGGATCCGTCACGCCCTGTCGGTGGTGCTGCCTATCGTGATGGTCGCTGAAGTCAGACGACACGGAGGTCAGGAATGAGCACCGCACCGACCGTTGTTCCGGCACGACTGCCGGAGGGCTACAACGCCACCGGGGAACAGACGCCACTGGACTGGGCGACCGTCCGCGGACGACTTGAGGAGTCCAAGCACTTCTGGTTCAGCACCGCGGACGGACACGGCGTGCCGCATGCCCGGCCGATCTGGGGAGCCTGGGTGGACGACACGTTGTACGCCGACGGCGACATCAATCACACCCGCTGGGGACGTGACCTGCTGGCCAACGCCCAGACCCAGGTCCACCTGGAGAGCGCGACGGAGGTGGTGATCGTCGACGGCGACTTCTCGCTGGACAACGACTTGACCCCGGAGTCGTTCGCCCGGGTCCGGGCCAGCTATCTTCGCCGCTACGAGAGCTACCAGCCGGAATCCGCCGAGGGACTGTTCATGGTCAAACCGCGGCACGTACTGGCCTGGGCCAACTTCCCCCGGGACGTGACCCGGTTCGACTTCAGCTGATCAATCGTCGGCGCGGCGGCCGGGTCGGCCGTCTCATGCCCCCGCGTTCTTGGCGTGCTCCATCTGCTCTCGGGAACTGGGTTTCGAAGTCGAGGATTCCGACCCGTTCGGGGCGCACGAAGATCCGTGCCATGGACGGGATCAGGGGTCTGAGGTTCTCCAGCCAGGCCGCCCCTCCACGTCGCCGAAGGTGGTCACGGCGACCTTCGCACCGTCCTGCAGCACCTTCACCTTGGGCGCAGTCGCCGGCGTACCGAAGACGATCTCGGTCCGGTAGGTCAGCACCGCCAGATGTACGGCGTCGTCGTCGACACCTTGATCAGCCCGGAGCGCTCGAGGATCGGCCGGGAGAACTCGGTCGAATCGCTGTGGATCAGGGTCTTGCCGATCCGCAGCGCGGATCGTGCCCGTTCGGCCGTGAGTGCCCGGTAGATGCCGCGGCCGCGCCATTCCGGTCGGGTCGCACCGCCCCAGATGCCGGCGAAGTCGGTGCCGGGCACGGGTTCCAGCCGGCCGCAGCTGATCATCTGCTCGCCCGCCTCGGCGACCCAGACCTCCCAGTCCGGCCGGCGTTGCATGCCACGCAGGATGGCTGTCGCCCGATTCTCCGAGACCGGATCACCGAACACCTCGTCGGCCATCGCGCTCATCGCCCGAACATCTGCCTCGGCGGTGATCCGGCGCAACCTGACGCCCTCGGGAAGAGCTACGTCGACGGCAAGGCCGGCCGCTGCGCCGACCATGATCGATTCCGGCTCCTCGGCCAGGAATCCGTGATCGACCAACGCCTGGTGCAGGCCCCGGGAGATGATCATGTCCGCGGGTCTTCCATTCCACGCTGCTGGTCTCCGGCAGCCGCCGGTAGTGGTCCACGACCTGCTTGACCCAGTCCCGGACGGTCGGTTCGTCCGGGTCATCGGGGCGCGGGTACGTGACGAACCCGCGACCTCCGGCAAAGGTCGCCAGCCGGAGCGGGCCGAGTCGTACCACGTCGGTCGCGTTCGGCGTTTCGGCATCGGTGCGCAGTTGTTCGTCGTACGCCCTCAGCAGCACGGCGTGATCGGTCAGGTCGTCCGACGACACCGGCTAGATCCCGGCGTAGGAGTGCAGGCCGGCGAAGAGCAGATTGACGCCGATGAAGTTGAACCAGAACACCGCCAGGCCCAGGATCGCGATCATGCCGGCCCGGCTGCCCTTCCAGCCGGCGGTCGACCGGGCGTGCAGGTAGCACGCGAAGATTACCCAGGTGACCAGCGCCCAGGTCTCCTTCGGATCCCACCCCCAGTATCGTCCCCAGGCGTACTCGGCCCAGACGGCGCCGGCGGCGATGGTGAACGTCCACAGCGGGAAGGCGAAGGCGAGCACCCGGTAGGCGATGACGTCCATCCGCCGCGCGTCCGGCAGCCGGCCGAGCATGGACCCGACGGTGCCCTTGTCCTCGGCGCGCTTCTTGATCAGATACAGGATCGAGATCAGGCCGCCGATGTTGAAAGCCGAGCCGCTGATCGCCGCGGCCGTGATGTGGATGACGAACCAGACCGAATGCAGCGCCGGCACCAGCGGTGCGACGGCGACGTAGAACACGGTCACCGCCAACCCGTTGCCGACCGTTGCCAGCAGGGTGACCGGCAGGCCGAGCCAGCGCATCCCCATCCGGGCCAGCACCAGATAGGCGGCGACGATGATCACCATCGCCATCGTGGTGAACTCGAACATGTTGCCCAGCGGCCACCGGCCGGCGGCGATCCCCCGCGCGACCACGCCGGCAATCGCACAGGCCAGGCCGATCATCGTGAACGAGACGCCGAGCCTGCCGAAGGTCTCCGACCGCTGCCGCGGGGTCAGCGGTGCCGACCCGCCGGTGGCAGCAGCCCCGGACCCGGGCGCGGACCCCGACGTGGGCGGCACGACGTCCGGGCCGCCGGCACCGACCAGGGCCGGTTCGCGGACCGCATCGGCCTCGTCGTTCTTGATCTTCCGGGCCGACGCCCATTCCACGGTGTGCATGGAGAAGGCCAGCAGGTAGATCACCACTGCGGTGACCAGCGCGAGGCTGGAGAAGGTCTGAGCGGTCATGTCGTCTCCTCCGTACGAGGTCCCGGGCGCTTCACGACATCGTCGAGAAGATCGGCCAGGTCCTCCTGTAGTCCGGTCCGGGCATCGGCGCGATCCAGTCCGGCGATCTCGAACACAGTACTACCTTTCGTAGTACGCAGCCGAGCCCAGACCCGGCGGGGCCTGATGAACAGCGAGAAGCAGAGCCCGAGCACGGCGCAGCCGATGGCGATGATCGCGATGTATACGCCGGGGCTGTCACCGACCTGCAACTTGATCCAGCGCTGCACACCGTCGAGCTGGATCGATCCTCCGCCGGGCAGCTTCTGCACGTAGCCGGGCCGGAGGATGAACCGGAGCGGCTGCTTGGGGTTCTTGGGGTCCATGATCTGCTTCATCCCGGTCTTGTCCAGGGTGTAGACGCTCTCCGGAACACCGGTCTCCGGTCCGGGCTTGCCGGACCAGGCGTTCAGCAGCAATTGCGGGTTGTAGAGGTCGGGGAACACCGAATGCGGACCGGTGTTGTCGATCACCGCGCTGGGCAGGAACAGTCCTTCGAAGCCGAGCCGGTCGGGACGGGCGTCCGGCGCCTTGATCGCCCCGGCAGAGGTGAAGTTGCCGTCCTGCGGCAGGAAGATCACCGGTCCGGAGTAGGCAACGTTCCCGTCGCCGTCCTTGACCGTGACGACCGGTGCGTAGCCCCAGGCCACCAGATGCACGGTGCTGCCGTTGATCCGCAGCGGATGGTTGACCTGGATGGTTGCGTTGTGCGGCTTCTGCCCCGGCGCGTCGGTGACGGTGACGTTCGCCTTGAACTCGCGGGCCGCGCCGCGTTGGACGGCGCCGGTCTCGAACTGCACGTCGAAGGAGTTGACCTTGATGCTGAACGGGGTCAGCGACTTCTCGTTGAAGAGCGGCCCGGCCTTGAAGTCGTCGTACTGCGCGAGATTGTTGGCGAACCCGCTGCCGACGACCACGGCGCTGGTGCCGCGGAAGTTGGTCAGCCACACGACGGCGACTCCTACCAGGACGAACACCAGGCTGATGTGGAACAGCAGGTTGCCGGCTTCGCGGAGGTAGCCGCGTTCGGCCGAGACCGACCCGTCGGACTGCCGGACGACCCGGTAGCGCCGGCGCCGGAGGCCGGCCTCGACCAGGTCGATCATCTCTTCGTCGCCGACGGCCCGGCCCGCACCGGGCGCATCGGTCCGGTGGTCTGCGGGCAGATCGGTGGAGACGTAGGCCGGCATCCGGTGCAGATAGCGCGGCGTCCTCGGCGGTTCGGCCCGCAGCGCCCGCAGGTAGACGACGACACGGGGGATGATGCAGCCGATCAGGCTGATGAACAGCAGCAGGTAGATCGCCGAGAACCAGGGCGAGGTGTAGACGTTGAACAGACCGACCTTGTCGTAGATCGGGCCGAGGGTCTTGTGCTGGTCGAGGAACAGGTTGACCTGAACCGGCGAGATGCTCTGCTGCGGCACCAGCGATCCCGGGATGGCGGCCAGCGCGAGCAGGAAGAGCAGGCCCAGCGCCGTACGCATCGTGGTCAGCTGGGTCCAGATGAACCGCAGGCCGCCGACGAAGCCGAGCGCCGGTGCGGCCGGCTTCCCGGCCTTGGAGCCTGCCTTGGATCGTGCCTCCTCGGACCCGGCGATCACCGTCGCATCGTCCGCGGCGGATTCGTCGGTCGTCTCTTCGGTCCTGGTGTCGCTCATGATCAGATCCCCGGTACGAAGTTGCCGGCCCAGCTGACCACCTGCAGCATCAGCCGGTTCCAGAATCCGGTGACCAGCAGCAGCCCGACGATGATCATTCCGATGCCGCCTATCCGCATCACCGCCTGCTGGTGCCGCCGGATGCGCCCGATGCCGGTGGCCAACCGGCCGTAGGCCAGTCCGGCGACGACGAAGGGCACACCGAGGCCGAGGGCGAAGACACCGGCGAGGATCGCGCCGCGCAACGCGGTCCCCTCGTTGAGCGCCAGCGTCAGCACCGCGCCCAGGGTCGGCCCGATGCAGGGCGTCCAGCCCAGGGCGAAGACGATGCCCACCAGCGGCGCGGCGGCCACGCCGATCGCCGGGACGGAGGAGATCCGCAGATCGCGCCGACCGAATTTGATCACCCCGGCGAACATCAGGCCGAGCAGGATGATCACCACACCGAGGATGCGGCCGATCAGATCACTCCTGGCGTACAGCATGCTGCCGACCCGGCCGGCGATCACCCCGGTGCTGACGAACACCACGGCGATGCCCAGCACGAACAGGCTGGTTCCGGCCAGGATCCGGCCGCGATGCCGACCGCCGCCCTCGATCACCTCGGCGGCGCTGAGTCCGGAGGCGTACGTCAGATAGCCCGGCAGCAGCGGCAACACGCACGGCGAGAAGAAGGAGACCAGGCCGGCGATCAGGGCGACCGGGATGGCCAGCACCATGGTGCCGCCGACCGCCGATGCGGCCCAGTTCCCGATGTCCAACGGATCCATGATCAGCACCTGCTCATTTGCCGGCCGCCACGTCATCGACGATGTCGACCAGCGTTTCGGTGGTGATGGTGCCGAGGATCCGTACCGCCAGTCGGCCTTGTTTGTCGATCACCAGGGTGGACGGGATCGCGCTGGGCGGGAGGTTGTCGAATTTCACCACCTGGCTGCCATCGGGGTCGTAGATGCTGGGGTAGGTGATCTTGTGGGCCCGGAGGAATGCCTGGGGCGCAGCCTTGCCCGGGTCGCGGCTGTCGAGGCCGATGAACTGGGCCTTGTCGCCGAGCTTGTCGCTGGCGGCCTGCAGGTCGGGCGCCTCCTTGCGGCAGGGCGGGCACCACGAGCCCCAGACGTTGACCACCAACACCCTGCCGGCGTAGTCCTGGCTGTCGATCGTCCGGTCGTCGGTCAGCGACGGCCCGCTGATCCGGGGCGCCTTCACCCGCTTGCCGACCGGCACCTGGGTGAGTTGTTGATCATGGCCGACGTAGCCGTTCTCGGTGCCGGTCTGTTCGTTCCGGCCGGCGGAGTCGGTGCTGCATCCGGTGATCACCAGCAGGGCGCTGATGATCACCGCAGCGGCAGCCGTGAGCGGACGGAGGCGAACAGACATCAGGCTCCGGCGACGAACTTCTTCGACCGGTGGTCCGGCAGCAACTCGGCCGCGGGCTCGCGGTACTCGATGCCGGTGATCCGGCCGTCCCGCAGGATGAAGGTGGTGATGCTGGCCAGGCTGCACTGCCGCTTGCGCGGGTCGTGGGCGAAGCGGCGGCCCTCGACATCGAGCCGGGCGATCCAGATCGGCAACTGGTGGGACACCACCAGAGCCTCGTGGCCCTCGGCCTCGGCTGCCGCATCGTGGATCGCTGCCCGCATCCGGGCCGCGATCTCGGTGTAGGGCTCACCCCAGGTCGGCTTCAGCGGGTTGCGGAAGTAGATCCAGTACCTCGGGTTGGTGAAGGCGGAGTTGCGGGAGCCGTCGAACCGCCGGCCCTGCAGGTAGTTCTCCGCCTCGATCACCCGACCGTCGGTGATCACCGGGACGTCGAAGTTCGCCGCGATCGGTGCCATCGTCTCCTGGGCACGGTCGAGCGGCGAGCAGCGCAGGTGGGTGATGTCCCAGTCCTTGACCGCAGCGGCGACCAGATCGGCCATCTGCCGTCCGACCTCGGACAGGTGGAATCCGGGCAGGCGGCCGTAGAGCACGCCCGTCGGGTTCTCCACCAGGCCGTGCCGCACAAGATGGACCAGCGTCTTGGTCGAATCGCTCATGTCTCCTGCCCCGTCGTCCGCGCCGTCAGTCCTCGTGGGCCGACTGTGCCGCGGCCTCGGCGGCACGCGGCAACGCCGCAACGATACGGTCCAGAGCCGCGGAATCGTGAGCCGCCGACAGGAACCAGCCCTCGAACGCACTCGGCGGCAGGTAGACGCCGTCGTCGAGCATCGAATGGAAGAAGGCCTTGTACGCCTCCACCGACTGGGCCTGGGCAGCGGCGTAGTCGGGGACTGCGGTCACACCATCGGCCACGAAGAAGACACTGAACAAGTTCCCGGTTCCGGACACGACGTGCGGCACACCGGCCTTGTCCAGAGCGGCGTGCACCTCGACCTTGAGCTGGTCGGCGGCCCGATCGACAGTCCGGTACACATCGTCAGTGGCCAGGCGCAGCGTCGTCAGGCCGGCTGCAGTCGCCACCGGGTTCCCGGACAGTGTGCCCGCCTGGTACACCGACCCGACCGGGGCCAGGTGCGCCATCACGTCGGCCCGTCCGCCGAAGGCAGCGGCCGGGAAGCCGCCGCCCATCACCTTGCCGAAGGTCATCAGGTCGCCGGGCACGCCGTCCAACCCGTACTGCCCGGACCTGCTGACCCGGAAGCCGGTCATCACCTCGTCGGAGATGAACAGTGCGCCGTGTTCGTGGCAGATGTCGGCCAGGAACCGGTTGAAGCCGATGCCGTCGGTGGTGCCGGGTTCGATGACGCCCATGTTTCCCGGCGCGGCCTCGGTGATCAGGCAGGCGATCTGATCACCGAACGTGGCGAACGCCTCCCGGACCGCCTCCCGGTCGTTGTAGCCGACGACGATGGTGTCGGCGGTGGTCCCGGCGGTGACTCCGGGAGTGCCCGGGATGCCGAGGGTGGCCACCCCGGAACCGGCCGAGGCCAAGAGAGAGTCGACGTGGCCGTGGTAGCAGCCGGCGAATTTGATGATCTTGTCCCGGCCGGTGAAACCGCGGGCCAGCCGGATGGCGCTGAGCGTCGCCTCGGTGCCGGAGTTGACCAGGCGTACCTGATCAACCGGAGTCCGGTCGATGATCTCCGCGGCCAGATCGACCTCGGCCTCGGTCGGCGCACCGAAGGATGTGCCGCGCCCGGCGGCGTCCGCGACCGCCGCCAGCACCTCGGGGTGGGCGTGTCCGAGCAGCATCGGACCCCACGAGCAGACCAGATCGACGTACTCGTTGCCGTCCACGTCGGTCAGGTACGCGCCCGTTGCCTGCTGGATGAATCGCGGCGTTCCGCCGACGGCCTGGAAGGCGCGTACCGGTGAATTGACCCCGCCCGGGGTGACGGTTCGGGCGCGCTCGAAAGCGGCCGCGGAACGATCGACGTTCATCGCTGCAACTCCGGTCTGGTCGCGTACTCCAAAGCCCAATAGCTCAGGATGATGTCGGCACCCGCTCTGCGGATCGAGGTCAGGGTTTCGGCGATTGCGGCGTCCCGGTCGATCCAGCCGCGCTCGGCAGCCGCTTCGATCATCGAGTACTCCCCGGAGATGTTGTACGCCGCTACCGGCACGTCGACAGTGTCGGACACCCGGGCGATCACGTCCAAATAGCTGAGCGCGGGCTTGATCATCACGATGTCCGCACCCTGGTCGAGATCGAGGCGGACCTCACGCAACGCCTCGCGGACGTTGGCCAGGTCCTGTTGGTAGGTCTTGCGGTCGCCCTGCAGCGAGGAGGTGACCGCCTCGCGGAACGGCCCGTAGTAGGACGAGGAGTACTTCGCGGCGTAGGCCAGGATGCCGGTGTCGAGGTGCCCGGCCCGGTCGAGCGCCGCACGGATCGCGCCGACCTGGCCGTCCATCATGCCGCTCGGCCCGACCATATGGGCGCCGGCCTCGGCGTGCAGGACCGCCATCCGCGCGTACAGCTCGACCGTGGCGTCGTTGTCGACGACGCCCTCCTCGGTCAACACGCCGCAATGCCCGTGATCGGTGAACTCGTCCAGGCAGACGTCGCTCATCACCAGCAGGTCGTCGCCGACCTCGGAGCGGACGGCCGCGATCGCCAGATTGAGGATGCCGTCGTCGGCCAGTGCCTGGGATCCGGTGGCGTCCTTCTTCTCGGTCAGGGGCACGCCGAACAACATGATCCCGGCCAGCCCGGCCCGGGCGCTGTCGTGGGCGAGCTTCTTGATCGACTCGAGGCTGTGTTGGTCGACGCCGGGCATGGACCCGATCGGGCGGGGATCGGTGAGGCCCTCTGCCACGAACGCCGGGAGGATCAGTTGCCGCGGCTGAACGGTCGTCTCGGCGACCATCCGGCGGGTGACGGGGTTGGCGCGCAACCGGCGAGGCCGGTCGGGAAGGTTCAAACCAGGCATGACAGGCACGAGTTTACGACCCGACGTAGTAGTGACCTCATCGCGTATCGCTGAGGCTGGTGCCGCGCGGTCCGGCGGCGACGCGACGCCAGTTGTGATGTAACAGCTGTTATTCTCCGGTGATAACAACTGAGGAGTTGCCGATGACTGCGTACGCCTTGTTCGCGGCGGTGTTCCTGGCCTGTCTGGTGGAAGCGGTCGAGGCGACGACGATCGTGGTCGCCGCCGGTGCCAGCCGCAACTGGCGATCCGCCCTGACCGGCACGGTGGCAGCCGTGCTGGTTCTCGCGGTGGTTGTCGCGGTCGTCGGTCCGGCGATCATGATGTTGCCGCTGGCGGTGTTGCGGGTCGTGATCGGCGGGCTGTTGCTGGTCTTCGGTCTGCAGTGGCTGCGCAAGGCGGTGCTGCGAGCCGCCGGTGTCAAGGCGCTGCATGACGAGGACGCGATCTACCAGCGGGAGGTCGCCGCGGCAGCAGCGGCCGCGAGCACCAGCAGGGCCGGCATCTCCGACTGGTACGCCTTCACCCTGTCGTTCAAGGGCGTCCTGCTGGAAGGGCTCGAGGTCGTCTTCATCGTGCTGACCTTCGCCACCAACCAGGGCAACCTGCCGGTCGCGGTCGGCGCGGCCGCGGCTGCCGTCGTTGTCGTGGTGACCATGGGCGTGATCGTCCGTGGCCCGCTGGCCCGGGTTCCGGAGAACACGCTCAAGTTCGTCGTCGGCGTGATGCTCACCTCCTTCGGGCTCTTCTGGGGCGCCGAGGGTGTCGGTGCGCGGTGGCCCGGATCGGATGCGGCATTGCTGGTGATCGCCCCGGCCGTACTGGTCTTCTGCCTGCTGCTGACCGGGCTGTTCCGGAGGCGGCGTGCTGCGGCGGCGATCCGGGCGGCGGCCCCGAGTCGGCGTTCCCCCGACGGCGCAGCGGACGGGCCGACCATGACCGCGACGGCGACCCGGACACAACCCGGTCGGCTTGCCCGCTTCGGGCTGTTCTGGTACGACTTCGTGATCGGCGACGACTGGCAGATCGCCGCCGGGGTCGCGGCCGCCTTGATCGTCACCGCGCTGGCGGCGGGTTGGTCCGCGGCCTGGCTGATCGCTGCCGTCGCCGTCGCTCTGCTGATCCCGTACGGCACCGCACGAGCCGCCCGAAGCTGATCTCCGGCGGGCTTCCCCCCGCTCAAAGACACACCCCTCGCTCGGCGCGACAGGCCCCGGGCGCGGGCCGCGAATTGGTGCCACGCGTTACCAAATCCGCGACCCAGCGGCCGGGGCGCGGGGAATTCGCGCCACGTGTTACCAAATCCACGCTCCAGCGGCCGGGACGCCCCGAAACCGTGCCACGTGCTACCAAATCCACGCCCCGGGCGGCACCCGGGCAACGCCCGGGACCCGACCGGCGTCGTGCGGCGCTGCTGCGTCAGTGGCCTTCGGGTTCCTCGGCGTAGACCCGGGCGGCGTACTCCTCGAGCACTTGCTCGCACCGGGCCAGGGCCGCCTCCGCCTCGTCCCGGCCGGGAGCGCCGAACCGGTCGCGGGCCTTCACCTTCTCCAGCCAGTTGACCAGCTTGGTGTAGTCGACCTCGTTCTCCTCGAGTTCGGCGTAGGTGAAGTGGTTCTTGGCGTACTCCTTCTCCACCTCGGCGAGAAATCCCTCGCAGCGGTCAACGATCTCCTCGTACTCATCACTGCGAGCGGCCTGGAAGCTGCCCAACACGTTCTGCTCACCGGACAGCACCGACGATTCCAGCAGGACGCCGGTGCCGTCCATGCCGACGATCTCCCGCTGCAGTTTGCGCAGGGCCCGTTCGTTGGCCGGGGTGTGCGGCAGGGCGGCCACCGAGTTCTGCAGGTAGACCGCGCCCAGGGCCTTGATCCGCCGCCACACCGTCGCCCGCAGCCGGGTCGGCTCCGAGGGGATGCGATAGATCAACACCAACCACGTCCCGGTGCCGGACCCGTCGGGCTCAGGCGTCGTACGGGAGGTGGCCACGGCAGGCAGCATAGGCGGCCGCTATGCGGTCCAGCCCAACCACGTCTCCCCGGCACTCATCCCGCCGAACCACACGATCGCGGCGACGAACGGCAGCGGGATCGTCCGCAGCGGCCTGCGCCGGATGACCCACAGCACCCCCAGCCCGAACAGCACGATCCAGATGGCGATGAATGTGGCAACCGCCCAGCCCGGCGCCATCAGTCCGGACGCCAGGAAGAACGGCGCGAGGACGATCATCGCCGCCAACGCAAGCCCGCCCACCACGTACTTCACCACCGTGCGAGTGTCCGCCATGTCAACATCCTGGCAGTCCCGGCGCGGATCCGCGGGCGAATCGCGCAGCGGGTACGGCCCGGTCCTGACACCGACCTATCCGGTGTAGTCGGGTAGATCGATCGCCCAGTGGGCGGGCTCGTTGTCGGAGGGCAGTGCCGGCAGTTGCCGCAGGATCCGGTTGCGCCGTTCCAGCGCCTCCGGTGTGCTGGGAAACATCGTCGCGTCGCCGACCGTCACCAGGTCCTGGTTGGCCTCGACGAACGGCCGGGCAAGCTTCTCGTAGCGATCGAAGGCGGTTGCGTAGTCGCCGGTTGTCGCGAGTTCCCCGGCAAGTAGGTACGCACCCACCAAGGCCGTACTCGATCCTTGCCCGGTCAGGAAGGACGGCGCGAAGGCGGCGTCGCCCACCAGCGCGAGCCGCCCCGCCGACCAGCCGGGCATGCGGATCTGGGTGACCATGTCGAAGAAGAGATCACCGGCCGACTGCATCGCCTCCACCATTTGCGGTACGTACCAGCCGTCATGCGCGAACGCCCTGGCCACCAGGTCACGTTGGGCCTGGGGATCCCGGAAGGCGCCGAAGGGTGGAACAGCGAGCGAGAGGTTGAGGAAGCCGTGGAGCTCCCGCCTGTCGCCGACCGCATACAACGCAGCAGCCCGGCCGATCTCGCTCCAGATCACCGCCTCGTGGGACAACCCGAAGTCGTTGCGCAGGGCGAACCCGGCGAAGCAGTAGCCGAGGTAGCGGTGCAACGGCTCCTCAGGCCCGAACCTGATCGCGCGGGTGCTGGAGTGCACGCCGTCCGCGGCAATCACCAGGTCGAACCGCTGCATCGAGCCGCTGCGGAACCGGACATCGACACCGTCGGACCTGTCGTCCAATCCGACGATCGAATCGCTGAAGCGATACGTGACACGCTCCTTGGTCGCGTCGTACAACACGCGAGCAAGATCGCCGCGGGGCACTTCGAGATCCCCGCTTCTGGCCTCGTCGTCCGCCGGAAGGTGCGGCCGGAGCGTCGCGATCGGGCGACCGTCGGGCTCAACGAAGGTGAAGGCCCGGGTGTCGATGTGGGCCCTCCGCAACTCCTCGTGGATGCCCATTCTGCGAACGACCTCCACGGCCACGCCCCGGATGTCGATGGGATAGCCGCCGCCGCGCAGTTGTGCGCCGCGCTCGACGACGGTCACGTCGAAGCCGTAGCGCTGCAGCCAGTACGCCACCGCCGGTCCGGCGATGCTGGCGCCGGAAACAAGGATCTTCATCGGTTCCTCCGAACCGGGCGGCGTCGCACCGCCCCGAGATAGCTACCTTTGGTCCATATCGGAGACTGCTCGAAATCGAGCACGCTCCACCACAAAGATACCTAACTTAGGTATCTAATCAAGGAGTTTTATGCCGAGCAACCCTCTGGAGGATCAGTTCGCCGACATCATGGCCGTGCTCCCGCGGATCAGCCGGCTGGGCTCGAGTCTGAATCGCGGCGAACTGGTCCAGCGCGCGCTGGAGTCGTCGGGTGTCAATCTCGACCGGCCGTCGATGACCGTGCTGATGTCGCTCCGGATGGCCGACGGCCCGCTGCGCATCGGAGAGATCGCCCGCCGTATGGAGGTCGCCGGACCACACGTCACACGGCTGGTTCACGAGTTGGAACGACGCGGGCTGGCGAAACGGGTCCAGGATCCCGATGACAAGCGCGCCCGGTTGGTGGAGCTCACACCGGCCGGAGCCGACGCCGCGGCCGGCTATCTGCACGGCATCCTCGGGTGGTTCGGTGAGGCGCTGGCCGGGTGGTCGGCGGACGACCTGAGCACGCTCGGCGCGTTGCTGTCCCGGCTCATCGACGATCTCTCCGCGCACGCCGCGCGAACCGCAAACCCGGCGGACGGGCGATAGGAATCACGTCCTCAACGGCAGTTCAGTGCCGGATCCGGCACGTCAGCCGATCGAGGACGCGATTCCTGTCACCGGGTCAGGAGGACCGGCGGCGGCTGGTACGGCGTTGCGACGGCTTGGTCACCGGCTCGCCAGCGGCGATCAGGGCGTCCCGCCGATCCGCGGCGAATCCGGCCAACGCGTCGGCCAGCTCCAGCGCCGACGGCTTGGGGGCGATGACATCGACCCGCAGACCGTGTTCCTCGCAGGTCTTGGCCGTCGCCGGACCGATACAGGCGATGATCGTCGAGGCGTGCGGCTTGCCGGCGATGCCGACCAGGTTGCGTACCGTCGAGGAGGAGGTGAAGACGACCGCGTCGAACTTGCCGGTCTTGATCGCCTCCCGCACCGGTGCGGCCGGCGGCGCGGCACGGACGGTCCGGTAGGCAGTGACGTCCTCGACCTCCCAGCCCAGCTCGGTCAGTGCCGCCGACAGTGTCTCGGTGGCGATGTCGGCGCGCGGCAGGAAGACGCGGTTGATCGGGTCGAGTACGTCGTCGTACGGCGGCCACTCGGCGGCGAGGCCCGCGGCGGACTGCTCACCGGTCGGCACCAGATCCGGTTCGATACCCCAGGCCTTCAGGGCGCCGGACGTCGTCTCGCCGACCGCGGCGACCTTGAGCCCGGAGAACGCGCGGGCGTCCAGGCCGTACTGCTCGAACTTCTCCCGGACGGCACGGACCGCGTTGACCGAGGTGAAGGCGACCCACTCGTAGCGGCCCTCGACCAGACCGCGGACCGCCTTGTCCATCTGCAGCGGGCTGCGCGGCGGCTCGACCGAGATGGTCGGAACCTCTTCACTGTGCGCACCGTAGGTGCGCAGCCGCGCGGTCATCGAGGCGGCCTGGTCCTTGGTGCGCGGCACCAGCACCCGCCAGCCGAAGAGCGGCTTGGTCTCGTACCAGCTGAGCGATTCGCGGTTCTCCACGGCGGCGCCGAGGGTGATGTGCACCAGTTCGCTGGCCTCGCAGGGCAGCGACTTGAGTTCGGCGGGGATCCGGTCCAGCGTCGTGGTGATGCTGATCTGCTCGGTGCTGCCGCCATGCAGGGTGACCAGCGCCGGTTCGTCCGGTTCGCGGCCGACTGCGGTCGCGACGTCGACGAAGTCGCCGACCATGCTCAGCCGGGTGCTCACCACCAGGGTGGCGACTCCGGTCCATTCGGCGGCAGCGGTCTTGGCGAACCGGCCCTCGGTGGCGGACACGAAATGCACGCCGCCGGCGTTGTTCAGGGCGACACCGGCGTACTCCGGTACCGCTGTCAGGGAGCTGACACCCGGGACGACCTCGAAGTCCACGCCACCGCGGACGCACGCCGCGGCCTCGTCGGAGACTGCAGCATCGAGGAACGGGTCGCCACTGACCAGGCGCACCACGCGCGCACCTGCGCCGGTGTGCTTGAGGACCGCCTTGGCACGCGCCGACGGCGGCAATGGCTTGCCCGCCTCGGACAGGCCGAGGATGGCGATCTCGGCGCCATCGGCGAGCTTGATCGCCGGATGGCCGAGGATCTCTCGCTGGCTCTCGGAGTCGAGGATGACGGCGGTGGCCTCGCCGAGCGCAGCGATGGCACCCAGGGTCAGCAGGTCCGGATCACCGGGACCGGTGCCGACGAAGATCACCCGGCCGCGTGCGGCTGGGGCAGCAGTAACGGAACTATCTCTAGGACGGGACTTGCGGGCCGACGATGTGCTCACGGGCGATTCTCGCGTTCTTTCCTTCCGGATGAGGTCGCAGGTGATCTCTCCCGGATGAACGGGCCCGGCTGACCGCGTCCACCTGTCGTCGATAGCGGTGATGCGAAGCTGCTAACGAACGACGGATGTGGCCGATCGGCCGAGTGCGCTCTTAGGTTTCTGGGTCTGCTGCTGTGTTGGAATTGTTGATCTTCAGTTGTTGATCTTCAGTTGTTGGCTCCCGGCGTCACACCGCCTGGCCTATTCAGTTGTGCGCTGGTTGCGCAAATTCCTCGGGACCGATGATCGACAACACCCGCCGCGCCAGACGCTCCCCCAGTTCGGTCGGATCGCCCTGGTTTCCCTGTCCGGCGATCTTGATCAAACCGTCGCGCCTGATCAGTTGCTCCGACGTTCCGGTCGGCCCCTGGCCAGAGGCATTGCCGCCCGGAGTGTGTTGCGACTCCCCGTCCCCTTTCGTTCTCCCAATTACTGCGACCAGAGTCAAATCCGCGCCCGCATCGCGGACGGATCCACCGTCGGCGACACTGGCGGCGGACGTGACCTCCGCGCGCGCTCCCACCGGTGCAGTGCAGCCGGCCTCCAGAACGGCCAGGAAGCGCCGTTCGGCCAGGACTTCCGCCCTGGTGGCAGCGCTGTTGAGCCTAGTCAAAACGGAGCGGATATCCGAATCGAGTTTCGTGGCCGACTCAACCGCCAGCGCCCCCTGTCCGGGAGCCGGCAACATCTCCTCGTACGACAGCAGCCGGGCCGGCAGCCCGGCGACCGTCAGCCCCGGCGCGCTTCCCTCGATCCGGCCCAGCCGGCGAAGACCAGCTGCGGCCAGCACGGTGGTGTCGAAACGACCCTCGCGCACCTGCCGCAGCCGGGTGTCGACGTTGCCCCGGATGGGTTCGATCCGGACCTCGACACCCCTGTCGGCGGCCAGCTGCTGCAGCTGGGCGGCGCGGCGCGGCGCACCGGTTCCGATCACCAGCCGATGGCCGGTCGGGACGTCGTCGAGCCACCCGCCGACCACTACCTCGCGGGTGTCCTCCCGGTCCGGGTAGGCGACGATCTCCAGGCCGTCGACAGGTGCCGTCGGCAGGTCCTTCAGCGAGTGCACCCCGATGTCGATCCTGCCCTCCAGCAGCGCGTCGCGGACCGCGCCGGTGAAGACACCGGTTCCGCCGATCTGGGTCAGCTCGCGACGGTCGACGTCGCCCCGGGTGCTGATCGGCACGAACTCCGACTCCAGCCCGTACGAGGCCAGCGCGGCAGCGACCAGGTCCGCCTGGGCACGCGCCAGGGGCGAGTTGCGAGCACCGATCCGTACGCGGGAAGCCATGTCACTCTGACCCGATCGTCTGGTCGGTCGGCCCGGCCACCGGCTCGGCCGCGGGTTGCGACACGTCCCGTACGGCGGGTTCCACGGCGCCGCCGGCGACCAGGTCGGTCGGCGCGGCGATCAGGTCGGTGGGAGCTTCGGCGGCCTGGGTGGCGAGCTCGGGCGACATCACTGCGGCGACCGCCTGGGGGTCGAGGGCGAACAGCTCGCGCAGGGCCGCCGCGTAGTCCACCTGCCCCTGGTTGGCGGCGAACTCCTGCACCCGGACGGTCGGCTGGTGCAGCAACTTGTCAACCACCCGGCGCACGGTCTTGGCGATCTCGGCCCGCTGCCGGTCGTCGAGGTCGGGCAGCCGTCCGTCGAGCCGGCGGAGTTCGGCGTCGGTCACCTCGGCCGCCATCGACCGCAGCGCGACCACGGTCGGCGTGACCTGGGAGGCCCGGCGACGGGCCAGGAAGTCGTGGACCTCGAGGCGGACCAGCTCCCGGGCGGCGTCCACCTCGGCTGTCGGCACGGTGTCGTCGCCGGCGCGGAGCAGCCGGTCGAGGTTGATCAACGGGACGAGGTCGCCGATCGACGGCTCCGCGTCGGCCGGCAGGGCGAGGTCGATCACCGCACGCAGCGGCGTATCCGCGACCAGCCCGCTGGTCAGCACGAGATCACGGGCGCCGGTGCAGCTGATCACCAGATCGGATCCGGCGAGTACGTCGGGCAGCTCCGCCAACCGGCGGGCACTGCCGCCGATGTCCCCGGCCAGCCGGGCGGCCCGGGCGAACGTCCGGTTCAGCGCAGTCACCGTGGCGCCCTGCGCCGCGACGGTACGGGCCGCCAGCGAGGCCATCGACCCGGCGCCGACGACGGCGACCCGCACCCCGTCGAGGGAGCCGACCAGCGACTCGTACTGGCGGAGCGCGGCGGTCACCATCGAGCGTCCGGCGGTGCCGATCGCGGTCTCGGTCTGCACCCGCTTGCCGACCCGGATGCCCTGCTGGAACAGCGAGTTCAGCACGGTG
>Ga0164243_10000814_pt1 | contig 54500 bp, 40 predicted proteins | sample OricompcompostOP_FD_108781 | JGI IMG/M metagenome (GOLD analysis project Ga0164243, IMG submission 108781) | Organic Plus compost microbial communities from Emeryville, California, USA - Original compost - Organic plus compost (OP) | ecosystem: Engineered > Solid waste > Mixed feedstock >... | reverse complement strand
GACGAGCGTGCGCGGCGTCGCTCGTCCTTGCTCGCAGGTCCGAACACGACGCGGGTGAGCTTCGCCGCCGGCGCGCAGCTCCGTTGCAGTCCTGCGCCAACGGGCCGCTCACTCGGAGGTGCCTGCCTCAGGGCTACGGGCCTGCGACGCGGCGGCACGCGCGTCCATGATGCGACGCTGCAGCTCGTCCCGCTGTTTGCGCAGGGACGCCAGATTCGCGCCGGCGTCTGCGCGCTCGCGATCACTGGCTGCGACCAGCATGTCATCCGTCGCGACCGCGATCTTCTGCTCCAGCTCTTCGAGCTGCTGGGTCAGTCGCGCGATCTCTGCTTGCGCGTTGTCGGCGGCGGGCGCGGGAGCCTCGCTGGCGCCCGCTGTTTCCGCGGCGCCGGCGGCCCCGTCACCCGCCTCGGCCCCGGAAGGCGGCCCCTCGCCTTCAACGCGTTCGCCGGCAGGAGGCGGGGATTGTTCGTTTGTGGGAGCCAGCCCTGCCTTGCTGCTGCACCCGACCGAAACCAGCGCGACCCAGACTACAGCCCTGATCATCGTACCTCCACTCTCCCAGAGTACTCGATCATGCGGTGTCGGTGTCACTGCATCCGCGCGCCGGGCGAGCGGACGAAGTGCTGGCGGACCGGAGGGAGCGCGGGCTCGCGCGCGCTCGCGGGTTCGACGAGCACGTCGCGCATGTCGAGGCGCACGAGCGCGGGCGGCGCGAACACGCCGTTCTTCACGACCTTGCCCATGCGGCTCGCGAGCGCGGCGTACGGCTCGCGCGACGGCTTCTGCCAGCTCGCGATCGCGCCGCCGCCGCCGTAGCGCGTGACCGCGGCGGCGACCTTGTTGACGACGTCCGCGGAGAGGCGCCGGCCGATGCTCACGAACGCCGGGTTGGGGACGCTGCCGGTGTCGAACACCTTCGTGAGGCCCTTGCCGCTGCCGACGGGCGCGAACACGGCGTGAGCGGTCCGGTACGACGCGACCTCCGCGATCGCGGCGGCGAGATCGAGCTTGCCGACGCGCGAGCCGAAGAAGCCCGGCGCGACCTCGGACTCGAGCATCGCGTTGTCGATGAAGCCCGCGTCGTTGCAGCCGGTGCTGACGTACGCGAGCTTCTTGTCGCGCAGGGAGCGCATGTCCGGCCCCATCGAGGAGTACAGCGCCCACGGGCGCGACGTGCTGCCGCCGACGTTCGCGGTCGCGAGCAGCTTCCAGCCGAGGTTCGTCGCGTAGCACTGGGCCTCGATGATCGCGAAGTCGACGTCGTCCTTCACGAGCGCGGCGACGTTGGCGTACGACTGCGCTTCGGTCTCGATGCCGGTGCTCTGCTCGATCGCGCGCGCGAGCGCCTTGACGTACGCGAGCCGGGCCTGCGCCGTCCCGAACTCCACGCTCGGCGCGTAGATGCCGATCGTGATCTTCTGCGCCGGCTGGGCGTCGGCGACGGCAGGAGCGCCCGAGACGAGCGCGACCGGGAGAGCGGCGAGGATCAGGGGATGGAGGTGCGTCCGCATCAGAACCCGTAGATCCGTTTCTTCGCGTCGATCCACTTCTGGAGGTCCCGGCTCGTGGCGCCGCGTGCACGCGCACGCATCCACGCGTCGTAGGCCTCCTTCGGGCGTCCCGCGCGATCGTGGAGGATGCCGAGGTTGATCAGCGCCTCGGGCGGGTTGCCGGCGAGGGCCTCGAGCGCCGCGAGGTCGCCCTTGTCGAGCGACAGCGCCGCCTGGTTCATGGTGATCCGCCGCCGGGCGTCGCCGGTCGCGTACCGCGCGGCGTTCGCGAGCGAGGTCTTCGCGGCGCCGAGCTGGCCGACACGCCACTGGTCGTACGCGATCAGCTCCCACGTCGACGCGAGCAGCTCGTCGAGGCGGCTCCCGAGGCCCTCTCCGCCGAGCCGCGCGAGCTCCGCCGCGGCCTGCTGGCGTGCCGCGAGCGTACCGGTGCGATAGCTCGCGTACGCGGCGAGGAACTGCGCACCGACCTTCGCGTACGGTGGCTTGAGATACGCGGCCTGGTTGCCCTTGCTCGCGAGCGTGCGGAGCAGCCGCGCCGCCTCGGGGGTGCGCCCGGCGTCGAGGAGCGCGAGCGCGTACGAGAGCTCGAGCGCGAACAGCTCGGTGGTCTCGAGCAGCTTCGGATCGCGGACCGCGCGCTCGAAGTCGGCCGCTGCCTCGGTCGCCTTGCCCTCGCGCATCAGCTTCCAGCCGCGCCGGAACAGCGCGAGCGCGAGGTTGCGCCGGGCGGCTCCCGCGATCGACGCCGTCGACGACGTGGTCTGCACGGCGATCTCGAGCTTGTCGACCGCGCCCTCGAGATCGGTGTCCCAGGTCAGCGGTGCCCACTCGGTGTAGATCTCGGCGAGCGCGAGCGCCGCGTTGGCCTTCTTCGCCACGCGCTCGGCGGCGGCGTAGGCCTCGCTCGCGCGTTTGGGATCGGGCCGCGCCTGACACAGGTACGTGCGCGCGAGCAGCCGCGTGCGCGCGACCTCGTCGTGGCCACGCACCTCGGCGAGGCGCGCGAGCTGGCGCTGGGCCGCCTCGCACTCGCCGCGCTCGATCGCGAGCACCGCGAAGTTCGTGAGCGTCACGGGCGACCGCGGATCCACCGCGAGCGCCTCGTCGAGCAACGCCTGCGCGCTCCGCTGCCCGGAGGCACCGTCGGCGGCGGCCGCGAACGCCTGCTCGTTGATCGTGAGCACGAGCGCGCGCTTGATCGTGATGTCGGCGGGCTGGAGCTTCTGCGCCGCCTCGAACTGCTGGCGCGCCTCGGCGAGCTTCTTCTGGTTGAACAGCGCCTTGCCGGCGAGCACGAGGAGCTCCGCCCGCGTCTGCGGCCGGGCCTTCGCGAGCGCCGACGTGTCGAGCATCCGCTCCACGAGCTCGTGGGCCTTCGCGTCCTGCTTCGCCTCGAGGTACGCGCCGCCGAGCTCGAGCGCGAGCTCGACGCTCCCCGGGTTCGCGGCGTAGGCGGTCTCGAGCTTGTCGATCGCGAGCTCGATGTTCGTGTTCGCGCCGCCGCGCGGTGCGGGCAGCCGGCGATACGTCTTGCCGAGCTGGATCGACAGCTGGACGCGCTCGTGGCTCTGCGCCGGGCGCAGCAGCTTCTCGGCGCGCGTGTACTGGTCGAGCGCGGCGGTCCAATCGCGGGCCTCGAAGTAGGTGTCGCCGAGCAGCCGGTAGCCGCGCGCCTCGTTCTTGCGCTGCTTCGTGAACTCGACCGCGGCGCGGCGAGCCTTGCTGGTCTGGTTGCGCGCGAGGTACGCGGTCGCGAGGTTGAACCACGCGGCGCCGGTGGCGTCGACGCGGCGCTTGTCGGCGGTCGCGCGCTCGCACACCGTCACGGCCTGATCGAAGCGGCCGAGCCCGGTGTACGCGGCGCACAGCCCGTTGTCGGCGTTGACCTGCGCGTTCGGTCGCCGCCCGTGCTTGCGCTGCACGAGCTCGAACTGCTGGGCGGCGCGCGTGTAGAGCTGCTTCGCGCGGTCGCTGTCACCGGCCGCGATCGCGGTGCGCGCGACCGCGAGGTGGGCGAACCCGAGCCGGATCCGCGGCAGCACGTCGCCGGCCTCGAGCTCGGCCGGGCGGTTCGCGAGGTACGCCTCGTACGCCGCGGTGGTCTTCACCGGATCGCGGCTCGCGTACCACTCGCCGATCAGCTTCTGGTTCGTGAACGTCTGCGGGCGCGCGGCGACGACCTTCTCGGCGATCGCGATCGCGTCGTCCTTGCGGCCCGTCTCCCATAGCATCAGCGCTTCCTGCTCGAGCAGCTCGGGCGCGCTGGCCAGCACCGACGACCGCGCCTTCGCCCGCGCCACGAACGCGAGCCCGCCCTCGTAGTCGCGCACGATGATGAAGATCGCCGCGCGCTTGCCGTACGCCGGCGCGGGGACCTGGCCGGGCGCCTTGGCGATCGCGCGATCGAACGCGACCGCGGCCTTCGTCCAGTTCCCCTCCTCGAAGTACTTGTCGCCGTCGCGCAGATCGTCCTCGACCGCCGCGTGCGCGACCGACGCGACGAGCGCGGCTCCCGCCGCCACCACCATCCACGTCCTCAATGGATCCTCCCGACGATCATCGTGATGTCGTCCTTGCGCGGCGAGTCGCCGAAGTACGCGGTCGCGTCGGCGACGATCGCATCGCGCATCTCGCCGGCGTCGAGCGCCGCGGCGCGCCGGACCGAGGCGCGGAACCGCTTCTCGCCGTACTCCTCGCCCTCGAGGTTCTCGCACTCGACGATGCCGTCCGTGTACCAGACGAGCACGTCGCCGGCGAGCAGCTCGGTCGTCTTGGCCTCGTAGCGCGAGTCCGGATCGTCGCCGAGCCGGTTGCCGCGGATCATCAGCGACCCGAAGTCGCCCTTCCCGTCCGCCTGGCGGAACAGGTAGGGGAAGTTGTGGCCGGCGTTCGCGTACGTGATCGTGCGGGCCTTGGTGTCGATGATCGACGCGAAGCACGTCATCACGAACCGCCGCTGCGCGCTCTCGAAGATCGCGTGGTTCATGATCTCGAGGAGCCGCGTGACGGTGACGTTGTCGCCGTGGACGTGGCGCGCGACGTCGCACGCCGCCTTCGCGGCCGCCGTGATCATCGCCGACGGCACGCCGTGGCCGGTCACGTCGCCGATCACGAGCAGGTACTTGCCATCCGCCAGCTCGCTCCACGTCCACCAGTCGCCGCCGGTCTGCGCCGCGGGCTGGTAGAAGCCGGCGAACTCGAGCACACCGGTGTTCACCGGCTCGGGCCCCGGCACCAGCGTCTCCTGGATCGTCTTGGCGACCTCGAGCTCCTGCTCGATGCGCGCCTTCTCGGCGGTCTGCGCGAGCAGGATGTTGATCTGGTCGGCCATGAAGTTGAAGTTCGCGCCGAGGAAGCCGATCTCGTCGCGCGAGCGGATCTCGACGCGCGCTTCGAGGTCACCGCGCGCGATCTGGTCCGCCTTCCACGCGAGCTGCTTGATCGGGCGCGAGATCGCGAGCGCCTGCAGGATCGCCAGCACCGTGCCGATCAGCACGAACAGTGCACCGACCGCGCCCGTGTACAGCGCCGACCGCGTCGACGCCTCCGCCTTCTGGTCGGCCGCCTGCTTTGCGAACCACTCGATCGGCGCGAGGTCATAGCCGAGCACCACGTACCCGAGCCGCGCGTCGGGCGGCTCCTCCGCGAGCGCGCCGGCGGCCGTCGGGGGCGCCCCCGCGAACACCGGGAACGCGAACACCCGGTACCGCGAGCCCCCCGACGTGTGCTCGAACCGGACCAGCGCCTCGCCCTTGCCCTCGGCCGCCGCCTTCCACGCCTCCTGGGCCAGGCGCCAGGTCTCGACGGTCAGCGCCCCGAACGCGTCGGTGATCGGCTCGTGGTTCCCCGGCTTGCAGTCCTTGTCCTGCTCGACGCACAGCGCCACGAGCCGCTGGCTCGGATCGAGCACGTACGCGAGCTTGAGCCCGTAGTCCTTCTCGCCGGAGGCGCCGTCGCGGGTGTCCTGGTCGACCGTCTCCTTGACGAGGAGCAGGATGTCCTGGTCGCGCCCCTTGTCGAACAGCAGCTGGCTCACCGCGCGCGCGAACAGCGGCGTGCCGAACTCGCCGAGCGTCTCGCGTCCCCGTCGGAAATCCTCGATCCGCCGCTCGGTCGACTGGTCGAACGCCTTGCGGACGTTGATGACGTTCAACACCCCCGAGCCCACCACCGTGACAACGATCAGGAACGTCGTCGTCAAGATCATCTTGACGGACAGGCTCCATCCCCCGCGTGCCATTCGACGAGTCTATGTCAGCGCCGACGGAAACACCACGGACCTGATACCATCGTGGCGTGGACCAGGTCGCACCCGCCCTCCAGCAGTTCCTGACCGAGTTCAAGCGGGTCGCGAACGCGATCGTCGACAGCTACTTCGTCGTCGACCACGACCGGCGGATCGTCGACTTCAACCGCGCGTTCTACGCCCTCTTGCCTCGTCAGCTCGCCCGCGGCCTCAAAGGGAAGCACTGCTACGACGTGCTCGAGCTCAACATCTGCCAGACCGAGTGCATCGCGCAGCAGTGCTGGGCCGACAACCGCCACGTCCGCCTCGACGAGATCTCCGGCTCGATCGCCGGCGAGGCCCAGAAGCTGCGCTTCATCCTCTCGGCCGTCCCGATCACCGACGAGCACGGCAACCACGTCGGCGCGCTCGAGATCCAGCGCAACGTCACCGACGAGGCCGTCGTCCAGGTCAAGTACCAGGAGATGCTCGAGAAGGAGGCCCGCGAGCGCGAGCGCCTCGCCAACCAGGTCCGCGCCCGCACCAAGGAGCTCCTCGAGACCAACCAGCTCCTGCTCAAGACCCAGAAGGAGCTGCTCGCCTACAAGAAGGGCCTGACCGTCTGAGCCGGGATCGCGCCGGATGACGCGATGCGGTAGCGGCGGCGAGAGCCCTGCGCGCCAGCTCGAGAATGCGGTCGCGACGGCAGAACGCGAGGGGTGTGGTTCTCATCCTGTGCCCGTTGTCCTCGAGCGCCTCGGCTTCGCGGAACGGCGTCACGCCCGCTCGCGTGTAGACCGTGACTCGTCGTGGTGCCCCGTCGTGACGTGATCGCGCGCGCGTCGTGGGGTGCTCGTACTCGGTTCTAGGGAGCTGGAAGGGGGGTAGCGCTGGCCGGGGGCAGCGCGAGGGGCTGAGGAGGGGCCGCGAGCTGGCCCCGTGCTCTTCGCCGCCCCTCGATCGCACGGTAAGCCAGGTACGAGACCGCGATCACCTCTCCGATGCGGATGGCCAGTGCGGGTGGCGACGCGGCCGGGATCGCGGCACGCGCCACCCAGCGCAGCGACACATCCGTCAGAGCGCCGGTGGCGTGCTTCACCGAGCCGTCTCGGCGACGGGGCTTGCGAAACATGCGATAGATCAGCGCCGAGGCGATGCCGGTCGGCACCGCGCCCCAGATGACCGCGCCTCCGAGCACGATTCCACCTACGATCAACGCACGCGAATCGTCGAGGCGTTCCCAGCCGCGGGCGAGCGCGTTTCGCTTCTTCGGTCCCGACGCGCGACTTCGGTCTTCGCGTCGCGTAGGAGGCGAGCTCTCTCGATTCGTTTGATCTGTCACGGTCTGCCTGGCTCTCTCCGCCGACGTTGGTGCGGCGGTCGTGAAGGTACGAGATGACGCGTTCGCCACCGCGCACTGTGGGGCCGGGCTATTGCAGCTCCTCTGCGTGCTGCCGCTGCTGCTGCCGGAACAACCAGTAGCTGATGTACCCAGCGGTGCAGCCGACCACCGTCGGCATGATTCCGATCGTGAGTGCGGCGGTTGCGACGAGCGCCCCGCCCACGGTGGCGCGAGTCGTAGGTCTCTTCAGCGACGCTCTGGCGCTCTGTCCTGATTGCACCAGCAGGTTGATCGTCGCATTCGCGAGCTCCTTGAGACTGCCTACCACGCGGGACGCACGTTGTTGGTTCCGAGCCGCTCTGACCATCTCGGTCGCTCCTTGGACGTGGCGCACAGATCGCGAGCGTGCACGATCGATGCCCGCAGTCGATCAGGTGGCGGCGCGATCGACGCCGTGCCGCCCGCATGCCGAGCCGTACACGACGCGTGATGTGCGCTCCCGACGGAAGACGTAGGATCACGCATGGCTTCGACGAGGAGCAACTCGTAGACCTGGGCGTGCGTCAACAGCTGGCGTGGCATGCGTTACACAGCAACGATGTGCTCGCGGAGCTCTCCACGTCGATGCGTGGGCTGAGCGACGGCGAGGTCACACGACGACGCCTCGAGCTCGGCCCGAACCTGTTGACGCGCGTGAGTCACGAGACGCCCGTCACGGTCGTCGCGCGACAGCTCAAGAACCCGCTCTCGCTCGTGATGCTCGGCGCGGGGATCCTCGCGTACTCGCTGGCGAGCACCACAGACGCCATCGTGATCTTCTTCATCGTCGCGGTGAACACCGCGATCGGAGGAATCCAGGAGCTTCGAGCTGCGCGCGCCATCGCGGCGCTCGAGTCACTCGTGCCGGAGTATTCGACGACCTTCCGCAACGGGGAGACGGTGCAGGTCGCTGCACCCGATCTCGTCCCCGGTGACATCGTGCTCTTGCAAGCCGGTGCTCGCGTACCCGCTGACATCCGGATCGTTCATGCGACCAATGCGCAAGCCAGCGAGCAGGCGCTGACCGGCGAGCCCGTTCCCATCCCCAAACAGGTCGAACCGGTACCGGCGGACGCGCCTCTCGCGGAGCGCTCGAGCATGCTGTACGCAGGTACGGTCCTCGCCTCGGGCGCCGCGACCGGCGTCATCGTCGCGACCGGCTCGATGACCGAGCTCGGACGCATCTCGATGATGCTCGCAGCAGCGGGTCCGCCGGAGACGCCGCTCGTTCAAGCGTTGAAGCAGATCGGCAAGCGGCTCACGAAGATCATCGGCGCGGTCGCCGCCGTGGTCGTAGGGATCGCGTACTTCCGCGGCTTTCCGCCCTTCGAAGCGGTACGCGCCGGGGTCTCGCTCGCGTGTGCATCGGTCCCGGTGGCGCTCCCCGCGGCCATGACCGTCACGCTCGCGGTCGCAGTGCGACGCATGGCCGCCCGCCACGCGATCATTCGCGCGTTGCCCTCGATCGAGACGCTCGGCAGCACGAGCGTGATCTGCTCCGACAAGACGGGCACGCTGACGGTCGGCGAGATGACGGTTCGCCGACTGTGGAGCGCCGGCCAGCTCTACGAGCTCACGGGTGTGGGCTACGTCCCGACGGGCGAGCTCGTGCGGCACGGAGAGTCGGTCGAGCTCGTGCCCGAGCATGTCATCGAGCCCGTCACCTTCGCCGGCGTCCTCTGCAACGACGCGGTCGTCAAGCAACGCGGGGCCGAGTGGGTCGGCATCGGTAGCATGACGGACGTGGCGCTCGTCATCGCCGCGATGAAGCTCGGCATCGACGTCGAGGCCGCACGTGCGCGCCGCCGCCGCCTCGATCTCATCCCGTTCGACTCGCGCGCCCGCCGCATGGTCACGCTCGACGAGGTCGAAGACGGCAGGCGGATCATGATCGTCAAGGGTGCGCCCGAGGTCGTGCTCCAGGACTGCGATCCGCAGACGTTCGATCGCCGCGCGATCACGGAGCTCGTCGACCTGCTCGCGGCATCGGGCATGCGCGTGATCGCCGTCGCCACGCGGGACTACCCGCCATCCGAGGACACGCTGACCCCCGACGCCACGAAGAACTCGACGTTCAAGGGGCTGTTCGGGTTGGTCGATCCGCCGCGGCCCGAAGCCGTCACCGCGATCGCCATGTGCCACGCGGCCGGCATTCAGGTGAAGATGGTCACGGGCGATCATCCGACCACGGCCAGAGCGATCAGCGCCGAGCTAGGCATCACCGGGGCAGACGACCGGGTGCTCACCGGCGCCGACCTCGACAAGCTCGACGATACCGAGCTCTGGACGGTCGCCGAGCGCATCCACCTGTACGCGCGAGTCGAACCGGGCCACAAGCTGCGCCTCGTACAAGCGCTGCAACGACGCGGCAAGGTGGTGGCGATGACCGGCGACGGCGTCAACGACGCGCCCGCGCTCCGCCAGGCCGACGTCGGCATCGCCATGGGACGGCGTGGGACCGCGGCCGCGCGCGATGCCGCCGACGTCATTCTGGTCGACGACAACTTCGCGAGCATCGCCGCCGCCGTCGAAGAGGGCCGGCGCTGCTTCGAGAACCTGATGAAGTTGCTGAGCCACATCGTTCCGACCGCCGTCGGACAGGGCCTCATCGTCTTCATCGGCGTCCTGTTCTTTCCGATCGTCAATGGCACGCCGCTGATGCCGATGCTGCCGCTCCAGGTCATGTGGGTGAACTTCGTCACCGGTGGGACGCTCGCGTTGCCTCTCGCATGGGAACGCGCCGACCCCGATCTCATGCAGCGCCCCCCGCGCGTGCGTGACCAGCCCATCTTCAATCGCTACCTGGTCGAGCGCTGCCTCCTGGTCGGCTTCCTCATCACCGCCGGCGGAGTCGGCTTGTTCCTGTGGCAGTACGACGATGCCCGCCCCTTCCTCGAACCTCCTGCAGACCCCGTGTTCGCGCTCCGCAAGGCGCAGACGATGGCCGTGACGACGGTCGTCATGTTCCAGGTCTTCTACCTGTTCCAGTGCCGCTCGCTGACCACCTCGGCGTTACGCGTCGACCCGTTCTCGAATCTGACCATCTACTCGGGCGTGCTCGTGACGGTGGCGATGCAGGTCGCGTTCGTCCACTCGTCGCTGATGAACCGAGCGTTCAACAGCGAGCCCCTCGACCTCGACGAGTGGGTTCTGTCCATCTGCGTCGCCGCCGCGGTGCTCCCCATCGTGTCGCTTCACAAACGGCGCGTCGCGAAGGCGACATCCATGGAGCGCTCGGAGTCGTCGACAACGTGACCCGCCGCGGGTGCGGCGATGTGCATGCGGCGCTACGCGGTCTGCTCGCCGCTCTGCTCTTCCTTGCGCCTGCGGAACACGCGGTAGGCGAGGTAGGCCGCCCCGCCGCCCACCACCGTCTCCAGGACGCCGAGTGTCGCTGCCGCGCCGAGCGCGATGACTCCCGCGACCGCCGCCGCCGTGGCTGGTTTCTGCATCTTGCGCTCTGCTAGATGACCAGCTTGACGCGCCAGCTCTCCGCCGGCGTTCGCGACATCCTGCGCGGCAGCGCGCATGGGACGAGATCCTGGAGTCTCCGTCTGTGTCGAATCCATGAGTGTTCCTCCTTGAAGTTGTGAATCGTCGTTCGCCTTACCTGCGCGGGTTCTGCCGACGTGCTACGAGGCCGCCGCCGCACCAGCCATCTGCCCGGTCCGCTCCTTCTGCCGCTCCCTCTGCCGCTCGTTCTGCCTCTCCTTTTCGAGCAGGCGATAGGTCACCCAGGCAGCCGCACCTCCCACCGCCGTCTCGAGGACGCCGAAGATCATGACCGCCCCCATCACGGCTGCTCCGGTGATCGCAGCCGTCGTGGTCGGCTTCTTCATCCGATCCCTGGCGGCATCTTTCGCGGTCTGAATCACCGACGCGCTGTCATTGACAACTTGCCGCGCCGTATCGCTGACCCGATGTGCATTGGTCGTGCTCTGTTGTTCTGTCATATTCGTTTCTCCGACGACACCGTTGGGGCGCCCGTGCATGTGATGACTCTGGGCCTTGCAGACGGTATGCCTCGCGCTGGAGCCGGCGAGAGCTGGCTCGCGACGCGTGCGCGCCTCGAACCGAAGCCGCTCGCGCTCCCTCTTGCCCACGGCACGGCCCGCCGTTGTCGTCGGTCGTCCCGGGCGGAGGCGTCGTCGCGCACGTGGGCTGACCTCCGACCGCACGACCGGCACGCGGTGGCCTCTCATGTGGCGTTCACACAGCGCGCCCGCGCGGTACATCGCATGCACTCCCGCGGGCACGGAGGGCGCGCATGGACATCACGAGGCTCTGCGCCGCAACGCCCGCCCGTCGCTTCGAGCTGCTCGGCTCGTCACGGAGTGGCCTGAGCACGGCCGAATCAGAACGCCGCCGCCGCACCTTCGGCGCCAATTGCATCGAGCCGTCGACGCCGTCGTCCCGCGCCCGCAGATTTCGTGCTCATTTCACGAATCCGCTCGCGATGGTCCTCTGGTTCGGCGCCGGCATGGCCTTCGCCGCACGCACGCCCGAGCTCGCGACAGCCATCATCGCAGTGATCGCCAGCAACGGGCTGTTCGCCTACATCCAGGAGAGACGCGCGGACCGTGTCATCGAGGCACTGCTAGCGCGCGCCGCGCCCTCGGCCCGCGTCGTACGCGACGGACACGAGCTCGAGATCCCCGCGTCGGAGCTCGTCCCGGGAGATCTGATGCTGCTCGCGGCAGGAGACGTCCTCCCCGCCGATGGTGCTCTCGTCCGCACCGACGGCCTCTCACTCGATCTGTCGATGCTGACCGGGGACACGACGCCCGTGTCGCGGAGTGCCGAGGTGCTGAACAGCGCCGAAACGATCGACGTCACGCGCCTCGCGTGTATGGCTCCGGCTGGCGCTGGCGTGCTCACCGGCAACGCGGACGCGCTCGTCGTGGCGACGGGTCGCGCGAGCGCCATCGGAAGAACCGCGCAGCTGCTCGAGCAAGCCAGGCGCTCGCGCTCGCTGCTCGAGAGGCAGGTGATCGAGCTGTCGCGTCTCACGCTGGTCGTCGCGGTCACGTGCGGGATCGCGATCTTGATCGCGGTCGTCTTCCTCCGCGGCGCGGACATCATCACCGCTCTCGTGTTCGGAACTGGAGTCATCGTCTCCCTCGTGCCGGAGGGGCTGCTTCCGCTCCTGACGGTGACGCTGGCGCTCGGAGCGAGACGCATCGCCGAGCGCGGGGCCCTCGTGCGACGTCTGTCCGCCATCGAAGACCTCGGCTCCACGACGGTGGTCGCCACCGACAAGACAGGCACGCTGACGCAGAACTCCCTCTACGTCGTCGGCCTGGTACCGTGGGCCCCTGCACCCGACGCGGAGCAGCGCGCGAAGCTCGTCGCCGTGCTGTGCAACGACAGCCATCCTGTCAACGGGAAAGAGAGCGGTGATCCGATCGATCGCGCGCTCGTGCGCTGGAGCCTACGCGAGGGCGTGGATGCCGAGCGTGCGCGCGCGCAGCATCCGCGCACATACGAGATTCCGTTCGATCCACACCGCCGCTACATGCGCGTGGACTGCCGGTTCGACGAGGGCGAACGACAGCTCCTGAAGGGCGCCCCGGAGGCGCTCGCGGCCGTCCTCGATGTCGAGATCCCTCCCCCGCTCTCGCACGAGATCGCAGCCGCGGCGGCGCGTGGTGAGCGGGTGTTGATGCTGGCCGAGGGTCCCCAGGACGAAGGCGCCCAGATCGTCGGGCTGCTGCGACTTCAGGATCCGCCACGGCCCGAGGTGCCCACGGCCGTCGCCGCATGTCTCCGCGCCGGGGTTCGCATCATCATGTTCACCGGCGACCATCCCGCGACGGCGAGAGGCATCGCACAGCAGATCGGCCTCGCCGGCGAGAGCACACCGGTGATCGAGGGCACGGCGCTCGATGCGATGGATGACCACGCGCTGTTCACGACGTTGCGCGAGACGGCCGTCCTGGCTCGGACGACGCCCGAACAGAAGCTCCGCGTCGTGCGGGTGCTGCAGACGAAGGGTGACATCGTCACGGTGACCGGCGACGGCGTGAACGATGCGCCGGCGCTGCGCAAAGCCGACGTCGGAGTCGCGATGGGTCGTGGCACCGAGATCGCGAAGCAAGCCTCCGACATCATCCTTCTCGACGAGAACTTCGCAACGATCGTCGCGGCCATCGAGGAGGGCCGGGGTATCGGCGCGAACATCCGGAAGTTCGTCGCCTCCGTGTTCACGAGCAACGTCGCCGAGCTGCTTCCGTTCATCTGCTACGTGCTCCTGCCAGTCCCACTGCCGCTCACGATCCTGCAAGTGCTCGCGATCGACCTCGGCGTCGACCTGTTTCCTGCCCTCGCGCTCGGGCTCGAGCGACCACCGCCCGGCACGCTCGAAGCTGCCCCCACGCCACCGGGCGCGCCCTTGCTGAGGCGCGGTCTCGCCGTCCGGACCTTCTTGTTCTATGGAGCGCTCGAGGCCGCGCTCGGCATGGCCGGGTTCCTGGCCGTCTACATGGCTCACGGCTGGCGGCCATTCGAGTCGTTCGCCCCATTCGCGGCCTCCCATGCGGAGGCCCGCACGCTGACGTTTCTCGCGATCGTCGGCGGGGAGGTCGGGTGTCTGTTCGCCCAGCGAGAAGGGAACCTGCGAGCGCGATTCTCCTTCGTCACGAATCCCTGGATCGCGATCGGTCTGGGTAGCGCGCTCGCGCTCGGGCTCGCATTCGTCTATATCCCCGGCGTCAACACCGTGTTCACGATGACTGCGGTTGCCCCCGAGTGGCTCGCGGTCATCCCGATCGGCGCCTCGATCATACTCCTGGCCGATACGCTGCGCCGGGCGCTACGCCGGCTCGTGCACCGATCGAACCCGTGAGCACCGAGCGATCCGGGCAGTGCACGCGCTGATCGGGCGCATACGCGATCGTCCGAGGCGTGCGATCCGCAACGCACGCTCGCCCGGTACATGCACCTGCTGAGGTGGCACTGCACGTGAACGTGCGGATGAGCGTGTCGATGGCTCGAGGAGCGTGCAGGTACGCACCTCTCGGCGCTCGGCGGAGCGGTCTCAACGGCAGGCGGACATGTCCGAGACGATCCTGATCCCGCAGCTTGCTGTGATCGTTGCCGCCGCGCAGATCGTCGGCAGGATCTTCCGCGCGATCGGACAGCCCCCCGTGATCGGCGAGATGCTCGCCGGGATCCTCCTCGGACCGTCGCTCCTCGGATGGATCGCTCCCGAGGCGTCGTCGGCGCTGTTCCCGCCGGAGTCGATCCCGTCGCTCGGTGCGCTCAGCCAGGTCGGCCTCGTGCTGTTCTTGTTCGTGATCGGGCTGCGACACGACCCGGCCACACTCCGCGGGCACGGGCGCACCGCGGTGGCGGTCAGCATCGCGAGCCTCGCCGTGCCCTTCGCGCTCGGCGTCTGGCTCGCGTTCGCACTCCACGAACCACTCTCGGGCGGAGCAGCCGGCGTCACGGAGCTCGCGCTGTTCCTCGGCACCGCGATGAGCATCACCGCGTTTCCCGTGCTCGCGCGCATCGTGTTCGACCGCGACCTGCTCGGGACCGCGGTCGGCGCACTCGCGCTGGTCTGTGCGGCCGTCAACGACGTCGTCGGCTGGCTGCTCATGGCCAGTGTGCTGCTCGTCATCGGCGCCGGCGGAGGCTCGCCGTGGCTGGTCGTCCTCGGCACGGTGGTCTACGCGGCGTTCGTGTTGATCGCCGGCCGTCGCGGGCTCGGGTTCCTGGCGCGCTCCGCTCAGGCGCAGCAGACGGTGACGCCGCGGCTGTTCGCGCTCGTGTCGATCATCGTGCTGGTCTCCGCCGCGCTCACCGACCGGCTGGGGGTCCACCCGCTGTTCGGCGCCTTCCTCGCCGGCGTGGCGATGCCGAAGGATCCGGCGTTCGTGCGCGAGCTCGCGAAACGACTCGAGGACGTGACGGTCGTGGTCCTGCTGCCGACGTTCTTCGTCGTGAGCGGGCTCCGCACCCAGGTCGGCGTGCTCGATCGCGCGGACATGTGGCTGTACTTCGCCGCGGTGCTCGCCGTGGCGGTCGTCGGCAAGATCGGCGGGACCGCGATCGCCGCGCGCGTGACCGGCAAGACGTGGCGCGAGGGTACGGCGCTCGGCGTCCTCGTGAACACGCGCGGTCTCGTCGAGCTCGTGCTGCTGAACATCGGCTTCGAGGCCGGCCTCATCACGCCAGCGCTGTTCACGATGATGGTCCTGATGGCGATCACGACGACGTTCATCGCGACGCCGCTGTTCGATCTCATCTACTCTCCTCGCCGGAGAGAAGGGACGCCGTCGTGATCGACCTGCGAAGCAGTCCCGCCACCGCCACGCCGGCGCCACGCATCGGTGTCGTGATCAACGCGCGCGCCCACGCGAACCGGCACACACCGAAGCGAGTGCATCAGCTCCAAGCGCTTCTCGGTGCCCGCGATCATGCGGTGACCACGCGGTCGCTGACAGAGCTCGATGCCGCCTGCGCCGCGCTCGCGAACGAGCGTCCCGATGTGGTCGCGATCTGCGGAGGTGATGGCACGCTGCACCGGACCCTCACGGGCATGATCCGCAGCTACGCGGAACGGACGCTGCCGCCGATCGTGATCCTGCGGGGGGGTGCGATGAACATCGCGGCCGCGTCCCTCGGGTTCCACGGCGATCCCATCGATCACCTCCGACGGTTCGTCGCGCTGCGCGAACGCGGCGACCTGGCGGCGTGTCTCGCCGGTCGCGTGAATGCTTCACGGCCCGGACTCGAGATGTTCGAGCATCGGCTGCTGCGCATCGACGGGCGGTACGGGTTCCTGTTCGGAACTGGCGTCATCCACGACTTCCTGAAGGCCTACTACGCCACGCCCGAGCCGTCCCGCACGACGGCGGCGTGCCTGCTGCTCCGCGCGGCAGCGTCGAGCCTCGTCGGCGGCCCGCTCGCGCGACGCGTCTGTCGCCCGTTCCACGCCCGGGTCCTCACCGAGGGACGGATCTGGCCGAGGCATCACTTCGTCACGATCTGCGCCGCCACCATCGAGCAGATCGGGTTCGGGTTCCGACCGTTCCCCCGGTGCCGTGGCCGCACCGACGGCTTCGAGGTGCTCGGCGTTCACACGACACCGCTCGGACTGCTTCGCGAGCTGCCCCGGGTTCGCGCCGGCAAGCCGATGCGGGCCGACAAGGTCATCGACGAGCTCACGCGCGCGCTCGCGATCGAGTCGCTCGATCCCGGCGCGCTCGGCTACACGATCGACGGGGACCTGTACACCTGCAGCGACGTGCTGCGTATCGAGTCAGGGCCGGTGCTCCGCTTCGTGCGAACTGTCGGGTGAGCGGGGGATCGGCAAGCACGACTACAGCCGCGAGAGCGCCTCCTGCTTCTTGCGCTCGTACTCCTCCTTGGTGAGCACGCCCGCGCGATACGCGTCGGTGATCTTCGCGAGCCGATCGTGGAGTGCGCGGTCTCGCTTCGTCGCGCCGAGCTTCTCACGCTTGGTCTCGGAGTAGGCCTGCTCGAAGACCTGCTTCATGCGACCGCGCGACAGCCGCCGTCCGCTCCGAAAGTAGGCGCGGCTCGCCTCGCCGATGGAGTGAGTGAGCGCGTACGCGACCGAGATGGCGACCGGCAGGCTCGCGAACGGGATGAGCTTCGCCGAGGCGATCACGAGGTTCTGTGCCGCGATGCTCGCGCCGAACGCGCCGATGATGCCCAGCGCGGTCTTCCGATCGAGCGTGTAGCCGTAGATGCCACCGATGGCCTTCACCATCGCGACGTGGATCGGCGTCAGCAGCGCGATGTCGAGCATCGGCAGTGGCTGAACGACGACCGCCGCCGCACCCACACTGCACACGCGAATGACCTCGGTGGCAGCTCGCTCGCGCTCCTCCTCGGTGCTCGCCTGTCGTCCGAGACCGACGAGGCGCTCGAGCCGCTCGGTGTACCCAGCCACGGTGAAGCGTACCAGGCGGCCCATCCACGGCGATTCACGCCGCGTCGGGCACGCAGAGTGCAAACGAATCGCTACTAGACAACGCGACTCTCAGCCTCGGAGGCAAACCATGAGTGCCACTGAATTCCAGCAGACTGCACAACCTGAAACCCGTCTGCGCGAATCCGTGAAGGTCCTAGCACACGACAGCACCGAGCTGATCCGCCAGACCGGCGAGACCGCCAAAGGGAGCTTGAAGAAGCCTACGACGGGCGCCGCGCTCGCAGGCGCTGCCGTGATGGGCGCCCTCCTCACGTTCGGCTTCATGCCCACCGCGGTCGCAGGTGCCGCCGCGTACGTCGGCTATCGCGTGCTGCGGAAGCGCCGCACCGAGGAGCCGACGACCTAGGTCACGTCCAGGTCTCCCATGCGCGATCATGCGAACTCGCAAGCGCCCGCTGCTGCCGGCGCAACACCCGATGCGCCTCCGCCCGACGCGCGCCCCGACGCGCCTCCACCCGGTGCGGCGGTGCAGCCATCAGGCACAGGCGCCGAGCGCGGCACCGCGCCCGGGCGGGCGCGTTCGCGCACGTCGGTCATGCTGAAGCGATTCGTGGCCGGAGCGGCCCTCACCGGCCTCACCGAGCTCTCGCTCGGAAGGCGCCTCTACTTCGCGTGGGAGGGGCTGCGACGTGCGGTGAAGTGGGTGGAGAAGCCCGAGGCGCAGAAGCCGGGCACGAACGAGCAGCAAGCCGCGGCACGCCCCCCGCCTAGCATCCCGAGTCCGCAAGAAGCGGTGGAAGCCGTCGTTCAGGAGGTCATGGACTGGGGCCAGCGCACGGTCGAGCGCCACAAGCCGATGGTGAAGCGCGCCGGCAACAACGTGCGCGAGCAGTTGAAGGAGCCGTCGATCGGCGCCGCGGTGATCGGAGGCACGGTCCTCGGAGCGGTCGCATCCGTGGGGATTCTTCCCGCGGCGGTAGGAGCGGGCACGGCATACCTCGTGTACCGCAAGATGAGCTCGAGGAGCCCATCACATCGTCGGTGACTCGAGCGCGATGGTCCGGCGGCGCCACCACCATCGGATCGGTGGTTCGACGGGCGGCCACCGCCGGGCTCATCGTAGGACGTGCTTCTCGAGCACAGCTCCATCGCGCGCCACGTCGTACGCGATCGGCATGCCGGTCTCGAGCTCGACGGCCATGATCTGTTCGGGCGATAGCGCCTCCAGCTTCATGATGATCGTGCGGAGCGAGTTACCATGGGCGACGACGAGGACCGTCTTGCCGCGCTGGAGATCGCCGACGATCGCGCGCTCGAAGAACGGGAGGGTGCGCCGCGCCGCCATCTCGAGTGACTCGCCGCCCGGCGGCGCCTCGTGGTACGAGCGACGCCAGCGCTTCACCTGATCGGCGCCGAAACGCATCGCGACCTCGCGCTTGTCCAGGCCCTGCAGATCGCCATAGTGCCGCTCGTTCAGCGCCGGATCCCGGATCATGGGGGGCTGCTGCCCCAGGGCTACGAGGATCGTCGTCAGGGTCTCGCTCGCGCGGCAAAGCGAGGACGTGTAGGCGACGTCGAAGTGAAACTCGCGCAGCAGGTGGGCACAGCGTCGCGCCTCCTCTCGTCCCGTGTCGGTCAAAGGAACGTCGATCCAGCCGGTGAACCGGTTCTCGAGATTCCACAATGACTGCCCGTGCCGAACGATGACCAAGCGACCAGCCTGTTCTTGCATCGCGGATCCCGATCTTCATGTGCCGTTCCGGACCCGCTGGGCATCTGCACGTGGTCGACGTGACCGATTGGTTTCTCCGAGTGCGCACGAGAGCAGGCACCTGCCATGACAAGCACGGCGGGCTTCTCGGCTCAGCGAAGACCACGCGACGAGCGCGCGGCGGAGTCGCGCCTGCGGACATGGCCCCGCGGTTGCTCTGTCACGTCACATGCTCGAGACGTCCGCGACCGAACCCCGGTACGACCAGATTCCACCCGCGGGCTGGGAGGCGTTCTTCGATGCCCTCAGCAAATCTCTCCAAGGGACCCGCACCGAGATCGAGGTCCTCGACCTCGGGATCGGCGACCAGATCCAGGTCGAATGGGCCCCGCTCAACGGCCTCGGCTACGACCGCAAGGACGACACGTTCTGGGTGTACATCGACCTCGGAGACAAACACCTGGATCACGCGATCCCGCATCCGCGCGAGATTCTCACGCGGATCGGAGGTGCCGGACTCGAGGAGGTCATCGCGGTCGACGCCGACCGAGCGAAGCACATCATTCGGCTTCGAGCGCCCGTGATGCTTCCGCCCCACGAGGAGTGACGAAGCCCTCTGTGCCAGGATCGTTGTCAGGGCCAGCCCGCGCGCGGAGCTCGCTCGTTCGCGAGCTGCGCGTTCACGTCGATGTACACCGAGTCGCCGATCGACTGGTAGAGGCCCAGCTCCTCGGTGAGGAGGCTCGCGAGGCCGGCACCGGCGTGGGCGATGATCGGGCCGAGCTTCACGTCGATCGCGTCGCCGAGTAGATACGGCCGCCGTTGCTCGGACGCAGCGAGCGACGCCGTCGGCGCGGAGCTTCAGCGCGGAGCCGGGCTTCAGGATGAGCGACATCGGGACCTGCAGCGCGGTGAGGTTCTGTGGCTTCCGGTCTGGAACGCGAACCTCGGGGTCAGCGAGACGTCGACGATCTCGCCGAGCTCGACGATCGTGATCAGCCGCCGCGAGACCGGGCTGGAAGCCGCCGGGTGGACCGCGGGACGTCCTTGTCGCGGAGGAGCATCGCGCCCTCGTGACGTCGACGGTGGCCGTTCTCGTCGGCCCGCCCGGGAACCGCACCTGCCCGCCACCCGCGTCGAACGAACCGCTTGGTGACCATCGTCCCGGGCGCTGGGCTCGGTGAGCGTGAGATCCGCGCTCGTGGTGGTGGTGCCCGTAGGGCGCGGCGCGGGAACACCAGCGAACGAGCGTGAGCGCCGGTGAGCGCACGCGCGCGGTGGGACGACGGCGCCGGGTAGCGGTGGGGTAGCGCGTGCGTCGTGCGCGCGGCGTCAGCGGCCCTGCGTCATCTTCAGCATCACGAGCGGCGTCTTGGCGATGATCGCGAGCTCGGTGCGCAGGAACGTGTCGAGCCGCTCGAGCGAGGCGGTGTAGGCGAGGTCGTAGAGCAGCTTGATGCGCATGTCGTCGGCGAGCGAGCCCTTGGTCTCCTCGAGCTGCCACGGGTTCTGCAGCGTCGAGGCGAGCTTGCCGATCTCGCTCCCCTCGGGGATCGAGCCGGTGTAGCCGAGCGAGATCTGGGCGAGGCCGGTGATGCCGGGTTTGACGTCGCGCATACGCTCCTCGAACAGCGGGATCGCGTACGACAGATCGTTCAGCAGCTCGGGGCGCTCGGGGCGCGGACCGACGAGGCTCATCTTGCCGCGCAGCACGTCCCAGAACTGCGGCAGCTCGTCGAGTCGTGACTTGCGGAGGAACTTGCCGACGCGCGTGATGCGTGGGTCGTCGGCGCCGGCGATCGTCACCCCGGTGTGCTTCTCGGCGTCGGGGATCATCGTCCGGAACTTGTGCATGTGGAACTCGTCGAACTGGAGCTCCTTCCTGCCGTTGCGGTTGCGGATCGACTTCAGGCTGCCCGCGCGACGCTGGCGGAACAGCACGGGCCCCGGCGACTCGATGTAGATCGCCGCGGCGATGAAGGGCATGAGCGGCGCGGTGAGGACCAGGCCGAGCGCCGCACCGGCGATGTCGATGGCACGCTTCGCGACACGAACACTGCGCAACACGGCGTGACCGTTATGCACTCCGCAGACCAACTCGCAGTCCTAGCGCTGCCCTTACGGTCGGAGTGCGAGGGGCGAGCATGAAATCTGCTTATCCTCCTGCCGCGATGGCGGCGTCGATCCAGCTCACCGTGCCCGGCACGTTGCGCTATCGCGCCATCGCGGTTCGCGTCGTCGCGGAGGCGGCGCGCATGGTGTCGGGCTCGAACCAGCGCGCGCCGAACGACCTGCTCGACCTCGACGTGCGCGACCCGTTCGATACGGCCGTGGTGTCGGCGTTCATGGAGATCTTCAACAACGTCGCGGTCCACGCGTACCGCCACAAGCGCGGCGGCCGGATCCACATCGCGATCACGCCGTCGACGTCGGAGCTCGTCATCGAGGTGATCGATCACGGCGAGACGTTCGACCTCGAGGGCGTGCCGCCGCTGCCGGACGAGCTCGACGAGCACTCGTTGCCCGAGGGCGGGATGGGCATCCATATCGCAAAGACGATGCTCGACGAGGTCACCTACGAACCCGGGCCGCCGAACCTGTGGCGGCTCTGCAAACGGTTGCCGGCGAATCCACTCGCCAGCGGAGCTGGGAGGAGATGATGGCCACCCCTTACGAGATCCAGAGCAGTACGAACCAGACCAAGCTGACCGTGCGCGGCTCGCTCGACATCAACACGGCGCCCGCGCTCGCCGAGGAGATCGATCGCATCATCGCCGCGAAGCCGGGCAAGGTCGACGTCGACCTCACCTCGCTCGACCTGATCGACAGCTCCGGCGTCGCCGCGCTCGTGAAGTTGTACAAGGGCATCCGCGCGGCGGGAGGTGCCGTCGCGATCTCCGGCGCGCGCGATCAGCCGCTCGCGATCTTCAAGCTGCTGCGCATGGACAAGGTGTTCAACCTCTGACGAAGGAGTCGCGCCGTGCTGCGCGTCCTGGCGATCACGAAGATCTTCCCGAACGCGGCCGAGCCGCTCTCGGCGCCGTTCAACCGCCAGCAGTTCGCGGCGCTCGCGAAGCGCTGCCAGCTCGAGGTCATGGGGACGATCCCGTGGTTCCCGGGCGCGGGCCTGCTCGGGCGCTGGTCGAGCGCCGGCAAGCTCGCGCGCGTGCCTGCCCGCGAGACGATCGACGGTGTCGCGGTGACCCATCCGCGCACGTTGTTCCTTCCGCGCCTCGCACACAGCACCTGGGGACCGCTGTACGCCGCATCGATCGCGCCACTCCTCTCGCGATATCGCGGCAAGGTCGACGTCGTGCTCGGCGCGTGGGCGTACCCGGATGGGTTCGCGTCGGTGCTCGCGGCGCGGATGCTCGGCGTCCCGTGCGTGATCAAGCTGCACGGCTCGGACATCAACCTCATCGCGAAGCTCCCGGGGCCTCGCCGCATGTTGCGCTGGGCGCTCCCCCAGGCGGCGCGCGTCGTCGCGGTGAGCCGCCCGCTCGCCGACGAGGTCACGGCGCTCGGTGTGACAAGGGAACGCGTGGCGATCGTGATGAACGGCGTCGATGGCGACCTGTTCCGCCCCCGCGACCGCGCGTCGTCGCGCGCGGCGCTCGGGCTCCCCGACGGCCCGCTCGCGCTCTACGTCGGCAACCTCAAGCCCGAGAAGGGCGTGCTCGACCTGCCGCGCGCGTGGTCGGGCGTCGTGCGCGCGCATCCCACCGCGACGCTCGTGATCGTGGGCGACGGCCCGCTGCACGGTGAGCTCGAGGCCGCGAGCGCGCCGCTCGGGGACCGCGTGCGGCTCGTGCCGCGGCGACCACTCGCGGAGATCCCGACGTGGATGGCCGCGTGTGACGTCCTCGTGCTGCCGAGTCACACCGAGGGCACCCCGAACGTGGTGCTCGAGGCGCTCGCGTGCGGACGCCGCGTGATCGCGACCGCGGTCGGCGGTGTGCCCGATCTGATCACGCGCGACGAGCTCGGAGCGCTCGCCCCACCGCGCGATCCTGACGCACTCGCTGGCGCGATCGTGCGCTGCCTTCACACCGCGTACGATCCGTCCAGGGTCGCGGCGCTCGGCGCGCGTGGCGGATGGGACGCAAGTGCCGCTGCGCTCTACGAGGTCCTCGTTGGCGCGGCCGGTGCTAGCGACCACCAACGCGATGCGCAGCCGGCCGACTCTGTCCCAGCTCGGCGACGACTGGTATGAGTCGGAGGAGCCCACGCGCCGGGGGTATGTCGCGGAGCTGCGCCGCATCCGACGCCGGTTCGCCGCGCGGCCGCTTCCGGTGCTGCTGCTCGCGGTCGCGCTCGGGTCGCTGATCCTCTACCGCGTCCTCCACCGGCCGCGGACGTACCTCGCGGAGGTCATCCTCGCGATGACCGAGGGCACGATGAGCGGACCGAGCACGGGCCTGCCGGCCGACGAGCTCCGCGAGTACGTGAGCTCGTTCCTGCTCTCCGACAGGAACGTGAACGCGGTCGTCGTGAAGAACGAGCTGTTCCCGCTGCGCCGGCAGCTCGGCCCCGAGTACGGGATCACCGAGCTGCGATCGCAGATGGTGATCGAGATCTGGAAGAACTCGTTCGTCTACTTCCACGAGTGGGACGCCCACGCGCGCAAGTCCGTGCGCATCGGCATCACCTTCATGGACTCCGATCCGGATCGGGCGTTCCGCGTCGCGAAGGATCTGGCCCAGATCGCGATCACGACGCACGAGGCGGAGCGTCACCGCGTCACCACCGCGATCGCGAACGAGGTCCGCATGGCGCGCGACAAGCTGCAGGCCGAGCTGCGCGATCTGACGACCGCGATCGCGATGAAGCAAGCCGCGATGGCGCTCGCCCAGAAGGACGGGAAGCAGCAGCTCGCGGCGCGGCTCCACGTCGACCTCACCGCCCTCGACAACCAGGTCAAGGCGGCCGAGGACCAGCTCGCCTCGATCGCGCACAGCCCCGAGCAGATCGCGGATCAGATCGCGAAGGCCGGCCTCGATCTCAGCTTCGAGATCGTGGAGGAGCGGCGCCCCGACCGCCCGGAGCACAGCACGTTCTCCCTCGTGCTGGTCGGCATCGTGCTCGCGATCGGAGCGCTGATGGTCTCCGCGCTCGTCGTCTGCTCGTTCGATTCCCGCATCCACGACACCGACGACGTGGAGCGACTCGGGCTGCCCGTGCTCGGGCACGTGCCCTCGTTCGAGGGCGATCACGTCGGCTCGCTGCGTGCACGTGGCGTTGCGCGCCCCCACGGCCCCTCGGTGATGCGATGGCTCTCACTCCAGTAACTCCCCGCGACAAGCTGCAACGAATCCTCGACCTCGCACGCAAGACGATGCGCTACTGGTGGCTCGTCGCGCTGTGCGTGGTGCTCGGCGGCGTGCTCGCGGTCGCGTTCGCGATCTTCCGCACCAAGAACTACGTGTCGTGGGCGACGCTGTTCTACCAGGAGCGCATCCAGACCCAGGTCATGTCGCCCACGCGCGAGGAGATCGCGATCCGCAACATCGGAGATCGCTATCGCGAGCTCCTGCTGGCGCGCACGCAGCTCGCGCAGATCGTCGGGGATCCGCAGCTCAACCCGTTCCCGGGCGAGGAGGATCCCGAGGTCGCGATCGACAAGCTGCGCGAGCAGATCAAGTTCGAAGCGCGCGGCGCGAACGCGTTCCGCGTGACGTTCAAGGACAGCGATCCCGATCGCGCCAAAGCGGTGACCGAGAAGCTGACGGCGATGCTCCAGCTCAGGGACGAGGAGCTCCGCCTCGATCAAGCGACGCGCACGGTCGACTTCGCTACCCAGCAGAAGGAGGCCGCGGCGGACGAGCTGAAGAAGACCGAGCAGAAGCTCGCCGAGTTCCTCGCCAAGCACCCCGAGTTCGCGCAGGACGCGAACACCCCGAACACCGAGGGGGCGTCGATCCGCGCGATCCGGAACCAGAAGCAGACGACCACCGGCAACCCGCGGCTCTACGCGCTCGAGCGCCAGCGCCAGCGGATCCAGGCGCGCCTCGACGCGCCCCCCGACGCGCCCCCGATCCGGATCGTCACGCCCCCGTCGCCGGAGCGCACGGCCGCCGAGGCGAACGCACGCGATGCCCAGCGCGAGCTGTCGCAGGCCGAGCGCGCGCTCGACGACGCGCTGACGCGGTTCACCGACCGCCACCCCGAGGTGATCAAGGCGAAGGCTCGCGTGGCGATGGCGCAGCAGAAGCTCCGCGCGGCGCAGGCCGCGATCCCGCCGATCGTGGAGACCGCGGTCGCGCCGACGACGAAGGAGGACCGCGAGAAGCTCGAGCGCGAGCTCGCGCACATCGAGCGCCAGATCTCGGCCGAGCAGGAGCGCTCCGGGAAGGTGTCCACCACCGACACCACGACGAACTGGATCGTCCAGCTCGAGACCGAGCACGCCAACCTGCGGCGTGAGGTCAACGAGCAACGCGAGCGCGTGGAGTCGCTCGCGGCGGCGGTGTTCCGCGCGCAGATCGACGCGAGCCAGAAGATCGCCGAGCAAGGTGGTCGGCTGTCCGTCGTCGATCCGGCGTTCCGCCCCGTGCGGCCCTCGGGCCCGGGCAAGACGATCTTCCTGCTCGCCGGCACGGCGTTGTTCCTCGCGATCGGGCTCGGCCTCGCGGTCGGGCTCGCGGTGATCGACGACCGCGTGTACCGCCGCGGTGACCTCGACGTCCTCGGGATCCCGGTCCTCGCCGCGATCCCGTCCGCCCGCGCGCGGTCGGGCAAGCCGAAGGCCAAGAAGCCCGCGAGCCCGCCGAAGCCGGCCCGGCCTGCGCGCAAGCCGGACCCGACCCCCACCCAGCGGAGTGCGCAGTGACGAACAAGAAGACGGCCAAGCTCGGCAACATCCCCGGCGCGAACGAACCCCGCAGCGCGCTCGGTGCGCCGTTACCCCTGCTGACGCAGCCGATCACACCGGTCGATCGCCCCGAGGCCCTCGCGGAGGCGCGCGCGGATCAGACGCTCGTCGGCGCGCCGATGTCCGCGCTACCTCCCCGCTCGGCCGCCGTGCTGTTCGGCCGGCCCGCCAACGCGACGATCGTCACGACCCAGAGCCCGCCGCTGGCGGCCGAGGCCGCGGGGCCGCCGCCGGAGATCGGGCTGACGCAGCACCAGCTGCCCGAGGGGCGCAAGCCCGACCCGCGCCTCGCCCTCATGATCGATCCCGACTCGGAGCGCTCCGCCGCGTTCCGCGTGCTGCGCCACCACCTGCTCGAGCTCGGGCGTCCACAGTGCATCGTGGTGTCGAGCGCGCGGCCAGGGGACGGCAAGACCACGGTCGCGGTGAACCTCGCGCTCGCGCTCGCCGAGTGCGGGCGGGCCCGGGTGCTGCTCGTCGAGACCCACCTGCGGCGCCCGCAGCTCGCGCGCGTGTTCGAGCTCGTACCGCCGTGGTGCTTCGCCGAGCAGCTCGCGGCGCACCGCCACCAGCCGATGATGCCGTGGAGCTTCATCGAGATCCCGCAGCTGTGGCTGCACGTCGGCGCGGTCAACCCGAAGATCGACAAGACGCAGCTCCTCGACGGACCGGCGTTCGCGATCTCGCTCGAGCGCCTGCGGCTCGGCGGCTACGACCACGTCGTGATCGACGCGCCGCCCGTGCTCGGTTCGGCCGACGTCAACCTCATGGCAGACGCCGCCGACACGGTGCTCCTCGCCATGCGAGCCCGGACCTCGACGACGCGCGACCTGCGCACCGCGATCGACCAGCTCGGTCCGGGCAAGGTCGCCGGGACCGTGCTCGTCCACACCTGATCCCCCCAGCCTGACGCCGTTGACGATGCCTGCTCCCATCATCGCCTTCTCCAAGGACTGGCACGAGGACCACACCTCGAACCACCACGTGCTGCGCGAGCTCGCGAAGACGCGCCGCGTCCTCTGGCTCAACTCGGTCGGAACGCGGCGGCCCTCGCTGTCGTCGGGTCGCGACCTCGGCAAGATCAAGCGCAAGCTCGTCGAGTTCGCGCGAGGTGCGGTCAACGTCGAGAACGACCTGTGGGTCGCGACCCCGCTCGTGCTCCCCCTGCCCCACAGCACGCTCGCCGTCCGCGCGAACCGCCAGATCATCCGCGCCACGATCCGGCTACTACGCCGGCAGCTCGCGATCGAGGACTTCCACCTGTGGACGTTCCTGCCGAACACCGCGGACTACGTCGGCACGCTCGGCGAGTCGCTCGCCGTCTACTACTGCGTCGACGAGTGGTCGACGTTCACCGCCCTCGACGCCCAGGCGACGATCGACGCCGAGCGCCGACAGCTCGAGCGCGTGGACGTGACGTTCGCGACCAGCCAGGCGCTCGTCGAGTCCAAGCGCCGGTACTGCGCGAACACCCACTTCGCGCCCCACGGCGTGAACCACGCCGCGTTCGCCCGCGCCTTGCGCGACGACGTCGAGGTGCCACCGGACCTCGCGCGGGTTCCCCGCCCCCGGCTCGGGTTCTTCGGCACGCTGCGCGACCTCCTCGACTTCCCGCTGATCGAGGGTCTCGCGAAGCTGCGCCCCGACATCCACGTCGTGCTGATCGGCCAGCGCCACGTCGACCTGTCGGCGCTCGACGCGCTGCCGAACGTTCACTTCCTCGGCCAGAAGCGCCACGACGAGCTCGCGGCGTACTGCAAGGGCTTCGACGTCGGATGGGTGCCGTATCGGATCGACGACGACGTCAAGTACATCAACCCGCTCAAGCTGCGCGAGTACCTGTCGGCCGGCGTCCCCGTGGTGTCGACGTCGATGCCGGAGGTCTTGCCCTATCGCCAGCTGTGTCACGTCGCGGACACGCCCGAGCAGACGGCCGCGGCGTTCGATCGCGCGCTCGCCGAGAGCACGCACGACGAGCGCGTCGCCCGCTCGCGATCGATGGTGCACGAGACGTGGGCCGCGAGGGTCGCCCAGATCGCGGCCACGATCGAGAGCGTCGCGCACGCGAAGCGCGACCGTCGTGCGAGCGACCAGGTGCCGACGATGCGCCTCGGTGCGCCGATCTCGACGCGCGCGACCGCAGGGTAGCCCCGAACTTGCAGACGGGCACCGCGAATGGCGAGCGAGACCGAGGTCCCGAGGCGGTTCAGTGTGTGGATGCCCAGCGAGTGGGCACGCTCCATCTCCAGCGCGCTGCTGCGACCGAGCGCGAGAGCACGCTCGACCGGCGTGCGCCCCGCACATGTGTCGGCACGGCACGCGGAGATCTACGATGTCGCACCGCTCGTCGAACCGCGGCCGGCTCCGGAGTCACGCGATGCCCCCGTCCCGATCGTGGCGTTCGCGAAGGACTGGCACGAGGATCCGACGTCGAATCACCACGTGCTCCGCGAGCTCGCGCGCACGCGCCGCGTGCTGTGGCTCAACTCGGTCGCGACGCGCGCTCCGGAGCTTCGCTCGGCGCGTGATCTCGGCAAGCTCCGGCGCAAGCTCGGCGAGTTCCTCGACGGGCCGGTCAACGTCGAGAACGATCTCTGGGTCGCCACGCCGCTGGTCGCGCCGTGGCCGCATTCCCGGCTCGCGCGCACCGCGAATCGCTATCTGGTGGCCGCGACGATCCGGCTGCTGAGGAAGCGGCTCGGCATCGATCGGTTCCAGCTGTGGAGCTTCTTGCCGAACACCGCGGACTACGTCGGCAGGCTGGGCGAGGAGCTCAGCATCTACTACTGCGCCGACGAGTGGTCGATGTTCTCGTACCTCGATCGCGAGGCGACGCTCGCGGCCGAGCGCGCGCTGCTCGGGCGCGTGGACGCGGTGTTCACGATCAACCACGCGCTCGGGGACGCCAAGCGCGAGCACAACCCGGCGACCTACGTCGCGCCGCACGGGGTCGACCACGCCCTGTTCGCGCGCGCGCTCGATCCGGCGACGGTGGTGCCGGCGGATCTCGCGGCGCTACCCGCGCCCCGGATCGGCTTCTACGGCACGCTGCGCGACTGGGTCGACTACGACCTCGTCGAGTACATCGCCCGCGCGCGGCCCCGGTGGTCGATCGTCCTGATCGGGCAGCAGCTCGCGGATCTGTCGTCGCTGCGTCGCCTGCGCAACGTCCACCTGCTCGGGCAGCGCAAGCACGACGAGCTACCCGCGTACTGCAAGGGGTTCGACGTCGGCATCATCCCGTATCGCCTCGAGCCGCGGATGCGGTTCGTGAACCCGCTGAAGTTGCGCGAGTACCTGTCGGCGGGGCTCCCGGTGGTGTCGACGCCGGTGCCCGAGGTCAAGCGCTACGCCAACCTGTGTCGGGTGGCCGCGACCCGCGGAGAGTTCCTCGCGGCGCTCGAGCAGGAGATCGAGCGGGCACGCGATGGCGGCACCCTCGCCCGCGCCGCGCGCTCGGCCGCGATGAAGAGCGAGTCCTGGTCCGCGCGTGTCGCGGACGTGATGCGCACGATCGACAACGTCAGCAAAGGGAAACACACGAGATGAGCAGAGCAGCGTTTCGCGCAGGCATGGTCGGTTCCGGAACCATCTGCGAGTACCACGTCGCAGCCGTGAAGAAGCTCGCACCGCAGGTCGAGCTGGTTGGCATCACCGATCTCGATCGCTCGCGCGCACAGGCCGGCGCCCAGAAGTGGAGCACGACCGCGTACGCAGACCTCGACGCGCTGGTCGCCGCCGGCGCCAACGTGATCCACGTGCTCACTCCCCCCTCCGCGCACGCTGCCGTGGCCCGCGCCGCGCTCGAGCGCAATTGCCACGTGCTCGTCGAGAAGCCGATCACGGAGGACGCCAGTGAAGCCCGCCAGCTCGGCGAGCTCGCCCGGAAGAAGGGCTTGACGATCACGTGCAATCACTCGCTGCTGTTCGATCCGCAGATCGAGCGCGCGCTCGCGATGGTCCGCGCCGGGAAGCTCGGCGACATCGTCTCCGTCGACATCCTGCGCGGCTCGGAGTACCCGACGTACGACGGCGGCACGCTGCCGCCGTGGTACCGCGACCCCGGGTATCCGTTCCGCGACCTCGGCGTGCACTGCCTGTATCTCGTGCAGGAGCTGCTCGGGCCGATCGAGGCGGTCGAGGCGCAGTGGCGCTCGCTCGGCGGCGATCCCGACCTCGCGTTCGACGAGTGGCGCGCGCTCGTGCGCTGCCAGCGCGGGCTCGGCCAGTTCCAGCTGACCTACAACGCGAAGCCGATGCAGAGCATGCTGATCGTCCACGGCACCCGGGGCGTGCTGCGCGTCGATCTGTTCGCGATGTTCCACGGCCGGCGCAGCGCGCTGCCGTTGCCCAAGCCGGCCGAGCGGCTGGTCACCGCGTTCACCGACTCGCTGCAGCCGCTCGTCGAGGTGCCACTCAACGTCGTGCGGTTCGCGCGCAAGCAGATCCAGGCCTACCAGGGCCTGCGGAACCTCGTCACGGACTTCTACCACCGGCTGCAGACCAACGAGCCGCCGGCCGTGTCCGTCGACGAGGCGGCGACTGTCGTCGAGTGGGTCGAGCACGTCGCGCGCGCGGCGGACGCGGATCACCGGGCGACGCGGGCCCGCTTCGAGCTCTCCGAGCGCGTGCCGTTCCTCGTCACCGGTGCGACCGGATCGATCGGGCGCGCGGTCGTCGAGCGGCTGCGCGCGGAGGGCCACCGCGTCCGCGTGTTCCAGCGCCGGATCCCCGAGCGCCCCGAGGACGGCGTGGAGTACGCGTTCGGCAACCTCGGCGATCCCGTCGCGGTCGATCGCGCGGTGAAGGGCGCCGAGGTCGTGATCCACATCGGCGCCGCGATGAAGGGTGGCTGGCCCGTCCACAAGGCCGCCACCGTCGCCGGGACCCAGAACGTGGTCGACGCGTGCCGCGCGCACGGCGTCCGCCAGCTCGTCCACCTGTCGTCGATGGCGGTGATCGACTGGGCCGGCACGGCGAGCAAGGGGCCGGTGACGGAGTCTGCGGAGCTCGAGCCCAAACCCGACGAGCGCGGCGCGTACACGCGGGCGAAGCTCGAGGCCGAGCAGATCGTCCGCAACGCGGTCCGCAAGGGGCTGCCCGCGGTGATCCTGCGGCCCGGCCAGGTGTTCGGTGGCGGCATCCCGCTGATCACGGGCGCGGTCGCGCGCGGCGCCGGCGGTCGCTGGCTCGTGCTCGGCGACGGACGCCTCGAGCTACCGCTCGTCTACATCGACGACGTCGTCGACGCCGTGATGCAGGCGATCGACAAGGAGCTGATCGGCGGCGAGGTGATCCAGCTCGTGGATCCCGAGCGGCTGGTCCAGGACGACGTGCTCGCGCTCGCCGGTGGCGGACGTTCGATCGTGCGGCTGCCGCGCGGCCTCGTGTTCGCGCTCGGCAAGCTCAGCGAGATCCCGCTCGGAGCGATCGGCAAGCAGAGCCCGGTCGCGCGCTACCGCCTCGAGTCCGCGCTCGCCCGGCTCCACTACGAGAGCGACCTCGCGACGCGCCTGCTCGAGTGGACGCCGCGGGTGGGCGTGCGCGAGGGCATCCGCCGCATCACGCGCGACGAGCGACCCGCGGCGCGGACGACGACGACGACGCCGCCGGCGCGCGCGGTCGCGGTCTGACGGCGTCAGCTCAGGCGCGCGCGATGATCGCGCGGGCGACGCGGATCCCGTCGAGCGCGGCCGAGACGATGCCGCCGGCGTAGCCCGCGCCCTCCGCGCACGGATACAGGCCCGCGACGTCGGGTGATTCGAGGCGCGCGGGATCGCGCGGCACACGCACGGGTGAGGACGTCCGCGACTCGACGCCGACGAGCACGGCCTCCTCGGTCAGGTACCCGCGCATCTGGCGATCGAACTGGAGCAACGCCTCGCGGAGCCGCGCCGCGAGCGGCACGCCGATCGAGTCGAGCACCTCGCCGATGTCCGCGGCCGCGAGCCCGGGCTGGTAGCTCGTCGCCGGCACCGTCGTGGACGCCCGCTGGTGGACGAAGTCGGTCGCGCGCGTGGCCGGCGCGCGCAGCTCCCCTCCGCCCGCGACCGCGGCGGCCTGCTCGAGCCGACGCTGGAGCTCGACGCCGCCGAGCGGACCGTGCAGCCCGAGGCGCTCGAGATCCGCGAGCTCGACGGCGACCACGAGCCCGGAGTTCGCGTACGGCGAATCGCGCCGCGACAGGCTCATGCCGTTGACGACGAGGCCGTCGACCTCGGTCGAGGCCGGGACGATCCAGCCGCCGGGGCACATGCAGAACGAGAACGCACCCCGACCATCGCTCGGCGTGTACGCGAGCCGGTACGCCGCGGCGGGGAGCTTCGCGTGGCCGGCCGCGCGGCCGTACTGGATGCGGTCGATCAACGGCTGCGGGTGCTCGATGCGGACGCCCATCGCGAACGGCTTCGCCTCGAGGTGGACGCCGGCGCGCAGCAGGAGCTCGTGGACGTCACGCGCCGAGTGTCCCGTCGCGATCACGACGGCCCGCCCGGTGACCTCGCCGCCATCGGCGAGGCGGACCCCGATCGCGCGGCCGTGCTGGACGACGAGGTCGGTGACGCGCGCTCCGAACCGCACCACGCTACCGACGCTCTCGAGCCGCTCGCGGATCGCGGTGATGACCTTCGGCAGCTTGTTCGACCCGATGTGCGGGCGCGCGTCGACGAGGATCTGCGCCGGTGCGCCGTGGAGCGCGAGCACCTCGATCACGTCGCGCACGTCGCCGCGCTTGTGCGAGCGGGTGTACAGCTTGCCGTCGGAGTACGTGCCCGCGCCGCCCTCGCCGAAGCAGTAGTTGCTGTCGGGATCGACGCGACCGTGCTGGGTCAGGCCCTTGAGATCGCGGCGGCGCGCCTGCACCGGCTTGCCGCGGTCGAGGATCACCGCCGGGACGCCCGCGCGCGCGAGCTCGTACGCGCAGAACAGCCCGGCCGGACCACCGCCGACGATCACGACCGGAGCACCGCTGACCTCGCGCAGCGGCGCACCACCGAGTGGAAGATCGGGGCGCACGGCGCCGAGCACGAGGTGGAACTTGACGCGACCACGCCGCGCGTCGATCGAGCGCTTGCGGAGCTCGAGCGGAGGTAGCGCGTCGGGAGAGACCCCGAGCTGCGAGGCGAGCTTGCGGGAGAGGGCGAGCGGATCGTCGGGCTCGTCGAGGCCGAGCTCGACGGTGTAGTCCTGATCCGGCTGGAGTTGCATGGCGCAACAGCCTAGCTCATCGCCCACTCCCGCGGACGGGGCGGGACGGCCTCAGTTGATCTCGTCGTCGTCCGCCTCGCCCTCGTCCAGGTCCGGATCGTCGTCGAGGTCGGAGACGAGCAGCGCCGGCGCACCGGCGCGGCGGCGGGCGGCCTCGTAAGCCGGGGTGCCCTGCCGCCGGGCGAGCCACTGTCGCGCGACCTTCTCTTGCCAGCCCCAGCGCTCGCCGAGGACGTGGAACATGCCTCCGATCAGCCGATCGTCGTCGGGCGGATCCTGAAGCAGCTCCCACTTCACGTGGAAGTTCGGGTGGCGCAGCATCCGATCGAACAGCGCGATCGTGTCGGCGTCGAGCGGCGCGGCGCGGAGCACCTGCACCGCCGTCTCGAGGAGGCTCGTCTCGGGCGCCAGCAAGTTGTAGGCGCCGGGCCGGACCGCGCCGAGCACGTCGTGCGCGGCCCGCAGGATCACCCGCCGCGCCGACGCGAGCCCCCGCCGTCCCGCCTCGCGGACGAGGGCGGAGCGGCCGACGACGTGCTCGTCGCCGAGCATGCGCACGAGCGTGGCGTCGTCGAGGGTGCGCGCCGCGTAGCGGTCGAACACCGGCGCCCGCGGCAGCGGCCGCCCGCGCTGCGCGAGGAGCGCGTGGGCGAGGTCACGCACGTCGGGCTCGGCGAACCGGGTCAGCCACACCAGGTCGTCGGCCTCGACGAGCTCGGGCAGCACCTCGCCGACGCGGAGCGCGAGGCGGATGTTGCGCAGGGTGTAGTCGTGGTCGTAGTCGAGCTGGGTCAACGCGTCGTGGATCAGCGGCCGGAGCGCGGCGGCCGTCGCCGGCGCCGGGTGGGCGTCGCCCGCGAGCACGAGCGCGATCTGCCGGGCGAGCGGCGCACTTCGATCGTCACGCGCGACCGGGGCGGCCGCGAGCTGCTCGCGCCAGGCGATCCGGCGGGCCGGGGCGAGCCCGGCGGCGAGGCGGCCGAACGCGAAGTACAGCTCCGCGCTCGCACCGCTGTCGCTCCGCTCGCGGATCGCGTCGAGAAGTGCGCCGAGCACGGTGTCGTCGACGTCGCGCGGAGCGCGCGCGGCCGAGAGGCACGCCGCCAGCGCGTTCGCCGCCAGCGGCCGCGGCTCGTCGTGGTGCGCGCCGGGTGCGGTGACGAGCCGTACCAGCGCCGGGATCGCCGCCGGATCGCCGATCGCGCCGAGCGCGCTCGCGGCGCTGCCGAGTAGCTCCTCCTTGCCGATCGCGTCGAGCGCGCTGTGGATCGGCGTGTCCTCGACGAGCTGGATCAGCGCCGGAACGCTCGCCCCGTCGCGCGCGGCGCCGAGGATCTCGACGACCGCTCGCCGCCGGTGCTCGTAGCGCTGCGAGATGCCGAGCACCGGTCGCAGCCGGTCGGCGGCCCGCGGATCGAGCCTCCCGGCGCGCGCGCGGGCGGCCAGGACCTCTCCGGCGAAGTGCGTCAGGTACCGGCCGCGATCCTCGTCGCGCGCCTCGCCGCGGACCTCCCTCTCGTCCTCCTCTTCGTCTTCGTCTTCGTCTTCTTCGTCGTCGTCGTCCTCGTCCCCGAAGAACGCGTCCTCGTCCTCCTCGTCCTCCTCCTCGTCCTCGTCGTCGTCCTCCTCCTCGTCTTCCTCCTCGGGCCGAGCCTGCGCCACGAGCTCGACAGCGAGCTCGCGCAGCATCTGCGCGACCTCCTCGCTCGACCACTCGGACTGGCGCTCGAGCCAGCGATCGATCGCCTCCTCCCCTCCCTCCGCGTGCAGCGCGCGCACGGGGTTGCCGCCGAGCACGAACGGCGCGGTCGTGTCACCGGTGAGCCCGCCGTACTTCTGCGTCAGCGTCGCGCCGACGATCCGCGCGTGGAGCACCGGGATGACCTCGTCGAGCTTGCTCACGATCCACAGCAGGTGATGCACCTGCTCCTCGGCCGAGCTCGGCACGGCGAACCGGTCGACCCACAAGTGCGCGGCGTGGTGTGCGCGATCGATCGTCACCCCCGCGCTCCGGAACCGGCCGGCGTACGGCGCGAGCCACAGCGTGTGCAGCTCCTGCAGGAGCGTGTCCTCGCCCGGCGCGGCCTCGCCCTCGAGCTTGAACGCGATCCCGAAGTCCTCCCAGTCGAGCTGCTCGAGGATCTCGGGGTAGCCGTCGACGGGGAACCGCACCTCGCGCGCGAGAGGTGGCGCGCCGTGCGACCACCGGGCGTCGTCCTCGTCGTCAACGTCGCGATCGGCGGCCCCGCGCAGGCGCGTGCCGGTCTGGAAGAACCACGCCTCCTCGATCCCGAACGCCGCGGCCGACGCGACGAGCCGCTGCTGCGCGGCGACCTCGTCTCCCGCCGCGGGTGGACGCCACGGGAGCGCGTACAGGCGGGCGGGCTCGGCGAGCCGCGGCAGCTCCTCGATCACGGTGGCGCTGTCGGGGATCGCGGCCGCGAGGTGCTGGACGAGCTCGCGCAAGGCGCCGCGGTCGGCGGGACGCGCGAACCGGACGACGAAGAACGCGTACGCGGTGTCACCTTCGCGGGCGTCGAGGCCGTGGATCTGCATCAGTTGCTCTCCTGCCGCGCGTGCCAGTCGCGAAACAGCGCCTTGAACTCGGGCCACTCGAGCAGCGGCCCGAGGTCGGTGTCGACCTCGACCTTGCCGACGTGATCGTAGTCGTGCTCGATCGCGAGCCGCACCTGCTCCAGCGCCTTGCCGTACTCGCCGAGCGCCGCGTACGCGCACGCGGCCGAGTGGAAGATGTACGGGTTCTCGTGCGCCACGGGCTGCGCGCGATCCGCGATGCGCGCGGCCGTCTCGAACGCCTTCGCGGCGTGGGCCTGGACGCACGCGTTGTTCATCGCGCGCAGGTAGTTCGTCCGCTCGTCTCCGTCGTCGGGGATCGGCAGCGAGAGCAGCCGATCGTAGAGCGCCATCGCGATGTCCTGGTGCGCGAGCTGGATCGCCTTCCACGCGAGCTCGGACAGCAGGCCCACGTCTCCGGGCAGCACGGGGACCAGGCGCGCCATCTTCGGCGGTGCGTGCTGGAGGATCGCGTCGCCGAGCTCGGCGAGCAGATCGGGACCGACCTCGGTGCACGCCACCGGCCGACCACCCGCGAGCGCGAGCTCGGCCGCCTCGGCGAAGCGGGGATGATGCTCGTGCGCCAGGCGAACGGCCGCCGCGATCCGAACCGACGGAGAGAACCGCGGCAGCCACGCGAGGAGCTCCTCGATGCGGTCGGCGAGCGGCTCGCACCCGGCATCGATCAGGAACATCGCGTGCGTGTACTGCACGTCGGCGTCGTCGGGGGCGAGCCGCAGGGCGCGCTCGGTCAGCGCGAGCGCCCGGGTCAGCTGGAGCGGATCGCACGCGGGCTCATCGGGCCCGTCGCCGTCCGCCTCGCTCGCGTCCCCAGGGTCGTCGTCGTCGTCCTCGTCGTCGTACGCCGCGATGCGCGCGTTGTGCTCCGCGAGCATCGCCCGCGCCTCGTCCGGATCCGCGATGCCGCGGACCTCCGTCGCGGTGCCGTCCTGCGCGCGGATGAAGCTCGGCGTCACGCGGATCGTGAGCGCCGGCCAGGTCTCGAACCGGTACTCCCCCACGAGCGTGTCGCGCAGCCGCGCCTCGATCTCGCGCGCGAGCTCCTGCGTGATCTCGAGGACGAGCTCGTCGTCCTCGCGCCGGTAGCCGTTCTGGCTCGCCGGGCGTAACAGCAGGGCCGCGGCGCGCCCGCGGAGCTCGTACGGCCGGCCGTGGCGGATCCGGCCTCGCATCGCGCGCGGCAGCACCGCGGCGTACAGGGCCCCGAGCTCGATCCGCACCCGACCGTCATCGGCGTCGAGCACCATGTCGCCCGCGAACGTCAGATCCTCCGACGAGCCCTCCTGCGCCACGCGCTGCTCGACGGCGCGCGCGGTGACCGGATCCTCGAGCACCGACCGCCGCGCGAGATCCGTGACGAGGTGGGGCAGCTTGCCTCGCAGGATCTCGAGCAGGCCGGGCGTCGACCACTCCTGGATCAGGCGGTACTCGTCCTCGGTGATCCCCACGATCTGGACGAACCGCGCCCGCCCGAGCTCGGACTCGATCTCGTCGAGCTCGGGATCGTTCGCGAAGCACACGGCCGTGATCGCGGTGTCGTGGCCGAGCGCGATCGGACCGTTGAGCCCCATCTTGTGCCCGGCCGCGAACCGGTTGCCCGTGCCGAACACGTAGCGTGCGAGGTTCTGGAGGAAGTTGAGCGCCCACGCCGGCGGCTGCGCCTCGTCGAGCGGCCGCGCGAGCCGGAACGTCAGCTCGAAGCCGAAGCCGCTCTCCTCGGGATCGTCGGTCTCCTTGCGGAACAGATCCGTGAACCCGTAGGTCACGAAGTGCCAGTGGGGGACCGGCTCGGTGCGTGGGTACGCCGAGATGCCGTGCAGCGGATCGTTGCCGCCGAGCATGTACGGCAGCACCGTGCCGTAGTGCAGGGGCTCGGTGTCGCCGTAGATCGGCGCCAGCGCGCGATCGATCGCCTGCCAGCCCGGCGCGTCTGGCCCGTCGTCGTCGTCGTCGTCGTCGTCGGGCTCGAGGTCCTCGACGTCCTCGTCGTCGTCATCGTCCTCGTCGTCGGACGTCGCGGGCAGCCCCGCGAGCACACCGGAGAGGACATCGTCACGCACGAGGCTACCGACGAGGATCGCCTCGAGCTCCGGGGCGAGCTCGGACGCGAGCCGCGGGACCGCCACGGCGCGCTCGTCCTCGGGTAGCTCGGAGAGCTCGGCGAGCGCGGCGAGCTGCGGCGCGGCCTCCGTGTGCGCGAGCCTCGCGAGGAGCGCGCGATGAGCGATCCCGTCGTCGAGCCACTGCCACGCGAGCTCGGCCCACCGCGCGCGCGGCGTGCGCCCGAGCAGCGAGCTCAGGCGCTGCACGCGGAACGCCGCGCCATCGCCCTCCGCGTCCTCGTCGTCGTCCTCGTCGTCGTCCTCCTCGTCCTCGTCGTCGTCCTCACCCTCCTCATCGTCATCGTCATCGTCGTCGTCGTCGTCGTCGCTCTCGTCGTCGTCCTCCTCGTCCTCGGCCTCCTCCGCGATCGCGGCGAGGTAGGCGGGCGGCGCGTCGTGGAGCGAGGACTCGAACACCTTCGCGCCCGCGAACCGATCAGGACGCCCGGCCCAGGTCGTATCGCCCGGGGGCGCGAGCCTCGCGATCAGGCCGCCGTCGCCGCCGATCAGGGCCCCGCCGCCGAACCGCTCGACCGACCACAGGTGCACGGCTCCGAGCGAGTGAGGGACCGTCCCCCACGTGCGCCCGTCGTCGGACGAAACGAGCACGACGCCGCTCGCTCCGACGGCGACGACCGCCCCGGGGAGCGCCACGACGCCCTCGAGATCGGTCTCGAGGTCGAGCCGCACGCGCGAGAACCACGTCCCGTTGGGCGAGCGCGCGAGGAAGCCGCCGTCGCCGACGACGATCCACGTCCCCTGGCTCGTGATCTCGAGCGCGTTCAGCGGCTTCGACGCGCCCGTCGCGATCTCGGTCACCCGGCCCTCGCGCCACCGCCGGAGCGTGCCCGCCGCGTCGAGGAGCGCGAGCTCGCCGGGGGCCGCCGCGGCCGTGCGCACGGCGTACGCGGCGAGGAGGGCGTCGTCGGCCCCGAGGTCGACCCGGTGCGGGCGATCGCCGAGCACGCGCGCCGCATAGCCGTGCTCGCCGACCACCCAGATCGCGCCGTCGGTGGCGAGCGCGAGCGCGAACAGACAGGACTCGGTGCCGGTGTCGAGCACCGTCCACGTGGCGCCGTGATCGCGCGAGACCGCGAGCTGACCGTACTCGCCGCACACCCAGATCGCGTCGCCCACGGCGAGCGCGTCACGCAGGCCGCGCCGGCGCGGGGTCGTACGATCGGCGAAGTGGGTGGCGTCCGACGACGCCAGCACGGTGGGCCGCTGACTCGAGAGCCCACCGACGGCGACCACCACGTGATCGGTGACGGCGAACCCGGCGACGTAGCCGTGCTCCTCGTCCATGCACCGCACCACCCTCAGCTCCAGATCCCCGGTCATTCCCAGGATCTTGGCGCACCGCCTCCGAGCGTGCCTCCGGAGTAGTAGGCGATCTGAGCCCCTCCGTTTCACCCGAGCGTGAGGGCCTGCCTATGGATCGCTCGCGTCCCAGTAGTCGACCTCCGCCTGCACGAGCGCGGACAGATCGTCGCCGAGAGCGCCTCTCACCGCCCACGAGTAGTCGGTGAAGAAGTTGTTGCGCACGCGCGTGGTCCCGAAGTGCGGCTGCTCGGCGAGGATGCGCTCGGCGGTGAGATCGGTGCCGCCGTGCTGGTGGCAGCCGATGCAGTTGGTCGCTGCGTTACCCGGCCCGAGCTCGATGTACGGGTTCGAGCACCACGTCGAGGCACCGGCGCCGTCGCGATGGACCACCGCGAGCGCGTCTCCGAGCGTGCCCTCGAAGCCGCCGGTCGGATCGGGATCCTCCTCGACGTACTGCGTGACGACGCACATCTTGTAGTTGCGCCACGGACCGGGGAGCGCCGCGATCTCCGGCGGGCGATCGGCGCCGAAGTCGGTGTCGGGGCTCGGCGAGTACCAGAGCGTGATCCACATCCAGTGGTCGAGCTCCTTCGTCATGATGTGGAGCGCCGGGAGCCGGAACCGCGCCCCCGTCGGTAGCGTCAGCGTGTAGATGTCGGCCGCCGGTGGGCTCGCCTCGCCATCGGCGGACCACTCGACCGCGCCGTCGAGACGCTCCGCCATCCGCGCGGCCGACGTATCGAAGACCGGCAACGGCTCGTCTCCGAGCTGCCGCCGCCACTCGGCCTTCACGACCACCGCGTCGCGCGGCATCTCGCCGTCGAGGCACGTCGGATCGCGCACGTCCTCGGCGAGGTACGCGACGTCGAGCTCGATGGTCGCCGAGGTCGCAGCGAACACCGCGACGTACACCGGCCCGCCCCCCTCGACCGTGCAGCGCTCGTCGCTGCCATCTCCACGCGAGCGGCAGTCGTACGCGGCGGGCTCGGGAGGCGCGCCTCGCCGCACGTAGAGATCCGCGTCGCCCTCCCCCGTCGTCGTGACGACGACCTCGGCGTCGCCGGCCTGGAACGGCCCGAGCACCTGCCACCCGCACGGGGCGAGCGCGAGCTGCTCGCGCGCGGTGACCGGTTGCCCCTCGCGCACCGGATCGTCGTCGAACGGCGCGGGCGGCGGCTCGAGCCGGCACGCGTGCTGCTTCACGTAGCTGCGGAGCAGGTGCGCCATCGAGCCGGGGCTGTAGCCGTTGCGCGAGATGCTGCCGACGCCGTGCGCCTCCTCCGCGGTGTCGATCGCGGCGAGGTACTCGAGGTAACGCTCCTCGGGCCACGCGGGGAGATCGTCGAGCGCGGTCGCGTTCCACGCGAGGCCGGCGTCGGGGTCGATCGGCGCGCGCACCCGCCGGCCCTCGGGCCCGAGATCGCGGTACAGCTTCTTGAACACCCGCTCGAAGTCATCGCGCGCGTACCACGTGTGCCACGCAGGGAGCGTGGGCTGGAGGCCGCCGAAGCGCTCGGCGAGTCGCGGCTCTCCGAGCGGGACCGGCCGCAGCACGCGCTGCACGACCTCCCACGCCACCTGCCGTCGGGCGGCGATCGAGGCCCGCAGCTCCGCGTCCCGCGCGGCGAGCCCGAGATCCGGCGTGTACGGGGCCGCCGCACCGATGATCTTGCGATCCTGCACCGTCGCGGCGCTCGTCGCCTCGCCGAAGCTCGGGATCCCCGAGAGGTCGCACGCGGCGGTCTTGTCGCGATCGTCGCCACACCCGACGAGCGCGATCAGACCGACGAGCAGCGGGGCTCTCACCCGCACGAGCATAGAGCAGGATGCCCCGCCCCGCGTCGTGTCGGGCCCCGGTGCGACGATGTAGGAACGTGCGACCGGTCACCGAATTCCGCCCGGCGCGACGCGAGCCGGCGTATCGTGAAGGAACGATGTCGATGCGGTTTCTCCCGTGGTTTTTCTCCAGTGTGGCGATGGTGGGCGCAGCGTGCGGCGGCAAGTCCGGTGACGCGACCGTCGATGCCGGTCACGGCGCGGCCTGCGAGACCAACGACGACTGCAGCAGCTATGCGCCGATCTGCTCGAGCAGCGGCACCTGCGTCGAGTGCGAGTCGAGCGAGCAATGCCCGGCCGAGCGGCCCGTGTGCACCAACACGGTCTGCGGCGAGTCGTGCGCCGGAAGCGAGGTCGCGGCGGACTTCGTCACGTTGCCGTCCGACATCATCTGGGTCGTCGACCAGTCGGGCAGCATGAACCAGGAGACGCAGTACGTGCAGGCGAAGATCAACGACTTCGCCGCGCTGATCGCCCAGAGCAACATCGATTACCGCGTCGTGATGATCGCGTCGGACAGCGGCACCAACCGGATCTGCGTGCCCCCGCCGCTCGGTGGCCCGAGCTGCGGCGACAACACGAACTTCCGGCTCGTCGATCAGAGCGTGGCCAGCACGAATGGCCCCTCGCTCGCGATCAGCCGTTACGACCTGTACTCGGACTTCCTGCGCCCCGAGGCGATGAAGCACTTCGTGTTCGTCACCGACGACAACAGCAGCCTGTCCGCGTCGGCGTTCCTGTCGGGGCTGCAGGGCCTCGAGCCGGCCGGGATGTTCGACAACCTGAAGATCCACGGCATCTACGCGTACGGCAACGGCACGCCCCAGGGCTGCACCGGGCCGTTCGGGACCGGCGCCCGCGACGGCACCGTGTACACCGAGCTGATCTCCCAGACCGGCGGCGCCTCGGGCGTGATCTGCGAGGACGACTGGACGCAGGTGTTCATGGACATCACCGAGGCGGTCGTCGCGGGCTCGCAGGTGTCGTGCGAGCTCACCATCCCCGAGCCGCCCGAGGGCCAGACGCTCGACCCGGCCAAGGTCAACGTGAACTACGAGATGGGTGGCGTCGCGCCCGGTCAGCTCCTGCCGCAGGTCACGTCGGAGGCGGACTGCTCCGCCGCCGGCGGCTGGTACTACGACGATCCCGCCGCGCCGACGACCGTCACGCTGTGCCCCGCGACGTGTGACACGATCCAGAACGACGACGCCGCGAACGTGAAGATCGAGTTCGGCTGCTCGACGCAGATCTTCTGACGGGCTCGCCGTCGCGGCGCGCCGGTGGTCGGACCGGCCACCGCGACGAGCAAGGTCGCGCGCCAGGTATTGCGACACCCACGGCGACTCTCGGAGACTAGGGGGATGATGGCTCGCGCCCTCCCCTGGTCGTTGCTCGCGATCGCCCTGCTCGTGCTCGCGTGTGGCCCACGGGTCACCGCCGATCCCGACGCGGGGACGACGTCGTCGCCGGTCGTCTCGCTCACCGTCGAGCCCGCGGATCAGGTCCTCGAGATCGAGGGCGCGACCGCGGCCACGAGCGACTACACCGCGATCGCGCGCTACGAGGACGGGACCTCCGCGGACGTCTCCGACCGCGTGGCGTGGTCGCTCGCGGACAGCACGCTCGGCTCGTTCGCGAGCAACCGCTTCACGTCGACGGTCGCCAAGGGCGGCACCACGCGCGTGATCGCCGAGCTCGCGGGCGTCCGCGGCGAGACCAGGCTGTCGCTCAAGCTCCGCCAGCGCTACACCGATCCGGGCGCGAGCCTGCCGGGCGATCCCGCCGCGCCGTTCACCGGCCCCGCGGACCCTGGCCGCGCGCCCGCGCTCGTCTACCCGAACGACGGCGTGCTCCTGCCGCCGAACCTGCGCCTGCTCGAGGTCCACTTCCGGCCGGGCGCGGGCAACACCCTGTTCGAGATCGCGTTCGAGAACGCGGTGACCGACGTCAAGGTCTACACGCGCTGCACGATGCCGGTGAACGGCGGCTGCATCTATACACCCGACAGCACCGTGTGGCAGTGGATCGCCGAGACCAACCGCGGCGGCGACGAGCTCACGGTGCGCGCGCGCGGCACCGATGACGCGGGGACCGGCGTCGGCGCGTCGGCGCAGCTCCGCCTGGCGTTCAGCTACGAGGACGTCAAGGGCGGCATGTACTACTGGAAGGCCGCGGGCGGCGCGACCGGCGACTCCGCGATCATGCGGTTCGACTTCGGCAGCCTCACGCAGACCACGGCCGAGCGGTTCGTCGGCCCCGAGAGCGCGGGCGGGCGGTGCGTCGGCTGTCACGCGCTGTCGCCCGACGGCACGAAGATGGTCGCGGCCGCGGGCGGCTGGGACGTCAAGGACATCCTGCTCGTCGACGTGGTGACGGGGACCCGCGTCGCCACGCCGCCGAAGACCGCGTTCGCGTCGTGGAACCCGACCGGCACGAAGTACGTCGGCGTGTACGCGGACCCGACCACGCCGACGCACGACCTGATGCTGTTCGATGGCGCGGGGATGCTGCTCGGCACGATCGACGTCGGCGCGACGCCGCAGGTGTCCACGAGCCACCCCGACTGGTCTCCCGACGGCGCGCGCATCGCGTTCGTGCGCGCGCACCAGGCGTACGAGACCGGGGCGAACAACCAGCGCTTCTACCAGGGTGCGCTCGAGATGGTGCAGGACCAGGGCGGCACGTTCGGGAGCCCGGTGACGCTGCTCGGCCCCCAGGCCGGCAAGAACCGGTACTACCCCGCGTTCGCGCCCGACAGCTCGCTCCTCGCGTTCAACGAGTCCACGTGCCCGTCGGGCACGGCGCACATCGACTGCAACGCCGACTCGGATCCCTCGGCGACGCTGTTCGTGATGAAGCCCGAGCCGGCCGCGACGCCCGTCGCGCTGGCCCGCGCGAACGAGCCCGGCGCGACGGACGCCACGACGGAGCTCACCAACTCGTGGCCGAAGTGGGCCCCGTTCGAGTTCCAGCGCACGAAGACGGCGGGGAGCCGGCTCATGTGGCTCACGTTCTCGTCGAGCCGCAACTACGGCCTGCGCACGCCGCCGGCCGGCACCAGCAGCGAGTCCGCGACCGGTACGTGGCTGTGGATGGTCGCCATCGATCCCGATCGCGCGCTCGCCGGCGAGGATCCGAGCTACCCCGCGTTCTACCTGCCGTTCCAGGACGTCACGAGCTCGAACCACATCGCGCAGTGGACCAAGGAGGTCGTCGTCCTGGAGTGAGCCGTCACGCCTCGAGCGCGCGCGCCAGCGGCGGAGGCGGAAGCGCGACCTCCAAACTGGACCACGTCAGCCCGAACTGGATCACGGCGGCGACGAGGTTGGCGATCCCATCCGCCGCGGCCGGAACCTGGGTCTGGTACGTACCGAACGTCTTCGACCGGAAGCGCAACGCGTGAAAGAGCGTGGCGGTGTGCAGGACGATGCCCTGGATGATCTGCCCCCAGTTCCCGTTGTTCGCGCCGGCGAGCGCGGTCGACACGAAGCCGGGCAGCGCCAGCGCGACATCCAGGACGAGCGTCGTGTCGTTTGCGCTGCGCATGATGCGCCCGGGCTCCTCCGTCTTGGAGGTCGCCCAGAACGCCAGGGAGTCGAACACGGGGGTGGCCACGCTCACGGCCCACGCGACGTTCGAGGCCCCCTCCAAGGTGCCGCAGTCCAGCGGGAACGTCGTCGCCCCCTGCAGGTAGCCGCAGCTCGTGACGAACGACACCCACTCGAGCACCAGGACCGTCATCGACAGCGTGCTGACGGTCGGCTTCCACTCGTCTTCCACCTCCATCGGGAACAGATCGGCGGCCGTCGTGGCGACCGCGAGCATCAGGAGCGTGACGCCGTACAACGTGCCAAAGAACCGGGCGAACGCCGGATCGATGGCCCCCACGACGAGGCCGCTCGCGTTGCTCGCCGCGAGGCCCGTCCCCGCGAGGATGCCGTCCGCGGTGATCGCGGACTCGAACGCGGCGATGGCGGCATCGTCGGCGAACGGGGCCACATTTCCGCCGATCTTGTAGATGATGGTCGCAGGGATCGCGAGGACCAGCGAGATCAGGCCGCCGATCGTGAGCGTGTCCTGACCGGTCAGGTGCGTGTAGAGCGCCGAGACGTACGGAATGTCGAGCTCCATCGCGAGGAGGCCGTCCTCACCGAACAGCGATTCCGCGCCGGAGCTCACCGCCTCGAAGGCGTCGTCGAACGCAGCCTGCGCGTACTCCAGCGCCGTGGTGGCGAGATCCTCGAGCGTCGACAGGAGCGTGCTGAGCGGCGACGCGAGCGCCCCATCCGTGCCGCCGTCGCCGGTGGAGTCGACCGCGGACACGGTGTTCGCGTACGCCGGGGAGCCCTGCAAGGCTTCGGCGAGCTGCTGCACGGGGTCGGTGTCGGCGCTCCGGTGCGCGCGGATCCGGGCGAACGCCGCGAGCCGCCGCTGCGCGCGAGGGCTCGTGGTGTCGATCGCTATGTTCGCTGCGTTGTTCAGCGTGCCATCGAGCACGATGTTCGTCCCCGCGACGGCGTCGAGCGCCGGTGGCGGCTCCGGCACCAGCGTCTCCGCGCTCGAGTCGAGGCTACCGTTGCTCCCGATCGCATTCTGCGCGTCCTGGATGATGCTCGCGAGCTGGGACTTCACGGTCGTGAACCAGCCGTCCATCTTCGTCTGGAGCTGCGGTAGCCCCCCGGTCAGGACGCCACCGATGACGCCCGACAGCACGTACTCGATCGCGGTGGCGGTGCGCAGGATGTCATCCCAGGCGAACAGGAACCCGAGCCACTCGACGAGCTTGTCGAACGCCGCGCCCACCTGCGCGAAGAACGCGACGACCACGTTGAACGCATCGGTGATCGTCTCGACGATCGTGTCGAACACGTACGTGACGCCGTTCACGATGATCGTCCAGGCGGCCTGCAGCTGATCGTCGACCCAGGTCGCGACGTACTTCACGACCTTCACCGCACCGTCGATCAGGCCCACGATCAGGTCGCCGAGATCGCTCAGCCACGAGAACACGCCGAACGCGTTGGGCCGCCGCGCGCGTTCGTGGGCGAGCGCCTCCAGGTCGGCGGCGGTCAGCGTGCGGAACGTCGGGGTCGCCTTCGTGAAGTCGAGCTCCCAGGCGAAGCGTGCCGCCTCCGGCCAGCGCACGCGACGCGAGGCGGCCTCCTCACCGCGCCGCAGCCGGCGGACGCCAGGCACCTGCCGGGGCCGCCCGACCGGAGAGCGGACGAGGGTGGGCCGCGCGTCGCCGCCGGAGTCGAAGGCCATGATCTGCTGCACGGCCGAGGCGACGGACGTCGCGGTGTCCTCGTCGAGGCCGAGGCGGGTCTCGTAATCGCTGGCCTCGGCGCTCGCGAGCGTGGCCTGCATCGCGGCGTTCGGCTGCACCTCGACGACCGACGAGTCTGCCGCCATCGACTGCGTCTGGAAGTAGATCGTCGGGCTGGTGATCGTCGTCGCGACGGACGTGATGGTCAGGGTGCCCGAGGCGTTCGTGTTCACCACGGTCGGCAGATCCGGATCGAGGATCGCGCCGGTCCCGTTGATCGTCGCCTCGACGACACCATCCGCCCACACCGTGATCGGGCTCTGTGCGAGAATGTTGCCGTCGTCGTCGCGCGCGGCGATCTCGACGGACCACGTGTAGAGCTCGGCGATCGTCCCGGTCGCCTCGAGCTCGATCGGCGCGACGGACCAGTCCCCGGTTTCGGGGTCCTGCTCGAACCGCAGGACCTGCTGGTCGGCGGTGATCGCGAAGCAGACGGCGGCGCCGTTCGCGTCCTGCAGCGACGAGAGCACTCCGATCGACGAGGTCGCGGCGATCTGGAGCGGCTCGGACCAGCCATCAGCGGTCAGGCGCAGGTGATAGAGCTGGCGGTTCGTATTGAGGGCGAACACCTCGAGGCCGTTCGTACCGGCGGTCGCCGTCACGGCCAGGTACGAGCCCGCCCCGTCGAGCGTGGTCCAGCTCCCGCCCTCGAGCGTGTAGAGGTGCCCGTCCTGCAGCACGGCGAACAGCTGGGAGGCTCCCTGGGCATCCGGGGCCCACGCGTAGGAGACCACCGCGCTCGGCGAGGCGGCGCCCAGCGAGGTCGGCGTGTCACCCACGCCGTACGAGCCGTCGTCCTGCCAGTACGACACGCTGCTCGGTCGCACGGGATCGATCGCGAGCGTGTACCGCACGTCCGTGGGCAGCCCGAGGTCGTTCGTGTGGCCGAAGAAGGTACGGCCCCCGATCCCGTCGCTCGTCGCCGTGACCTCGTCGAACGCGGCGGGGATCAACCCGCGATCGTTCTCGATCAGGTAGCGCATGTTCTGGTTGCACAGCTCGGCCGGTGTCTGGCTGCAGCCCGACACGGGGTTGGAGACGACGCCGGGCGTGAGGAACGTGGTGTTCACGAGCGCATAGGAGGTGTAGTTCGACGGCGGATCGTCGTCTTCGTGGTTGCCGACCACGGCGTCCCCGAGCGCGATGTACTGCGCCGCGCACGGCGACGTGACCTCGACCCCGTCCGTACGCCACACGGTCACGTCGTCGCGAGCATCGGAGTCGGTATCGTCCCAGAACCGGTACCAGGTATCCGCAGGGGTGGGGACGATCGGGGGCGGCAGCACGCCGGCCGGATCGAAGACCGCGCGCACCATCATCGCGCCAGACGACGGCGTGTCGAAGTCCGAGCCGGCGAGCACGAAGTCGCCGAGCGCGAGATAGCCGTCCGACGGTAGCGTGCGCCAGAGGCTGGCCTGGTTCGGGAAGTCGTTGTCGGCGCGCTTGCTCGTCCACACCTGATGCGGCTCCCCACTCGCGGCGGTGTAGATCGTCGGCGTGACGATCCCGCTGATCGCGGTGGAGCCGTCGCTCATGGTGATGATGTCGAACGACGCCGCGTCCTGATCGGCCGGGGCCGCGAAGACGAACTGCTCGATGAGATCCGCGTCGAGCGTCGCGATCGAGGTCCGGAACGGCCCCGCCGCGTCGGGGCCCACGTTGTACGTCAGGAACAGCGCGGTCCCGCCCGTGCATGGCCACGCCTTCAACGCGATGGGAGTTGACGTGAGTGTGAACGAGAGGATCCGCGACTGAAACGTCCCGCCGGGCGTGGAGCACACGGACGCGGAGAGCATCGGTATCGGCGGGTTGGTGCCGAACACCACCACGCCATCCCCGTACGGGCAGGCGGCGAACACCGGACCGACGATGCCGGTGTCGATCGGCGCGGCCCAGCCGGTCTCACTCGTCGCGTCCTCGCGGATGCAATAGACGTGATTACCGCTGCCGAGCGTGAACAAGTAGATCGTGCCACTCGAGTCGGTGCACGAGACGAGCGCGCCGAGCGCGGTCGCCGGCACCTCCTCTCGATAGTTCTGCATCAGCCTGGAGGTCGGAGCGCTCTGGAGGATCGAATCGGACATCTGTGTCTCCCGCGAACATTCCGGAGAAAGGTGAAACGCGGCGGCCCGTCACCGGGTCGCGGGCTGCCGCGGGCGGCCGCGCGCGAGAGCGAGTACCGCCCATGAGATCGCGCGTGGCATGGAGGTCGAGCACTCGAGTTCAAGGCCACGCGAGGATGTGCGAGGTGCAGCTCGTGCGAGGTGCAGCTCGTGGCGAGGTGCAGCTCGTGGCGCCCCGCATCTCCCCTCGCCCGCGGCACGGGACGCCTCAGCGAGGACGGAGCTCACCGCAGCCAGGATCTCCCGGCTGCGCGTGCGCGGACATGATCGTGGACATCGCCCACCGAGGGATCCCGTGGAGAGGCGCCGCGCTGTCATGGAACAGCACGCGGCTGCGCGTGCGACGAGATCGACTCACGTTCCCCCTACGGTCTCTTGCTGTCTGGTCCAGATCACGCGCCATCGCCGCGGCTCACGAGCCACGCGACCAACCCGTCCTTTCTCATTACAGCAGGCGATCACCGCGCACAATGGAGCAACTTGCGCCATCACCCGCTGGCCGACCACCACGCGCGACGACGTGACGCGTGCGAGACAACGTCGGCGACGCGACCCTGCGAGCCACGCGACCCACGCGTTCGCTCCTGACGACAGCAGGTGATCACCTCGCGTGATGGAGCACGTTGCGCCACCACCGCTGGCAACCGGCACCTCGCGCGACGACGTGACGCGCGCGAGACCGCCCCGTCGATCGGCATGCAGCAGCCGCGCGCACGAGTTGCACCCGCACGCGCCCGCGCCACCTCGGCCGCCCACGCCGTGCGTGCGCGGCCATGCGGCCGAGCGCGCGAGCACCAAACACGCTGGCTCGCCGAGCCCGACATCACGACACGTGCTTCGTGATGCTCACCCGCGTGCGAGCACGCTGCGCGTGCGTCCCTCGGTCGCGCGGTCGATCACCTGGCGGATGACGGCGCGGGCCCGTGCTCGCGCGTCGACACCGGATCGCGGAGCTCGTCGCTACGCGGAGCGAGCGTCGTGATCTCGCATCCATCGCGGGTGACGATCACGGTGTGCTCCCACTGCGCCGACAGGCTGCCGTCCGCGGTCACGACGGTCCACCCATCGTCGAGGAAGATCACCTCGGGCCGGCCCAGGTTCACCATCGGCTCGACGGTGATCGCCATCCCGGCCTTGAGCCGCAGGCCCATGCCGCGGCGACCCGTATGCGGCACGTGCGGGTCCAGGTGCATGTGCCGGCCGATCCCGTGACCGCCGACGACGGTGACCACGGAGACGCCCTCGCGCGCAGCGAGCTCCATGATCGCGGCGCCGATGTCACCCAGCCGCGCGCCGTCGCGGATGACGGCGATCCCGGCGTCACGGCAGCGCCGCGCGACCTCCACGAGGCGTGTCGCCTGCGGGCTGGCGTTCCCGATCACGAACGTCCTGGACGTGTCACCGTGATATCCGTCGACGTTCGTGGTGACGTCGACGTTGATGATGTCGCCGTCCGCGAGGAGCTCGCGCTCCGAGGGGATGCCGTGGCACACGACGTGGTTCCGGCTCGTGCACACCGCGGCGGGGAACCCCTGGTATCCGAGCTGGCTCGGCTGCCCGCCGCGCCGCGCGGTGTCCTCCCGGACCCAGCGATCGATGTCCGCCGTGGTGATGCCCGGGCGTAACCGGGCACCGACGAACGCCAGCGTCTCCGCGGCCGCTCGCCCCGCGCGCCGCATCCGCTCGATCTCCGATGCGCTCAAGATCTCGATGGCCATGCATGCCCTTCATGCACGGCGCGATGTCCTCGCGTCCAATACCGTCTTGATCTCGCGTTCGAGGCGCTTGTCCGTGGTCGGTGAACGCGGCAGGCTGACGACGTGAGCCTCGCGCAGATCCGTTACTTCGTCGCGGTCGCCGAAGAAGGTCACGTCGGTCGTGCGGCCGAGCGCCTTCGCGTGGCGCAGCCGCCCGTCAGCCGCCAGATCCGCGCACTCGAGGACGAGCTCGGGACCCCGCTGTTCGCCCGCACCCCGCGGGGGATGACGCTCCTGCCCTCCGGGGAGGTCTTCCTCGCGCACGCCAAGGAGATCCTCACGGCCGTCGAACGCGCGAGCGACGCGGTACGCAAGGCGACACGACGCTCCGACGGCGACCCGCGAGTGACATAGCGCACCACCAGCGCCTCCGGCAGCGCCTCCGGCAGCGCCTCCGGCAGCGCCTCCGGCAGCGCCGCCAGGCCGCCCGGCGCCCCCCGCCCGGGGCGGGCGCACCCGTCTCGCGATTCTCGCTGCAGGTTCTCGCTCCGAACTGCGTGCGTGGTTCTGGAGGTCTAATGTCACATCCCGCGAGGACATCGTGAGCCGCCAGCCGCTGCCGCCGGCGACGCGGGCGCTGCTCGAGGCGTCGTACCGCACGGACCTCTCGAGCGTTCGTGTCGTGCCCGACAGCGACGAGGCCAGCCACCTCGGCGCCGAGGCGTTCGCGCGTGGCAACGAGATCCACCTCGCGCCCGGACGCTTCGCGCCGGACGACCCGCGCGATCACCTGCTCGCACACGAGGTCGCGCACGTCGTGCAGCAAGCCCAGGGCCGCGTCGCCGCGAACGTTCAGGCCGAGGGAGTCGCGTTGAACACGGACGAGTCCCTCGAACGCGAGGCGGACGAGATGGCGTCGAGCGCGATCTCCGGCGGCCAGGCGCGCAGCGGGCCTGCGCTGACCGCACCCGAGGCGAGCGATGGCGCACCGGCGCAGGGCTTCTTCAAGCTGTCCGCCGAGGACGCAGGAAGGCTGGCCGAGCGGAGGCCCGGGACGCGGTTCCTCAGGCAGCTCCCCGGTCCCAACGGGAACTACCTCGACGACGACAGGAACCTGCGGACGGAGTCGACCACGCAGATTCCGGCGCTCCGCATCGCGGACACCGGCGAGCTCGCGATCCAGGACACGGACGACAACGTCGACGTCAAGACGTTCTTCGCGGACGCCTCGGTGATCGATCACTCGAACGAACGACTCGAGGAGGTGGGCTCGACGTTCGCGCTCCGCGACACGGGGAACAAGCTGACCGTGCCGGACATCGAGGGGACCTCGCACGAGCTCCATCAGGTGGTGGCCGAGCGGGGAGAACAACGCGGCACGGAGGTGCGGGGGAAGAGCCAGTGCATCGAGATGGCCCAGCAGGTGATGGGCCGGGGCGGCGAGCTCTCGCTCGGCACCGCGAACAACGTGCCCCAGCCGAGCGAGAAGAACTTCGGCAACAGCCTCGCCGCGTACGTCGCGACCTACGCGGAGACCGACGGTGACGAGGGCGCCGCCGTCGAGGCGAGCGACGAGGTCAACCGGCCCATCGTGGACAAGCTGTTGTGCCCCAAGTTCACGGTCACCATCGCCGACGACTACACCCCCGATGACGTCCGCCAGCAGGCGGACGGAGAGACCGATCGCGCCGGCAAGCACATCTTCCAGGTCGACGACTCCACGACGAGAGTGCCGGATCAGTTCATCGTTCGCCCGAACACCGCCCGCCGCACCGTCGAGAAGACCCTGGTCGAGGGCTGGTGTTGCTGGAAGGTCGATCTCTTCAGCGATATCGAGAATGACCCGGACGGCCTCCGGATCACGGCGGAGCCGGGCCGAGGCGACCGCGTCTGGCAGAAGCTCCTCGAGCTGTACGAGGACGGCGAGCTCGTCGCGCTAGCGCCTGCCGTCGAGACCGAGCGCGACAGGGTGCTCGTCACGGTCCGGGCAGGAGTCCCCGAGTCCGACCTCGAGGAGGTGAGGACGGACGGGGAGCAGCTCGAGCGACAGATCCCCGAGGATCGCGCTCGCGACCTGCTGGAGTCCCGCCTCGGGGCGCTGATCACCGACGCGGAGCCATGTGGTCAGGTCACCTTCGCCGCCTCGTTCTATCGCGGCGAGGATCTGCAGAGGCGGTACGTCGACGCCCTCCGCGACAAGAAGACCGATGTGGCGACGAAGCTCGGGATCAACCAGCACGCGGCTCCCGGCGTCGGAGGGGCGTTCGCGATCTCGTCGGTCGGACAGATGAACGAGGACGGTCAGATCCTCCGGGTCTCCGACGATGAGTGGCAGGCACCCGAGGCGCCGTATCACTGGGCGGGTGTGGTCGCGAAGAGTGGGGACGACGTCATCACGTTCGAGAACTACGCTCGCGGCCCCGGTGAGGGCATGGGGGACCAGGATCCACGCGGCTACTTCGCGATGTACGGACCCGCCCGCGAGGTCGACGTCCGCGACGACGACTCGATCGAGGAGCAGGAGACCACCCCGGAGGAGCGGGCGCGCGGCACGTTCCACGGCACGTGGGCGAAGGGCTATCCCAACCCGATCACCGTCGCGTACGAGCGGTCGTAGGCCGGAGCGGCAGCCGCGGCTACTCACCCCGGAGGCCACGCCATCGTCGCGAGCACCACGTCGAGGCGGCGCGGTTCGAGTAGGCTGTCGCGGATGTCTCGCGCCCTCCTCTGCATCGCGCTCGCCGGCTGCGGCTCTGCGGCAGCGCCCGTCGAGCCCACCGCACCATCACCATCGACGACGGCTCCCTCGCCACCCACCGACGCGGCGGTCGACGCGCCGCCCGACGTGGGCCCCGACTTCGCGAGCGCCGAGCCGTGGGTGTTCCGCTATCACACCGCGCAGCGCTCCGAGACGTGGACGCTTCGTCACGTCGACGGCGCGGCGCAGCTCGTCGTCGAGACCGCGGGCGGTGAGCGACGCTACGTCGGCTCGGCGACGGAGCGCGCGGACGGAACGCTCGTGCTCGACGTCTCGACCGGCACCGCGAAGATGGCGCTCGAGTGCAAGCGCGAGCAGCTCGCGGTCAGCGCGAAGTGCAACGACCACAAGGCGAAGGCGCGCGAGGTGCTGAACTGCTACCACGCGGACTTCGCGACCCCGATGCCGTTCGCGCCCGCCCCCGGCATCGAGTACGTCGTGGATGCAACGTGCAACGGCTACCGGCTGATCGCGCCGTGAGCCGCGGACGCCCTGGCACGGAGACGCCCTCGTCGCGTCAGGTCGACGACGAACGCTCGCCGAGCTGCGCGCGCAACGCGGCGAACGCCCCCTTGCCGCTGGCGACCAGGCTCGGCGACAGCGACGCGAGCCCGCAGCGGAACTCGTACGCGGCCAGGTGCTCGGGGTTGTGGAAGTACCGCAGGAAGATCGACACACCGACGGCCGGATCGAGCTCGAGGCTGTAGATCCGGAAGCCGGCCTGCAGCTTCGCGATGATCACCGGGTTGTTGCTCGGTGCGTGCTCGCTGGTGATCGCGTCGAAGCCGAGCGCGCGGGTGTAGTCGATGGTCCCGCGCAAGATCATCCGGTAGATGCCGCGCCGGCGGTGATCGCGGTGCACGTTGGTGTGCCACATGCGGTACAGCGACGGCGAGGCCTGCTCGCCGCAGAACTGGGCCACGATCTGGCCGCCGGAGCGCACGAGGCAGAAGTCGGTCAGCGGGTTGCCGCCGCGGCTGGCCGCGAGCCGAGCCTGGCCATCGCGTTCGTGCTCGGTCCGCAGCGCGGACAGATTGAAGAACACCTCGGGCGGGAAGTGGTCGCGCATCTCGCCTTCGTGCACCGCCCAGTAGGCCGCAGCGTCGACACGCTCGAGGTCGTAACCGGCGTCCCGCAGCGGCTGAAAGTGCTCGTCCCAGTGGGTGCGGGCCCAGGCCCAGGTCGCGTCGTCCATCCCCCGGCTATACCGCAACCTCGGCGTGCGAGAGGGATGCTGCGTCGATGGCAGCGCGCCGAGCCCAGGCATCGAGCGCACGACCGTGCGGCGCGCGCGAGTGAGCCGCGTCCCGGGCAACGCGCCGAGCCGGGCCGTGCGCGACCGATCTGTTCGAGACGCTACCGTGGCGCGAGCATGCGGCCTGCGCGAGTGAGCTGGTACCGGGTCACGCCTGGGCTTGACCCGTTTCCGCGGAAACACCGCTGCGCGCCACGCGCGAGGTCGGCGTTCTCGTGAGACCACGGATGCGTGCACACGCACGAGGTCGGCGTTTCCGCGGATACAGAGGCGTGCCGACGCACGAGGTCGGCGTTTCCGCGGATACAGAGGCGTGCCGACGCACGAGGTCGGCGTTTCCGCGGAAACACCGAGGCGTGCCACGCACGAGGTCGGCGTTCCGCGGAACACGCAGCCGTGCCACGCACGAGGTCCAGGCTTGACCCGGTTTCGTGGACACCGTCTTACGCTGCCAGTGCTCGCTGTGCGAACCCGCGTTCGAAGTCACCGGGTTTTGATAGCGATTGTGTGAATGTCTCCGTTCTGGGTTGTAGAAGCCGTCGATGTACGCCGCGATGTACGCCGCGATGTCGCGTTCGATGTCGCGTTCGATGTCGCGTTCGATGTCGCGTTCGATGTCGCGTTCGATGTCGCGTTCGATGTCGCGTTCGATGTCGCGTTCGATGTCGCG
>Ga0164243_10000813_pt1 | contig 54538 bp, 50 predicted proteins | sample OricompcompostOP_FD_108781 | JGI IMG/M metagenome (GOLD analysis project Ga0164243, IMG submission 108781) | Organic Plus compost microbial communities from Emeryville, California, USA - Original compost - Organic plus compost (OP) | ecosystem: Engineered > Solid waste > Mixed feedstock >... | reverse complement strand
GAGCTTGTCGCAGATCGCGAGGATGTTGTGCTTCTCGTGCGTGGCGAACGCGACGTGGTGCATGCGGGGGCCGTCGCCGCCGGTCATCGCGGTGTCGTGCACGGTGGGCTTGCGGCGCATCCACGCGGCGTAGACCGTGCCGTCCGCGTCCTCGATGTCCTCGGTGGTCTTGAAGCCGAGGTCCTCCATGTACTTCACCGCGCGCGGGACGTCCGGCGTCACCTGGTTGAAGTGGTCGAGGCGCACGAGGGCACCGGGGGTGTAGAGGTCGTAGCGCCACGCGAGGCGCTCGACGTGCTCGGCGTCGTGGAAGAACTCGTAGGGGAACCCGAGCGGATCGGTGACGCGCACCGAGTCGCCGATCCCCTTCACGAAGCCGTCCTTGTTACGGCGTACGTCGCAGCCGAGCTCTCGGTAGTACGCCTCGGCGCGGTCGACGTCCTCGGGGGTGCGGACGCGGTAGCTGAATGCGGCGACCGCCGCGACCGGGCCTTTCCGGAGCACGAGGTTGTGGTGAATGAACTCCTCGATGGAGCGGAGGTAGATGATCTCATCAGTCTCCTCCGTGACGGTGAGGCTGAGCACGTCGACGTAAAAGTCCCGCGACTTCGCGAGGTCGGTGACGACGATCTCCATGTACGCGCAGCGGAGCACGTCGGGCGCGGGCGCCGTCGGGGTTGGGATCGCGTTCGGGAGGTTCTGCAGCTTATCCAGGACAGACACGGTCAGTTCACTTTCTTGAAGGAGGTGGCGGCCTCGGGGCCCCTGCCGAAGCGAGGGGAGTGGGTGTCGTTGAGCGTGATGTGGACCGCCTGCTGGGTCGTGTAGAAGTCGATAGAGCGGTAGCCGCCTTCCCGACCGAGCCCGGACGCCTTGACCCCGCCGAAGGGTGTGCGCAGGTCCCGGATGTTGTTCGAGTTGAGCCACACCATGCCGGAGTCGATCGCCCCGGCGAAGTTGTGGGCCCGCTTGAGATTCGTCGTGTAGACGTAGGCGGCGAGCCCGTAGCGGGTGTCGTTCGCCAGGGCCAGCGCCTCCTCGTCGGTGTCGAAGGGAGTTATCGTCGCCACCGGCCCGAAGATCTCCTCCTGGAAGAGCCGCGCCTCCGGCCTGATGTCGGCGAAGACGGTCGGGGCGACCCAGTTGCCTTCCGGGAAAGCCTCCGGTCGGCCGCCGCCGGCGACGAGCCGGCCCTCGGTCTTGCCGATCTCGACGTAGGACATGACCTTCTCGAAGTGGGTCGGGTGCACGAGCGCGCCCACCTCGGTATTCGGGTCGTCCGGCTGGCCGACGATGATGTTCTTCGCCCGCTCGGCGAAGGCGGCGACGAACTCGTCGTAGATCGAGCGCTCGACGAGGACGCGGGCGCCGGCGGTGCACCGCTCGCCGTTCAGTGACATCGTGCCGAAGAGCGCGGCGTCGAGCGCCGAGTCGAGGTCCGCGTCGGCGAAGACGATCGCCGGGGACTTGCCGCCGAGCTCGAGCGACAGGCCCTTGAGCAGCGGGGCCGCATTCGTCGACAAGGTCTCCCCAGTCGAGCTGTCGCCGGTGAACGAAATGAGCGGCACGTCCGGGTGCTTCACCAGCGCGTCGCCCGCGACGCCGCCCGAGCCGAGGATGAGGTTGAAGACGCCCTTCGGGACGCCGGCTTCCTCGAAGATCTCCGGCCACAGCGCCGCCGACAACGGGGTGTAGCTCGCGGGCTTCAGCACGACGGTGTTGCCGGTGGCGAGCGCCGGGCCGAGCTTCCACGACGACTGCATGAAGGGGACGTTCCACGGCGTGATGAGGCCCGCGACGCCGATCGGCTTGCGGTTCACGTAGTTGATCTGGCGACCCGGGACCTTGAAGGCGTTGTCCTCCTGGGCGACGATCAGGTCGGCGAAGAAGCGGAAGTTCTCCGCGGCGCGCTGCGCCTGGCCCTTCGACTGGGTGATCGGGAGGCCGGAATCCCAGGTCTCGATCGCCGCGAGCTGGTCGTCGCGCGACTCGATGATGTCGGCGATGCGGTGCAGGATGCGGCTGCGCTGGCGCGGCAGCATCCGCGGCCACGGGCCTTCGTCGAAGGCGCGCTTCGCGGCGGCGACGGCGAGGTCGACATCGGCCTTCGTCGCGGCGGCGGCCTTAATGTAGACCTCGTTCGTCGCAGGGTTGAGGACGTCGAATGTGGCGCCGTCCTGCGCATCGACCCACTGGCCGTCGACGTAGAGGCGGAGCGCGTCGGGAGTCCCGGCGGGAGGCGTGGCAGCCATCGTGAGGTTCCTTTGCTTCAGTCGGCGGCGGGTGCCGTCGAGGTGGTTGTCTGGGACTGCTTGTGCTCGGCCTGGTGGACGAGCACCGCGCGGAGGGTCGTCAGCCGGTGCTCGCGGGCGACGTGCTCGATCTCGGCGGCGGGTGCCCCGGTCTCGATGAGGCGAACGATCTCCTCGTGCTCGCCGACGGCTTCGGGCGCGCGCTCGGGCACGAATGAGAACGAGGACTCGCGCAGCACACTCATCCGCTTCCAGCCGCGATGCACGAGGTCGAGGATGTGCGCGTTCGGGCATTCCTCGAAGAGCACCGCGTGGAATTCGAGGTTCAGCCGGGTGTAGATCAGTGCGTCGAAGTCGGCGAGGTTCCGCCGCAACCGCTCATTGATCATCCGCGCGCGGGCGAGCTGCTCGGTGGAGAGGCGAGGGGCCGCTGTCGCGGTGGCGTAGCCCTCGACGAGGGCGAGCGTCTCCATCGTGACCCGGTACTCCTCCGGGTCGAGCAGCGCCACCTGGGCGCCGACATTCTTCTCGAACTCGACCAGGCCTTCTGCTTCGAGGCGTCGGATCGCCTCGCGCACTGGCACCGGACTCATGTCGAGGGCGCCGGCGATCTGGCCGAGCACGAGCCGGTAGCCGGGGGAGTAACGCCCGTCCTCGATCCGCTCGTGGATATAGGCGTAGGCGAGCTCGGACTTGCTCGGCGCGACGACCTGCACCGCTGCCGTTGCGCTCATGCCTGCCCCGTCTCGGTCAAATAGCGCTGCTTCGCCGCGGTGTCCGGCGGGAACATCCCGTCGACCGGCGACCCGGCAGCGATCTGCTCAGCGACCCAGCCGTCCTCGCGCTCCTGCGCGGCCGCCTCCGCGGCGACCTCCGCAACCAGGGCGAGCGGGACGACGATGGCGCCGTCGTCGTCACCGACGATGACATCGCCTGGCACGACCGCGGCGCCGCCGCAGCCGATCGCGACGTCCGTCTCCCACGGCACGTGACGGCGGCCGAGCACGCTCGGGTGCGGGCCCTGACTGAAGACAGGAATGCCGATCTCCTGGACCTGCGCCCAGTCGCGCACCGCGCCATCGGTGACGATCCCGGCCGCACCGCGTACCTTCGCCCGCAGCGCGAGGACATCGCCGACAGTGGCGGCGTCTCGTACGCCGCGGGCGTCGACGACGAGAATCTCCCCGTGCCCGACAGTGTCGAAGGCGCGCTTCTGCGCGTTGAATCCGCCGCCGTGACTGGCGAAGAGATCGGGACGGAACGGGATGAAGCGCAGCGTCCGCGCCTGGCCCACGATGCGTTGCCCCGGCTGATTCGTCGTGACCCCGTTGATGAAGACGTCGACATGGCCGCGTTTGCGGAGCGCTGCGGAGAGGGTCGACACCGGCGTCGCCTCCAGTAGTGCCCGGACGTCCTCCGAGAGCATGATGGAGCCCTCCGCGGTCGGGGTCGCCGGCGCAGCCTTCGGATCCGGCAGGATCGCGACGACATCCGCCTGGAGGAGCGCCCCTTCGTCGAGCTCGGCCTTGATGATCTGCCGCGCTGGTCGGGTATCCGGGTCGGGGAACATCGCCGTCCACTCCCGGTTGATCGCGTCGCGGTCGCGATAGCGCTCGACCCAGATGGTGACCTTGAGGATGTCGGCGGTGGTGCCACCTGCGGCCTGCATGAGCTCGGCGATCCGCTCGAAGACGATCCGCACCTGGGCGTCGAGCTCCGCGGGGAACTCACGCGTCGTCAGATTGCGCCCAGTGAGGACACTGGAGCTGAGGTGCCGACCGATGCGGCTCGCGACGGGGACCGGGTTCACATGGGTGAAGCCCTCGGTGTTCACCGAGCGACGCTGGCTCATACCATGCCCTCCATCCAGCCATATCCGGACAATATCTGAAATAATATACGATCATTCATCGAGAGTGTCAAGGCTAGCGTCGAAGTGGGGCGCACGGCCGCGGGGCAATTCAGTAGCTCGCACGATCGCCCGTCGTCGCCGAGCCGCTGAACCGGTCGGTGAGGGCCTCGTAGCCCGGGCGAGCAGACCGACATCAGCGTCGGTGAAGACGAAGTCCGCGCCAGCGGCCGCGTCGCGCCCGGCCAGGGCAGGATCGAAGGAACTGACCCCGACCTTCACGCCGATGGTGGGGCCATGACCTGCTGGGACGGCGGCGACTACTTCGGGTGGGTCTGCTGACGAGCACATCCATCGACGCGGCAAGGATAGGACGGGCCGATGAAGATCGCGTCGACGTTCGCGGATGTCACGCGGCGGGAATGCATCGCCCGGACGGCGGCCGTCGCCAGTTCGGCCGTAGACCCTCGGAACGATCCGGGTCTGTGCGCCGAGGTCGGGGCACTGCTTGATGAAGATGCGGTCAGCCGCCGAGGTTCTCCCGGATCTTCGCTGCCGTGGAGCGCAGGCGGTCGGCGATCTCACCCTCGTCGCGCGCGCTCGCGACATAGACGACGGCGATCGCCGCGGGTTCTCGTGCTCGGAGCGCGAGTGGCACCGCTACCGAGCGCAGGCTGGAGATGACCTCGTCGTGGCTGGTCGCATAGCCGCGGTCGGTGGACTCGGCCACGTCGCTGATGAGGGCGTCCGACATGGCAGTGGGACGATCGCCGGAGGGGAGGATTGACAGTATCGCCTTTCCCGGTGCTCCGACGCTGACCGGATGCCGCGTGCCCGGTCGCTGCGCGACGGAGGCGACGGCATGGCTGGGCTCCACGCTGGCGATCGTGACGCACTCGTCGCGATCGAGGACCGCCAGGAAGCACGTCATGCCCAGTTCGTTCGCTGCTGCGGTCAGCTCTGGAAGCGCCTCGGCCTGCAAGTCGTGGGCGACCCCTGCGGCGAGCGCCGCTAGACGGGCGCCCAGCGTGATTCGTCGGGAGCCGTCCCGTGTGATCAGGCCGTGAAACTCCAAAGTGCGTACCAGCCGGTACGCGATGGAACGATGGACGTCGAGACGCCGGGCGATCTCGTCGATCGCGAGGGGGGCCCGAGCGTCGGCGAGGATCTCGAGGATCCGGATGCCACGGCTCAACGTCTGCGAAGCGGCCCCGGACGGATACGGGTCAAGATCCAGGGCTATGCTCCCACGTCTCGCAGCACGCCGGACAGTCCTCTCGCGTGCGACATTTGCGTTCGGATATACATGTTCAATGTTAGAACCAGATGTTCTAACATAGACATTTCCAGACTGAATGCAACACCTCGTTGTGCGACGGTACTGGCCAGGCCACCGCCTACGGGCGGTGTTTCGGTGGCGAACCGGCCACCACACCCGAAGGCGCCATTTCGCGATCATCCACAAGAGTCCGAACCGTCGAGAAGCCCACACGACGACCGCGTCCGCTACCCTAACGGAAGCGGCATAACCGAAATGACACCGTCTCCACGATCAAGGCCCAATGATTGGATGAGCGGCACCTTACGTCGGATGCACCGATGTGGGACGGGGCAGGCCCAACGTGTCTACACGCGCCGACGCGCCATCGGCCAAGCTTGATGCCGATGAGGCCTTCCACCGTGCAGTCTGTCGGCGCTGCGTGTCGTCGACAGGAAGCTGCAGCGCATCTGGCGTCTTCTTGCGCCATACCGGACACCGATGGACTGCTCGGCGAGCATGTCGCTGGAAATGCTCGACAAGCACGCGGCGATCGTCAGCGCGATCGCGCTGCTCTTTTGCTGCCGTTGAGGTTCACCACCGTCACTTGAACACCGCCGCGGCACATCTCATCGAAGCGGAAGCAACTCCAGAGGGCTCAGTGCCGTAGGAGCGCGCAATCCAGCCGTTCCGCTCGATTCGGCCATCGAGCTTCGCTACTTCGGCTCAATCGTCTTCGGCGCCACGCGGGCGGCCCCGGATGAGACGTTGGAGCAGGTCGACGAGTGTCTGCTGCTCCTCCGCGTCCAACGCGCTCGCCCATCGCTTCTCGCGGGCGTTGTGCCCTTCGAAGGAGTCGTGCCAGAGTTCCCGCCCCTTCTCCGTGAGGTCGACGGTCACGAGGCGGCGATCTTTGGACTCGCGCTTGCGGATCACGTATCCATCGCGTTCGAGGGTGTTGATGACGCTCGAGATGCTGGCGCGAGATACGCTCGCCAACCGTGCGATGGTGCGTGGCTCGAGGGGGCCCGTCACCCATATCGTGAAGATCACACGGAAGCCCGCGTAGCTCACGCCGAAGGGGCGCCATACCGTGGAGTCGAGATCCGTCGTGAGGAGGTTCGCGGCTCGCACGAGCGTGAACAGCACCTGATTCGCTTCCGGGTCGTAGTGTTCGCCCAGTGCCCTGATCTTGTTGCGGACGACCTCGCGAAACTCATCTCGCGTGGTCAAGGCATTCGATGTCGTGGTCACCACACCCTCTTCTCTGGTCCCGAGTACTCCCTACTAGTAGTACCACAGATGATCAGAACCTTGACATGCAAGTGACCGTTTGATCTCATTCCGGACCGCGGTACGACGCGGGCCAGATGCCCTGCTTTCCGGGGGAGAGTATTCCCTCGGGATCGAGCGCGTCCTTGATACGTTCGGCCAGCCGCCGTTGGGCGTGGTCGTTGAACGAGTACTGGTCGCCGACGAGGTCCATGAAGTTCAGGTGGGATCGGTATTCGCCGTATCCGAGGTCGGACGCCTCCTGCACCAGCTCCGCGGTCAGCTCCCATGCGGCGGCGACCTCCTCCGGGTTCGCGTAGTCGAAGAGGATGAGGGCGATCAGGTACATCGAACGCTGCTGGAGTGCGAACGCGGCACCGAAGTCGAGTCCGCGGGCCCGCGTGTGCCTCTTGACCAGTTCGATCATCCGGTCGGCGTCTGCGCCGTTGAGGGGGGCGATGGGGGTGAAGCCGATGTGGCCCCCCGTGTCGCTGCCCAGCCATCCGAGCAGTTTGATCACGTTCATGTTCGGGACGCCGGCGAGCAGATAGTCCGAGGGATTGATCTGGTCTCGCGGGGTGTCGCCCCGGTACTTCCTGGTGATGAGCGTGACGCCGGGGACGTCGGCGATGGCTCGCTCCAGTTCGGCGTACTGGGCGTCGACGACCGCGTCGGATCCCCAGAATCCGATGCGCGCGTTCCAGGACTTCCAGCCGATCTTCTCGCCGATGCGCTTCATCACGTCGTCGGGTATGGGTCCCTCGCCTGTCCACCAGTCCGACCGCTTCGAGACGGGAGTGGCACGGTTGAGCACGTTGGAAACAGACACCCGGTGGTTGATGACGCCGCTGACGAACAGCGGGCGGAGTGCGTCGATGAGCGTCCCGATCTCGCCCTCGTCCTCGATCATGACCCAGCAGGCCCGCCAGGCTTGAGGCTGCGGCAGCAGCCAGATACCGGCCTTCGTCACGACGCCGAAGTTGGACTGCATAAACAGTGCGTCCATGCTCGGTCCGAAGCCGCGCTTGTGGGTGTGCCAGGTCGGCGCCTCCGGAAGGCCGCCCATACCCGTCCGCACGACGTCGCCGTCGGCGAGTACGACTTCGAGTCCACAGAGGGCGGCGGCGTGGTCGCCGTACGGGGTGTAGCCGTAGCCGTGATCGAGGGCGTTGCCGATGATGCTTCCCCAGCCGAGATCAGGCACGTCGACCCAGAGGGGAATGCTGTTCTCACGTAGGTGCTCGTAGAGCTGGAAGTAGCTCACGCCCGGTTCGATTACGGCGTAGCCGAGCGCTTCGTGGACTTCGAGGATGCGGTTCATCCGCCGCAGGTTCACCACGACCGAGCCCGTCACTCGCGGTGCGCCGCCGCCATAGCCGTTATTGCGTCCCTGCGAGTTCGTCCAGACCGGAATTCCGTGCCGGCGAGCCACGTCCAGTACCGCCTGGATCTCTGCGACCCCGTCGGGTTGGACGACCGCGGAAGCCTGGTACGGGTTGTCGTCGCGGACCCCGTACGGATCCTGGAACTCGTCCGCCAGCTCGTCGCCGACATGGACGTGGTCAGCACCGACGGCGGTGACGAACTCCGCCAGGGCTGTCTCGAAGGCGCGCTCCGAGACACCGACGGGAAGAACTCTCGACATATCGTGATTCCTTGGGTTCGAGGCCCGGCCAGCCGAGGCCGGAGAGGGTTCAATCCGGCAGGACCTTGCCGGGGTTCATGATGTTCAGCGGGTCGAGCGCGCGCTTGATCGCCCACATGACGTCGACGGCGTCGCCGTGCTCGGCGCGCATATAGCGTCGCTTGGCCAGACCGACGCCGTGCTCGCCTGTCGCGGTGCCGTCGAGCTCCAGAGACTTGCGCACCAGGGCGTCCGCGTACTGCTGCCCGATTTCCTCCTGACCGGGCTTGAGTGCGGCCAGCACATGCACGTTGCCGTCGCCGATGTGCCCCGCCGGCATGACGTCGATGCCCAGGCGCGCGGCCTCGTCCTTGCTGAAGTCGACCATCTCGACCAGGCGAGACAGCGGGACGGCCGTGTCGGAGAGCTTGAACTTCCGGTCAGGATAGTAGCGCTTGGCCGCCCCGTACAACCGGTGTCGGATCTCCCACATCTCCTCGACCTCCCGGGGGTCGGACGCGGACTCCACGCCGATGCCCCCGTGCCGGGCGCAGATCGCCTCGACGTGGGAGATGTCGGATGCCCGCGCGTCGGCGGCCGCGGAACTCAAGCCGATCCACAGCGCCGGGAGCACGGGAAAGCCGGTTCCGTTGGCGAGATTGACGGCCTCGATGCCGTTGGCGTCGAGACCCTCGAGCCGTTCCACGGGGAGCCGGGCGGCGATGACCGAGTATGCCGCGGCGGCGGCATCCGACATCGTCGGGAAGAACGCGCGCACGACGGAGGTGTGCTGCGGGATCGGATAGAGCTCGAGGGTGAGCTCCACGATGACGCCGAGCGTTCCCGAGGCTCCGATGAAGAGGTCCTTCAGGTCGTAGGCCGAGCTGGACTTGCGGACCGGCCGCCCGAGGGTGAGCAGCCTCCCGTCGGCGGTGACGACCTTCATCGCGATTACGTTGCGGTGCATGCCGCCGTAGCCGACGGTGGCGGTGCCGCTCGCGTTCGTGGAGGCCATGCCCCCGATGCTGGAGTTCGATCCCGGATCGACCGGGAAGAAGAGCCCCGTCGGCTTCAGCTGCTCGTTGAGCTGCTCGCGACGGATGCCCGGCTGCACGACCGCCTGGAAGTCACCTGTGCGCACCTCGATCACCTGGTCCATCCCGCTCAGATCCAGGCTGACCGAGGGCCGCGTGGCGACCAGGAAGCCCTCTTCGGCGGTGCCGACGCCGTACGGGATGATCGCCGTGCCCGTCTCGCGTGCCCAGTCCACGACGGCGCGCACGTCGTCGACGTCCGTTGCGGACACGACGGCGAGCGGAGTGGTGTCCTCGCCGAAGCGGTCGTCACGGCCATGACCTTCGCGTTCGGTGATCTCGGTGCTGACCTTCCCCGCGAGCCGCGGGATCGCCCGCAGGCCCTGGATCACGTCTTGCGTCGTCGTCACAGCCTGCTCCATCCCGCGTTCGTCCGTCGCCGGAGGATCGCCGGCGTGAGATCGGCCACCGAGCGCACGCCCACCAGTGCCATGACCCGGTCGATCTCCTCGGCGAACGTGTTCAGCACCCGTTCGACCCCTGCGCTTCCCCCATTCGTCATGCCGAACACCCAGGGGCGGCCGATCAGGCACGCCTTCGCACCGAGGGCGAGGGCCTTGACGACGTCCTGACCGCGGCGGATGCCGCTGTCGATGAGCACGTCCACCTCGGCGCCCACCTCTGCGACCACCTCGGGCAGGACCTCGATCGTGGCCGGGAGACCGTCCAGCTGCCGCCCGCCGTGGTTCGACACCACGACGCCCTCGCACCCCGCCTCGACAGCGAGCCGGGCGTCCTCGGCGCACATCACACCTTTGAGCACGAGCGGACCGTCCCACAGGTCGCGGATGCGCTTGAGGTCGTCCCAGTCCTGGTCCGGGTTGAACATGCCCTTCATGACGTTCGCAATGCTGCGGTCCGTCCCCGGAGCGATCTTGCTCACGACCGATGCCGTGTTCCCCCCGTCATCGACGAGCGGGGGACCCGTCAGGTAGTCGAAGAGCCACCGGGGCTTGGTGACCACGCCCGCGAACATGCGGGGAGTCACGCGGAACGGGATCGCCATACGATTGCGGCGATCACGCTCGCGGTTGCCGCTGATCGGTGCGTCCGCGGTCACGACCAGTGTCTCGAATCCCAGCTCCTTCGCACGCCGCATGCGATCGAAGACCATCTCCTGGTCATGGAACAGGTAGATCTGCAGCCATTGCGACGACGACACGCTCGCGGCGACCTCGGCCATCGGAACGCTGGGGCTGGCACTGAGGATCGAGACCGTGCCCACGGCGTCGGCTCCGACGGCTGCGGCCCGCTCGCCCTCTGGGCCAGCCATGCGGGTCATGCCCGTCGGTGCCGTGATGACGGGAAGCGACAGGGTGCGCCCGAGCACGGTGGTCGTGAGATCCCGCACGCCGTTGCCGGCAAGCACACGAGCGTTGAAGGCCAGGTCCTGGAACGCACTGCGGTTGAGCCTGGCCGTGACCTCATCCTCGGCCGCACCGTCGACGAAGTCGAACACTCCGCGCGGCAGTCTGCGTCGCGCGTATGCCCGATTCTCGACCCATGTTCCTGATCTCATGCTGGTTGCTCCCTCGTGGGGGCGCGCCGATGATCCGGCGTCCCGATCGGTCCCGATCGATCCCGGCGCGGGCAAGTCGAGGACCGCCGGCGCAGGGACTGCCGATCAGGAACTGTAGCCGCCCTCGGCGACGAGGCCGTCGACGTCGGGAACCTCGTCGAGCTGACCATAGCGCTGGAACATCTCCAGGAACTCGGTCACGCCGGCCCGCGTGAGCTCCGTGGAGAACGTGGGCAGGCCGCTGCCGGCCAGCACATCACGATCCTGACCGGTGTACTGGGCGGCAAGGTCGAGCAGAGTCTCCTCGTTGGCCGGGTCAGCGATCCAGTCCATCGCCTTCTCCAGCGCTGCGCGGACGCCGTCGACGATCTCCGGGTTCTCGCCGGCGAACTCAGCAGAGCTCACGACGCTCAAGCTCGGCGAATCAGCGGGCAGGGCGGCGCTCACTGAACCGATGGCGGCCAGCTCCGGGTTCTGCAGCGCAGAGGTGAGGAACGGCTCGATCATTGTGTGCGCGACGATGCTGTCGTTCAGGATCAGCTCCGCAGCGTTCGGATACGGCACGGTCTGGAAGGTGATCCCTGAGGAGTCGCCGCCGGCCTCGTCGATCGCGTTCATCGTGTAGACCTGCGTGGGCGTGCCGGTGGCGCCTAGCACGAGGTCGGAGCCGAGCTCGGCGAGACTGCCGGGGCCATCCGTCTTCGTGACCATCTGCAGGCTGTTGTCGTCGGGGCCACCTAGGACGGTGTTGCCTGAGACGACCTGCAACTCAATGCCCTGCGACTGTGCAACGGCGACGTTCCAGATGTTAGAGAGACCCAACTGGAACTCCCCGCTCACCAGCAAGCTGGCGGCGTCCGCTGAGCTCTGGGAGCTGTTGTCGCCGAACTCGACCAAGAATCCCTGTTCTTCGAAGAATCCTTCGTCCATCGCCACCCATATCGGCGCGAAGTCCGTGATGGGGAAGGAGATCATCTTGAGGACTCGGAGTTCGTCCGAGCCGCCGTTTGGACTGGTGTCGGGCGTCGATTCGCCCGCACAGCCTGTGAGCGCGAGGGCTACGGCGCCGAGTGTTGCGGTGATGGTGCCGGCCTTTTTCATGGTTGCCTCCTCGTTGAGAGCTCGTTCCCACATCAGTTCGACCCCAGCCATCGCACCGAGAATCGAATAGCGTTAGAACTGCGATTATCAGAGTCTATATCATTGAAGCTGGTATCAACAAAGACTGTGTGCGATAGTATGGACTCGCATGATGTGAGTCTTCATCTATCCATGGAGTGTCACACGCAACATGACTTTCGACGGGGAAAGGGCGACGGACCTCTGCGGCGGGCCGTCCGATCTCTGTGGAAGCACCAGCCAACGGCCCGACGGAGAACGGATGGTCTCATACCATGAGTAATGTCGACACGGGGTCACGCGCGCGACGGAAAGGCAGAGCGGTTCTGTCCATCGAGCGGCTCGGCGTGACATTCCCCACGGATGCCGGTCCGAAGCCGGTCCTCACAGATGTCTCTCTGGATGTCCACGCCGACGAGTTCGTCTGCATCGTCGGCCCGTCGGGCACCGGAAAGACGACTCTGATCCGTTGCATCTCGGGCCTGGCCCACGCAACGGAGGGGACCGTGCGACTGGATGGTCAGCCGGTCACCGAGCCACCGCAGCGGCTGGCTCTGGTGTCTCAGGACTACAGCCGTTCGCTGATGCCGTGGTTGCGGGTGGATGACAATGTGCGGCTGCCCCTGAACGGCAAAGGCATCCCCCGTGCCGACGTCTCGCGTCGCGTCGAGGAGTCCCTCGCCGCGGTCAATCTCGCGAAGGCCGGCCGCGCCTATCCCTGGCAGCTCTCAGGCGGGATGCAGCAGCGTGTCGCGATCGCCCGCGCACTCGCCTATCAGCCCGAGGTGCTCGTCATGGACGAACCCTTCGCCTCGGTGGACGCTCAGACCCGCGCGGAACTGGAGGATCTCATCCTCCGACTGCAGCGGCAGACCGCCATGACGATCCTTCTCGTGACGCATGACATCGAGGAGTCGGTCTACCTCGCCGACCGGGTCATCGTGCTCGGTGGATCGCCCGCCACGATCCACCACGAACTCGAGGTCGCGCTCGGCAACGACCGCGACCAGCTGACGACGAAGTCCCAACCCGAGTTCGTGAACTACCGAGCCGAGGTGCTCACCAGCATCCGCGAGGCCCGCGCGATCGCGGCGCCGCAGTGAGGAAGTGACCCGATCATGACAACCAACATCGCCCTCCCGCAACCGGGAGAAGTGCCCACCGGGCGCCGACGGCGCGCCCAGGACTATCTCCAGCATCACCGCGGAGCGCGAATCGTCGCCCAGCTGGCGCTCTTCCTGGTGTTCCTCGCGATCTATTCGATGCTCATCGCCTTCTCTCCGTCCCTGGGCCGATTCATGCCGACCGTTCCGGCTCTCCTCGTGGACGGGTTCGGCACGATCCTGGTCGACCCGGGGCTGTGGGAGGGGGTGGGGATGACGCTTTACGCCACTGTTCTGGGCCTGGCGATCTCGCTCGTCCTGGGCTCGGTCGTGGGCGTTCTCTTGTCGATCCACCGCAATGCGTACCTCTCCGCCCAGTTCGTCATCGACTTCATGCGCACGATCCCGCCGCTCGCGCTGATCCCGGTCGGTCTGCTGCTGCTGGGCCCCACGTTGCGGATGGAGGTCACGCTGATCGTCGTGACCGCGGTTTGGCCGGTCCTCCTCCAGGTGCACTTCGGGGTGGTCAACATCGATCCGAAGCTCCTCGAGACCGCGCGGTCCTTCCGCATCCCGCTCTGGCGCCGCATGCTGTTCATCATGGCGCCGGCAGTCGGCCCGTCGTTCGGCACGGCCCTGCGGCTCTCGGCGACGCTGTGTCTGCTGCTGGCGGTGGGCACGGAGCTGATCGCCGGCGGCTCGGGGCTGGGCTATCTCGTCGGCTGGTATCAGCAGGCCTTCCGCATCCCCGAGACCTACGCCACGATCATCATCGTCGGCCTGCTCGGCGTCGCACTGAACTCGTTCATCATGTTCGGCGAGCGCCGTCTCCTGGGTTGGCACCGCCGCGAGACGAAGGCGGCGAGATCATGACCGCCAGACGAACGGGCCGGCGCGTCGCCGACGTCCTGATCGCGCTGTGGCTGCCCCTGCTGGTGCTCACGATCATCTGGATCTACACCACGAGCGTGCCATCGCCGTTCTTCCCCCCGCTCGGCCGTGTCTTCGCACAGTTCGGCGAGGTATGGCTCGGACCAGGGCTCACCGAGCACGTGCTGCCGAGCCTGCAGAATCTCGCCCTCGGGGTGATCATCGGAATCGTGCTCGGCATCGTGCTCGGCGTGATCCTTGCCCTTCTCCCGGTGTGGGAGCTGCTCCTCAATCCCTATCTGCAGTTCTTCCGCGCCCTGCCGGGCATCATCCTGCTGCCCCTTCTGCTCATGATCCTCGGCACGAACGACACCTCCAAGGTTCTTCTCATCGCCTACGGCGCGTTCTGGCCCGTGCTGCTGAACACCGTGGATGGGATCAAGGCGATCGCTCCCGAGATCCGTCAGACCGCGCGTTCCTACCGCTTCACGCGCTGGAACATCTTCACGCGCGTGCTGCTGCCCGGCGCGTTCCCGCAGATCTCGATCGGCATCAGGCTGAGCCTGTCGATCGGGCTGGTCCTCATGGTGGGAAGCGAGCTCTACGGAGCCACCCGCGGCATCGGCTTCTTCGTGCTCGAGGCCAAGCAAGTGTTCAACACCGCGGGGATGTGGTCAGGGGTCATCCTGCTCGGCGTCATCGGCTACTTCCTCAGCGTCGGCTACAGCGCCCTCGAGCGCAGGCTGCTGCGCTGGCGCGAGGTGGCGCACTGACGCGAAGCCGGAGAGGCGGTGCCTGAGACGCCTCGCGTCCCAGGCACCGCCCGCCTCCTCGGTGCTCCCGTCAGACGGCCGTGCGTGCGTCGACCTCGCTGGCCTCGCGCTCGAGCAGCGCCCGGGCGATCACGAGGTACTGCACGGTCGGCGGGCCCTCTTCCACGACGTTCGCACGGGCATCGCGGAGCATCCGTTCGATGGGGTACTTCCGTGTGTAGCCGATCCCACCGAACACGAGCAGCGCGCGGTCGGTGACCCGGCAGACGGCCTCGAGACCGAAGAGCTTGCACATCGAGGCCTCGCCGGGGATCCGCTCGCCGGCGCTGAGCCGACGGGTGGCGTCTTCGATCATCGTCCGCAATGCGTAGACGTCTGTGGCCATCTCCGCGAGGTAGCGCTGCACCGACTGCCTGCTCGCGATGGGCTTGCCGAAGGTCACCCGCCCCTGCGCTCGCCGTAGCGATAGCTTGAGCGCCTCCTCCGCCGTGCCGAGCGACGACGCGGCCACGTAGAGGCGGCTGTCCTCCAGGCCGTGCTCCATGAATGCGAGCCCGTCCCCCTCGCCGCCCAGCAGATTGGCGACGGGGACGCGCATGTCGGTGAACGTGAGGTGACCATGCTGCAGCCCGCGGGTGCCCATGGTCTCCGGGAGGGGCTGGATGTCCAGCCCCTCCGCGGACTGCTCCTTGTCCACGAGCAGGGCGCTCACGTCGTGCGGCCCCTTGCCCTCGCCCGTCTTCACGAACAGGATGATGTGACTGGCCCAGTCGGAGTTCGTGGTGAGATGCTTCTCGCCGTTGACGACGTACACGTCCCCGTCGCGCACCGCGCGGGTCTTGCTGTCCGCCCCGGTTCCGGCATCCGGCTCCGTGAGTCCGAAGGCGAAGGATCGCTCGCCGCGCGCCACGAGGGGCAGCAGATCGCGCTTCTGCTCCTCGCTCGCGATCATGTCGAACATGTGCGCGCTCGAGTTGTGCGCGTGCACGAAGCCGCGCAGGCCGCCGTGGATGCGGGAGAGCCCGACGAGGATCGGGATGTACTGCTCGGGACGCAGCCCGGACCCGCCGTACTCCTCGGGCACGAGCAGACCGAAGGCCCCCAGCTCCTGGAGAACCGGGACGATGATCTCCTTCGGGATCCAGTCGTTCTTCTCCACCTCCTCCTCCAGCGGCGGGAACACCTCCCAGAGCCGCTCGAGGAGCCGGTCCTTCATCCGTTCGTAATCGTCGTCCTTCATCCCGTTCCTTTCGATGGGGTTCTCTCAGGTCGTCGTGTGCGGGTCGTGACCACGCCACGCGATGTCGAGGAGTTCGCGGGCTTGGACGGCGGTGACCGATTCGGGAAGCCCTTCAGCGACGAGTCGGTCCATCACCGTATCGAGCTGCGTAGGTGTGACTCCGAGTTCGGCCAGTGTGCGAGGCGTGCCCAGAACGTCCAGGAGGGCGTCGGCGAGGGCTGCGAACCCGGATCCGCCCCCTCGCGCGAGCTGCGGCGCGGGCCGGAGGCCGGCGAAGGCTCCGTGATCCTCGTTGTAGCGCGCGACGGCCGCGGCGACGACGCCGTGGGTGGCGCCGTGGCGGGTGCCGGTCTCGGCCACGATCGTATGAACGAGCGCATGGGCGATGCCCATGGGCACCGGGAGCATGGCGGCCAGCGCGGCGCCTTCCTGGATGCGGGCGAGCACGTCGGGGTTGGTGCGGTCCCCGGTCGCGCCCGCGACGAGCAGATCCAGCGCACGCTCCTGCAAGGCAACCGAGACAGGCGTCGCGGCAGGGGAGATGAGGCCTTCCAGGCAATGAGAGACGGCATTGGTCAACGACTCGGCCAGCAGCTGCGGGGGGGTGCGTGCGAGCACGGCGACCGAGTGGACCACCGCGTCGGGTGTCAGTTCGGGGGCACGCACGGGGCGCTTGACCCCACCGATGGTGACGCCGGCGAACGGGGTGAACTCTGCTCCGCCCAGGGTGCTCGGGATGGTGATGTGTCGTGGGCGGGAGCGGTCGCCGAGGAGGCGATGGACGGCGGCCTTGGCGGTGTCGATGCTGCTGGCGCCGCCGAGGGAGACGATGAGAGAGGCGTCGGTGGCACGCAGACCGTCGACGACTTCTTGCACGGTGCCCTCAGGAACGTTGGCTGCCGCGCCGCTGTACTCGATGACCTCGTCGGGTCGCAATGCCGCACGCACCTCGGCGAGCAGGTCGTTCTCGCGAGCGACGCTCGGACTGGTGACCACGACGGCGTTGCCGCGACGTCCCTCCGTCGCGCGCGCGACGGCGCGCGCGAGCGACCCGGCCCGGGGACCCGCGCGATGCACGACGACACCGGAAGGAGTCCGATAGTCCGGGAGGTTCACAGCGGACGCACCAGTTGTCCGCCGTCCACGGGGATGACGACGCCGGTGATGTAGCGGGAGCCGTCGCCGGCCAGGAGCAGCAGCGGGGCGTCGAGATCGCCGAGCTCGCCGATGCGGCCGAGGGGAACCTTCTTCGCGACCTGCGCCAGGCGTTCCGGGTCGTCGAAGAGATCCTGGTTGAGCTCCGTGGGGAAGTGGCCGGGACAGATCGCGTTGACCCGTACGCCGCTGCGCGCCCATTCCAGCGCGAGCTGACGAGTCAGATGCACGAGCCCCGCCTTGGACGCCGAATAGGCCGCGGTGAAGAGCGACGTCCCCAGGCCAGCGAGGGAGGCGATGTTCACGATCGACCCCGATCCCGCATCCACCATGTGCCTGCCCGCAGCCTGTGCGAGGGTCCACGCGCCTGTCAGATTCGTCGCCAACGTGTGGTCCCAGTCCGCGGCACTGTGCTCCAGGGCAGGCTTGATCAGACCCATGCCCGCGTTGTTCACGAGCACGTCGATGCGGCCCTCGGACCGGACGATCTCGTCGACGACGCCGCGTGCGGTGTCCGCATCCGTGACGTCGAGAGCGACGCCGTGAGCGCGTAGCCCGTCGGCGCGCAGTGCCTGGGCACTCTCCCGGACGCGCTCGACGCGGCGGGCGCCCAGATACACCGTGGCCCCTGCCTGTGCCAGTACACTCGCGAAATGTGCCCCGAGACCGCTCGAGGCACCGCTGACCAGCGCGACCCGATCGCGGAGGTCGAACGTCCCTCCCGTGGTGTGATTCGACATGGCGGCCATTCCTGCTCCTTCGCAGCGGCGTCGGACCACCTGGGCGCACGAAGCGAGCGCCGAGCGATGACCCGTCTGTTGGTAGAAGTCTAATGATATTAGCTCATACCATGTCATCCCATATCATCTTGGGCTCATCGAGGGGATTCCCAGACACGTTCGGGAGCGTCCCGGACTGCGAACTCCGCGTGTACGGCGGCGGTGTGCTCGCCGAGCGCCGGCTCGACATCCTCGGGAAGGGGTAGTCCGCCGGCGAAGGCGAGGGCGCCGGGCTCTTCGACGAAGGCCCACGGAAGGGCACGGGAACCGAGGCGGCGGGTCGCCTCTGCGGCGTCCATGCCGCTCAACGCCCTTTGCACGCGTGCGCGCAGTGCGGCGGCGTCGGCGAACCGCTCCGCGGTGGTGAGCGTCCGCACGTCGGCCAGCCCGAGGGCGTCGCACAGACCTGCCCAGTAGGCGTCCTCGTCGAGGATCGCCACGACGAGCCGACGGTCGTCCGCGGTGTGATACACGGCTTTGCCGGGGTTGGCGAAGCCGGCCGCGAGGGGTGTGCCTGCGGCCAGTCGCCCGATGCGGGCCGGTTCGGCGAGCACGGCCGTCACCGAGACCTCGATGGCGGCTCCGCGCCCGGTGGACCGTGCGCGTAGGAGTGCGGCGAGGATGCGTGTCGCGGCTTGCGTGCCGGCGAGGGTGTCGCCGTACGGGATGCCGGGAATCTGCGGTTCGCCGGGGTAGAGGGTGGCGAGCGCGCCGGACGCGGCGAGGTAGCTGAGATCCTGCCCAGGCCGGTCGCCCAGAGGGGACCCGGGTCCGTACCCGCTGATCGTGCAGTGCACGAGCCCGGGGTTCGCCTCCGCCAGAGCGGCAGCGTCGAGACCGAATGTGGCTGCCCGCCCGGCGGGCCAGGAGTGCACGAAGACGTGAGCGCGGCCAGCCAGACCGCGAGCGAAGGCCCGCCCTTCGGCCGTGTCCAGTGCGCAAACGACGCTCTCCTTCCCGGCGTTGAACTCCTGGAAGATCTGCGGCATGGCGCGGGAAGGATCCCCGAGCGGCGGCTCGACCTTGATCACCCGCGCTCCCAGGCGCGCGAGAACTCGGGTCGCGTAGGGACCGGGACCTCTCGTCGTCGCGTCGACGACGAGGACGTCCTCGAGCGTGCCGCTCTCGGCCGACGGGGTGTCGGTCATGCCAGGAACTCGGCGCGGATCCGGTCGCCGTCGGCGTCGAGGTCCGGCGGGCGTCGCTCGGCCTGCGGGACGCCGAAGGGGATGTCCACGGCATCGGCCGCCTCGACCGTGTTCCAGGGGATGTTCGCGTGCGGCTCGAAGAGCCGTTCCAGGTCGGCGAGCGTGTGCCGGCCGACCGCCGCGGCGACGAGGGGACGGAGCTCTTCGGCGCGCGGGATGTACTCGGCGGGGGTGAGCGGACGGAGGTTCTCGAGTCCGAGCGCGTCGCACAGCGCGTCCCAGAAGGGCTGCTCGTCGAGCACGCCGAGCACCACGCGACGGTCGTCGGCGGTGAGGAAGACGCCGTAAGCGGGGTTGACGACCTTCGCGCTCACGATGCTGTCGTCTGCGCTCGCGCCGATGCTCGCGAACTCGGAGAGCACGCCCGCGACGGAGACCTCGATCTCTCCGCCGATCCCTGTCGTCCGGGCCGAGAGGATCGCCGAGACGATGCGCAGCGCGGCGAACATGCCGGCGGCGGTGTCGCCGATGGGCAGCCCGGGGTAGTCGAGGCTCTCGCCCATGATGCCGGTGAGCGCTCCGGACGCGGCAAGGTAGTTCAGTTCGTGTCCGGGTCGGGCGCGGAGCGGACCGGTCGATCCGAATCCGGTGAGCGTGCAGTGGACGATCGCCGGGTTGAGGGCGAGGAGCGCCGGGGCGCCGAGCCCGAGCCGTTCGGCCACGCCGGGCCGCCAGGAGTTCACGAACGCGTCGGCGCGGGCCGCCACGGCGAGCGCGAGCGCGCGGCCCTCGTCGCTGCGCAGGTCGCACAGCGCGCTCTCCTTGTCGCCGTTGAAGGCGTTCCACAGGCCCGGGATCCGGCGGGCCGGGTCGCCTCCCGGCGCTTCCAGCTTGATCACCCGCGCGCCGAGACGCGCGAGCAGCTCGGTCGCGTAAGGCCCGGGCCCGAGGATCGTATGGTCGGCGATGACGACGCCCTCGAGCGGTGTGCCGGGATTGGCCATGGTGTCTCTCGTCCTTCTTCTCGGTGTCTCCGGCCGTGCTGCGTCGCTCAGTCCCGGGGGCGGCCCCCGGCCGCGCCGTATGTCTCGCGGAGTTCGCGGCGGAGCAGCTTGCCGGTCCCGTTGCGGGGCAGGGGCGCGTCCCGCACGATCACCGCGCTGGGCTTCTTCACGCTGCCCACCTGTTCCCGGCACCAGGCGACGAGCTCGGCGGATTCGGCCGCGGTGCCGGGGCGGAGCACGACGATGCCTACCGGTGTCTCTCCCCAGTGTTCGTGCGGGACGCCGATGACGGCGGCCTCGGCGACCGCCGGGTGGGCCATCAGCGCGTTCTCGAGCTCCGTGGGCCAGATGTTGAAGCCGCCGGAGATGATCATGTCATCCTTGCGGTCTGCGAGGTACAGGTATCCATCGCGCAGGTAGCCCATGTCGCGGGTGAGGAGAGAGCCGTCCGGCAGGAATCGGGCGGCGGTGGCCTCGGGATCTCCCCAGATCTCGTTCATGGTCCACGGGGCACGAACGGCGATCTCTCCGACCTCTCCGGGCGAGACGTCCGTGCCGTCCTCGTCGACGATGCGCACGGTCGCGCCGGGCACTGGGCGTCCCGCGGATCGCAGCACCGCAGGGTCGAATCCCGGTGCGTGGACGTCGTGGTCGGCGCTGCCGAGGGCGCTGATCGGCGACGCCTCCGATTGTCCGTAGCTCTGTGCGAAGACAGGCCCGAACACGGCGATCGCTCGCCGCAGGGTGGTCTCGTCGATGGGTGATCCGCCGTACCCGATCCGCCTCAGCGTGCTCAGGCGACGCTGTTCGAGCCCCGGGACCTCCAGCACCGATTTCAGCATCGTGGGCACGATGAGCGACACCGTTCCACCCGCCTCGATGTGGTCGACGAATCGCCCGGCATCGAATCGGGGCATCACGATCTGACGGGCGCCGCGGGCGATCATCGGCCAGAAGAACGCTCCCGAGATGTGCGACATGGGTCCGGCGATGATCTGCACCGTGTCCTCGGCGACGTCCTCGAGGGTGCGCGCGAGGGCCTCGCCGAGCTCGAAGTACTCGCGCTGTCGATGCATGATGCCCTTGGGCAGACCCGTGGTGCCGCTGGAGAAACGGAGGACCGCGAGATCGTCCGGTCCGGAGGGCAGCTGAGGGTCGTCCGGCGGCGCGGCCGCCAGCACCGCGTCGTACTCCACCTCGGGGGAGGGGCCGTGCGTGATGACGACTCGGAGGTCGGGAAGCTCGATGCGGGCCGGAGCGAGCCGTTCCCATTCCGGGGCGTCGACGATGAGGGCCCGCGCGCCGGACACGCGCAGCATGTGCGCGTGCGTCTTCACCGTGTTGTGCGTGTACAGCGGCACCCGGACGGCGCCGGCGAGGGCGATCGCCAGGATCTCCTCGACCGACTCGAGCCGGTTCGCCGAGAGGGTGGCGACGCGGTCGCCCGGTCCGACGCCGCGGGCGATCAGGGCGTTCGCCAAGCGGCCGGCACGGTCGGCGAGTCGCGTGTAGTCGAGGCGGTGGCCTTCGAAGTCCACCGCGACCGCATCGGGCGTCGCCCTCACCGTCCGCCGGAACTGCTCCGAGAACGGGACGAACGATGAAGCCGCCGCCGACGCCGTACTGTGCGAGAAGCTCATGGGGATACCTCTTCCAGGAAATCGGCGACCCTGTCGAACACGACTGGGTCGCGGAGGACGTCGAAGTGCCCGCGGCCCGCAACGGCAAGGTGCCGGGCACCGATCCGGGCGGCGTACTCGGCGGTGTCGACGGCGAGCCGGTCGCGGTCACCGCCGACCACGAGCGTGGGCACGCGAGGAACGCTGGTGACACGTTGCCCGACCATGCCGGCCGCGATCGCCGCGATCGCGGCCGGGTCCGCACCGGGGACGCGCAGCGCCGCCTCGAGGAGGGCGCTCTGCCGCGGGTCGTCCATCGGAACACCCTCGAGCAGAAAGCGTCTTTCGGCTTCGAGATCGCGTGTCCCGAAGGGGTCGGAGAGCCCGGTCCCGCAGAGCACCAGCGAACGCACGCGATCGGGACTGCTCTCGGCGAGGGCGAGGGCGACGATCCCGCCCATCGAGTGCGCGACGACATCGACCTCGTCGAGTCCCAGCTCGTCGAGAAGGGCGACGAGGTCGCCGGCGAAGAGCGCGGGAGAGTATCCCGTCGGATCGACAGGCTTGTCGCTGCCGCCGTGACCGCGCAGGTCGGGGATGAGCACACCGTAGCCCAGCCGGACGAGGGATCGCTCCCAGCCGTTCTCGGCCCACGTCAGGGAGCCGGTCGAGCCGTAGCCGTGCACGAGCAGCACGGTGCGCTCGCCGGGAATGTAGGCCCGCGTCAGCCGCGCGGGCCCGATACGCCGCGTCGCCTCGGTCGCCATGGTTCTCTCCTCCTCTCGCCCGTCAGTGCGGGAGGGAGCGGATTTCCTCGAAGAAGGGGGCCACGACGGAGGGGCTTACGCGACAGTCGAGCAGCAGGACACCCTGCGCGCCCTCGCCGACCCACGTCCGCAGAACCTCGAGGTCCTGCAGCGATCGGATGGTCGCTGCCCGTGCGCCGTATGCGACCGCGACCGCCGCGAACGACACGTCTCCCAGCTGCGCTGGACGGATGTCGAGTCCGCGCGGGCCGTACTGGTGGAGCTCCGCGCCGTAGGCGCCATCGTTGAAGACGACGATGACACCCGAGGTGCACTGCTCGATGAAGACGGGCAGGTCAGCGATCGCCATCTGCAGACCGCCGTCGCCGGTGGCGAGCACCGTCAGGCGATCAGGTCGGGCGACGGCCGCGCCGACAGCTGCCGGAAGCCCGAGTCCGATCGTCTGGTAGGCGGACCCGACCATGAGGAACCCGGACGGGTCGTCGGCCCGCCAGTACTCCGCGGGCCAGCCCACGAAGTGACCGCCGTCCAGCACGATCGTCCGCCCTGCAGGCAGCAGCAGGTCCAGGTCGCGCGCGACCGGACGAGGATCGAGCCGGCCGTCGTCGGTGAGCTCGGAGGCATCCGTGTCCCGCAGGTGTGCGCGTTGGACGCGTTCGGCGACGTTCGCGCGCCAACCGGAGCGCGCATCTGTCCCAAGGGATCCGAGGAGCGCGTCGGCGAAGACGGCTGCGTCCGCCCGCACGAAACGGTTCACGCGGGGCGCGCGCGAACTGTCATCGAGGTCCACGTGCACGAGGGTCGCTTCGGGCTCCAGGGCGTGTCCGAAGCGCATGGTGAACGGGTTCAGGCCGGCGCCGACGGCGAGCACGACATCGGCCTCGCCGATGAGCGCGGCCGTCTCCTCCGGGGCGAAGCCACCGGAGATGCCGATGTCCCATGGGCTTTCGCCGAAGGTCGCCCGGGCACCCGCGGTCGTGGCCAGCAGCGCCCCCACCCGGTCGGCGATCTCCGCGTAGCGTGACCCGGATCCGGACAGCCAGACGCCACGGCCGCCGAGGATGAGCGGTCGCTCGGCAGCGCGCAGCAGCGCGGCGACCGTCTCCACGTCGGCTGTGTCCGGTCCCGGCAGCCCCGTCGGCGGCGGCAGCTCCGTCTCGACGGAGGCCGCAGACGCCGGCGATTCCGAGATATCCGAGGGCAGAGCGAGGTACACGGGTCGGCGTTCATCCAGTGCGCGCCGAATCGCCTGCACGGTGCGACGCACCGCGTCCTCAGCGTTCTCCACGACGATGACGGGTACGCCGAGGCCCGCGCTCACCGCGAACTGGTGAACATCCCACGGCCGAGGCGCGTCGGGGGCAGCGCCGGCGACGTACAGCAGCGGAATCCGTGCTTGTGCCGCCTCGGTCAACGGCGTCAGCGCGTTGGTGAAACCGGGGCCGTAGGTCGTCGTGGCCACCGCGAGCCCCCCCGAGGCCCGGTAGTAGGCGTCGGCGGCGGCGACCGCGCCGGCCTCGTGGCGGGTCTGCACGTAGCGGGTGCCGTTGCCGAGCAGGCCATTCACGAAGAACGCGTTGCCGTTGCCCATGACTCCGAACGCGGTCGCGGCGTGGGCGGCGACGACGCGGGCGACGACATCGGAGACGGTGGAGCCGGGTTCAGTCATGACGCGCTGCGGTCTTCGAGGCGATCAGCTCGCCCAGGGACTTCTTGAGCACCTTGCCGACGGCGTTGCGCGGCAGCTCGTCGAAGGGCACGATCACGCGAGGGATCTTGAAGCCGGCGAGGTTCTCGCGGCACACCCGTTCGATCTCGTCCGGGTCGAACTCCGCACCTTCGCGCAGCACGACCGCAGCGGAGACGGCCTCTCCCCAGCGCTCGTGCGGCGTGCCGACGACGGCGACCTCTTTGACGGAGGGCAGTGTCATGATGACGTTCTCCACCTCGATCGGGTAGACGTTGAAGCCGCCCGAGATCACCACGTCGCGTGAACGGCCGACGAGGTAGAGCCGGCCGTCGTCGTCGAACCTGCCGAGGTCACCGGTGCGCATCCATCCCCCCTCGAGCATCACCTCCGCGGTCGCCTCGGGATTGCCGAGGTAACCGCTCATCATCGAGTCGCCGCGAACAGCGATCTCGCCGACGTCACCACGGGGCACTTCGCCGCCGGACTCGTCGACGCAGAGCACCTCGACGAACGGCGTGGGCCGTCCCGCCGACGCGAGATGCGGCGGGGGGTCGCCCTGCCAGATGTGATCGGCGACACCGAGCGCGGTGATGGGAAGCCCGGACTCCGTCTGCCCGTACAGCTGGGTGAGCACGGGTCCGAAGATCTCGTTGGTGCGTACGATGTCCGGCACCTGCATCGGCGAGGAGCCGTAGATGATCCGGCGAAGGTGCGGAGCACGGTGACCGGGCATCGCCTCATTGAGCGTCGTGAGCATCGCAGGCACGGTGATCAAGGCGGTGACGCCGCGGTTCTGCAGCGCGTCGAGCGCGTCATCCGGCTCGAAACGGCCGGCGATGATCTGCGTCGCGCCGCGCACGAAGTAGGCGAGCACGAAGATGCCGCCGACGTGGCTGAGCGGGATCGCGGTGTACACCACGTCGCTGCGTTCCGCGCCGGTCTCGATGATCGTGTTGCGCACGCTCGCGGCTACGGCGCGCAGGTCGTGCACGGCGGCCTTCGGCGTGCCGGTGGTGCCGGAGGTGAACGACAGCTGTGCCGGCGCCCTGTCGTCGCCCGCAGCGGGTGTCGCTCCGCGATGCGCGCGGCCGCGCTCGACGAGCTCGGCGTACGTCCACTGCTCCGCGGGGGTGTCCGGTCCCCGGTCCTGGAGTCGGATCATCGGGCCGAGCGAGGGGATGCCGGCAAGCTCCGGTGCGAGACCGGAGGCCCACTCGTCATCGACGACCACCGCCCGGGCGTTCGCGAGCCGGAGGATCTCCGCAGCCTCGCGCGGGTGCAGCCTCTTGTTGATCGCCAGACGCACGAATCCTCCGAGGAAACACGCCTGATCGAGCACGGCGCACTCGGAGCGGCCCGCGGAGATCACGGCCACGCAGTCGCCCGCCTCCAGTCCGGCGTCGGCCAGCCCGGCGATCACCGCGCGCACCTCGGCCTCCGTGTCGGCGAACGTCAGCGAACGGAAGTCGTCGATGATCGCTGTGCGGTCGGCGTGGACCCGATAGGCGTTACGCAGCAGCGCGTGCAGCGAGCCGGTGGCGACGTCGAGGTCAGGCATCGTCGCGCACCAGGACATGTTCGATGCACACGGTGCCGATTCCCAACATGTGCGCGAGCCCGACGCGCGCCCCCGGCTGCTGACGTTCGCCGGCCTCACCGCGCAACTGTGTCGTGATCTCCACCACCTGCCCGACACCCGTCGGCCCCACAGGGTGACCCATGGACTGCAGTCCGCCCGAGGCGCTCACCGCGCATCGCCCGCCGATGTCGTAATCGCCGGCGAGGACGTCTGCCGCAGCACGCCCCGGCCCGGACAGGCCGATCGCCTCGATGTAGACGAGCTCCTCGATGGAGAAGGCGTCGTGCACTTCGACGACGTCCAGGTCTGCGACCGAGATGCCTGCCTCGGTCAGCGCGACAGACGTCGTCACCTTCGTGAGCTCGGCATCCGGGAAGACCCCGGGTGCGTACACCTCCTCGCTGCGCGCGACCGACGCGGCGATCCGCACGGCACGGCTCGGGTCGATGCCGAGTCGTGCGATGGCGTCCTCGGAGGCGAGGATGACGGCCGCGGCGCCTTCGCCGACCGGGCAGCACTGGTGCTTGGTCAGCACGCCGGCGATCGGCGGCTCCGCGAGGATGGCGGTCACATCGATCGCCTCCCGGCGCTGAGCGGCGGGGTTTCGCAGTCCGTTGGCGTGGTTCTTCGCCGCGACCCTGGCCAGGGCGGCCGGCGTGGCGCCCGAGGTGCGCAGGTACTCTTCGGCGAGCAAGGCGAAATGGGTGGCTGGGTTCACGAGGCCATCGACCAGGTCGACGGTACCGGACTCGCGGTAGCCGTCGGAGCGCATGGCCGGTTTGTCCACGCCTACCGCGATGCTCACGTCCGCCGCGCCGGCTTGGATGTCGAGGTACGCCTGGCGTACTGCTGTGGAGCCGGAGGCGGAGGCGTTCTCGACCTGGGCGACGGGGATGCCCGTGGCGCCCAGGTGCCGGAGCATCGGCTGTCCGATCGCGGCGCCGATCAGCGCGGAGCCCACATACGCGGACTCCACGTCCGTCCAGCGCAGGCCAGCGTCGGCGAGCGCGCCACGCACGGCGGTCAGGCCGAGCTGTACGTAAGGTGTCGGCGACGGGGCCCGGTACGGATGGATCCCGACTCCCACCACATAGACGCGACGCTGCGTTTCGGGCATCAGATGCCTTTCTCTGTCTGGGCGAAGACGAGCCATTCGGTCCCGTCCGCCATCGGAACCAGTGACCCCTCGACGGCGGCGCCATGGACCACGCCACCATCGACCAGGGCGCGGACGATGAGACCGTCGTCCAGGTCGACGGTGGCGAGCGAGAACGGCGCCTCCGGCCCCGGGCCGCGATGGCGGTGCACGGTCACCGCATCGACCACCGTGCCGATCGCGGGGACAGCGGTCGGCACGAGTCGATCGCCGTGGGCGCCGCAGCGCTGGCAGCCGAACTGCTCGGGGGGAAAGGCGATCAGCCCGTCTTCGGCGCATCGCGTCACGCGCAGCGCGAGCGAGCCGGGCGTGTCCTCCGTCGTCAGCGTCCTCGCCGGCGAGGGGGCGTTCTCAGTCGACATGGGTAGGACCCCTTACTGATTGACGGAGTAGCCGCCGTTGACCGGGTAGGTCTGCCCCGTGATCCAGGAGGCGGCGTCAGAGGCGAGGAAGAGGATCATGTTGGCGGCGTCCTCGGGCTCGCCGAAGCGCCGCACGATGTAGCGCTTGAGCTGCTGCTTCGCGGCTTCTTCGTCCGAGAGCGCATCAGCGACGAACGGGGTACGAGTCGCGGCGAGGGCGACCGAGTTCGCGGTGATGTTGAAGCGGCCCACACTTCGAGCGATGCCGCGCATGAACCCGGCAGCACCGGCCTTAGCGCCTGAGTAGATCTCCAGGCCGGGCTCTCCCACGCGGCCCGCGTCGGAGATGACGGTCACGATCCGCCCATACTTCTTCTCGACCATGCCCGGTAGGGCGTGGCGAGTGCAGTTGAGCACGCCGTAGAGGTTCACGTGGAGGTACTTGTCCCAGTCCCCTCGTTGCTGGGTCCAGAACGGCGGGTCGAACCCAGCGCCGCCGCTGGGCCCAGCGTTGCCGGCGTTGTTCACGAGGATGTCGACGCCACCGAGCTCGGCGCCGGCTTTCCCGAACAGCTTTTCGACACCGTCGTAGTCGCTCACGTCCCCCTGAAGCGCCAGGGCCCTCACGCCGAGCGCCTCGACCTCGGCGGCGACCTCTTCGGCGCGCTCGAGGTTGAAGTCGTTGATGACGACGGCGCCGGCTCCGTGTTGCGCGAAGTGCAGGGCAACCTGCCGTCCGACCCCCCGGCCGGCGCCGGTGATGAACGCGGTCCGTCCTTTCAAGTCCAGGATGTCGCTCACTTGTGCACCTTCCTTGGCCGATCACGGCCGCTCATACGGGCAACGGCACGCGTCTGCTCCGGTGCCGACTTCCCAGATCGACGACTTGAGGCCGGCAACCATAGCCCAGCATAGACTCAAGCAGTCTTATCTCGAATGATTTGACTCTATATGATCTATACTGGGTCGAGCAACAGTCCCAAGGAGCGAGGATGCCCGCCGAAGTGCACGAAACCATCATCGTCGAGCAGCAAGGTGCGGCTCGCTGGATCCGCCTGAACCGTCCCGAACGGCGCAACGCCATCACCGATCAGATGATCGCCGAACTCGGCGATGCGGTGGCGGATGCCGCGGCGGACCGGTCGGTGCGCGTGCTCGTCATCGCCGCCGCCGGTACCGCGTTCTGCGCCGGTGCTGACCTCGGAGACAGTCCGAACGCACGCCCCAGCCTGTCCACGCTCGAAGCCTCCACCGAGCTCTTCAACAGCATCGAGGACTTTCCTCAGCCCGTGATCGGTGTGGTCCAGGGCATCGCATGCGCCGGCGGCCTCGAGCTCCTCCTCTGCTGCGATCTGATCCTCGCGTCCGAGAACGCGACCTTCGCTGACATCCATGCCGGCGTCGGCCTCATTCCCGGTGCCGGTGGAGCGTGGCGGCTGCCGCGCCGAGTAGGCCTCGGCGTCGCGAAGCAGATGCTCTTCACGGGGGACGTGTACTCGTCAGCCGAGATGCGTGAGGTGGGCCTGGTGAACCACGTCGTCCCGGCAGATTCCCTTCAGGACGCCGCCGACGAGCTCGTCCGCAAGCTGAGCAATCGCTCGCCACTCGGTCTGGCCGCGATGAAGAGGCTCGCGAACTCGGCCTTCGACGTCGAGCGCGACATCCACATGGCGCTCGCTCTCGAGGAGAACGCCCGGCATCTCGAAACCCACGACTACGCCGAAGGACTCAATGCGATGAGAGAGAAGCGGCAGCCGGTGTACGCCTGGGCGTAACGGTGCCCGGGTGACCTTCTCGACTGGTCGTGCTCTCGATCTGCGTCTCCCCGCTCACGCGCGGTCTGTCGCCGAGGCAACTCCGCGCGTCCGCATCATCGTCGCCTGCGAGACGGCGACAATGTGACCTCCGCTGCGCACCTCTGTTGTGTAGACGCGAGAACGACCATGAGCGGCGGACAGCGTGCATCTGGCATGAAGGGTATCGCCGACACGTGCCGGCGCGAGGTGAGTGATGGTCGCGGATGCTGTCACCCACTGATCGTCGCCCGGCTCGGTGTTCGTGGCGACTCCCACCGCGGTGTCGGCGAGGAAGTAGATCATGCCGCCATGACAGAGCCCGAGCCCATTGGAGCACTCCGGAGTGACAGGCATCGACAACTGCGTCGCCTCTGCAGTCAACTCGATGACAGCGATGTCGTGGGCGACTTGAGCCCGGTCCTTCTCGACGATTTCTTGCAGACGGGCACGACGGCCTGCATCGATTGTTAGAGATGACATGATCACATAGTCGATCATATGGTCACGAGGACCAGCATGTGCCGCCAGTGACCGCTGGCGCGCTGCGTACTTGGACCCGCGCGCACAGATGCCGTCCACATTCCCCCGGACACCGGACCGGCTGGAAGCATGCTCGCAGGAGAGAACGTGCGTCGGCACGAAGGCAGGGACGTTTCGAATGAAGTTGGTGAACTACGGATCGCCGGGTGCAGAACAGCCCGGCGTCCTCGGCGACGAAGGCGGCATACTCCCGCTCGCTGGGCTGTGGCGTTCGCTCGGTCTGCCGTCGGTCGAGATGAACGGCGTCATCGGACTGCTTCCGTATGTGCGGTCCCGGATCGAGCAGGAGCTGAGGGACGCCGTCGACCTGATCGACGCGAGCTCGGTCCGCCTCGGCCCTCCCGTCCCGCACCCGGGCAGGATCATCGTCTGCGGCGTCAACTACCGGAGCCAGGTGGATGAGCAACGTGAGCGCACCGGTGGTCGGCCTCCGCGCAGGCCACCTGTGGTACTCCGTCCGGGAGTGTCCGGGCCGACGGATCCGGTAGTGGCCTGGGACGGGATCACCGAGCTGGAATACGAAGGAGAGCTCGTCGCGGTCATCGGTCGACGGGTCCGGAGCATCGCGGTCGAGCGGGCGCTGGAAGCCGTGGCCGGCTACATGTGCGGCCAGGACATGATCTCGCGTTCGATGATGCGCGAGGACGCAGATATCAGCGCGCTCTATCTCCAGCCCACTCGCGCCAAGGGCGTCGACACGTTCTGCCCGACGGGTCCGTGGTTGACGACGGCCGACGAGGTACCCGATTACCGTGCGCTCGCACTCAGCACCTGGGTGGATGACGAGCTTCGACAGCATGCCTTGGCGGACGAGATGATCATGGGCTTGCCGGAGCTCATCTCCTGGCTCAGCGGAACCATGACTCTCTTTCCCGGCGACCTCGTGTTCACCGGCACGCCGGCGGGCCTCGGCGGATCATTCGACCCACCACGTGAGCTTGTTCCGGGACAGATCCTTCGCACCGCGATCACCGGGCTCGGTGAGCTCGTCAACCCGATCGTCGGCGAAGACACGTACCGGGCGCGAGAGTAGGGGCGCTTCTCACCCTCGGTCGCGTGGGGGAGCCGTCACCACAGGACAACCCGTCGCTATCGCCCTGGATCGCGTGCGCTCGTGTCCTAACCCCCGAACGACGACTGTACGAGGCTGGTGACGAGTCGAAGGACGGCTGATCGTTCGAGGAGAAGAGGCCCGCTTGTCTGCCACGTCGTCACATACGGCACATCACGTTTCCGAGGCCGCCCTCGAGGCTGCCGTCGCTGAGTTCGCGAAGGTCGTCGGAGCCGAGAACGTCCATCGCGGCGACGAGACCGCCGCGGAGTTCGCCGATCCGTACGGGAACCCCGACGCAGGCTCCTACTACTGGGCGGCGGCGGTCGTGCAGCCGGCGACGGTGGAGGAGGTGCGGGATGTCGTCCGCATCGCGAACCAGTTCGACGTGCCGCTGTGGACGAGTTCCACCGGCCGGAACTTCGGATACGGAGGCGGAGCGCCCCGTGTCCCCGGGTCGATAGCATTGAGCCTCCGTCGGATGAACCGGATTCTCGAAGTCAACGAGAAGCTCGGCTATGCCTTGGTGGAGCCGGGAGTCAGCTACCTGGATCTCTATGGATATCTCCGCTCCCACGGGCATCGGCTGTGGGTGGACACGCCGGACCTGGGCTGGGGGAGTGTGATCGGCAACTCGCTCGATCACGGTTACGGCTACACGCCGTACGGCGACCACGGTGCGATGGCATGCGGCCTCGAGGTCGTCCTCGCCAACGGCGACACGGTGCGCACAGGGATGGGGGCGATGTCTGGCTCCCGTGCGTGGCAGGTCCAGAAGCGGGGCTTCGGGCCGAGCCTGGACGCCATCTTCGCGCAATCGAACTTCGGGATCGTCACCAAGATGGGCATCTGGCTCATGCCGCAGCCGGATGTATGGCGGGTGTCGTGGGTCTACCTCGAGAAGGACGAGCAGCTGTCCTCGTTCATCGAGGCGCTCCGCCCGCTGCTCGTCAAGGGGCTGATCAATCATCGTGTCCCGGTGCGCAAGGGGCTCGTCCCCGGGCCATCGGCGAACGGGCAAGGACACGCTCAGGTTCGTCCGGACATGATGGACGCCATCGGGGAGCACGTCGGGTTCAGCGCCTGGAACACGCGCATCGCGCTGTACGGAACCGAAGAGATCGTGGAGGCCAACTTCGCCGAGCTCAAGCGGGTCATCGCGACGGTGCCCGGGGCGAGAGTCGAGTCCACCAAGTACGCGGGAGACGTCGACCCGACTCAGGTCCATACGGCGGACCGCGTGTTCGGGGGCATCCCCAACCTCGAGTTCCTCAACATGTTGAAGTGGTTCGGGACCGACACCGGTGGTCACCTCGATTTCACTGCCGTGGCTCCGCTCGACGGTGACGATGCGGCGGCCATCATGGAGCTGCTCGAAGAGCACGTGTCGACCGTTCCCGGACTTTCCCTCGCGCCGGCTTTCGCGCTCCAGTCGCGCGCGATGTACCTCATCTCGATGATCCTGTTCGACTACGCGAAGCCCGACGATGTGAAGGCGGCACACCACGTCGTGGCGCGGCTGGTGGAGGAGGCGGGCAAGCGTGGTTACGGCGCCTACCGGGCCCATCTGAACATGATGGATCTCGTCGGCCAGCAATACGACTACAACGATCATGCCGGGCGACGTCTCAACGAGATCCTCAAAGACGCCCTCGACCCGAACGGCATACTCTCTCCCGGCAAGCAGGGAATCTGGCCGCAGCGCTACCGCAGGCCCTGATTCCCAGCGGCCGACATCCCGCATCGCGGTCCCCTCTCCCGCGGTGCATCCGTCAGCTCTTCGAAGGACCGGAATGAGAACAGGAACCTGGGTCGTCAACCGCGCGTACGCGCGCCGACATCTGCCGAAAGGCGTGTTCGACTACGTCGATGGAGGCGCGGAGGACGAGGTGACGGTGCGGGAGAACCGCCGGGCCTTCTCCGATCTGAGCTTCAAGGCCCGCGTGCTCTCCGGCGCCGGGAGGCGGGACCAGAGCGCCGACGTCCTCGGGCAACGACTGCAGGTTCCCGTCATCACCGCACCGACCGGACTGTCGCGGATGGCAGGACCGGAAGGGGAGAAAGCGGCCGCGATCGGCGCTGAGCAGCTGGGCACGGTGTCGATCCTCAGCTCCGGCACCAGCATTCCCATGGCGAGCGTCGCAGCGAGCGTTACTTCGCCGCAGTGGCTCCAGGTATACCTCTACAACGACGAGCGGATGACGCTCGGACGACTCGAGGCCGCGAGGGAGAACGGCTTCCGCGTCCTCGTCGTCACCGCAGACGCGCCGATCAGCGGCAACCGAGAGCGCGACGTGCGCAACGGTATGACGATGCCGTTCCGCATCACGCCGCAGATGATGGGCGGCGTCCTGCGCCGGCCGCGTTGGCTGGCCGACTACCTGCTCGGCCCGCCGCTCATCCACGAAGAGGGAGTCCGTCCACCGGGCATGGTGAGAAGGATGCTGCCCGCGCGCGACGACGGTCTCGCGAACGTCCTGAAGGGCATGTTCAACGCCGGTCAGAGATGGTCGGATCTGGAGCGGATCCGCTCCCTGTGGGACGGACCGCTCGTCCTCAAGGGCGTCATGTGCGCCGAGGACGCCCGACTCGCCGCCGACATCGGATGCGACGGCATCGTCGTGTCGAATCACGGGGGGCGTCAACTCGACGGCCTGCCCGCCACGATCGACGTGCTGCCGGAGGTCGTGGCCGAGGTCGGCGATCAGGTCGACGTGCTGCTGGACAGCGGCATCCGCCGTGGCACCGACGTCGTGAAGGCGCTCGCACTCGGTGCCAAGGCGTGCCTCATCGGACGTCCCTGGGTGTTCGGCCTCGCCAATGGCGGAGCCGCCGGCGTGGCCGCCGTGCTCCGAACGCTGCACGACGAGATCGACCGAACGATGGCGCTGGTCGGCGCGTCCTCCATCGCAGAGCTGACACCGGCGATCCTGCGACGCAGGAACGGCTCGGGCTGGACGTCGCTGTCGTACGCGGACGAGCCTGCTCGCACAGAAGTCCGAGAAGAGAGGAACTGACGATGACGTCGACACGCACACGCGCCGTCGCGCTCGCCCTCGCGGCGATCGCGACGATAGGGCTGGCCGCCTGCACCTCGGGCGGCGCAGGCGGCGGGACGACCGGCGGCCGCACACAGATCACGGTCGTGGACGCACCGGTCGCCGGCACGGCCCCGCTGTGGGTCGCCCTGGAGCAGGGCTTCCTCGAGGACAACGGCCTGGATGTCGAGCTGCTCCCGCCTTCGGCCTCCAGCGAGTCGACCGTCCCGGTCATCGTCAGCGGCTCGGCCGACCTGGGGATGATCGGCGCTGCCACGGTCCTGCAGGCCGCGGGCCAGGGCATCACCGTGCGCGTGATCGCCGGCCTCTCACGTTACGCGGAGACCGCCGAGGAGGACGGTTCCGGGATCTTCGTCCGCGCCGACTCCGGACTCACGCTCGCAGACTTCGGCGCCGGGACCAAGCTCGGCGTCCTCGGTGTCTCGTCCCAGTCGACGCTGGCGACGAAGACGGCGATCGAGCGGGCCGGCGGGGACCCCGGCGCGGTCGAATACCTGCAGGTGCCCTACGACAGCATGCAGAGCATGATCGAGCGCGGCGACATCGACGGCGGGCTCATGACCGAGCCGCGCTTCACGTCGGCCCTGCAGAACCCCGCCCTCACGCAGATCTCCAGCCCTCTGTCGGAGGGCGCGCCCGGGCTCGCCGAGATCATCATCTTCAGCTCGAAGACCTGGCTCGACGAGAACGCGGCGGTGGTGGAGCCGCTCAGGAAGGCGTTGGCGTCGGCGGTGGAGTGGATCCATGATCCAGGAAACGAGGACGAGCTCGTGAAGATCATCGCCGAGCACACCGGTCTCGAGCCGAACACCGTGAACGAGATGCGAAGATCGGTGGTCCGTGCCGAGCTCACGATCGCGGACCTGGAAGCGGTGGAGGAGTTCGCGCGCAGCTACGACACCATCACGGCGCCCATCGATCTCGAGGAGATCCTCGCGCCGTGACCGCCCGGATCGAGCTGTGGGCGCCCACGACTTGTCGTTGCGTGCAGCGTTGCCCTCGGCCCTGGAGGTGGTCGTTAGGCTGACGCAGACCTGACCGTGGGACACGCGTCCGCGGCTCGACAACCATCAGGAGTGACAATGATGTCAATACGCAAACACAGCAGCGCTCTCGCCCTTGCGGCCATCGCAACGGTCGCCCTGACGGCGTGCGCCGCGGGCGGTGCCGAGGACACGGGTGGCGGCACCGCCGGCAGCACGCACATCACGTTCCTGGACGCGCCGACCGCGGGCTCCGTCCCGATCTGGGTGGCTATGGAGGAGGGCTTCTTCGAGGACCATGGCCTCGACGTCGAGTTGTTGCCGCCAGCCGCATCCAGCGAGGCTGTCGTTCCGATCATCGTCAGTGGTTCGGGTGACATGGGCGTGATCGGCGCTTCGACCGTTCTGCAGGCAGCGAGCCAGGGTGTCACGACGAGCGGGCGCTTCGCGATCGCCGTGGCGGCAGCGGGAGCCGACGACCCTCATCGACGCCATCTGGGACGCGCGCTCCTCGACCGGGGCCAGCGTCACCCCCAGGCGGGCGTGACCACGGGTGCTTACGACGCGTCGCTCCTGAGATGCGCTGGCCAAACGCCTTGTTTGCCCGGGGAGAGGATACCTGCCGGGTCGAGCGCGTCCTTGATCCTCTCGGCGACCCGCCGCTGGATGTGATCGTTGTACCGGTACTGGTCGCCGACGTGGTCCATGAGGTTCACGTGCGCGCGGTAGGCGCCGTAACCGAGTGCTCCTGCGCTGGTCACAAGCTCCTCCACGAGTCGATGCGCCGACGCCACCTGTACCTGGTCCGAGTAGTCGAACAGGATCAGGGCGATGAGCGGACGATGGCGACGATATCCCTGCCCGGGATCCCGCGGTCGATCAGTTTCTGCAGGACGAGACGCCCGAGGTGACCGGTAGCGCCGGTGATCCCATATCTTGTCATCTGTCTTCCTTCTGGTCGCGATGCGGGTGCCCCCCGGGTAGAGGCGGCACAGCTGGTTCCTGGACCTGGGTTTCAGAGATGGGCTAGGCGAACGGGTTGGGTGTGAGGGTGTACTTCGTCTGCAGGTATTCGTGGATGCCCTCGGCTCCGCCTTCGCGGCCGAGGCCGGACAGTTTCCAGCCGCCGAAGGGCGCGGCGGCGTTGGAGACGACACCGACGTTGAGCCCCATCATTCCGGTCGCGAGCCGTTCGATCATGCGCTGTCCGCGTGCGAGGTTCTCGGTGAAGACGTAGGAGACCAGCCCGTACTCGGTGTCGTTGGCGATGCGCACGGCGTCGTCCTCGTCGTCGAACGGGACGATCGCGAGCACGGGCCCGAAGATCTCCTCACGGAGGATGTCGCTGCCTGGCTGTACCTCTGACAGGACAGTTGCCTGGTAGAACGTGCCGCCGCCTTTGACTGCGGAGCCGCCGATCTGTAGGACCGCGCCGCGATCGACGGCGTCCTTCACGAGTTGGTCGGCCTTGGCTACCGCCTTGTCGTCGATGAGCGGGCCGATGACGACGCCGTCTTCGGTGCCTCGGCCGGTCTTGAAGCCTTGAACCCGCTCGGTCACGCGCCGGGCGAACTCGTCTGCCACCGAGCGGTGCACGATGAAGCGGTTGGCGGCGGTGCAGGCCTGGCCGATGTTGCGGAACTTCGCGGCGATCGCCCCGTCGACGGCCTTGTTGAGGTCGGCGTCGTCGAAGACGACGAACGGGGCGTTGCCGCCGAGTTCCATTGAGGTGCGCAACACGCCGTGCGCGGCTTGTGTGAGTAGCTGCTGCCCGACCGGAGTGGATCCGGTGAAGGAGAGCTTCCGTAGCCGCGGATCACGGATGATGGCCTCGGATACGGGTCCGGATGATGCTGTCGTGACGACGTTGACCACCCCGGCCGGCAGGCCGGCGTCCTCGAGCAGCTTCGCGAAGTACAGCGTCGTCAGCGGGGTGAGTGCCGCAGGTTTGATGACAACCGTGCAGCCGGCGGCCAGCGCCGGGGCGATCTTGCGGGTCGCCATCGCGAGCGGGAAGTTCCACGGCGTGATCAGGTAGCACGGGCCGACGGGATGCTGCGACACGATCGTGCGCCCGTTGCCCTCAGGGTTCGCCCCGTACCGGCCCTGGATGCGGGGGGCCTCCTCGCTGAACCAGCGCAGGAACTCAGCGCCGTACGCGACCTCGCCGCGCGCCTCGGCGAGCGGCTTGCCCATCTCGATCGTCATGAGCAGGGCGAAGTCCTCTTTACGCTCCTGCAACAGGTCGAATGCGCGACGGAGCAGTTCGCCGCGCTCCCGCGGGGACGTTGCAGCCCAGCCGCTGAACGCCGCATCCGCGGCGTCCAGAGCCTGCACGCCGTCGGCTATCGATGCGCTGGCGATGTCCTTGACGACATCGCCGGTCGCGGGGTCCGAGACCGTCAAAGACCTGCCGTCCTCGGCAGCACGCCATCTGCCGCCGATGAACAATCTATCGGGCACGCTGTTCAGCACCCGGCTCTCACGGTCTTCGCTCACAAGGGACTCCTTCGTCAGACGGCGGCGGCGTCCATGATGCGCCGTTCGCTGCTAGATCTCATGAAATTGTGGAGATTCGGTTCCTGCACTTGGGTTGCCGGAGGCCTGCGGTGGGCACGCACCGCACGGGTCAGACTGGCACGGAGGCTTTCGCCGGATTCATGCTCTGCGAGAAGAACGCGGCGAGCTCGGCGGTCGCGGTCAGGGGGAGGACGTGGGCGACGTACTGGTCGGGGCGCACCACGACCACCGCACCGTCGCGGTCGATGCCGCGCGCGTCGAAGATGTCGTCCGCGGGGTCAACGGCGTAGACCTTCTCGTAGTCGATGAGCTGGAAGGGACCGCTGCGCGGCAGGAAGATGCCAGGCACTCTGCCGAGGTCGACGCCTTCGAGCGGCTGCTGGTACACGACCTTGACGTCGAACACGCTGTCGACGTCCGCGTCCTCCGGCGTGTACGTCGCGACCGGCGAGTCTGGCGACGTCGCGAGCCATTGCGCCCAGGTCGCCAGCGCGGACGGTGCACCGGCCGCCGGTGCGTCGGCGAAGGCGTAGATGCGCCAGCGGCCGTCGGCGACGTGGTGGTGGCCCAGGTGCAGACGATTTGTGTCTGCGACGCGCACCACGCGGCCGGACTTGAACCGTTTGCCGATGGGGAACCCGGTCGCGAGGCCCTGGTGCTTGGCGTGGCCGACGATGGCCGAGGGGTGGTACTGCGTCATGAATCCGGCGGGGAACTCGGCTGTGCGCACGTAGTAGTCGCCGAGTTCTTCCGGGCTGTCGAACTCGTCCGGCCGCTTCGCCATGAGGGTGGACCACTCCTTGTCGAAGTCGATGAGGTTCTGCGCGATCTCCTGTCGCTCGGCCGAGTAGGTGTCCAGCAGCGATGCGGGGCTGCGTCCTTCGAGCACCTGCCCGAGCTTCCAGCCGAGGTTGAAGCCGTCTTGGATCGACACGTTCATGCCCTGGCCCGCTTTCGCGCTGTGCGTGTGGCAGGCGTCGCCCGCGATGAACACACGCGGCTCGCGGACGCCGGTCAACTCCGCGGGGACGTCGTCGAACTTGTCGGTGAGCCGGTGACCGACCTCGTACACGCTCCACCAGGGCACGTTCTTCACGTCGATCGAGTAGGGGTGGAGGATCTGGTTCGCCTTCGCGATGATCGTCTCCAGCGGAGTCTGCCGCACGGCGCCGTTGTCGTCCGGCGGTACTTCGCCGAGGTCGACATACATGCGGAACAGGTATCCGCCCTCCCGTGGGATGTGCAGGATGCTGCCCGCGTTGGACTGGATCGCGCACTTGATGCGGATGTCGGGAAAGTCCGTGACGGAGAGGGTGTCCATGACCCCCCACGCGTGCATCGCGGACTGCCCGACGAGCTCACGGCCGATCGACTCGCGCACGGCGCTTCGTGCGCCGTCACAGCCGACGACGTACTTCGCGCGCACGATGCGCTCGGCGCCCTCGCCAGGGCCCGCCGTGCGGCGCAGCCTGACAGAAACGGGGTAGTCGCCTTCTCCGGCGACGTCGAGACCGACGAACTCATAGCCGTAATCCGGGGTGATGCGTGCCGGGCCTTGGGCTGCGTACTCCGCGAAGTAGTCCAGGACCCGCGCCTGGTTCACGATCATGTGCGGGAACTCGCTGACGCCGTGCGGGTCGTCCTCCGTGCGTTGGGTGCGCACGATCTTCGACGGATCGGCGGGGTCGGGCGTCCAGAAGTTCATCGCGGTGAGCTGGAAGGCCTCTTGGATGATCTGCTCCGCGAAGCCGAACGCCTGGAAGGTCTCCACGCTCCGTGCCTGGATGCCGTCGGCCTGGCCGATCTGAAGCCGGCCGGGCCGCCGCTCGATGATCCGCGTTGTGATGGTCGGGTACCGGGTGAGCTGAGCGGCGAGGGTCATACCGGCTGGCCCCGTCCCGACGATGAGCACGTCGATCTCGTCGGGTAGGTCCTGAGGGCGTTCCCGACCGACGCCCGCGGCGGGAAGCACGCGAGGATCCTCGGACACATACCCGTGGTGATGGAACTGCATCGTCATTGATCCTTCCCTGAACATTTCCCGTCGAGAACGTTCGATTATAGAACGTGTATTTCGACTATTGAATGAAATGCTATCCTGCTGATGATTGCCCCGCAAGCCTGCACGCACTGAGCATGCTCCTCATTGATCGAAATCATCTCGATCACGATCGTCAAGCTTGACATCGTTTCGGGTGACTCATCAGACTGCAGAGGCGGGGGATTCTCTCGCCGTGATCTCGATGAGGAGAAGTCGTGGCAGCCAGAGGGCAAGTCGATGCCGCAAGTCCCGGTCTCGAGCGTCGCAGGATGGGCGCGGAGGGGATCGAGACCGGCGTGCTCTCGCTCGGGTCCTGGCACACGTGGGAGCGGATGGAGCATGACGCCGCCGTCGAGCTGGCGCAGTACGCGATCGACCGGGGCGTCACGTTGTTCGACACGGGCAACTACAACAGCGGCATGCATAACGAGGGCCTCGATGCAGATATCGTGCTGGGCCGTGTGTTACGCGAGACCGGATTGCCGCGGAGCTCGTATCAGGTGGCCTTGAAGCTCTGGTTGTGGAACGCACGGGAGGAAGCGTTGCGCACGTCGTTCGAACGCGATCTGGACCGTGTGGGGATCGACCGGGCGGAGGTGCTGGCCTTCGGACACTATGCGCAGAACTACCCGGAGGACTACGGCATCGTCGTCGAGGACGCCGTCGTGGCTGCCGCGGAGCTCATCGCAGCGGGTCTCGCGGACAGCTGGGGTGCGTGCAATTGGCCGGTGGACATCATGCGGCGCGCCGACGAGTTCGCGGTGGCGGAGGGCCTGCCGCGTCCGCAATTCGCACAGCTGAAGTACAGCCTCGCTCGCCGTGCGATCGTCGAGGGCCACCCCTATCGACGGCTGTTCGACGACTCCGAGATCTCGCTGCAGGCGTCGTTCATGTTCGAGGGCGGCTGGCTCGCGGACAAGAAGAGCTCGCGCCCCGAGCATGAGAACATCGGTTGGGCGCCCGGTGTCACCGAGACCCACATCGTCCCCGGCATCCAAGCCCATCTACCCCGGATCCGAGAGGTCGCCGCCGATTTCGGCGTCAGCGTCGCGCAGTTCGCGCTCGCCTTCTGCTTCACTAACCCCGACACGAGCAACGCGCTGCTCGGCGCAACGCGCCTCGCTCAGCTCGCAGAGAACATCGCTGCAGTCGAGTTCGCGCGCCGAGAGGGGCCTGCGATCCGAGCAGCCGCCGAAGAGTTCCGGATCGACTTCGGTGTGATCGACCCGAGGAGCGATCCGTGAGCGAGGAGGCAAAGCGTGTCGCCGTCGGGTTCTACGAGGCGTTCCTACGCCGCGACGCCGACACGGCGCTGTCTTATCTCGGCGATCGGTACGTGCAGCACAACCCCGACGTCGCCGATGGCCCTGAAGCATTCCTCAGAATGGTGGAGTTCCTACGGGTGGCCTATCCGGACAGTCACGATGAGATCAAGCGCGTGATCTCCGAGGACGATCTGGTGGTGATCCACAGCCACTCGCGCCGCATCGCGGATGAGCCAGGAGCCGCCATCATGAACATCTTCCGGGTGGAGAACGGCAAGGTGGTGGAGCATTGGGACGTGGTCCAGCTCCTACACCGACGGCACCTCCCGCCCGCCAACGACAACGGTGTCTTCTGACGTCGGCGTTGCCGCAGCAACTCTCGTTCTTTCTGTGACTGCCCAAAGCGGGTGAGAAGTGGGGATGTAATGCCGATGATGTCGCCAAGTGAAGCGTCTCCCGGGGCGCTGGACGCGGCCCTGGCTGGGTTCGCGCGTGTCGTCGGGGCGGAGCACGTGCATCGAGCGGACGATCTGACGGCCGAGTTCGCGGACCCCTACGGGTTCTCCGGCGGGAACGCGTTTGTGCCTTCAGCGGTGGTTCAACCCGGATCGGTGGACGAGGTACGCGGGGTGCTGGCGGTGGCCAACGAGCATAAGGTGCCGGTTTGGACGAGCTCGCAGGGGCGGAACAACGGGTACGGGGGTGGCGCTCCACGGGAGAGCGGAACGGTCGTGCTGAACCTGCGGCGGATGAACCGGATCCTGGAGGTGAACGAGGAGCTAGGGTATGCGCTGATCGAACCCGGGGTGAGCTACTTCGACCTGTACGAGCACATCCGCTCGAACGGGTACCGGCTGTGGGTGGACGTTCCCGATCTGGGGTGGGGGAGCGTGATAGGCAACGCGCTGGACCATGGCTACGGGTACACGCCGTACGGGGACCACGGCTCGATGGCGTGCGGCATGGAGGTCGTGCTCGCCGACGGAGACGTCGTGCGGACCGGTATGGGCGGCTTGCCCGGTTCGCGGACCTGGCAAGTGCACAAGCGAGGCTTCGGGCCGAGTCTGGACTCGATGTTCATGCAGTCGAACTTCGGCGTCATCACGAAGCTCGGCTTCTGGCTTATGCCGCAGCCCGAGGTGTGGCGGGCCTGCTGGGTCCACCTGAACGAAGAGGACCAGATCGACGCGTTGATCGACACGTTGCGACCCCTCATGGTCGACGGGACCATCAACCATCGAGTCTCTGTGCGGAAGAGCCTCGGTGTCGACGGGCGACGGTCGCCGACGCGCGCGTCAGCAGAGGTCCTGGGGGTCGTAGATGAGCACGTCGGGACGGGCGCGTGGAACGCCAGGATCGGCTTCTACGGCTCGGACGTGATCGTGGACGAGAGCCTCGCGATCCTCCAGGCGGCCGTCTCGCAGATACCGGGCGCCCACGTCGTCACTCGCAAGTACCGCGGCGACGCCGGATACGACGACGTCCAGCCCGCCGATCGCATCCTCGCAGGCATACCCAGCCTCGAGATGCTCGACGTGCTCAAGTGGTACGGCACGGACACCGTCGGGCATGTCGACTTCACGGCGATCGCCCGGCTCGAGGGCGAACATGCCTTCGCGATCGCGGAACTAGTGAAGCGACGTGTGAGCGAGGCCGGCGGCGTTGTCGATGTGGCGACCGCGTTCGGCCTGCAGCAGCGGGCCATGTATCTGATTGCGCTCATCCTTTTCGACTACTCCAAGGAAGAGGAGGTGCACGCCGCCCACCAAATCGTCAAGGGCCTGATCGAAGAGTCCGCCGATCTCGGGTACGGCGCATATCGGACCCATCTGAGCTTCATGGACCATGTCGCCGATCAGTACGGGGTCAACGACCACGCGCAGCGCCGACTCGTCGAGCGGATCAAGGACGCGCTAGACCCGAACGGGATTCTGTCCCCGGGCAAGCAGGGGATCTGGCCGCGCTCGCGCCGCGGGAGTGCGTGAAGCCGCTCAAAGCACCTCGTACACCTCGATGAGCGCCTGCTTGGGTCGCACCGGGGGAAGGATGTTTCCGACGAAGATCGATTGGGTGAGCCAGCGATACCGGTCGGAGGAAGTTTCGAAGACAGGGCTCGTCCGGTAGTACCACGATTCGAAATCGCCGATCTGATGGGAGAAGTCGACCCCGGCAGCTGCCTGTTCGGGGGTGAGCCTTCGAAGTCCCGCATTCGTGATCATGATGAGGTCACCCTCGGTCGTGCGGAGTGTGTAGGTCGCGCAGATCTCCTCGAGACCGTCGGGGCGCTTGACGTTCCAGTCGGCGCCGTGATCGAGGATCGTTCCCGACATCCGGGGGCCGCTGAAGGTGCCGCCGATGATTGGCACAACTCGGCGGTAGAGCCCACGTTGATTCGTTCCGATGTCATGCGCGCCGCTGATCTCCACCTCGAGACGGGTGACGAAATCGAGTTTGGGTTGCATTTGCACGCTCCTTCGAGTGCGGCCCTCGGTGCAGAGCCGGTTTGCGCCACTCTAACGATCAAATGGAAGATCATCAAAGCTTGACTTAATCATCCAATTCTGAGATTCTCGCTGTGCACACAGCTAACCCGGCCGCTCTCAACGAGGAGATGTGATGTTGCCGCGCACCATGAAGACTGTCCTTATCGCATCGGCAGTCGCCGGTTCGCTCGCCTTAGCGGGCTGCTCGTCCGATGGAGGCGAAACTCCCGGCGACGGCTCAGGAGAGGCTGATGTCGTGAGCGTGAAGATCGTTGAGTTCCCGATCCCCGACTTCGCGCCGGTCTGGGCGGCCGAAGCACAGGGATACTTCACCGATGAGCAACTCGATGTCAGCTACGACGAGGGTGGAGTGAAGACCTCGACGGATGCCGTGCCCCTGCTCGTCAGCGGAACCTACGATCTCGCCCTCGGCGCGGGATCGAGCACGGCGCAGGCGCGCCAACAGGGGCTCCCGATCCAGATCGTCGTCGGCTCCTCCCAATACGGTCATGAAGACGGCGACGACAACTCGATCGCGATCATCGCCCGCGCCGATGGCCCGGAGAGCCTCGCAGATCTCGCGGCCGGCGACGTCGTGGGCGTCAACGGTCTCGGCAGCGCGACCCACACCTACGCCCGGAGCGCGATCGATCAAGCCGGAGCGGACAGCGCAGCGCTTGAGTATCAGAATGTCCCGAACCAGACCGCGCCGGAGCTCGTGCTCAATGGCAGCGTGGCCGCCTCCACGCTCATAGAGCCGTTTCTCACCGCTGCCCTCCAGAACCCAGATATCAAGGTGATCGGGTACCCGAGCGCGCTGATCGCGACCGGGACGCCGACGCTGTCGTTCGTGGCGTCGGAGTCCTACATCGCTGACCACGCGGACGTGATCGATCGATTCCGCAGCGCGGTTCAGAGTGGTGCAGACTGGCTGAACGATCCGGCCAACCGTGAAGAGGCCCTCGCGCTGATCGCCGAACACACCGGGCTTCCGGCCGAGCTGCTATCCAACCTCGTACTTCCGAACTACTCGACGGCGATCTCGCCGGAACTGCTTGCCCAGCAGCTCGATCTCTTCGTCGACTACGGCGTGCTGGAGCAGGCGCCGCCTCTTGACGAGATCCTGGCGACCCAACCGGAGTGAGTCGCGGACTAGGGCACCGGGTGTCGTATGGGAGACGCTGGACGCTCTCGCGTAGCTGCTCCCGCACCTCGCGACCGCATGCGGCGAGGGAGGGACGTGGCGGCGGGCCAGTGCCGTGGCTGGAAACGGCGATGTCAGACCTTCCTGTCCGTCGTCACGGGGTGGATACGGGCTTGTGTCCGTTGAGTTCGGCGCGCACGCGGGGCGCGACTTCGGTGCCGAGGAGTTCGATCGATTGCAGCACGTCGGCGTGCGGCATCCCGCCGATGTCCATCTGGAGGAAGTGCCGCGTGTGTCCGAGGTGGTGGTGGAGATCGATGATGCGGTCGGCGATCTCTTTCGGGTCGCCAGCGAACACCATGCCGCCGGGGGAGTAGTTCGGCGCCGCCTGCTCCCAGGACTGTGCGGCGAAGCGGCCGTGGGCGGTGTAGGCGGCCTGCTCGTGCCGGAAGAACGTGGCCTTCGCCTCACGGCCGTCGACGGCGACGAACCCGTGCGCGGCGACCGAGATCCCCAGCACGGAAGGGTCTACGCCGGCCTGATCGGCGGCCTGCCGGTAGAGACTGCCCATCTGTCCCCACCGCTGGGGTGTTCCGGAGAGGATGCCGTACGAGACCGGCAATCCGGCCTGTGCCGCGCGGACGGTCGACCCGGGGTTGCCTCCGGTGCCCAGCCAGATCGGGATCGGCCGTTCCGGGCGCGGGACGATCAGGGCATCCTGCAGCGGCGGGCGGAACGGCGAGTCCCAGCTCACCCGCTCGTTCTCCGCGATCGCGAGCAGTAGCCCGAGCTTGTCGGCGTAGAGCCGGTCGTAGTCGTCGAGATCATAGCCGAACAGGGGGAAGGAGTCGGTGGAGGAGCCGCGCCCGGCGATGATCTCCACACGGCCGTCCGACACGATCTGCGCGGTCGCCATCTGCTGGTACAGCCGGATCGGGTCGTCGGTGGACAGCACCGACACCGCGGTCGACAGGGTGATGCGACTGGTCATCGCGGCGGCGGCGTTGATGACGGATGCTGGCGAGCTGACCGGCATCCGGTCGGTGTGGTGCTCCCCGACACCGTAAAAGTCCAGCCCGACCTCTTCGGCGACCCGGATCTGCTCGAGCATGTTCCGCACCGCCTGTGCGCTGGTCACGGCCTGGCCGGTGAGCGTGGGACCGGCGACACCGAAGCTGTAGACGCCGAGCTCGAACCTCATGCTGCTCCTTCCGCTGACATCAACTGATCCCCGCCCCGATCAGGCCCAGAACAGCCACCCGAGCGCCACGAACAGCGGCAGCACCAGCAGGACCACGTTGACGGGCAGGGACTTGTACTCCTTGCGGCGGGTGTGTATAACGATGGCGCCGGCCTGGATGATCGCAAGCCCGAAGCCGGCGACGATCGTGAGCCAGGGGAGGATGCCGGTGAGCTGGGGGAGGATGAGCCCGATGCCGCCGAGCACCTCGAGAGCGCCGACGGTGCGGATGAAGGCGGGGCTGAAGTCCTGCGTGTAGGGGGCGTTCTTCGCATAGTTGTCGTAGCTGAGGAGCTTCATCGAGCCGGAGGCGATGTTCGCGAGCGCGGCGATGCCGGCGACGATCCAGAGGGCGATGACCATGTGCGTTCCTTCGGGGTTTCAGTTGCTGATCGCGGGCATCGCCCGCAGGTAGGTGGCATCGGTGAGCTGGCCCACCAGGAAGGCGGCGATGTCCTCTCGCGACATGCGCCAGCCGACGTCGTCGCGCCCGACGAACCCGGCGCGCAGCGTCCCTCGCGACGGGGCGTCGACGGGGTTGGTGATGCGGGCGACGGTCCACTCGAGAGAGCTGGATGCCACGGCATCCGTCATCGCGTACAGCTCGGTCATTGCATTCCAGATGTGGTGCCGGGCGACCCACGCGGTAAGGCGCGGGATGCGACGTCGTGGCGAGTCCCGCGGATCGGCTGCGCTCGGCGTGCCGAGGCCGATGTAGCGGCGCACCCCGTGCCGCTGCATCGCCGCGACGATGGTGCGGGTGCCGTCGGCGACGGGCGTGCCCTTCGCGAAGAGGCTCAGGTCGGGACCGAGCGCGCTGATGACGGCGTCGCTGCCGGCCACGGCTCGACCCACGGCATCCGGATCGCTCAGCTGACCCTCGATCGCGGTGACCCGACCGGCGAGATCGCCGAGCTTCGCCGGGTTTCGGACGAACACGACGGCCTCGTGACCGTCGGCGAGCAGGCGTGCGACGACGCGGGAGCCGATCTTGCCGGTCGCGCCGAAGACGGTGACGCGCATGTCATGCTCCTCTCACGACCCGGAGACCCTCGGTGGCGCAGCACTCATAGGATGCTCCCGATCTACGGACAAGTAACGATCCAAGACAATATCAGACTTAGATCATATCGCCGCGCTATCATAGTGGACATGGCCGCCCGCACGCACGCTGTCCCCCCAGGCGTCGCGTCGGACGCGCCCGAGGAGTTCGGACGCGCGTTGGGCGTCGTCTCGCGTGCGTACAAGCGGGTCGCGACGGGCGCTCTGGCGGGCTTCGCCCCGGGCCCCCGCGGCTACCAGGCGCTGGCGGTGATCGGCCGCATCCAGCCGCGCAGCCAGGCCGAGCTGGCCGTGCTGCTGGGGGTGGAGCGCACGCCGCTCACGTACCTGCTCGACGAGCTCGAGGGTCTCGGGCTCGTCAGCCGCGTCGCCGATCCCGCGGATCGGCGCGCGCGCATCCTCTCGGTGACGCGCGACGGTCTCGCGGTGCTCGCCGATCTCGACGCCCGGCTGCGCCGTGCCGAGGCGGCGCTGCTGGCGACGATCGACCCTGGAGACGGCGACCGGCTGCGGATGCTGTTGGTGCGTCTGGCGGAGGAGGTCGCCGACCCCGACGTGCAATCGGCGTGCCTTGAGGGCGAGTGACCCTAAGTCGCTCTCACTCTGGCCGGCCCGCTCTCTGCGGAGCTAAAGAGGGCCCCCGACGCCGACGGCAAGGCGGGAAAGGTGCAGTGGAGCTTCGAGAAGTTCCTGGTCGCGCCCGAGGGCGAGGTGCACCGCTTCCGCTCGCGTGTGGTGGCCGACGACCCCGAGGCGATTCTGCCGGCGGGAGATCGCCGGTCCCGTGCGGTCACACCACCGCTCGGTCGCCGAGCCTGCGGGTCGTCGCGCCGATGCACGTGTCCTTGACGTAGATCAGGCCGGCGTCCTCGGCGATGGCACGGGGCCTCCCTCGAGGCGATGCCGAGTGGGAGCCAGAGCGTCTTCGGCTGGATGGCCGCTTCGCGCGCGATTCCCGCGGCCTCCTCCGCCGGGCGGAAGACGTCGACGATGTCGACGGGGATCGGGATGTCGGAGAGTTCGGGTACGTTCTCCGGCCGAGGATCTCGGTGGCCTTCGGATGGACGGGGATGACGTCGTCGCCCGCGTCGATCAGGATCTCCGAGACCCGGCTCGATGGCTCCTCCGGATCCGTGGAGAGGCCGACGACGGCGACCGTCCGCGCCGATTCGAGCAGGGGCTCAGATCGTCATCGTTCATGTGGGACGCACCCCATGCGCGCGCATGGGTATTCCGGGTTGCCGAGGAAGCTCCGTCCTGCCGTCGCACGTGCTCAGCTCGTGTGTGCTTCCCGGCGGGTCGCGGCGTGCTCGCCCGCTTCCTGCTCGACCGCGGGCGCATCCGCGAGCGCCGCGCCCGCCCGCTTCACGGCCCGACGCTCACGGCCGCCCTCGAACAGCAGGTAGAGCACCGGGACCAGGATCAGGGTGAGTGCGGTGGAGGAGATGAGTCCGCCGATCACGACGATCGCGAGGTCCTGGCTGATGAAGCCGCTGGACCCGGTCACGCCGAGTGCCATTGGGATGAGCGCGAAGATCGTGGCCAGTGCGGTCATCAGGATCGGGCGCAGGCGCTGCCGGGCGCCGTTGAAGACGGCATCCCGCACGCTCTGGCCTTGCTTGCGGTACTGGTTGACCAGGTCGATGAGCACGATCGCGTTGGTGACGACGATGCCGATCAGCATCAGCATGCCGATCAGGGCGGAGATGCCTAGCGGGCGCCCGGTGGCCAGCAGCAGTGCGATCGCACCGGTCGCAGCGAACGGGATCGACACGAGCAGGATGAGCGGCTGCGCGAGCGAGCGGAACGTCGCGACCAGGAGGAGGAACACGATCGCGATCGCGACGAGCATCGCGAGGCCGAGTTGCTGGAACGATTCTTGCTGGGTCTGGGCGAGCCCACCGATGGTGGCGCTGGTGCCGTCGGGGAGCTCGAGCTCGTCGAGGCTTTCCTGCACCGAGGTGGTGACCGCGCCGAGCTCGCCTTCGGCGGGGGTGATCGACACGGTCGCGACCAGGTCGCCGTCCTGTCGGGTCAGGGAGGTCGGGACGATGACCTCCTCGACCGTGGCGAGGTCGGTCAGCGGCACCAGGCCGGTCGGGGTGGGGATCTGCAGGTTCTGCAGCTCTTCCACGGTCTGCGGTGCGGGCGCGGCGTCGACGAAGATGCGGTAGTCCTCGTCGTCGATCGTGACGGTGCCGATGCTCTGCGGGGAGAGGATGCTGCCGACCAGGCCGAGCAGTTGGATCTCGGTGAACCCGTTCTCCAGCGCCACGGTGCGGTCGACGGCGATCTGCACCGTCGGCTGGGCGGGAGCGAGGTCGCTGGTGACGTCGGTCGCGTTCGGGGTGTCCTCCAGCGCGGCGTACACGTCGTCCGCCGCGGCCCCGAGGTCGGATTCGTTCGCGGCACGCACCACGACATCGACCGAGCCGCCGAACCCGCTCAGGGCCGCTTGGTCGGTGAGGCCCACCTCGCCGGGACCGTCGATCCCGGCCAGCTGCGTGCGCACCTCGTCCTGCAGCGCGGACTGGTCGGCGTTCGGGTCGGTGTTCACGATGAAGGTCGCGGTGGCTCCACCGCCGCCCAACAGGGCGGAGAAGTCGCTGGCGCCGCCGCTGCTGGATCCGGCCATCAGCATGACGTCTTCGACGCCGTCGATGTCCAGCAGGGTGTCTTCGACGTCGCCTGCGCCGTCGGAGATGGTTTCGAGGTCGGAGCCGGCGGGGAAGGTCTGGGTGACCATGATCATGTTCTGTCCGGTGTTGCCCAGGAAGTCGACTTTGAGGAGCGGGACCAGCGAGACGGTGATCACCAGCAGCAGTCCCGAGGCCACGAGGGTGATGATCGGGTGCTTCTGGGTGCCGCGGAGGATCGGCTTGTAGCCGCGCTGCAGCCAGGTCTTGTGCTCCTTCTCCTCCGCTGCGGCGCGCACCGCTTCCGGGTCGGCGACGTCCTTCGGCGGGCGGAGGAACCAGTAGGACAGCACGGGGATGATCGTGAGGGCGACCAGCAGCGAGGAGAGCATCGCGATCGTTACGGTCAGCGCGAACGGGGCGAACAGCTCGCCGACCATGCCGCCGACCAGCGCGATCGGCAGGAACACGGCCACGGTGGTGAGCGTGGACGAGGTGATCGCTCCGGCGACCTCGCGCACGCCGGCGAAAATGGCGTGGATCTTCTCCTCGCCGTACGAGAGATGTCGCTTGATGTTCTCGATGACCACGATCGAGTCATCCACGACACGGCCGATCGCGATCGTGAGCGCGCCGAGGGTGAGCATGTTCAGCGAGTAGCCGCCGAGGTTCAGCCCGATGAAGGTGACCAGCACCGACAGTGGGATCGAGATCGCGGTCACGAGCGTGGAGCGCAGCGACAGCAGGAAGACCAGGATCACGACGATCGCGAACAGCAGACCGAGAAGACCTTCGGTGGCCAGGTGCTGGATCGACTCCTCGATGAACGGCGCCTGGTCGAACACGATCGTCAGTTCCAGGCCGGGGATCTCGTCGGTCAGCTCGCTGATCGCGTCGCCGACGGCGTGCGAGATCGCGACCACGTCACCGCCCTGGTTCGCGGTGATCGAGAGCGACAGCGCCTCTTCGCCGTTCATGCGGGTGATCGAGGTCTGATCCTCGGTGACCAGCTCGACATCGGCGACATCTCCGATGGTCACGACGGTGCCGGGCTGAGTCTGGCTCGCCAGCGGAAGCGCGGCGATGTCCTCGGTCGAGGTGACCGGGGTTCCGCCCTGCACCGGCAGCATGGCACCGTCCTCGGTCACGTTGCCCAGCGGCAGGGTCATGCCGTTCGCCTCCAGCGCCTGCGAGATCGCCTGGACGCTCAGCCCGTTCATCGCCAGCGCAGCCTGGTCCGGCGTGATCACGACGCGCTCCACCGTGCCACCCGACACCGCCGCGGAACGCACGCCGTCGATCGCCTCCAGGCGCGGCACGACCGTGTCGGAGAGCGTGCTCGACAGCGCAGCGATGTCGTCATCGGACGAGGATGCCGTCATGAAGATCACCGGGATGTCCGATGTGCTTCCCGCCACGAGGTTCGGCTCGGAGTCGGCCGGCAAAGTGCCGGAGATCCCGTCCAGCGCCTGCTCGACAGATGCTCGGAAGTCATCGACGTCGATCCCGTACGCGTACGCGATCGACACCATCGACATGCTCGACGACGACGTCGAGACCACCTGCTCGACACCCTCGAGGTCAGCGACAGCCTGCGTGATCGGCACGCTCACCTGCTGGTCCATCACCTCCGGGCTGGCACCCGGCACGACCGTCACCACGGTCGTCTGCGGCAGCTCGATCGACGGGATCAGCTCCTGCTTGAGCTGGGTCAACGAGAAAACCCCGAACGCCGCGATCAATAGCGTGACGAGGGCGACCAACGTGCGATTGGCCAAGCTGAAACGAGCAAGACGGAACAAGCGACACCACCGAGAAGTCGAAAGGGATCGGGCGGAGATACCCGGGAGAAAGGTTTGCCTCACGCGAAGCTTAGTGCAACGCTACGCAACTATTCCTGTGCTGGCTCTGAGAACAGCGGGATACGCTCATCCCGTGACCATCGACGAGCAGGCCGAGCGCGAGGCGCTGCTGACCGAGCTGCTCGAACTGCAGAACGACCTCGAAGCCTCCTTCGTGCCCGAGGTCATCGAGCCGATGCTTTCGCTCAGCCTCACCATGCAGCAACTCAAGGTGCTCGCGATCCTCATGACCGAACCCGACGGCAGCACCATCCAAGCCCTCGCCAAGACCGTCGGCGTATCCCTCGCCACCATGTCGGGCATCGTCGATCGTCTCGAGTCGCAGGACATGATCCACCGCGCGCTCGACCCCCGCGATCAACGGGTGCGTCGCGTCACCGCCACTGCTACCGGACGTGAGACCGTGCAGCGCCTCCTCGCCGGGCGACCTGAGCTCAGCCGCACCCCGCTGAACCGGCTCGCCCTCAACGACCTGCGCGCACTCACCCAGGGAATCCGCGCACTGCTGCACGCGATGAAGGATCTGCCGAGTGAGGCTCCTTCGCGGGAGCAACCCGACTGAGCCCGGGCCGCGCGACGGAAGCACGTTGGACCGAGAGGCCCCGGGAACCCCGGTGTACGGACACGATCACGGGACTCAATCGGAAGAGAGGCACGACGCTGGCGGAACTGAGCATCGAGCGGGAGGTGCGGGGCCCATCGGCCTCGAGGAATCCCTCGAGGCCAAAGCCCTCATCTGACCCGCCGACAACCCGTCACCGCTCACAAGGATCCTCCATGTCTTCCTCCATACCCGCGCCGGCCTGGCGCCGGACCGTCGTGCTCGCGCTCATCTTGGGCGCGCAGCTGATGATGGTGCTCGACACCTCCATCGTTACCACCGCGCTTCCTCGACTCGAAGCAGACCTCGGGTTCACCCCCGCATCGCTGTCGTGGGTGCAGAATGCCTACGTGCTCGCGTTCGGCGGATTACTGCTGCTCGGCGCACGGGCAGGCGACCTCGCAGGACGGCGCCGGATCTTCATGATCGGCGTCGGCGTGTTCGCCGCCCTGTCCCTGCTCGTCGGGCTCTCCTGGGATGTCCCTTCGATGCTCACCGGACGCATCCTGCAAGGCCTCGCGTCTGCGTTCGCCATCCCCTCGACGCTTGCCCTGCTGGTGGGCGCCTACCCCGAGCCGAAGCGACGCGCCCACGCGATCGCGATCTACAGCGCCGTCATCGGCGCCGGCGCGAGCGTCGGTATCATCGTGGGCGGCGTGTTCACCGACCTGCTCTCGTGGCGGTGGGGTCTGCTCATCAACGTGCCCATCGGCCTCGCCGTGCTGCTACTGTCCCCCGCTTCCTCACCGAGACCCCCGCCGCCGCGGCGGATTTGTCCTCGCCGGCGCCCTCACCATCACGGTCGGGATGACCGCACTGGCGTACGGGCTCATCGAATCCTCCACCCAAGAGTGGACCTCACCCATCGTGCTCGGCTCTCTCGTCCTCGCCGCGGTTCTCGTTGTGGCGTTCGTGCTCATCGAACGTGGTAACGCCGAACCGATCGTCCCGCTCGGAATGTTCCGCAGCGTGACCCGCTCCGGCGCGCACATCGGCCGCATCCTCATCGTCGGGGCGATGTTCTCCACGTTCTACTTCCTCAGCCAGTACCTCCAGAACGTGCTGCACTTCACCGCGGTCGAGGCCGGCATGAGCTACATTCCCCTCCACCGGGATGTTCGCCACCGTCTACGTCGTCGCCCCACTGGTGCGCCGCGTTGGCAGCGAAACCCTCCTGGTCCTCGGCCTTGGACAGGGCATCGCGATCATCCTGCTCACCCAGCTGGGGATGTCGAGGTCCCCGACGAGCAATCCGGCGTCGGCTCAGGTCTGGTCAACACCGCGCACCAGATTGGGGGCTCCGTCGGCCTCCCGATCCTCGCCGGCGTGTTCATCGCCGCCAGCGAGGACGACACCGCCGTCACCGCACAGGTGAGCGGCTTCCAGACCGTGTTCCACGTCGCATCCGGGTTCTACGCCGTCTCGATCATCACCGCCGTCGTCCCGCCGCCACGCTCCCCCTCGCAATGCCCGCCGCCTGACGGGGCGGCGGGATGACCTCGTAGACGCGCGGTCAAGATCGCGCTCGGACGGCAAGCGACAGCGCGCGATCCTGCCTGCGAATCGAACGAACGACCACGGCCCGCACTCTGAGACAGATTCATGACGGGGGCCAGTCGTAGGGATCCGCCATTTCGCGTGGAATCCGGAGCGTGAAACCGCTGCCAACTACCGTGGAATCCGAGCCAGCTGCGCCATATCGGGCGGGAACCTACAACAGCAAGAGCGCCCCGCCGGATCGACTCGGCGGGGCGCTCGGGGGTGACGGGGGAGCGGTGTCTACCCGTCGAGGTTCACGTCTTCACGGCGCAGCAGGAACCGCTCGCCGTCCTCGTGCGAGATCAGCCACGATGCGGCGTCCTCGGAGTCGTGCACTCCCAGCTGCATCGCGATCTCGTCGAGGGCGTCGAACAGGCCCAGCGCGTAGGCCTCGTCGTCGATCTCCTCGGCCTCGTGCTCCTCGCCGCTCTCGTCCAGGTAGGCATCGAACGCCAGGCGCGGGGTGTCATTGACGCGGAGGATCAGCGCGCTCACCGTGTGGGGCATCAGCACGGCCGCCTCCCTGAGCGAGTCCTGCCAAAACGCCGTATCGGCCGCGATAATCGCCTGCACGGCCTCGCGATAGCGGTCGGACGTGTGGACGGTGATGGTGCTCATGACGTCCACCCCTCACCGCTCGCCGTCGAGGCCGTTGACCAGCCACAGCGCAGCGGCCGCGAGATCTCCGCTGCCGCCCAGCGCCGCGCGCACGGCAGCGGTGCTCACGGCGGGATCTGAGGGCACCAGGCCGGACACGCGAGCGCGCGCCGCCTGATACTCGCCGCCGGTGTACACGTCGAGGCTCTGCCCTGGCTCGTCTGCGTCCCGGGTGTCCCACTCCTGAAAGACCTCGGCGCGTGCGCCCGGGCGACGGCGGGTGATGTCCCGCGCCAGGCCGTAGATCCCCTCGGCTTCGTACTTCGAGTGCCCGCTGATCTTCCATCCGTCGCTGTCCTGATCGAGGGTCAGGTCGGAGAGATCCACCCCGGCGCGATCGAGTGCCTTCTGCATCTTCCGCTCGGTGAGGCCGGGGGCCTCGGTGATCGTGATGACGTTCCACGTAGACATTGCTGTCCTCCTTGTGTTGTGTATCTGACACCTGAAACACTAGGGGCAGGGTCGGACATTGGCTCGGGCAGCGAGGGGGCCGCGCAGCGGTCCCCGGAACCACCGCCAGCACCCACCCGGCAATCGGGCGCAGCGGCTCTGAGAGCCCCGCAGAGAGCCGGAAACCATCGCCGAGAGGCAAGAGGCCGGCGGGGAGCCGGCTCGGGCTCGGCGGCCACCAGAGGACCGCCTGCAGCACACTCGCGCGGAGCAGCCCTCAGCCGCCCAACGCGCTTGCCGCACCCCTCCGCGCTGTACCAGCTCAGCCCCTCGCGAACGGGACGTGAGGCACCGTCTCAGCCCTCGGGGAGGGCGCGCAGCGTCCGACCTGCGTGGCCCGTGGGCGGCTTGCCGCCCACCCGGAGCACGGCGCGCAG